>Ga0157370_10002795_pt1 | contig 20852 bp, 22 predicted proteins | sample C35metaG_FD_113463 | JGI IMG/M metagenome (GOLD analysis project Ga0157370, IMG submission 113463) | Corn rhizosphere microbial communities from Kellogg Biological Station, Michigan, USA - C3-5 metaG | ecosystem: Host-associated > Plants > Roots > Rhizosphere > Soil | place: USA: Michigan...
ATCGGGGCAGTCACCATGAAAATCACCAGCAGCACCAACATCACGTCGATGTAGGGCACCACGTTCATTTCGGCGACTGGTTTACGTCTCTTACGAATACGTGCCATGAGTTAAAACCTTTCCATATAGCCTTCAGTAGAACCGGCGTCTTATTCGTCGCTGGTGTGCACTTTGCGGTGCAAGATGGCTTGGAATTCATCGGCGAAGGTGTAGTAGCGGCCGATCAGGGTTTCGCCGCGAGCAGCAAAACGGTTATAGGCAATTACCGCCGGAATCGCAGCGAACAGGCCAATGGCCGTGGCGATCAAGGCTTCGGCAATACCCGGCGCTACGGTCGCCAGCGTGGCTTGTTGAGCGGAGGCCAGACCACGGAAGGAGTTCATGATGCCCCACACGGTGCCGAACAGACCGATGTACGGGCTGGTGGAACCTACGGTGGCCAGGAACGGCAAGCTCTGCTCGAGCTTTTCTTCTTCACGGGAGATGGCAACGCGCATCGCACGGTTCACGCCGTCCATGACTGCATCAGGGTCAACGCCCGGCTGCTGACGCAGGCGCGAAAACTCTTTGAAACCGCCGCGGAAAATCTGCTCCACGCCCGAATCCGGGTCTGGGTTGGCGCCGGCTTGGCGGTACAGCTTGGACAGATCGATACCCGACCAGAAACGCTCTTCAAACGACTCAAGCGAACGGCGGGCGGCACGGATCATGGTGCTGCGTTGGAAAATCATGATCCATGAGGTAACCGATGCGCCTACAAGGATCAGCATGACCAGCTGTACCACGATGCTGGCGTTGCTGATCAGGCTCCACATAGAGGTATGGTCGACGACGGTGGCTTCCACGCTTAATCTCCTGCTTTAGATGTACCCGCGTCGCTCACGCCGGCAAAGGCGGTACGCAACGCTTCGGGAATGGCCCGGGGTTTCAAACTGTCGGCGCGCACACAGGCCACCAGGAACTGCCCTTCACAGAGCAGCGTTTTATCCGTAGCCCGCCGCACCTGTTGACGGAAGCGCAGGCTGGCACGGTTTAATTCGATTACGTCGGCACTCACCAGCAACTCATCGTCCAACCGCGCCGGCACGTGATAACGCGCTTCGCTGGAATGCACGACAAACAACATGTCGCCCGCCAGCTGTGACTGGGAAAAGCCCAGATCACGTAGCCGCTCGGTGCGGGCCCGCTCCATGAATTTCAGATAATTGACGTAGTAAACGATGCCGCCGGCATCGGTGTCTTCGTAGTAAACCCGACAGCGATGGGTGAACGGCTCAAGCCCATTTTGCGCGCGCATACTCTAGTGCTTACTCCCCGGGTTGCCAATTGGGCAAACCAACTGTTTTTCATCGATTTGCATCTGCAAGTTCATCTTATTCGTCCACTGCAAACAGATCGGTCTGCGGCAGATCACCCATGCGCTTGGGCACGTTGAGGCCAAAGTGCAGATAAGCATGGCGCGTCACCACACGACCGCGCGGTGTACGCATGATGTAGCCCTGCTGAATCAGGTAGGGTTCGAGCACATCTTCGATGGTGTGGCGTTCTTCACTGATGGCCGCCGCGAGACTGTCGACGCCCACCGGGCCGCCGTCGAACTTCTCGATCATGGTCAGCAGCAGACGCCGGTCCTGATGATCGAAACCATGCTCATCGACATCCAGTAGATTCAGCGCCAGGTCCGCAATCGCGCGCGTGATATGCCCCTGGGCACGCACTTCAGCGAAGTCACGCACACGGCGCAGCAAGCGGTTGGCAATACGCGGCGTGCCACGGGCGCGACGGGCTATTTCAAACGCGCCCTCGGGATCCAGCGGCAGCCCAAGAATGCCGGCCGAACGCTGAACGATCGTGGCCAGGTCCGCCGTGCTGTAAAACTCGAGGCGCTGAACAATGCCGAAACGGTCACGCAGCGGATTGGTGAGCATGCCTGCGCGGGTAGTGGCGCCTACCAGGGTAAAAGGAGGCAAATCGAGTTTGATCGAGCGGGCAGCTGGCCCTTCGCCAATCATGATGTCGAGTTGGAAATCTTCCATCGCCGGATACAGCACTTCTTCAACGATGGGCGAGAGGCGATGGATTTCATCGATAAACAGTACGTCGCCTGGCTCAAGGTTGGTCAGCATCGCGGCCAGATCGCCAGGACGCTCCAGCACCGGGCCTGACGTGCTCTTGATCGACACGCCCATTTCCTGGGCAATGATGTTGGCAAGTGTGGTTTTACCCAGACCCGGCGGCCCGAAGATCAGGGTGTGATCAAGGGATTCGGCACGACCACGCGCCGCCTGGATAAACAGCTCCATCTGCTCACGGACTTTCGGCTGGCCGATGTACTCGGCCAGGCGCAGCGGCCGAATGGCGCGGTCCAGTTGTTCATCGCGGTCACGGCCAGAAGCGGTGATCAGGCGATCGGCGTCTATCACTTAAACCATTCCTTTCAATGAACGACGGATCAATTCTTCGCTGCTCAAGCCTTCTTCCTGCACCGCCGATACCGCGCGACTGGCCTCTTGCGGCTTGAAGCCCAAGGAAATCAGGGCGCTCACGGCATCGTTCTCCGCACTTGAGACTGTGCCACCGGCACGAGGTTCAGTGACAAAAGTGGCGATGCCCGGCACGGTTTCCCAGGCTTTGAAGCGGTCTTTCAATTCGACCAGCAGGCGTTCGGCGGTCTTTTTGCCGACGCCGGGAATGCGGGTGAGTGCCGAGGTGTCTTGCGCTTGCACGCAGCGCACCAGCTCATCGACCTCAAGGCCAGACATCAGCGCCAGCGCCAGCTTTGGCCCCACGCCGTTAAGGCGGATCAGCTCACGGAACAGCTCGCGCTCGCGCTTCTCGGCAAACCCGAACAACAAATGAGCGTCTTCACGCACCACCAGATGGGTGTGCAACGTCACCGGCTCGCCCAGCGACGGCAAGCGATACAGCGTGGTCATCGGCACTTCGATTTCGTACCCCACGCCATTCACATCGACGATAAGGTGCGGCGGCTGCTTTTCCAGCAAGGTCCCGCGCAGGCGTCCAATCACAACATCAGTTCCTTAATAAAGAAGCGCAGCCTCACAACCGCAGACGCCCGCCGCGACTGCGAGCGCCGACCAGGCCGTGAGGAATCAAACTGGAGCGAGTGTGGGCATGACACAAGGCAATTGCCAGCGCGTCGGAGGCATCGATCTGAGGTTTTTGTGTCAATTTCAGCAGGTGCATCACCATCAACTGCACCTGCTGCTTGTCCGCCCCGCCCGTACCGGCAATCGCCTGCTTCACCTGGGTGGCCGTGTATTCAGCGATTTCCAGCCCGTGCTCGGCGGCGGCAACAATCGCCGCGCCCCTGGCCTGACCGAGCTTGAGTGCGGAGTCGGCGTTCTTGGCCATGAACACTTTCTCGATGCCCATGGTGATCGGGCCATAGGTTTCGATCACCTCGCGCACGCCGCGAAACACGATTTGCAACCGTTCATGCAGCTCGCCGGCACCGGTACGAATGCAGCCCGAGGCCACGTACTCACAGCCACGCCCGATGTCGCGCACCACGCCATAACCGGTGATACGGGAACCGGGGTCAATGCCGAGAATAAGGGTCATAGCACCTGCGATTGGGCGAAGGGGGTAAGTGGGGTCAGCTTAAAGGCAGATGGGGGACGCGCATAGCGACGGTTGCGGCGGCGCAGGCGGTTTGCCGAACATCCCCTATAGGGCGCAATCGAGGCTAAAGCCTCTCCTACAGGAACCGTACCTGCCTGTGGGAGAGGCTTTAGCCTCGATGCATTTCCACCGGGGTTACCCCACCTGCTCCATGATTTCTTCTGGAATCTGGCCGTTGAAATACACGTTTTGCACGTCGTCCAGGTCTTCGAGCATATCGATCAGCTTGAGCACCTTTTGCGCCGTTTCCAGTTCGCTCAGTTCAACGGTGATGGACGGAATCATACTGATCTCCGCTTCCTCGCCTTTGAAGCCGGCCTTTTGCAGCGCTTCGTTGACCGAGATGAAGTCGACGAAACTGGTGAACACATCAATGGAGCCGTCTTCATGAGTGACCACATCGTCGGCGCCCGCTTCAAGTGCGGCTTCCATCAACGCATCTTCATCCACGCCAGGGGCGAAGCTGATCTGGCCTTTGCGGTCGAACATATACGCCACCGAACCATCGGTGCCGAGGTTGCCGCCGCACTTGGTAAAGGCGTGGCGAACCGCCGCAGCGGTGCGATTGCGGTTGTCGGTCATGGCTTCGACGATCACCGCCACACCATTGGGTGCGTAGCCCTCGTAGCTCAACTCTTCAACCTTGGTGCCGTCGTCCGCGCCAACGCCGCGGGCGATCGCGCGGTCGATGGTGTCGCGGGTCATGTTGGCGCCCAGCGCCTTGTCCACCGCGAGTCGCAAGCGCGGGTTGTCGGCCGGAATGCCGCCGCCCTGGCTGGCCGCCACGGTCAGCTCACGAATCAGCTTGGTGAAAATCTTGCCCTTTTTGGCGTCCTGACGCCCTTTACGATGCTTGATGTTGGCCCATTTGGAATGACCCGCCATAACTCGCTCCGTCCTGTCCAATAACTCACACTTGAATTGAAAACGCCCCTGTCCCGAGTGAGAGAGGGGCGCTGTAAAAGCCCAACCGAATGCTTAGTCGGCTTTGACTTGCTCGCGCAAGCGAATGTGCAGGTCACGCAACTGACGCGCGTCGACTTCGCCCGGCGCCTGCGTCATCACATCAGCGGCACTCTGGGTTTTCGGGAAGGCGATCACTTCACGAATCGACTGCGCACCGGTCATCAGCATCACCAGGCGATCGAGACCAAATGCCAGACCACCGTGGGGCGGTGCACCGAATTTCAGCGCGTCGAGCAGGAAGCCGAACTTCTCTTCTTGCTCTTCTTCGCTGATGCCCAGCACGCGGAATACCGTTTGCTGCATGGCCTTGTCGTGGATACGGATCGAACCGCCACCCAATTCAGTACCGTTCAACACCATGTCGTAAGCGCGCGACAGAGCGGCAGCCGGGTTGGCTTCCAGCTCTTCGGGAGTGCACTTGGGCGAGGTGAACGGGTGGTGCAGCGAGTTCAGGCTGCCGTCGTCGGCTTCTTCGAACATCGGGAAGTCCACTACCCACATCGGCGCCCATTCGCAAGTCAGCAGATTCAGGTCATGGCCCACCTTGATACGCAGCGCGCCGAGGGCATCGCAAACGATCTTGGTTTTGTCGGCGCCGAAGAACACGATGTCGCCATCCACAGCGCCTACGCGGTCAAGAATGACGTTGAGATTGGCTTCCGGAATGTTTTTCACGATCGGCGACTGCAGGCCTTCAACGCCTTTAGCACGCTCGTTGACCTTGATGTAGGCAAGGCCCTTGGCGCCGTAATTGCCGACGAACTTGGTGTAATCGTCGATCTGCTTGCGCGGCATGGCGCCACCGCCAGGAACACGCAGGGCGGCGATACGGCATTTCGGGTCGTTGGCCGGACCGCTGAACACTTTGAAGTCCACGTCTTTGAGCTGATCGGCAACGTCCACCAGTTCCAGCGGAATACGCAGGTCCGGCTTGTCGGAACCGTAGCGGCTCATGGCTTCGGAGAACGGCATGTGCGGGAATTCACCGAACTCCAGGTTCAACACTTCCTTGAACAGCTGACGAATCATCTTCTCGGTGATGGCGATGATGTCGTCTTCGTCGAGGAAGCTGGTTTCGATGTCGATCTGCGTGAATTCCGGCTGACGGTCAGCACGCAGGTCTTCGTCGCGGAAGCATTTGGCGATCTGGTAGTAACGGTCGAAGCCGGCAACCATCAGCAGTTGTTTGAACAGCTGCGGAGATTGTGGCAATGCGAAGAAGCTACCGGGGTGGGTACGGCTAGGCACCAGGTAGTCACGGGCGCCTTCGGGCGTAGCGCGGGTGAGGATCGGTGTTTCGACATCGATGAAGCCGTTGTCGTCGAGGTAGCGGCGAATGCTGCTGGTCACGCGCGAGCGCAGCTTGAGCTTCTCGGCCATTTCCGGACGGCGCAAATCGATGAAGCGATAGCGCAGGCGGGTTTCTTCGCCAACGTCGGTGTATTCGTTGAGCGAGAACGGCGGGGTTTCCGCTTCGTTGAGCACTTCCAGCTCGTAGCCCAGCACTTCAATCGCGCCGGAGGCCATGTTGGCGTTGTTCGCGCCGGCCGGACGCAGGCGCACTTTACCGGTGATTTTCACCACGTATTCGCTGCGCACACGGTCAGCCTTGGCGAAGGTTTCTGCGCGGTCCGGATCGAATACCACCTGGGCCAGACCTTCACGGTCGCGGATGTCGAGGAAGATCACCCCGCCGTGATCTCGGCGGCGATGAACCCAACCGCACAGGGTGACTTCCTGACCTTCCAGGCTCTCGTTCAATTGGCCGCAATAATGGCTGCGCATCATGATGGTGGTTTCGCTTCTCGTAATTCGACTAATCGGGGTGCTGCTTAATCGGCTTTGTCGCCGCCAGCGAGGTTCTTTTTAGCGCCGGTCTTGAAATCGGTTTCGTACCAGCCGTTGCCCTTCAAACGAAAGCCCGGCATGGACAGCAACTTCTTCAACTCGGGTGCCTTGCAGGTCGGGCAATCGACCAGAGGCGAATCGCTGAATTTCTGAATAGCTTCCATCTGATGGCCACAGGAAGCACATTGGTAATCGTAAATTGGCATTTGGCTCATCTCAGCATGCGTGACTGCAAACTCGGCCCTGGGGCTGGCCCTGGGCGCACCGCGATTGCGCAGGGGACGCCTGCTCGCGGCAAGGTGCGGGAGTATATGACGGATCGCGCCTGGCAATAAACCCAAAAAAACTGTGCACGCCAGCAGCCAATAACAGTCAATTAAGCGGAAAGTCGTGCGCGAACTGAACGCGATTAACAGCGCAGGCGTCCAAGCGTGCAATGCGTTTGCCCAATAGCATTTATTGACTCTCGCACCGCGACATCCCCCCTAGGGCCCATGCTAGGCTCTCGCCATCGCGTCAGCCCGTCTTCATTAGCCTGAAAAAGGAGAAATGCCATGGAAATCAATATCGGAATTGCCGAACAGGACCGCGCCGCCATTGCCGAAGGCCTGTCTCGCTTGCTCGCCGACACCTACACCCTGTACCTGAAAACCCACAACTTTCATTGGAACGTCACCGGTCCAATGTTCAACACCCTGCACTTGATGTTCGAAGGCCAGTACACCGAGCTGGCATTGGCCGTTGACTCCATCGCCGAGCGCATCCGCGCCCTTGGCTTCAACGCGCCAGGCACCTACGCCGCTTACGCTCGCCTTTCCTCTATTAAAGAAGAGGAAGGCGTACCGAGCGCCGAAGACATGATCAAGCAACTGATTCAGGGCCAGGAAGCGGTCGTGCGCACCTCGCGTGGCATTTTCCCGCTATTGGACAAAGTCAGCGACGAGCCTACCGCCGACCTTCTGACCCAGCGCATGCAGATCCACGAAAAAACCGCATGGATGCTTCGCAGCCTCCTGGCAGCGTGATCCAATCCCGCAAAAAACAGCAAAGGCCCGGCGCAAAACCGGGCCTTTTGCTAGGCGCAAGCTGTGTGGCTGCTCTATGCTCTGGCAATCAATAGTTTGAACTTGTACGACGCATGAGCCAGCCGCCGAAATCGCCCACCATTCTCAGTCTCTACCCAGAGGAGACCCGCGAGGCAGCGGACCTGTTAAAGCAAGCCGTCCCCCTCATGGTGCGCCACGATATTCCGCCCAACCCGATGCATTACGCGCTTTGGTACACGTACAGCAAAGGCAAGGAACCGGAGCTCAATCGTCGCCTCGACAAAGCCGTCAAAGATTTCGATAGCTTCCCGCCAGAAACCGCAGCGAAGCTGTTTCGCGACTTTATTATTCGTGGCGAGTTAGAAGAGGCGCGTGCCGGCCAGCAGCAAGTTATCGAGCTGGTCGATGACATCGAAGGCGGCGTCTCGCAAAGCGTCAGCACCAGCAAAGCCTATCAAGACAGCCTCAACCACGGCCTCAGCGCCTTGCAGGAGCCCTTGATCGACGACCTGCCCAGCGTGCTCAACGACCTGCAACAAAGCACCCAGCTTATGCAGGACCAGCAAGAAAAATTCCTTTACCGCCTGCGCAGTGCCCAGGAAGAAATTTCGCACCTGCGCGGCCAGCTCGAACGCGCCCATATGGCCGCGACGCTCGACAGCCTGACCAACGTTTTCAACCGCCACGCTTTTACCCGCTTGCTCGAGCAGACACTGAGCAACGGCCATCAAGGCGTCGCGCTGGTCATGCTGGACATCGATCATTTCAAACACTTCAACGACCAGTACGGCCATCCACTCGGCGACCGCGTGCTTCAGCACGTCGGCCAGCTGCTGCGTGACCTGTTGCCGCCGCGAGCAATGGCGGCGCGGTATGGCGGTGAAGAGTTCTGCGTGATCATGCGCGAATGCCCAGACCTGGAAACTGCCCACGCGTTTTCGGAACAATTACGCCTGAAAATTCAGGCGCTGCGAGTGAAAGTCCGCCGTACTGACGAGATCCTCGACACCATCACCGCCTCGTTCGGTTTCGCTCTGGCGGAGGCCGGCGACAACCTCGAAAGTTTGCTCACCCGAGCCGATGACGCCCTGTATCAAGCGAAACGCAGCGGCCGCAATCAAGTTCACCCCCACCTACCCGAGCCAGCGCTAAGCGCTTGATTTGAGTAGCCCTCCGCTTTGCTGTTAAATACCCCCCGTGTTGCCGCTTGGCGCGGCGCATAGGCGGATGGAGCACGTGTCGAGAGCCGATTTTCAGTTACGGCAACCCGTGCCCCACCCCGCTCTTCTGCTGAATATCCTTATAAGTGAGCTCATTGCACATGCTGAAAATCGTCCACCTGCTTGTAGGAGTTGCCGCACTACTCCTGTCTTTTGCTCCTAGTCTCCATGCCGACAGCCTTCCTTACCTGCAACAGCCCGATGCCGTTTACCTCGCTCTGTTTGGTTTGATCAACCTGTTGCTGGCCCCTCTTTTCCCAATCTGGCACATGGGCGCACGCCAACAAGTTCAAGGCCTGGTCAGCGCATTGTTGGTGCTGGCCGTTGTGCTGCAAGTGCTGATTTTGCTGGCCCCGCTTCCGGTCATCGGCGGCCAACCAGCCGTATTGCTGAGCCTGCTCACCGTGCTGCTCGCTGTGGTCTTGCACTTGTGCGCAAACCTGCGAATGAAAGGTCGCAGTAAAGCAGTTGCGCAAGACCTGGGTGACCGCGAAACCGGCACCGTGAAGTGGTTCAACACCTCGAAAGGCTTCGGCTTTATCTCCCGCGACAGCGGCGACGATATCTTCGTGCACTTCCGCGCCATTCGTGGCGAAGGTCACCGCGTGCTGGTCGAAGGACAACGCGTTGAGTTCTCGGTCATGCAGCGCGACAAAGGCCTGCAAGCAGAAGACGTGATCGCAGCCCTTCCGCTACGTCGCTAAGCGCTGGCTACACTCACAAAAAAACCCGCCGCTGGCGGGTTTTTTTATACCTGTCGAAAAGCCTTCTATTAATAGTGCGGCGGCGGTGCCTCGTGTTCGCTCATGCCAAAGCCGCTCTGCATATCTTCCTGGCGCTTGGCCAGCGCGGCGATTTGCAAGCTAAGGCGCTCGATGATTCGCTGCTGACTGACCAGCTCGTCGTTCAGCGCCTGAATGGTGTCGTCCTGAAACGCCAGCCTGGTTTCCAGCTCCATCACTCGGTTTTCCAAGGTCATGGCTTACTCCTCAGCGAACGTGAAATCGCTGCCCAACACCGAACGCAACTTCGCGCGCATCGCGCCAACTTGTTCGGAGGCATAGGCTTGCGCTGGAAACTTGCCCCACACCGGCGCCGGCCACGCGGCATCGCTGCGCCGACGGACGATCACGTGCATGTGCAGCTGACTCACCACGTTGCCGAGCGTGGCGACGTTCATTTTGTCGGCTGCGAAGGTGTCTTTTAACAACTCGGTCAGCGTGACCGTTTCGTGCCACAGCTGCTTCTGTTCGTCGCCGCTGAGTTGGAACAACTCGCTCACCTCTTCGCGGCGCGGAACCAGGATGAACCAAGGGTAATGGACGTCATTCATTAACAATAAACGGCACAACGGAAAGTCGCCGATCAGCAGGGTGTCGTTCTGCAAACGTGAATCCAGGGCGAACATACACAGACTCCTACTTATATATAGGTACAACGATGCCAAGCGCTGCGAACAAGCCGACCGCGCGATGACGCAAGGATACCTGCTTAGCTGAAAATCCGCCCCACCACCCAAGGGCAAGATCACAACAGCGAACGACCCCGCGACGCATCTATCGCCCGCCAGTATGAGCCGCACCAAAACGGCGCCAGCTCCGAGCGCGAGCCGCTGAACCATGCACCGCCGCTGTGCACACTTTGTTACCCATTGGCCACACGCCCCACTTTTGCAGCGTTACTGCCACCGCCAGTAACGGGTGACCTTCGCCTGTCGCGCCACTCAAGCGCAGCGGCAAACCCTGCATCTGTTGCGCTTTGCACAACGCAACGCTCAGAAAATCACACATTACGAAATTTTCACGACCGTTTCGGCGTTTGTGCACGCTAATTGCTTTATCCCAAACCAAGATCAATGAGCACATACGCCGAACAGTGTTTGTGTACCTTGCTTGGAACAACAGTTAACCCTACGGACAGGAATTAACCGTTGGTCTTTAAAAGGGATTAATGAGAGTGGTTTTTATCGACTCGTTAATCATCAGAAGTCACGGAAAAAGTAATCGCTGGGATGCAAGCGTAAAACTACGAATTTGCGACATGCCACATAAGCTTTTGCGACATTGTCGTAAAGAATTTGTAGGGTCTCTGCACTATCTGTCGCCAACAATGTCGCCGTGCTATAACTTAGCGCCGACACAAAAAGAAAGAGCTAGCCCATACAACAAATAAGATGGGCAGCGCAACTTCTAAACCAAAGGAGCAATCACGATGCAAGTGATGAAGTGGAGCTTAATCGCCCTCGCAGTAGCGGGCAGCACCCAACTGGCAGTAGCCAGCGAACAGTCCGATTCGAAGGGCTTCGTAGAAGACAGCAGCCTGAGTGTTCTGGCTCGCAACCTCTACTTCAACCGCGACTTCCGCAACAACCCGAACACCGAAAACACTCAAACTCGCGAGTGGGGCCAAGGCTTCATCGGCACTTTCGAGTCGGGCTTTACTCAAGGCACCGTAGGCTTCGGCGTCGACGCCCTTGGCCTGGCCGGCATCAAGCTGGACAGCGGCCGTGGCCGTAATGAGTCTGGTCTGTTCCCAACTGGGGATGACGGTCGTTCGCAAGACGCGTATGGCGAATCTGGTGGTGCAGTTAAACTGCGTGTTTCCAACAGCGTTCTTAAATACGGCACTCAGTTCACCACCATGCCGGTTTTCGCAACTGACGATAGCCGTCTGCTGCCAGAAACCACCGAAGGCTTCTTGCTCACCAGCAAAGAAATCGAAGGCTTGGAACTGAACGTAGGTCACTTCACCGCGATCAATGCACAGTCGCAGACCTACCACGACAGCATCAGCAAAGGCATTGGCGGCGGCCGCACCGGTCTGACCGAAGCCAATGTTATCGGCGGCACCTATGCCTTCTCCGATAGCCTGAGCACCACTCTGTACTACTCGAAAGTCGAAGACTTTTGGCGCAAATTCTACGCCAACGTTAACTACGGCCTGTCGCTGAGCGAAGACCAGTCCTTGGCGTTCGACTTTAACCTGTACGACACCAAGAGCAGCGGTAAAGACCTGTACACCGCCTATGACGGTGACAAGCTCGATAACACCGCATTCAGCTTCTCGGCTGGCTACACCCTTGGCGCACATACCCTGGCTCTGTCCTACCAGCAAGTTTCCGGCGACGGCGACTATGGCTATGGCGTAGACGGCGGCGGTACCGTGTTCTTGAACCACTCGATTGCTCGTTCGGACTTCAACGCAGAAGACGAGAAATCCTACGGTGCAACTTACAAGCTGGACTTCGCTACTCTCGGCGTTCCAGGCTTGACCTTCATGACTCGCTACGTAACCGGTCGCGGTGCCAATGTTGAAGGCACCTCCAGCGGTAAAGAGTGGGAACGTGACGTAGACGTTAAATACGTTATGCAAGACGGCCCGGCTAAAGACCTCAGCCTGCGCCTGCGTCAAGCGACCTACCGTTCGGCTGACGGCGTTTACTACGGTTCGCCTTCGATCGACGAACTGCGCCTGATCGTCGAATACCCACTGAGCATTCTGTAATCCAGAACTCAGCAGGTAATTCGATATAAAAAAAGCCCGGCATTAGCCGGGCTTTTTTTCGTCTGCAAGTTGGTACGGTTAACTAACTTACAACGGAAGTGCATAGGTTCCCGTTACATGAGCCACTAGATTGTCATCATCGCCCGCCGAATATAAAGATACTTCACACACCGCTTGACGACGACTTAGTTTAAGTATTTGCGCATGGGCGATTAAGTCGACCGGCTTTGGTTTCGCCAGAAAGTTGATGTTCAAGTTCGCGGTCACTGCCATCTCGACCTTGCCGAGGCGCCCCAGCACCACGGCGTACATCGCGGCATCGGCAAGCGCCATGATCGTAGGCCCCGAAACGGTGCCACCTGGGCGCACCAATTTGGCCTGGAACGGCACGCGGGCGTAGGCGTTATTGGCGTCCAGTTGGTCGATGCACAGGGCAATATCCTCGGCCATCGGCACGCCAAAACGGATCAAGGCTTGTACTTGTTCAGCAGTCAAAGCGGACACTGGAAACCCCTTACATTGCGATGGCCTGAATCCTGTACGCGGCAGTACAGGCCCCGTACAATGCCGAGCACTTCCTTGCCTTCGCAACTGATATAACGGCCAAACATGCGTACCAGTCAGTATTTGCTCTCGACCCTCAAAGAAAACCCAACCGACGCTGTCGTGGTTAGCCACCAGCTGATGCTGCGTGCCGGCATGATCCGCAAACTGGCCTCTGGCCTGTACACCTGGCTGCCGATGGGCCTGCGTGTTTTGCGCAAAGTTGAAACTGTCGTTCGTGAAGAAATGAACGCGGCCGGTGCGCTCGAAGTGTTGATGCCCGCCATTCAACCTGCCGAGTTGTGGCAAGAATCCGGGCGTTGGGAACAATACGGCCCTGAGCTGCTGCGTTTGAAAGACCGCCACGCGCGCGAGTTCTGCGTGGGCCCGACGCACGAAGAAGTCATCACCGATCTGATGCGCAACGAGTTGAGCAGCTATAAACAGTTGCCAATCAACCTGTATCAGATCCAGACCAAATTCCGCGATGAAATCCGCCCACGCTTCGGTTTGATGCGCGGCCGCGAATTCACCATGAAAGACGCCTACTCGTTCCATATCGACCAGGCCTCTTTGCAACAAACCTACGACCGCATGCACCAGGCGTACTGCAATGTGTTCAGCCGCCTGGGCCTGAACTTCCGCCCTGTGCAAGCCGACACTGGCTCCATCGGCGGCACTGGCTCGCACGAATTCCATGTGCTGGCTGAATCGGGTGAAGACGATATCGCCTTCAGCAACGTGTCCGACTACGCCGCCAATATCGAGAAAGCCGAAGCCATTCCGCGCGAAACTTCTCGCGGCGCCGCGACCGAAGAAATGCGTCTGGTCGACACGCCAAACGCAAAGACCATTGCCGAGCTGGTAGAAGGCTTCAACCTGCCCATCGAAAAAACCATCAAGACCTTGGTCGTGCATGGTGCCGAAGAAGGCAAGTTGGTGGCGCTGATCGTTCGTGGCGACCACGAGTTGAACGAAATCAAGGCCGCCAATCTTGAGCAGGTTGCCAGCCCGCTGGAGTTCGCCACCGAAGCCGAGCTGCGCAACGCCATCGGCGCCGGCGCCGGCTCCCTCGGCCCGCTGAACTTGCCTTTGCCTTGCGTCATCGACCGTTCGGTTGCGCTGATGAGCGACTTCGCTATCGGCGCCAACATTGATGACAAGCACTACTTCGGCGTGAACTGGGAGCGCGACTTGCCGCTGCCGGAAATCGCTGACCTGCGCAATGTGGTGGCCGGCGACCCAAGCCCGGACGGCCAAGGCACGCTGGAAATCAAACGAGGCATTGAAGTCGGGCATATCTTTCAGCTCGGCAGCAAATACAGCGAAGCCATGAATTGCACCGTGATGGGTGAGAACGGCAAACCCGCCATTCTGACCATGGGTTGCTACGGCATCGGTGTGTCGCGCGTGGTGGCGGCTGCCATCGAGCAGAACAACGACGAGCGCGGCATTCTGTGGAGCGACGCCCTGGCGCCCTTCCAGATCGCGCTGGTACCGCTGCGCTACGAAAACGAAGACGTGCGCGCCGCCACCGACAAGCTGTACGCCGAGCTCACCGCTGCCGGCTTCGAAGTGCTGTTGGATGACCGTGACAAGAAAACCAGCCCCGGCATCAAGTTTGCCGACATGGAATTGATCGGCATCCCGCACCGCATCGTGGTCAGTGACCGTGGTCTGGCCGAAGGCAATCTGGAATACAAAAACCGTCGGGAAACCGAGGCGCAAGCCATTCCGGTTGCTGAGGTGTTGTCCTTTATCCAGGCCCGTACCGGTCGTTGAGTGTTAGCCAGAGCTCCCATGTTCAAGCCACGTTCCATTAGCCTCATCGGCGCCGCCTTGTGCGGCGCCTTGCTGCTCAGCGGCTGCGCCAATCACATGTCGCAGCGGGCTGAGCGCGAGGACCGCGCTGAGCGCAAACTGCTCAACCACAGCCTGCAGATCGACGTCGGGCAACCCGACATACTCGAACTGCCGCAACGGCGCGTGCGCATTCAGGATCAGAAAACCTTCGAAGTCACTGAGTTCGAAGTCACCCGCATCTACGACCGCTACACCCCTTACCAGGCATGGCGCGAGCTGTACGAAGTGCCGCTGGGCGTAGTGGCGGTGGTGGCCGGCGTGGGCGCCAACGTGGTGAATGTGGTGTTGCTCGGCAACGTCCCGGAAACAGCGACCAAAGGCTGGATCGACTACGGTTTTGCGGGTCTCAATCCGTTTATGAACGTGCAGTCCAACGGACGCTCCGAGCAAAACCTGGCGCGCATCAACGAACTGCAGAAAGACAAACTTACCGAGTATTCCAGCCTGCCCTGGGCTGAACGTCCGGTGATGATCAAAGCAGGCCCGCAAACCCACGAATTGAGCACCGACCGCAACGGCGTGCTGCGCCTTAACCTGCTCGACGGGCCGTTTGCCGAACAGGATGTCAGCCGCGTCGGCAAAATCGTGCTGAGCGTGGAAGACGATCAAGACCACACCCGCGCCGACGCCACTCTGCAAGTCAGCCGCACACTGCGCGGCAAGTTGCTGGAAGCGCACGCGCTGATTTACGACGATCTGGAAGACGACGAAGTGGCGCAGTGGGTGCACCGGGTCAAGCGCCTGTCTGACCTGGGCTTGGAAGAAGAAGCCAACGAGTTGGAACAAAGCCTGATTGAACTGACCCGCAACGACCCCGAGTTGCAGCAGGAATTTCTCACCTCGCTGCGCAAGGATGCCGGCCGCCTCGTGGCCGATCCCGGCGCCAACAACTGAGCCTGGCATGACCGCGTGCCTGCGCCTGGCGCTGTGGTGCCTGTTACTGCTCGCCCTGCCTCTGAGCGCAAACGTGCGCCAGGCACCGGAACCGGAGTTGCGCGACTTGCTGCAACGCACGGTGTCCGAGGCGGACAGCTTTGTTGATCGCTACGACGCCGAAGTCTGGCTGCTCGACATGTCCACGCGACTAAGCCGCTACATGCCCGACGCCGAAGAGCGTCTGACGCTGCTCAAACAGGTGCACCACGAAGCCAGCAAGGCCGGGCTAAAACCGGAGTTGGTCATGGCGCTGATTCACGCTGAGAGCCGCTTCAATCGCTTCGCCATTTCTTCAGTCGGCGCCCAGGGCATGATGCAGGTGATGACCTTCTGGAAGGCCGAACTGGGCCGCGAGCAAGACAACCTCACCGACAACGCCACCAACCTGCGCTACGGCTGCACCATCCTCAGCTACTACCTGAAGAAAGAGAACGGCGACCTGAACCGCGCCCTCGCCCGCTACAACGGCAGCCTCGGCAAAACCACGTATTCAGGGAAGGTGGTCGGTTATTGGCAGGATTATTGGTATGTGAAACCCTGAAAAGCATCGAGGCTAAAGCCTCTCCCACAATTGAACGCGCTGCTGTGGGAGAGGCTTTAGCCTCGATGGGCTCTACCAGGACATCGCGTTTTCACCCACGAACCACAAACCCCGCAATCCCCTGCAGCGGATGTTCCTGCAATTCCACCGCTGTCACCTTGGCCTTTTTCGGCCCGGTTTCAAGCCAAGTAGCCAATTCCCGCACCGCCTCTTCCTCGCCCTCAACCAATACTTCAACTCGGCCATCGGCCAGGTTGCGCACCCAACCGTCGAGGTCTAAACGGGTGGCTTCAGTCTCGGTGCTTTGACGAAAGAAAACGCCCTGCACCTTGCCACTGACATAGCCATGCAAACAGATTCGAGCCATTGCGCTACTCCTTCGCTTGCAGTTCAGCGAGGCGCTTGCTCAGGCCCGCTGCGGTTTGTTCGCCCATCAGGCGTTCGCGCACCTGGCCCTTCGGGTCGACCAGATACGTGACCGGCAACGCCTCGCTGCGCGGCAGTTTGAAGCGCTCGCCGGGATCGCTCGCCAGTACGGTAAAACGAATGCCCATGGTTTCGCTGGCCTTGCTCAGCGCCTCGCTTTGCAGGGCATCGAAGTTCACACCGAGCACTTGCGCGTGCTGACCTTTGAGTTGCTCGGACAGGCTATTGAGCTCTGGAATCTCCGTGCGGCAGGGTCCGCACCACTCAGCCCAGTAATTAATCACTAACCACTGGCCATCCAACTGCTCAGCCGTTACCTTTCGTCCATGCTGATCGACGCCATAGTCATCAGCGCAGCCAGCCAGCAACAGCCCCGCGCAGAGACCTAACGCAATCTGCCCCATGAGCACTTTTTTAATGACCCTACGCGCAAGCGCAACCATGCATTCGATCCTCGTATCTGCAGGGGTGGTATGACACTGGACGCCCTACGCCTAGAGGTGCCGGACATCCTCGACGAAACGGCCGCGCCGCTGGCCGATCTCAATGAGCGCTTGGCCGAAGCCCGCCTGCAATCGCATGAAGGCGCACTGCATCTGGTGTTGGGTTTGTTGTTTCGCCTCAATCGCAGCGCCACGACCTTACTCGAAAGGCAACGCGCGCTGCAAAGTCTGAGCGATGAGTATCGCCACTACGCCGAGCACTACCGTCACGGCAACACGCCGCCGATGTTGTTTGTGCGTTTCTGTGGGGAAATGGCCATCGGCTTCAAGCGCCTGCTGCTGCAGATTCTGCAGGGCCGGCAACCTTCGCGCCCGCACTTGGCCTGGTGCCTGTATATGGCCCAGCACTTCCTGGCGCAGAACCTGTTGCGCCATTACCAGCTGTACCAAGAGCCACCGGCCAGCCTGTGGCGCGACAGCCATTTGTTGTACTGGATTGGCGAACATCAAGACTGCCTCGACGAGCCCGTGGCCGCCGCCTTTCATCCGCTGCCCGCGAACACCTTGCGTGGCCTGTACCAGCAAATGCTGCTGCTGTCCTTGAGCAATCCATTCCATTTGGCTGAAGGCGAAAGCCCGCAGTTGTTTAGCGCATTGGCGCCGCTGGCGAGTCTGGCGCGCTTGCTGCCGTGGGATGACGAAGATGACACCGAAGGGCCCATCGTTGACCTGACCGAATCGCAACCCAGCCTGCCCTTTGAGCAACACGCCGACAGCGATCCAGCGTATTTGCGCCGCTTCGAATTGGGCGCGTTGCTGGTCGCGCTGCACGAACCGGCACCGCTGCAAACCAAGGTGGAAGGCGAACTTCTGCAACGGGTGCGGCATCACTGGCTAGGTCGCCAACCGCGTCGCCATGAGCGCTCCGATCAAGTCGGGGATTGCAGCCTGGTAGTCGGCTTGCCGGCCATTCATGCGCAACTGCTTGAGCACCGACCGGGCCATTGCGCCGCGCAAATGCTCGACACCAGCTCCGGCGGCGCGCGCCTGTTGTGCCACGCCGACCAAGGCCGCTTGCTGCCCGTCGGCCAGTTGGTCCTGCTGCTGACCAACAGCGGCACGCCCACCCTCGCCTTGTTGCGCTGGCGACACCAGAACGCCGACGGCCTGTACTTGGGCCTGCGTTACCTGAAGGGCCTACCGCGCCCGGTCTGGCTGCGGCGCAGCCCCAGCACGCAGACCCACCCTGGCGTATTGCAGAGCACGCCGGTGGTGGGCGGCGGCTGGAACCATGGCCTGTGGCTGCCCAATGGGCAGTTCAGCGCCGGCGAAAACCTCTGGCTGCAATTGGTCAGCGTGCACAACCAGGCCGCCCTGCCCCTCCCCCCCGCGAACCTCGAAACAGCCTCGGTCAGCCGCCACCCATTGAAGCTGGCCTAATAGTCAAAACTGCGAGACCGATCACGCCGACCGGCGGCCAAGCGCACAGTTTGCGTGTACCGCCGTGCCTATAATTTCGGCCGTCTGTCCCTACACCCCATTCTAAAATCAGCCCGGAAGCCTCCATGTCTCAAGCCCACGACAAGCTGATCGGCCCCGTGCCGTCGCGCATCACCGACGCCGCCCGCCTGCTCGTGACCGAATACGACGGTCGCGTAGCTGACTTCAACGTCGCCGCCTGGCTGCAACTGCCCGGCCTGGCCAATCTTCCGGTGTCGCTGGTAATCAGCTACCGCGACGCCGGTGCCCGCCGCGAAGTGCTGGTGGACCACGGCAAGGTCAACGGTCAGGGCAAAATTTTGCTGTCCGGCATCGGCCGCGTGCCGGTGAAGCAAAAGATTGAAGACATGCAGGTGTGCCTGCGTTCGGCCATTGCGCCTACCAGCCTGGTGGTCGAGGAATTGTTCGTTCAAGCCGTGGAAGCCGCCGTCGCCCAGAGCCAACAAGCGCTGGCTTGAACTGAGCGAACCGTTCCCCGGAAAACAAAAAACCCCGCGCCGTGGCTGCGGGGTTTTTTATTTCTACCGAGGTCATCATTTTCAGGCCCGGCGCATCGCGGCTGAAGCCGCTCCTACAAAATGCACAATCCGTGGGAGCGGCGATCCTGATTAACGAGGCGTACAGTTGCCAGTCGCGCGCTCGGGCAAGTAATTGACGTCGGCATCTTGCTCAACCGGCGCACGCATCACCAGCGACTCTGGCCAGCGCGCAAAGTTAAGGCCCGTAATACGATTAAGCCCTTCCAGCGCGTGCTCGGGATGGCTGTGGTGCAGGGCAATCACGGTGCCGTGCTTTTTAGCGGTGTGGCTGGTGGGCTTACTCATAGCACCCGATTCCTTGGCTAGTCCGTGCCAGGCTGGCAGTTTGATAGCTATCTGCAGGTGAGAGAGCCAAAAGCGTGCCAACTGCAATCTCTACCATTTCGCAGCGTCCCAACCGCCTGAAGCGTAGCGCGCAGCGCGGGGCTACGCGCAAACTGACATTTTTTGTCAGTCCGCTCCGCCCTCTTGCTCGTCCGCTGCTTGCAGCCATTGCAGCAAGCTGGCGCCGAACAATTCGGCCTGCTCTTCATGCAGCGCCTTCAATCCGGCGCGCAGGCCGGGATACCACGCTTCGTCCATCTGCGCCGGCAGTTGGTCCAAGCGCGGCAGCGGCCAGGGGCAATGCAGCAACAGCTGATGCAACGTGTACTGGCCGAGGTCGCGGCACAGCACCCAGCCGCCACCACTGGCGCGACAGATCAGCAACTCACCCTCAAGAAATTCGACGATCTCGTCCCACTCATCCTCAGGCAGCCGCCAACCCTGACCGTGAACATCGTTAAGGCGCAGCACTTCGCCGCGCACCTGGGCATCGTGGAACATGCGCAGCAGCCCTAGGGTCACCAACAGGCGCGGCAAGGCGCGACGGCGCCAGTGCCGGGACGAACCTAGGTTGCACGCCAACTCTGCGCCAAACAGCACGATCAACCACGACAGATACAGCCACAGCAGAAACAGCGGCACCGTGGCGAAGGCGCCATAAATCAGTTGGAAACCGGGGAACAGTCGCACGTACAACCCGAACAGGGCCTTGGCCACTTCAAACAACACCGCCGCAAACACGCCACCGAGCAAGGCGTTTTTCAACGGCACACGGGTGTTGGGAACCGAGGCGTAAATCAGCGTGAAGGCCGCCATGCTCGACATCAGCGGGGTAAGACGCAGCAAAGCCTGCGCACCGATAACCGCGTCCGGCCCGGAAATCAGCGACAGCGAGGTGATGTACGTGCTCACTACAAAGCCCACGCCGAGCAGCAGCGGGCCGAGGCTGAGAATCGCCCAATACAGCAGAAAGCTGGAAATGCCCCGACGCGGCTGACGCACACGCCAGATATTGTTCAGCGCCTTTTCCACCGTGACCAACATCGCGAACGCCGTGACCGCGAGAAACACCACGCCAATCCACGTTAGCTGCCGCGCCTGGGTGGTGAAGTTGTTCAGGTACTCCTGCACCATTTCGCCAGAGGCGGGCAGAAAGTTATGGAAGATAAAATGCTGAATCTGCTCGCCGACGCCGGAAAAGGCCGGCACTGCCGAGAGCATGGCGAAGGTCACGGTCATCATCGGCACCACGGCGAACAGCGTGGTGTAGGTCAGCGCCGCCGCGCTGTTGGGGCCGTGATCGGCCAGAAAGCGATGCAGGAGAAATCGCCAGAATTCCACAAAATCATCGAAACCTTGGCGCATGCCCTTTCCCTTGTTCAGTAGTAAATCGCCCCGTGCGCGCAACGCCGTATTCAGGCCTGGCTGCCGACGCGGGTAGAATAGCCGCCACCCTAGGCAAGATGCGATACGCACATGACCGACCTGACGCTTTATCACAATCCGCG
>Ga0157370_10002796_pt1 | contig 20846 bp, 16 predicted proteins | sample C35metaG_FD_113463 | JGI IMG/M metagenome (GOLD analysis project Ga0157370, IMG submission 113463) | Corn rhizosphere microbial communities from Kellogg Biological Station, Michigan, USA - C3-5 metaG | ecosystem: Host-associated > Plants > Roots > Rhizosphere > Soil | place: USA: Michigan...
ACAAAAATGCCTAATTATAAATTTGTTTATCAGACTTTATGCAGGATTAAAACCGGCTCTGATATCTTTTTGAGAGCCTTCTGTCTATCAGATATAAAATAATTCCCACTGCGATGATTCCCAGTCCTATCAGGCTTTCTTTAGGGTTATGAATGAATGTAAAGTAGAGAATATAAAAACTGAATAATAAAAAAACTGCCGGAAAAATATGGAAAGCATTCGACTTAAAAATTTTTCTGTCTTTTTTCTTCAGGAAGAATACAGTTGAAATAGCCAGACTTGCAAAAAGCTGTAAAATAAAAGCCGTATACACAAAGATTTCTTTAAAACTTCCTGTCAGAATAATAATGGCAGCAATCACTGCATGGGCGAAAATAGCCCTTACCGGAATTCCTTTTTCGTTACCCACTGATAATGGTCTCCAAATGTAGGTATGTTTAGCAAAAGCCTGCGTTAATCTCGAGCCTACCCACAGGTATCCGCTTATGGTTGCAACCAGTTGTAGAGCAATAAAAATATTAACAATTTTTCCAAAAGCGGGACCCAGCATATTGACGGCAGCTTCTCCCATCACGTCTTCTTTTCCTGCCAACTGGCTCACAGGAGCGTGTTTCAGCATAATATAATTCACTAAAATATAGCTTACCGTCACGAAAACAGTTCCTATAATAAGTGATTTAGGAAGGTTTTTCTGAACATCTTTTATTTCTCCTGCGATATAAGAAGCCGAATTCCAGCCTGTATAGGAATAGGTGACAAAAACAAGAGACGTGGCAAAAGCCGGAAGCATGATCTCATTTTTCCAGCTCTTGCTGAAGTTCAGGCTATTACCAATCTGTGGTGAATCTGACAGTACAACACCAAGAATAATCAGCACAATGATGAAAGCTATCTTTATGAAAGTGAAAAAGTTATGAAACCTGCTGGATGTTTTTAAACTAAATGATAATGCAATCGCAACCAGAAAAATGGCTGCAATCGCAAAACCGTTTCCAAAGGAATAATCAAATACAGAAAGGTATTTTGACATGGCTAATGCTGCCAGTGCCACAGGAGAAGAAAATCCAATGATCAGAGAAACCCAGCTTATCAGATATCCAAAAAGCGGATGATAGGTTTCTTTAAGATAGATAAAATCGCCGCCGTTTCCTTTAAAATGCGAGCCTAATTCGGCATAGCAGAAAGCCCCAAACAAAGCAAGAATTCCTCCGATGCCCCATAGCAGAAAAATACTGTAGGTATTGGTAATATCGGATAACTGGAAGCCCAGGGTTGTAAAAATTCCTGTTCCGATCATATTGGAAACCACGATGGCTGCGGCTGTTTTCCAGCCAATCTGATGTGAGGTAGTACTCATCTAATGATTAAAAATTAAAATTAAGCCTTCCAAAGAAGTAATTCCCCAGTGTTCCCATCTGAACCGGCGCATATTTGAATACTCCATAATATGAATTTTCATAAATCTGGCGATCCGGGAAGACATCAAATACATTGTTAGCTCCTACCGTAAAGTTGATACTTTTTGTAATATCATATCCAACACTGATGTCGGTTACTACTTTCGGAGAAAACTCCTGCACGCTTCCAAATGGATAGCCATCTCTTATTACTTTACCAAAATAGGTATTTCTTACGAGAAAATTGAACTTCCCGATTCCATAATTTAATCCTAATGAAGCTTTTGTTTTGGGTGACAAAGTTTCAATGATATTGATCTGATCCGGACCAAAGAATTCGTTTTGTGGAGTTCCTAAGTTTTCCGGAAAATGGAAATCTGTGATTTTTGTTTCTGTATAGTTTCCGGCAAGATTCATATTTAATTTTCCGTTACCGAGAATCCAGTCATAGGAAACGACTACATCTACTCCTTTTGTTTCCGTATCAATGGCATTGGCAAAGAATCTTCCGCTTTCAACCTTAAACTGATCCAGTCTTGGATCGGTAATATTGCTGGTAATCACAATCCTGTTTTTTACCTTTATCCAGTATCCATCTACGGTAATAAATAATCCTTTTACGGGTTTTAAAGTGAATCCTGCACTTCCATTGACAGAAGTTTCCTGTTTGAGTTTATCAAATCCAAGAATTCTTGCAGCATCGCTATCATTTCTGAAAATTCCTTTGGTTACAATTCCGGAACCGGAAGTGGAAATATCGGCATAAGAGTTATTAAAATACTGCTGTTGAAGAGAAGGTGCTCTGAATCCTGTTCCTACCGCTGCTCTTACTGCATAGTTTTTTACAAACTCATATCGCACCGCCAATTTTCCATTCAGCGTATTTCCAAAATCTGAATAATTTTCAAATCTTGCAGCCGCATCAATATTCAGTTTTTTATCTAAATCATAGGAAACATCTGCATACACTGCTGTTGAATGTCTGTCTTTCCTCAATGCATTATTTGGAGAAAACCCAATAAAAGATTGAGATCCGCCCGCACCAAGTACTGCTAATCCTTCTGCGGCAACATTTCCGTTGATGTCATATTGAGTGTAAGATGCTTCATCACCCGCTTTGATCTGGTATTGTTCAAATCTGAATTCTCCTCCAAATGCAATATTGAAACGGTTGATATTTTTGGAAACATCAAGATTAATGGTATTCTGAAGGAAGCTGTGTGCTCCGGCATAAAATCGGGTGGGTGATTTTACCCCCAGTGAAGCATTATTCGTATTGTTTACATTATAATTGAAGGTGTTGCTTCCAAAGGTATTGCTAAGGTCAAAAAACCAGTCATTCACATTATATTTTGCTCCTACGGCGTAAGAAACATCATAAACCTGAGATTCAAGGCTTGCCTGAAACCCGTTTGGATAAATGGATGAAACAACATTAGACGTTTCGCTCGGAAGTCTTCTGAAGCCAAACCCTTTTCCTTCTTTGATACTGAACCCTCCAAAAGAATAGACTTTAAAATGATCGTTAAAAGGATATTCTGCGTTGAAAAACAGCTGGCCCTGTCTGATTTGTGCATCTCCGATCTGAAAATTAAAATCGTCACGGGTTAATCCTCTTTCTTTAATCTTTGTATCATCTGCCGCTCTTGCTGCTGCAGGATCATCGGCAAATGCATACGCAAAATTATTCCCGAAAATATCGAGGTCGTGATTTTGTGTTCTTGTGGTTTTCCCTCTGTGGCTTAATTGTAATGAAAGATTAATATAACTGTCTTTTTTCCCTAATGAAGTTCCGTAGTTGGCTCCTGCCTGGTAAGTGTCACCGTCGTTTCTTCCGGTTAAGCCGTAAGTAAGGCTGGCTGATGCTCCGGCATTTTTTTTAAGAATAATATTGATTACTCCTGCAATGGCATCAGAACCGTATTGTGCGGCAGCTCCGTCTCTTAAGACTTCAATTCTATCAATTGCAATCACCGGAATGGTGCTCAGATCTGTTCCTACTGAGCCATTTCCTACTGTATTCTGGTAATTTACTAAAGACGTAGAATGCCTTCTTTTTCCGTTAAGCAGCACCAGAACCTGATCAGGTCCCATTCCTCTCAGAGTTACGGGATCAATATGTTCTGTACCATCTGAAGCAGACTGCCTCACTGCATTAAACGATGGAATGACATAGTTCAGGAGATCCTGAGCAGTCATTTGCGGAGAACTTCTCTGGATTTTATCGATATTAATTACATCTACAGGAACTGGAGTCTCCAGCTTTGTTCTTTTGACATTCCGGTTTCCGACGATGATGATATCCTCGATCTGATTTCCCTTTTCCTCACTTTCCTGAGCAGCAACCAGAATTGCTCCAAGCAATAATACAGCTGTACTTAATTTTTTCATTTTTATTCTTGCCAATTAATAATGTGGGTCTGACGGATGTTTCCGCAGATACATAAGATTTCAAGAAATGGAATTCATATAGAGTATTGACTTCACTTATCTCCCCCAAAGGGTTGGAATTAGCACCTTTACACTTCTGGAACCGTGCAGGTTGCTAAGGTTTCACGGGGCCAAATCCCTCCACCTTTCTTGATAAATCTACTGCAAAAGTAGACTATTTTTTTAAATGTACAAAAAAGGCAAACCTGCTATGCTGCAAATTTGCCTTTTTATGATTTTTATGATTTTATTTTATTGAACAATCATCTTTTGAATGGCTATTCCTGTATCCGATTTCAGCTGTACCAGATACGTTCCTGCAGGATAACTGATTTTCGCTTCATACGCACCGTTTTCTTTGTTCAGTTTGAATGAATCCAGTCTTTTACCTGTCATATCAAAAATTGAAATTTCTCCGTTTTTCGCTTTGCTGAAAACTAATTTAGCTATCCCATTTTTTACCGGATTATCTGCAATCTGAAGGGATAATTTGTTGGCTGCATTTGCATCTGCTGTTGACAAAGTACCTGCATAATTTCCAAAAATTCTGAATTCTCCCGGCTGTAAAGTAATCGGAGCCGTTGTGGAAATTACGTTTGAAATACTGTCATCCATCAGGTTCTGCCATTGGCCTGTGTAAGGGAAATAAGGCACAACATTCTGCACAGAAGTAGTGTAATTCGCTAATACCACTACATTTTTTGTTCCTGTCGTAATAGCTGTATCATACACATAAATTCTTGTAATCAGGCCATTAGGATCATTCGTAAGGTTATTGGATTCTATACTGTAGGTTTTAGATTTAAAAACCGGATAGGTATTTCTGATATTGATGATTTTAGCCCAAGTATCGTAAACAGCCTTTCTGTTGGCATTGGTATCATATCCTAAAGTGAATGCAATTGGTTTCTCATCGGTTCTGCAGCCGCTGTCGATAGTACCGTTTGCACATCTGTTGATGCTGAATTCATATCCTAATTCTCCGAACTGCCAGATCATTTTCGGACCGGGAATAGTGAAGAAGGTGGCACCGAAAGTTTTCATTCTTTCAAGAGCGGTATTCAGGTCTTTCACATTATAACTTCCGTTAGTCGCTCCGTATGCAAGATTTTTAAACATTAATCTTTCTTCATCATGGCTTTCTCCATAGCCTACAGCACTCATATTGGTAAAGCCGTGAAGACTGTGGTTCATACGGTCATAATTGCTGTTTTCCTGATATCCCATTGTATTCTGATTGTAAGGATCGGTCTGCTTATTCCAAAGCATAACGCCTTTTCCTTCTGCTATTCTGTAGTTCGCCCATTGCTGTTCTTCCGCATCTGTTCCAAGGTGTTCCAATATCATGTAAGAGTTCGGGTCCAGAGCCCATTGTCTGTCTGCATAGTGTTTCATGATATCCACTCTGTCCTGCTGATAAGCATTGGTACAGGCTTCATCGTTTTCAGAACAGCTTTGGGTAAATCCTTTTGTTAGATCCCAACGGAATCCGTCTATGTGATATTCAGTAAGCCATTGCTGAAGACATCTTTCAACGTAATATTGCGTTGAAGGACTCGTGTGGTTAAAATCATTGAATACATTGTATGAATGTTTCGGAACCTGATTAAAGTAAGGATTGTTCGCCGCCACATCTCCATAGCCATCTCCATCCGGATCTACATTCCAAAGTCTTACCAAAGGAGAACGTCCTGTAGCATGGTTAAATGCTACATCCAGAATCACAGCAATTCCGTTCTGGTGGCACAGATCTACAAATTCTTTGAATTTTTCCGGAGTTCCATAGGCTTTGTCCAATGCATAATGGAAAGAAGTATTGTATCCCCAGGAAAGATTTCCGTCAAATTCCATGATCGGCATTAATTCTATAGCATTGATTTTTAAGTTCTTTAAATAAGTAATTTTATCAATCAATGACTGCCAGTTCTTTTCCTGTGTAAAGTCTCTCAATAATAATTCGTAGACCACCAGATCTTGTTTTGCTGGTCTCTGAAAATTGGTAACCTGCCAATTATAGGCTGTTTGTCCTGTTTTAAATGTTGAAACTTCAAATCCCTGTCCGGCAGGAAATGCTGGCAGGTTCGGATAAGTAGAGGCCGAAATCCACTGATCATCGTAAGAAGATAAAATTTGCGGTGAATAAGGGTCTGCTACTTTTCTCAAATCATTGGTTCTGTATTGGAAGGTATAGAGCTGTTGAGGGGTTAGTCCAATTAGTTCAATCCAGTAAAGATCAGGGTTTGTAGTATCTCTTTTCATTAAATAGGTATCATTCACAATCCAGTTATTGAAACTTCCGATAACATGTACAAAATTTTTCCCGGGAGCATATAATGCCAGTCCTACTTTGGTCTGATCTGTCGGGTGATAGTTGATTCCCTGTCTGATCCAATTCGGTATTGCTTCAGAAACTACATTTCTCGGAACCTGTAAAATAAATGTTGCACTTTTAGAATTGGTTCCCTGTGTGGCAACAAGTTCCATACTGGCATCCTGAGTAACTGTATAGTTATAAGAATAGGACTGTGATGGAGTTGTTGTAGAGTTAACAACTGCTCCGTTTGCTTTTAACTGAAATGTTGCATTAACATTGGTTGTCGCAGTAATATTGATGGAGTTCCCAACCGGAACTGTGGTAAGACTATTCGCCTGTGGGTTTGTAAGACTTAAGCTTAAAGTCCCTACGTTTACAAAAATATCGGGTGAAGTCTGATGAGATCCTGTTTTATCTTTTAATAAAAATCCAAACCTTCCGATTCCTGTTCTTCCATAAAAAGAAGTTGGTGTAAAAGTAAGCGAATAGGTATCTGTTCCTGCATTATAATTCAGTTTATTCAAATCATTGGAGTTATTCCAGCTGCCATTGGTAGGACAATCCTGGCTGTTCTGATAATTGGTATCAAAAGACCATGTCCAGATATAAATGGCATTATTGGAAACTCCCCATGCAGATTCGTCAATCTGATCTCCCGGAACGGTAAGCGTGACAGCATCTGTTTCATTGAATGGATTGGGGGTAATGGTGTAACTGATCTGCCCAAAAACAACTATTGTAATCAGCAGAAAAACAACGGAATAAAATTTTTTCATGTCTTATTTTTTATCGAATATAATATTAATTTTTATTCATACTCATTATTTTGATGAGATATTTCATTTTCAGAAGAAAAAGACAAAATAAAAAAGGCTCATGAAAATTTCATGAGCCTCCCAATAAAAGTAATTGTAATGAACTATTTTTTATATGACGAATATCTTTTGAAACAGATTAATCCTTTATAATTTTTTTAGAAACAATCTGTCCGTTCTTTAATTTTAATTCTACTATGTATAATCCTGAAGGAAGTTCAGTCATTTTGATCTGATTATCCGAAAACTGTACATTCATTCTCTGCCCTACTGCATTGGTAACGTTTACTTTTTCAATTGCTGAATCTGATTTTACCATAAGAATTCCTTTTGTAGGGTTAGGATACATTCCTATTACAGACTTATTCAGTTGCGTTTCTGAAGTACTCAAAGAAGAAGCAGGTTTAATGCACCTTACTGATGATCCCTGCCCTCTCATGGCACCAGCCGATGCATTGGCAATCGTTGTTCCGATGTACAGATATTTTCCTCCTGAGCTTGATGTATCTGAACTCCAGAAATATCCTCTCTGTCCTACATAAGTAAAGTCGCCATTACTCGAACTTCTGAATCCTCCTGCCGGTAATTTAAGATGACTGTTATAGGCAGTTGTCGGATTAGCAATACCTTCAGAACTTACTAAGGTTGCCCACTCTGTCTGAGAAGGCATTTTCCAGTCTGTACCTACCACTTTACAAGGATCTACTCCTACAGATGCATTAACATCTGCCACTGAGGCTCCATTCCATGTATCTCCACCTGAAAAACCTGCCCACCACGCCGGAGATCCTGCAATATAACCTCCTGCTGTTGCACTTGTTCCTTCCGGAGTATTCGGTGATGGAGCCTGTACTACCTGAGAATTTCTAAGCTGGTGCCCGTCATCCCATCTTCCCCATTGGAAAAGGTCTCCATATGAATTGGCATCAGCCATTGATGAAGCAACCTGTGCGCTTCCCAGGTTCTGCTGAAGCCATATTTTTCCGTCTGCTCCCCTTACAGTAGTATAAGCAACCTGCTGACCACGATACATGAAACTTACACAGCCAACATCACCTGCATTTGATCCGGGATCTGTATTGCTGCATGTTTGTAGATTTAAGTTCAGAGAAATTCTTTTAACTTTTGTAGTATTGTCAGAATAAGCCAGAACAAGGTAATTTTGAGCTTTGTCTATTGCAAGATCATTGTATTTTGCTTCACCATCCGAAACAAAATCACCTCCAAAAGGAACCCAATTTTGTGAATCGTCTAATTTATATACGGTATTTCTCAGGAAATTATCATTTTCAAAACGGCTTGCTACTACATAAGGTGTGCCGGATCCAGTAACTGCCAAAGCAATATGCTGTACACTTCCTTCTGAAAAATTAGCATTTCCAACCTGTACCCAAGAGTTTCCATCGAATTTCTTAACATTCACTTTTCTTCCCCCTCCTGAGTTGGAAACATAAGCTACGTAGATTCTATTCGCTCCATCTAAAGCAATATCAGCATTGTACTGTTCTCCTGATGAAGAAACATCTACAGCAGATCCGCCTACTAAAGTCCAGTTTTGTATTGAGTTTGCATCAGTACTGTTTTGATATACTTTTAAGCCTCCGGAAACATTGCTTGTATAGATCATATTATTGGTTCCGATGACCATTTCAGCAAATTCGGCACCTCCTGAGAAGCCTGCATTTCCTACTTGCTCCCATGCTCCGCCAAAATATCTTTTTACCGTTCCTGAACCATAAGATCCATAAGTGAATATAATATTATCAGAAGATACTGCAGACGCCTGATAATTAACAGAGCTTTCCGTAGCGTTAGGGAGCTGAGACCATAAAGATCCCGTAAATAACCTTACTTCCATTCCGGTGCCTGGATAACCTATCTGATTGGTATAATAGATACTGTTTCCGTTCGGGCTTATAGACAATGAGTTGTAAGTGGCTGTTCCTGTTGTAACTCCAGGTGTGCCCCCTAAGTAAGACCACGAGCTTCCGTTAAATTTCTGAACAGAGCCTTTGGCTGCTGAAACATCATAATATGACAGATAGTAATTTCCTGAGTTATCAATAACAAGATTATTAAAGCTGCTTCCTCCTGCAGATACATCCTGAACGCCTCCTACATTTTCCCATTGCTGAGCATACATGCAGCTTCCAGCAAGGGTTAGCAATGCTAATCCCGTTCTGATTTTCTGTATTGCAAAATGTAAATTTTTAAACATATGAAATATTATTTTTAATTATTCTAAATTTAATTTTGCGCAAAAGTACCTCACATTATTAACCCCGAGTTATCATTTTCGAACTTTTGGTTATCCTGCGAAGGACTTTTACCTTAGAAGTTGTACCATGGCTGTAAAAATGTGTTGTATGAGGAAACCATCCAAAAGTGGACTTTTGTTCGAATCCGAAGACATCAAAATCATCATGAAGGAAGACCTGTGCCCTGACCAATCCTTCAAGTCTCATATGCTGGAAGGGAAGTCTAGTTTTAATCTTATTTTCATGCTGAGTGATGGCATTAATTTAGAAGGTCATGATTGCGGAACTAAATTTCAATTCAAGAAAAATCAATATATCCTCCATTATTCACCAAAAGAAAGTGTTGCCGAACTATGGACAGAAAATCAGGAAATCCTGAGATATCTTCAGATTCAGATTAATTATCAATATATTTTTAACCTCATCAATCCGGAACTTAATCTTGAGAATGCTGAAATTCTGGAAAATATGATTCATAATAATTTCATATTCCTGCATAAAGAAACGCCGCCGGACATGACGGTTGAAATGCATATGATTGTAAAAGAGATTCTGGGTTATACCAAGAAAGGAATTATCCAGAAATTATTTATAGAAGCAGAGATTATCAAACTTCTTATTCTGATTTTTGAACAGTTCAATGAGAAAAACACATTGGAATCTACTCCAAAGATTCCGGAAATCATCAGAAAATTCATTGATGAAAATTACCACAGAAATATAAAAGCGGAAGAGATAGGAAAGTATATCGGGATGAATCAAAATATCATCCGAAAAGAATTTAAGGCACAATATAATACAACCATAGCTCATTATATCTCGGAACTCAGGATGCTGAAAGCTAGGAAACTGATCACAGATAAAGAGATTATGATCAAAGAAATCGCTATTGAATGCGGTTATGAATACCTGCAGAATTTTACGCGGGCTTTTAAAAAGAAATTTGGAGTGTCTCCGGAAAGTCTGAGGAATAATAAATAGAAAAACCGCTTAATTGCTTAAGCGGTTTTGTATATGTTGTTTTGCTTTGATATTACTTTTTCAGAATTCAGGTGAAAAAGCAATGACAATCAATTAATGATGATGTCCGTGATCGTGAAGGAAAGGTCCGTTTCCTTTAGGCTCGTTATAGATAACTTCTACACCTTCCTGCTCAGTAATAAGCTTTCTTCTGATATCTTCAGGGTCGAAAGGCTTTACTTTTCCGAAATACTCTTTCAAACCTTCAGTTAGCCACATTGGGATTACTAATCCGAAGAACATGAAAATACACCAGAATCCTACTAAGAACATAGTAATGAAGAATATAGTCCAAAGGAACTGGTAAAACGGCCAAAATGCTGATAATATCGTTATCATTCTCTTAAAGATTTTAGGCAAAAATAGAACTTTTTTCCTTTTTACACAAAAGATCAGCGTTCTATTTTGTTATTTATTTTAATTTTAAACTAATTAGTGGGCAAGATTTGCGAAGAAATCGTTGCCTTTATCATCGGAAATGATGAATGCAGGAAAGTCTTTTACTTCGATTTTTCTTACTGCTTCCATACCTAATTCCGGGAAGTCTACTACGTCCACAGATACAATATTGTCTTTGGCAAGAATAGCAGCCGGTCCTCCGATAGATCCAAGATAGAAACCTCCGTATTTATGACATGCATTGGTAACATCCTTACTTCTGTTTCCTTTTGCGAGCATGATCATACTTCCGCCGTGGCTTTGGAATTCGTCTACATAAACGTCCATTCTTCCGGCAGTAGTAGGCCCGAAACTTCCTGAAGCCATTCCTTCCGGAGTTTTTGCAGGTCCTGCATAATAGATCGGGTGGTTTTTGAAATATTCAGGCATTGGTTTCCCGCCGTCGATAATTTCTTTGATTTTTGCGTGAGCGATATCTCTTGCTACGATCAGTGTCCCGTTTAGTTTTAATCTGGTTTTAATCGGATATTTAGAAAGTTCGGCAAGAATCTCCGGCATTGGTTTATTCAGGTTGATCTCAACGGCTTCTTCCAGATGTGGAGGAGTATCAGGTAAGAATCTTTTCGGATCCTGCTCCAACTGCTCTAAAAAGATCCCTTCTTTTGTGATCTTTCCTTTGATATTTCTGTCTGCAGAACAAGAAACTCCCATTCCAACCGGACAAGATGCAGCGTGTCTCGGAAGTCTGATTACTCTCACATCGTGGGTAAGATATTTTCCTCCAAACTGAGCTCCGATTGCACTTTCCTGACAAATTTTCTGAACTTTAGCTTCCCATTCAAGGTCTCTGAAAGCCTGTCCGGCTTCATTTCCTTCTGTCGGAAGATTGTCATAATATTTTGCTGATGCTTTTTTAACGGTTGCAAGGTTGGCTTCTGCTGAAGTTCCTCCGATTACCAATGCTAAGTGGTAAGGCGGGCAGGCAGCTGTTCCAAGATCTGAGATTCTTTCTTTAACGAATTCTTCAAGAGATTTTTCGTTCAATAAAGATTTTGTCTTTTGATATAAGAATGTTTTGTTGGCAGAACCTCCACCTTTTGTTAAGAATAAAAATTCGTAATAATCTCCTTTTTTAGCATAGATATCAATTTGTGCAGGAAGATTAGATCCCGAATTCTTCTCATCAAACATGGTCATAGGCACAACCTGAGAATATCTTAAGTTTCTTTTCTGATACGTATTGAAGATTCCTTTGCTTAGATATTCACCATCATCTACTCCTGTATAAACATTTTCTCCTTTTTTCCCCATTACAATTGCTGTACCTGTATCCTGGCAAGAAGGAAGAGCTCCTTCAACCGCTACCGCAGCATTTTGTAAAAGGTTGTATGCAACGAATCTGTCGTTATCTGTAGCTTCCGGATCATCAATAATTCTTCTAAGGCTTTCCAGGTGTGAAGAACGAAGCATAAAAGAAACATCTGCCATCGCTTCTTCAGCCAACAGTTCCAATCCTTTCGGATCTACTGTCAAAATTTCTCTGTCACCCAGTTTTTCAACCTTTACATAATCTGATGTAAGCTTCTTGTACACCGTATCATCTTTCTGAATAGGATACGGATCCTGATATCTAAAATCCATTCAATTTTTGTTTGTACAAAAATACGTCTCCTCTAAAAAATATGAGTAAAATCAGTCATTTAAATTGATATTTATAATGATTATAAATTGGAGGTTTCTGAGTTTATAAGTACCTTTATAGAAAGTTATTGTAACAGTAAAAGATTTCAAATTTGCATAATTCAATTTAATGAAAAATATATTAGTCATTTTTTTTTGTTTCATAATGTACGGTAACAGCTTCGGTCAGTGTGAAAGTACAATACAACTTTCGGGAACTTGGACCGGTGAAGTTGAAGGCCATCCCATTAAGTTTGAAATTTTGGAAAAACAACCCAATTCTACTACTTTTTCATTTACCAATTTTCAAAATGAGAGGTTTACAATTCTAGAATCTGATGTAACAACTAATGGAAAAAATGAATTTGTTATCCATATTAAAGAAGCCAAATTCTCTTCACCACGTTACGAAAATTGCATCTTTTCCACAGGAGTTCTTATACTTTCTGATGTTTCTCAAAATAAGATGAAATTAAATTTAAAATCAGTTGGCCCAATATGTTTTATAAGCTATGATGTGGGGAGGAATATGGATGACGTAAAAGATGTCATTTTAATAAAAGATAAATCAAATAAATAATATGAATTACAGAATTGAAAAAGACACCATGGGAGAAGTGCAGGTACCTGCAGATAAACTTTGGGGTGCACAGACAGAACGTTCAAGAAACAATTTCAAAATAGGACCTGAGGGTTCAATGCCGCACGAAATCATTGAAGCTTTTGCTTATCTGAAGAAGGCCGCCGCTTATACAAACACTGATCTGGGAGTCCTTTCTGCAGAAAAAAGAGATATGATTGCTAAAGTATGTGATGAAATTCTGGAGGGAAAACTTAACGATCAGTTTCCTTTGGTGATCTGGCAGACAGGTTCCGGAACGCAGTCGAATATGAATGTGAATGAAGTAGTTTCAAACAGAGCTCACGTCAATAACGGAGGAACTTTAGGCGAAAAATCTGAAATTCATCCAAATGACGATGTGAATAAATCACAGTCTTCTAATGACACTTATCCTACTGCCATGCACATTGCTGCCTATACAAAGGTGGTGGAAGTAACAATTCCGGCTGTAGAAAAATTAAAAAATACGCTGGCTGAAAAGTCAAAAGCTTTCAAAGATGTTGTAAAAATCGGTAGAACCCATTTGATGGATGCTACTCCACTTACTCTTGGGCAGGAATTTTCCGGATATGTGGCTCAATTGGAATTCGGGTTGAGAGCTTTAAAAAATACATTACCTCACCTTTCTGAACTGGCTTTGGGAGGAACGGCTGTAGGTACAGGATTGAATACTCCTAATGGTTATGATGTAAAAGTAGCTGAATATATTGCCCAATTTACCAATCATCCTTTCATCACTGCAGAAAATAAATTCGAAGCCCTTGCTGCTCATGATGCGATTGTGGAATCTCACGGAGCTTTAAAACAGCTGGCTGTTTCTTTATATAAAATTGCTCAGGATGTACGATTACTGGCATCGGGCCCACGTTCCGGAATCGGGGAAATTCATATTCCTGAGAATGAACCGGGATCGTCTATTATGCCAGGGAAAGTAAATCCTACTCAAAATGAAGCCATGACTATGGTTTGTGCACAGGTTTTAGGAAACGACACTACGATTTCTTTTGCAGGAACTCAAGGAAATTATGAGCTGAATGTTTTCAAACCGGTAATGGCTTACAATTTCTTACAGTCTGCCCAATTGATTGCTGATGCGTGTATTTCCTTCAATGACCACTGTGCGGTAGGTATTGAACCGAATCACGAGAGAATTAAAGAGCTTGTAGACAAATCTTTAATGCTTGTTACGGCCTTAAATACTCACATTGGATATGAAAATGCTGCTAAAATTGCTAAAACTGCCCATAAAAACGGAACAACTTTAAAAGAAGAAGCCATTAATCTTGGTTTGTTAACCGCTGAACAGTTTGACGAATGGGTGAAACCCGAAGACATGGTAGGAAGTTTAAAATAATGATTCTATAACTGATACAATGCAAAAACTCCGGGAGTCTTTCCCGGAGTTTTTCGTTTTGCTATCAAAATATATTTAATCTAATCCGATGGCCAGGCCGAATATCAGCGCTTTATCATTTTTGAAATAACTGTCTTTAAAGAAGTTGCTGAAATCTTTTTTAACAAAGAGACTGAAGCTGTTGTATGAAAAAGTAATCTGTGCACCATATACAAAAGGATTTACCTGATAATTTCCGCGGTCTCTGGTTTCGCCATCAATTCCTTTTACAATATTGTTGGTGGACATTTTTACACCGCCATATACATTGGCTCCAATTTTAAATCCGGTGTAATAACTTCTGTACTGGATATCCATTCCGGCATTTTTAAGCTTGGAAAAATTATACTGCACCCCAAGAGGAACCATAATATATCCTGTTCTCAGCTTGCTTTTCTCAAGATTATCGCTGTACTGTGCAAGAGCAACTCCCTGATTTGCATTTCTTATAAACATCATATTGTTATCCGCTCTTACGGTTCTCCATGAGAATCCTAATCCTGAAGTGATTGCCCACGGGCTTGTTCTGCTAAGCTGGTAGTTCAGTTTAAGACCAAACTCCAGGTTATTGGCATATCCTATATTTTTATCCAGCTCATTGTCGGGAGAGCTATTTGTCAAAGTCATAATTCCGTAAGAGAAATATCCTGTAAAGCTTCTGCTGGGACGGAATTTTTTCAATAATTTTTCCTTAAGTTCTTCTTTGGAAGTAACATCTGTGTTCAGAAGGGAATATCTTACCTGCTTCTGAATAACATCATCCAGATCAAACCCAAGCTCTTCAATTCTTTTATCCATTTTCTCAGAATAACGGTCTGCAATCTGAGCTTTTTCTCTGTCAAAATCTGCTTTATCAAGGTTTCTGGCCTGCAAAACCACCAATTCTTCTTCCATAAGCTTTTTTTCTTCCTGAATAATGGTATTGATTTTTGTAGCATATTCTTCCACTTTCTCTTTTACAATCGGGCTTACTTCGGTGTCTTTTTTAGAAGACAGGTTAATATTCAGTCCCTTTTTCTGTGCATGGAATGATGCTGAAATAGAGCATAGCAATCCCATTACGATAAATTTCTTGATCATATTATTAATTTTTAATTTTTTACGGGTAAATTATCTGGCATTCAAATCAATAGTGGTAGCCACATTACTTCCATCCTTTGTTTTTTCGATCACATCTTTATGTTCTACTGAGAAAAGAAGCGTGGAAGGGTCTACATATTTTTTCTTTTTAACCGGAGTTTTTAAAGAATCGGCTTTTGCCATCAGTTTAGGATTCGAAAGCTGAGGAAGCTCCAGTTTAGTTTCTTTGGGAATAAGTTTATTCTGAACTATCGCCACTGCAGAAATCACTTCTTCTTTATCCTGGGAAAGTGTTTTCTTCACTTCCTTTTTATCACTATTTTCAACTGCCACCTGAGGAGTATTTTGAACCGGATCTTTTACGATTTCCTTTGTAGTGCTCTTTTCCGTTTTCCTTACCATTTCCGGCTGAATCGGTGAAGGCTGATTAAGAAAAAACAGAACACTTCCCAAACTGAATAATAATAGTAAACATGCGGCTACTAAAAACCAGTTCATTTTTGATTTGGGACGAGTATTGTTTCTGTTATGAACTTCTATTTCAGACCACAGATCACGGGATGGAGTAATCTCTCTTCCCTCCATCTGATGTTTGATCTCGGTTTCAATATTATCTGTAAACGTTTTCATTTTTCACTTTTTTTTGTTGTTGAAAGTAGATCTTTCTTAATTTTTCTTTTGCTCTGAACAGCTGTGTTTTGCTGACAGCAATTGAAATCTGCAAAGTATCAGCAATTTCCTGATGAGAATATCCTTCCAGTACATAGAGGTTAAAAACCATTCTGTAGGCATCGGGAAGCTGATCCAAAAGCTCTTGTGCATTAAAATCACAATCAATCTCGGGCTCATGAATATCTTCGTGAAAAGATTGATTGATATCGTCCAGATAGAAAACCGTTTTATGGCTTTTGATAAAATTCAGGCATTCGTTTACGACTATTCTTCTTGCCCAGCTATCCAGGTTCGACTCTCCTCTGAAGCTTTCTATGTGCTTAAAAATTTTACAGAATGCTTTGATGAGACAATCTTCTGCCTGATACAAATCGCTCACATAGGTTTTGCTTACACTCAGGAATCTCTTGACATTCTGCTCATAGAAAATCTTCTGTGCAGCCGGATCCTGTTTCTTCAAGAGGCTCAACAAATCAGGTTTTTTATTTCCGAACAAAAGTTTCATGCTTATACTGTTTCTACTTTAAAGACAATCAAAACAAAAAAAGGTTACAACTTGAAAAAAAATATTTTACTATTTAATATAATGAGTTGATTTTTTTTGCTTAGAGTTACAAATATTTCATCTTATTTTAATTTAGTCAACAAAAAAATACTTTCATTAAAAAACTGAAATACAATTTTTTAGATCAAAATAATTTGTATTTATTTTTTCCTATATTGGAGATATAATTAATCCCGAACTAAAACCATGAAAAATTTAAAAAAATTAAAAAGAGAGAACCTGAAAACAATCAAGGGCGGAAACACGCCGCTTTGTGACATGTATCTGGTACAATACAACGGATATTATGCATGCTGCAGCGCGCCTACAACCAATCCCTGTGAACTGAAAAAAAGAGAATGTCTGGTAGAAAACGGAATGTGTGATTCATATAATCCGGGGAATCCGTTATGATCTCTGTAAGAATAGCTAAGAAAAGGCGGCTTCATTTCTGAAGCCGCCTTTTCTATTTTTATCCTGAGAATTCATCCAGCATATTCCTGGTAGGAACAAAGAAAAGCGTTCCTGTAACTGCTGTACTGAAATCTAAGATTCTGTCGTAATTTCCGGGCGGATCACCTATAAACATATTGTCCAACATCTTTTTTGTTGTCGTAAATGTACTTGCATAAGCAATAAAATAGGTTCCAAACTCATTAGAAGAGGGGCTACCAAAGGGCATATTATCTCTCACAATTTTCAATTCTTCTCCATTTTCACTTTCGATGTTGGCTAAGGCGATATGTGAGTTTGAAGGTTTTACATCATCCGACATTTCAATATCATTTTCCTTAGATCTTCCGATGACTTTTTCCTGATCTTCCGTGGAAAGACTTTTCCAGGCAGCCATATTGTGAAGGTACTTTTGAACAAAAAGGTAACTTCCGCCTTTGTACTGAAGATCTTCATCACCAATTTTAGCAAAATAATCACGGTCATCGCCATGAGGATTTTCCGTTCCGTCTACAAAACCAAGAATAGAGCGTGCATCCCAATATTTAAATCCGTGAATCTCCAAAATACTTTCCGCCACAGAGCTCAGTAAATTTGATATTTCAATTCCCATATCAAAGATCAGGCTTTTATTGTCTGCTCTTAAGTGGAAATGAAGATCTCCTGGGGTGGACACAGCAGTATGTTTTACTCCTTTTATCTCTTCAAAATTGATTAATTCTTTTGGCAGAGGCGTAGGAAGATCCAGCATTTTCCATGCTTCAGCCCCTATTCCCATTACACAGCTTGCTCTGCTGTCCGGAAAACGGTTGAAAACGGAATTATTTAGGTTTAATACCAAAGCACACAATCTTTGAAAAACGTCTTTCAGCTGTGGGCTGTCATGAAGTTTCCAAACCATGAAAATGGTATTGCTGTTAGGATAGTCTGTTACATTCTGTGATTCTATCGAATTCATATACGTCTTCTTTTAACGTATTAAATATCCGAAATTGAAACCTGATCTGCAAAATATTGCTCCAATTCCTTCAAAGTTTCAGGATTGGTCTTGATATCTTTTACCAGAAGCCCCTTATTCACCACCACAATCCTGTTGCAGACTTCCGTGGTATGGGAAAGGTCATGGCTGGATATCAGAAATGTAACACCGTCCTGTTTGGACAATTCTTTGATCAGGTTTTTAAGTTTGATCTGTGTGGAAGGATCCAGGTTGGCAAAAGGTTCATCAAGAATAATAATCTCCGGATTTCCGATGATGGCTCCTACAATTCCTACTTTTTTCTGATTTCCTTTCGAAAGATCACGGATATATTTCCCGGATTTTAGGATCTCACCATTGAAAAGATCATGAAAAGGCTTAAGGAATTCATCTACAGACGCTTTATTCTGGCCTCTCAGCTCTCCGATAAAGTAAAAGTACTCTTCCGGAGTAAGATAACCAATGAGAAAAGTATCGTCTACAAAAGCTGAAACTTTATTTTTCCAGACTTCAGATTCATTCACTTTAATTCCGTCAATGCTTACGGATCCTGTCGTAGCCTGAATCAAATCCAACATGAGGCTGAAAAGAGTTGTTTTTCCTGCCCCGTTGTTCCCTACAAGACCGAATGTTTCTCCGTTTGGAATTTCCAGATGTTCGATATTAAGAACGGTTGCTGTTCCGTATGTTTTGGATAAATTTTGTATGTTGATCATGGCTTAATCTTTATTTTTAAATGCATCAAGTGTGCTGTATTTTTCTTTTTTATAGTGTTTTACAATGATATCGAAGATTTTTTCTCTCATAAAAAATCCGATGATCCCAATAATAGCAATGCTTATGACTCCTCCTGTAATTCCTGTGAAATATTTCGCCAGAGCAAATACTCCCATAGGAAGAAGCATTTTAGGAATTAATAAAAGCATAGCCACCATATTAAAACTTCCCTTCTGACCCAGTCTTTTCTCTTTTGAATTCAGATCAATCTGAGTTTTATTGAAAGCTCCCGACCATAGGGTAAACTGAGAGTTCACTCCTATATTGTACAATCCTGCCGCAAAGAATGTAATATAAACTTCCCAGCCAAAATAAGCATAGCAAAGCGCTACAATGACAGAGACACCGGTTACGATATTCATCAGCCACCATTTTGCTTTTAAATATTCTTTGTAAGGAACATTCAGGGTCATCATCAAAGGATAATATGAACTGTCAAAAGCAGGCACCCTCTGTCCAAAAAGAAACTGAAAACCTCCTGTTACAAAAAGTCCCATAAACATCATCATTGCAGGAGTTTTATAGAGTGAAGAGGTAAACATCAGTAATCCGTAGAACAGAAACATAAAGCTGCCCAGCAAAATGCCTTTGGTCACTTTATTACGTCTCAGCATTTTAATATCATTATTGATAAATGTCCCGGTAGCCCCATATTTATTCAGGAAGGCAATATTCTCTGTTTTCCCGACTGTTTTCTTGGCTTCAAGCCCCTGATCCAGATAAAATTCTTTACGCAGATAACGGAAGCAAATCCACCACAAACCTACAAACAGGATAACGGGAATCAACGCAAAGTATGGTTTTTCGTAAAAACTGAAGAAAACCGATTCAGAATAAGACAGAACCGGAAGTATTTTATAGTATCCCAAACTTCCGATGATTACAAAACAAATCCCTATAATAATGGCTAAAGTCTCTTTACCGTTGAAGAAAATATTGATAAAATTATTCAGATAAAGGAGCGCAATCACCCCGATAAGCCATACCAGTATTCCTATAATGCTATACCCGTTGAATAAAGCAATCAGGGAAAATGTGATAAAGAATAAAGAAGTCAGCCAGCTGAATGCGGAAAGAAAGGTTTTGGCCAGCATATAATTAACCAATGTATTCTTTCTGATATTCATGGTAAGAAAAGGCTTAATATTCTGTGTAGGAACTTCCTGCCATAGATATTTAATAACCAGATCTATAATCCAGGCAACGATCATGAATTTTGAAACAATCTTTAAAGGATTCTGATGCATTTCTTCCTGTATGTAGAAAAAAGCAATGAAAGCTCCGCCTACAAGACATCCAATGAAATAAAGAATCCCAATAAACCTGAGTATTTTCATGGTCAGATTGATCCCTAAAGATGTACCACGAAAAAAGCTTTTAATTTCAAGCCTAAGGAACTTTAGAAACATATTTTAGTTTTTATACATTAGTAAATATAACGTATAATATGTTACAATTTTTTAAAGAAAAGTATATTTCTTTTGTTATCCGATAAGTTCTTTTGCCTGTGCTAAGGCAGCTTCGGTAATTTTGCTTCCGGAAAGCAGCTGGGCAATTTCGTTCAGCTTTTCTTCGCTGTTCAAAGGAATAATGGTAGATTGTGTTTTTCCGGAGATATCCTGCTTCACTACTTTATAGTTATCATTTCCTTTGGCTGCTACCTGCGCCAAATGGGAAATAACGATTAACTGCATGTCTTCAGACATTTCTCTCATTAGATTTCCGATCTCTTCAGCTACTTTTCCTGATACTCCGGTATCAATTTCGTCCAAAATAAGAGTTGGAAGCTCATCACTTTCTGCAATAATCTTCTTTACAGCAAGCATTACTCTTGATCTTTCTCCTCCAGAAATAGCTGTCTGAATCGGTTTCAAAGGAAAACCGGAATTGGCCTGAAACAGCAGCTGGATATTTTCTTTACCAAACTGATTGAATTCTTCAGCATCCTGTAATTCAATATCAACTTTTGCTTTTTCCAGCCCAAGTTTTTTTAATAGTACTTCTGCTTTTTTG
>Ga0157370_10002797_pt1 | contig 20845 bp, 16 predicted proteins | sample C35metaG_FD_113463 | JGI IMG/M metagenome (GOLD analysis project Ga0157370, IMG submission 113463) | Corn rhizosphere microbial communities from Kellogg Biological Station, Michigan, USA - C3-5 metaG | ecosystem: Host-associated > Plants > Roots > Rhizosphere > Soil | place: USA: Michigan...
CGGCCGATCCTTGCTATAGGCCGCCGCTCTCGGGCCGCGCGCGCGTGGCGGAACTGGTAGACGCGCTGGATTTAGGTTCCAGTATCGAAAGATGTGGGGGTTCAAGTCCCTCCGCGCGCACCATTTCGCAGCACAGCCTGTCCGGGGGACAGGCGAGCAGCGGAATCGCGCGCAGGCAAGCCGAAAGCAGAATTCAGGATTGGACACGTGACCATCAAGACTGTCGAGACGCAGAACGAGGGCCTGAAGCGCGCCTTCATGCTGACCATTCCCGCCGAGGATATCGAAGCCCGGGTCGACCAGGAAGTGAAGCGGATTGCGCCCCAGGTGCGCATGCCCGGCTTCCGTCCCGGAAAGGTGCCGCCCAATCTCATCCGCAAAATGCACGGTGACGCGCTGCGCGGCGACGCTCTCCAGGGCGCGGTCCAGGACAGCGTCCAGCAGCTCCTCAGCGACCAGAAGATTCGTCCGGCGCTGCAGCCGCAGGTCGAGCTTAATCGCGACTATGAGCCCGGGCAGGATGCGGAGGTCAGCGTCCGTCTTGAGGCGCTTCCCGACGTTCCGCAGCCCGAGATCGACAATCTCGAGCTTGAGCGGCTGACCGTCGAGCCCGAGGAAAAGACGCTCGATGAGCGCATTCAGCAGCTCGCCGATCAGAGCAAGCGCTGGGAGGATGCGCCCAAGACGCACGCGGCGGTCAATGGCGACCTCGTGGTCATCGATTTCGAAGGCGAGGTCGGCGGCAAGCCCTTCGAGGGCGGCAAGGGTGAGGACATGTCGGTTGAGCTCGGTTCGGGCAGGCTGATTCCCGGTTTCGAGGAGCAGCTCGTCGGCGCAAAGACGGGCGAGACGCGCGAAGTTAAGGTGAGCTTCCCTGCCGATTATCCGGTTGAGAATCTAAAGGGCAAGGACGCGACCTTCGAAGTCACCGTGAAACAGGTGAAGACTTCGGGCGAGAGCAAGGTGGACGACGAATTTGCCAAATCCCTCGGCCTGCAAGACCTGGACCAGCTGAAAGGTTTGATTCGCGACCAGGTGACCCAGGAGTTGAACGGCCTCACCCGTACCCACATGAAGCGCCAGCTGCTCGACCAGCTTGCCGCCCGTCACGACTTCCCCGTGCCGGAATCAATGGTCGAGGCGGAATATCAGAACATCATCACCCAGCTGAAGCATGAAGCGAACCACGAGGAAGACCCGCAAGCTGCGCTCAAAGAAATCGATGCGGAGGCGGGCGAGTATCGCCGGATCGCCGAGCGGCGGGTGCGGCTCGGGCTGCTTCTCTCCGAGATCGGTGCCGCGAACGGCGTCGACGTGACCGAGCAGGAGATGAGCCGGCTCATCATGCAGGCTGCGTCGCAATATCAAGGGAAGGACCGGGACAACTTCGTCCGCTACATCCAGCAGGAGCCGATGGCCGCAGCCCAGCTTCGCGCCCCGCTCTACGAGGACAAGGTTGTCGACTTCCTGTTCGACAAGGCGAAGGTCACGGACCGCAGCGCGACGCGCGAAGAGCTCGAGGCGGACCTTGAGTCCGAAGAAGGCCATGTTCACGGCCCCGGCTGCGGGCACGACCATGCGCACGAGCATGGCGCGAAGGCGAAGCCGAAGAAGGATACGGCTAAGAAGAAGGCTGAGCCCAAGGCGGAAGCCAAGAAGCCGATCCCGAACAAGGCGAAGGCCGGAGCGAAGCAGGCCGACATCGTCGACAAGGCCGAAGCGCCCAAGCAGGCGAGACCGGTGAAGAGCGAGCCTGCCAAGAAGACTGCCGCGAAGGCCGTCGAGGAGAAGGGTTCGGCCAAACCGGCCGCCAAGGCGGAGGCGAAGATGGCCACCAAGCCCAAGAAACCGGCCAAAAAGGGTTGAGCGCGCGCGAGATCGCCTGCGCGGACCTGATGTCCGCGATAGACGATCTCAAACGCGGCGGTTTCCGTCTTGACGTCATCTATCCGGCTGACGGCCCGAAGACGGCGGTGATGAGCCGCGGCGAGGAGAGCGTTCGCCTAACAGAGCCGGACGCCCCCGAGCTTCCATCGGGACTGCCTCGCTTCCAGCCTGAGTTCGTGCTGACCCGCGCCGGTGCTGCGCCGGGCGAGGGCAGGGCGGGGATGCTCTACCGCGACCTGATCCCGGGGCGGCTGGGCGGCCGCATCATCGCGTCGCACATCAACATCCCGGAGGGTGGGCCCGTCTCAGATTGGGTCCATTATCACCGCGTCGTGCTTCAGCTGATCTTCGTTCGCCGGGGCTGGGTCCGGGTCGTCTACGAAGACGAAGGGGATCCGTTCGTGATGGGCGAGGGCGATCTGGTGCTTCAGCCGCCGCTTATCCGGCACCGCGTGCTCGAAAGTTCACCAGGTCTCGAGGTGGTCGAGCTCAGCGCACCCGCGCTTCACGAGACTTTTGCCGATCACAAGCTGGAGCTGCCGAACGTCCAGCGGACCGGACGCAAATTCGGGCCGCAGCAGTTCCTGCGGTACGTCGCCGCCGAGACGCCCTGGACTGCGTTCGGCGGCGGCGAAGCGCGGGAGATTGGTCTGGGTGAGGCAACCGGCGGTAGCGCCGAGGGTCGCGTGATCCGGCCCACCAAGGCAGCCACAATTTCCTTTGCTCAGCATCCGGGCGAGCTGGTTTTCGGTTTCGTGCTCGACGGCAGCGCCCGGCTGCGATTCCGCGGCGATCATCAACTTGGCCCTGCAGATGCGTTCGTCATCCCGCCGAACGAAGCGTGGAGCCTGGCTCAATGCAGCGACGACTTCGGCCTTCTGCACATCACGACGGCGCGGCTCGACGACGCCGTGTCCAGCCCTCTATAGCTGCGAGACCAGTCGAGGGGGGTCAGATTGCCGAGCGTGTCAAGCCCAAGGATCGCCGTCCTGCTGCCGTGCTATAATGAAGAAGCGGCGATCGGGGCGACCGTCGCTGGTTTCCGTCAGGCCCTGTCTGGCGCGACCGTCTACGTCTACGACAACAACAGCCGCGACCGCACCCGGGAGATCGCAGCCGAGGCCGGCGCGGTCGTCCGCACCGAAAAGCAGCAGGGCAAGGGCCACGTCGTCCGCCGGATGTTCGCCGACGTCGACGCCGACGTTTACGTCATGGCCGATGGCGATCTCACCTATGATCCGACCGCGGCACCGCAGATGGTCGACCTGCTGCTCGCCGAGCAGCTCGATATGGTCGTCGGTACGCGTCGCCACGAGGAGAAAGACGCTTACCGCGGTGGCCACGTGCTCGGGAACAAGCTCTTCACGGGCCTGCTCTCGGGCCTCTTCGGGCGCAGCTTCAGCGACATCTTCTCGGGCTACCGCGTCTTCTCGCGCCGCTTCGTCAAGAGCTTCCCGGTCCTTTCGTCAGGCTTCGAAATCGAGACCGAGATCAGCGTCCATGCGCTCGAACTGAAGATGCCCGTCGGCGAGGTGGAGACCATCTACGCCGCCCGGCCGGAAGGTTCGCAGTCCAAGCTCTCAACCTTCTCCGACGGCGCGCGGATCCTCAGGACCATTGTCACTTTGTACCGCGTCGAGCGGCCGGCTTTGTTCTACGGAGTAATCGGTGCTCTGCTGCTGCTTATCGCGATCCTGCTCGCGATCCCACTGGTCGTCACCTACGCCCGCACCGGGCTGGTGCCGCGATTGCCGACGGCGATCCTGGTCACCGGAATGACCATCGTCGCGGTGCTCTGCTTCTTCGCCGGGCTGATCCTCGACACAGTGACCCGCGGCCGCCGCGAGGTCCGCCGTCTCGCCTATCTGTCTCTTGCGGGGCCGGACTGAGTCGACGGGTTGAACCTTTCGCCATCCACGCCGATGTAGGCCGCACCAGAAAATAAAGGACCAATTTCCCGTGATCGACCATCAGGACATCATCTCGCAGCTCGTCCCCATCGTCATCGAGCAATCGAACCGGGGCGAACGCAGCTTCGACATCTATTCGCGGCTGCTGCGCGAGCGGATCGTCTTCATCACGGGTCCGATCGAGGACCATATGGCCTCACTCATCACCGCCCAGCTGCTCTTCCTCGAGTCCGAGAACCCGAAGAAGGATATCTTTATGTACATCAACTCGCCGGGCGGCGTGGTGACGGCCGGGCTCGCGATCCACGACACGATGCAATACATCCGCCCGAAGGTCAGCACCGTCTGCATCGGCCAGGCGGCGTCGATGGGGAGCTTCCTCCTCGCCGCGGGCGAGCCTGGAATGCGCGTCGCGTTGACCAACAGCCGGATCATGATCCACCAGCCTTCGGGCGGCGCCCAGGGCATGGCCGCGGACATCGAGATCCAGGCGCGCGAGATCCTGCGGATGCGCCAGCGCCTCAACGAGCTCTACGCCAAATACACCGGCCAGCCGCTCGAGGAGATTGAGAAGGCGATGGACCGCGACAAGTTCCTCGAGGCCGACGAAGCAAAGACATTCGGCCTGATCGATGAAGTGTTCGACAAGCGGCCCGAGCCCGGCGACGATGCGGGGACGGGCGCGGGGGACGTGACTCCGGCCTAATGCCTGGTTGCGGCCGCCGCGGACGTACTGTCACTTGGCTTTGTTGAGCCGTCGTCGAACTTCAGCCCATAGCCCGCGAACGTATCGTCGATGGTGGCGGAGAGCTTTCGAGCGGCCGCGGCATCGGCTTGGGCATGGGCGCGGTCGCCCTTCTTCAGATAGACGAAGGCGCGGCCCATGAGTGACGCCGCGCCCTCTCCCTTGGCGACCGCTTGGTTGTAGGCAGAAAGCGCTTCGTCGAGTTTGCCGAGCTTCAGGAGCACCATGCCGAGGCTGTCGAGATAGGCGCCACTGCCGGGCGTGAGCTTCAGTGCCTGGCGACAATCCTCGAGCGCTGCCTCGAGCATGATCCCCGCTGTCGCCTCGCTGTAGCACAAATTGTTTAGGTCCATTGCTCCCTTTGCGGTGGACTGGAGGTCGGTAATCAGCTTTTCCGCTTCCGTGGTCTGCCCGGCCTTGTACAAAATGATGCCCCGCTGGAGCTTCGAATAGAGCGGATAGGGATCCCTGGGATCGGGCTTGATTTGGTCGAGTAGCGCGAGCGCGCCCTTATAGTCACCGGCATTGGAAAGGAGCTGCGCCTTCTCCTTAAGTGCGTCCGGATTATTCGGCTCAAGTTTCAATGCCGCATCGAGATCGGATGCGCGGCCTCGAACATCCGTCCGCGGCCGGACCTGAGCTCGATTAATGTAAACCAGCACCGACGGTTTGATCGCGAGAGCTCGGTCGAATGCCTTCATTGCCCGGTCGAGCTGGCCAAGTGCGGCATAGGTCCTCGCTGCGCCGACCCAGGCATAATCCGATTTTGGATTTTCCTTCGTCAATGCCTCCGCTTCGGCTGCAACGAGATCGCGTTTGCCTTGCAGCATGAAGATGTTCGCCCGCAGCAGGCGCATGTCCACCCATCCCGGGTTGAGCTTCAATGCGGCTTCGGAATCGGTGAGCGCTGCAGCCTGATTTCCAATGGCCGATTCGCATTTTGCGCGGTGTGCGAGCGCATAGCCTCCGGCCGGCTGCCGCTCCAAAAACTTGCTGTAGCCATCGATGCAGGCCGCGAAATCGCCCTTGCCCTCCGCAATCATTGCGTTTGCGCTGAGGACCGCCGGGTTGGACGGGTCCAGGCTCTCCATTGCGGCGATATCTTTCTCGGCAGCCGCAAAATTTCGATTCTGTATGTAAATCAGGATACGGTTGCCGAGCGCGCTGACGTCATTGGGATCAAGCTCCAGGCCGGCGTTTAAATCATTCAGCGCCTGCTCCATCTTGCCGCGGCTCAAATAGGCGCCGGCACGTCGGAAATAGTCGTCAGCGGAAGCCGGTATGGTGGCTATGAGACTGGCAAAATCTGCGTCCGTTGGCCGGTAGGAATTTGCAACACTGACGTAGATATCGTCTTTATTCAGCGCCTTCAGCCGAGGCGCTGCTGCGACCGCATCCTTATATGGCACCTCCGGCGCGATGCTGCGCTCGCTCGAATCGACGGTCAGGACGTTTCCGCTAACGGTCTCGCTTCGCGCATATTCGACGCCCGCGAGAGTCTCGTGCACCGCCGGATCGAGCTTCTGCTGAGACGCAAATCCCGGCGGAAGGCGAATGGTCGCCTCGTCTTTCGTGTATCTCGGATAACTGACCGCAACCGGCACGTCGTGGAGCGGCCCTGCCGGACGGTCGAAATCCGGGTCGAAGCTAATGGATGAGGTCGGGACGAAGAACCAGCCGTCCCTCCAGTTGAGCTTGGCCGAGCCCTTGATGCTGATGTGCAGCTCGCGCTTGGCGGCATCGAACTGCACCGATGATGAGCCCACGGAGAAGCCGTCGAAGAAACCCTTCGCTTCGTCGGTCAATTGCTGATCGCGCTGGTTCGGCGTCAAAGCCGCATAAAGGGTATTGAGGTTCACGGCTTCGTCGCCGCGATAAATCTCTTCGATGGTCATTGCCGCGGGAGCAAAGACGCCACTGCTGGCGTCGATGGCGATATGCCGCTCCAGGCTTGGCGCGGTGAGCGGCGCGGGGACCATCTTCACCAGCTGGGCGTGCTCGACCAGCGGCAGGCCCCAACCGAAATCGGGAACCTGGATGGAATTGAGATCGGTGTCCCCCGTCCGCGTACCGTCGAGCCAATAGTCCCTCCCGCCGATATGTGCCCGGACGAGCACATGGTTGAAGAGCCCAATGATCGGCAGACGATTCGAGATCATGTCGCCCGCGTTCGTCTGCACCAGTACCGGCTCGGCCTCGATCCCCATCGAATGCAGGATTCCGAGCAGCAGCGCCGTCTTCGCCTTGCAGTCGCCGAAGCGCCGCGACCAGGTGGTCTCGGCTGAGGCAGGCACGTAGCCGCCCTGTCCCATGAGCAGGGCGACGTAGCGGACTCGGTCCTGGACCAGGGCCAGCGCCTGCTCGGCGCGGGTCGTTGGATCGGACGAGGCGGCGCGGATCTTCTCGACCTCGTTGTGCAGCGGGCCCGATGCCGGAATCACCGACGCGTCGCTGAACAACGGGACGAATAGATTCGCGAGATCCGACCAGGACGAATAGTCCGTCGCCTCGGCCAGGCGGCCGATCGTGAATCGCTCGGGCGCGTCCTTAGGCGCAATCAGCGGTTGAACGTCCTGCGCCGCCAGCTCGAGATGGTTGATTCCATCCGCGGATGTCTTCCGCGCAGCGGGAAGGTTGGGCGTTTCGTGAATCTGCAGTCGCATGCCCGCCGGCCAGCTGAGCGCGGCGTGGGCGGATTCGATCGGCAAGCCGCCCCAGGTGCCGAACATCGCCTCAACATGGCCCTTGAGCACCGGATCGCTGCGTTCGACCGTCATCGCGAGGTCGATGATGTCGCCGACCTGCAGTCCTTCCGGCTGAAGAGTGGCAGTCAGCGTGCCATCGAGCGTCGCGGCGTCGAGGTTCGTCTCTCGACGCAGGATGGTGAACGTCTGACCGCCGGCGAGCACGTCGATGACCTTGTCACCGCGCCGGATCTGGAGCTTGTTGACGGTGAGGGTATCCGTGGCCGGCTGCCAGGTCAGCGCGACATTGCTTGCGGCGAGCCCTTGTGAATTATCGATCTTGATCGCGCTTTCGGCGTAAGTCGTGGCCTTGCCCCGCTCGAATGAAATCTGCTGGTCGCGCAGCAGTAGAGCGACCGGCGCTTCGGTCGGTTTCGCGGCCGGAATCGGTTGTGGGTGCACCCAGGCGGGCGGTGGGCCGAACTTCAGAGTAGCAGCGGCGAACGCCGGATGCGCCCACAGCGCTGCACCGGCAAGAAGGACAATTCGATTGTAATGCACCACACCCCCTCTCGGCACGAGGGCATAGTACGAGTGCAATCTCCTTTAGCAACGGCGATTCTGGCTATGCGAACATCCCTAGTCCCCCGGACTTCTGCTGGATGTTTCCGATCGGTTCGCGCTACGGTTGGCCGGCCCTGTACAAGGGCAGGCCGATGAAGCGGCGGATTACGATGAAGCTGAACATCCAGGACCAGAACGTCCCCTGAGTTTTCCTGAAAAGCGTCAATGTTCTCCTATTGTTCTTCATGAACAAATAGGATACGCATATTCTCCTTGAGGGCGGGGTTCGGCCGCCGACTTGACGCTTGAACGGAGGCACGGGACATGGCAGCGCAGCTCAAAGTCATCAATAGTAACGTAATGGGATCTCCCAGCATGGACCGTCAGAAGGCGCTTGAGGCGGCGCTCGCCCAGATCGACCGCGCCTTCGGCAAGGGCTCGGCGATGAAGCTCGGCAGCCGCGAGAAGATCGAGATCGAGACGATCTCGACCGGCAGCCTTGGGCTCGATATCGCGCTCGGTGTTGGCGGGCTTCCGCGCGGCCGGGTGGTCGAGATCTACGGGCCGGAAAGCTCGGGCAAGACGACTCTCGCGCTGCACGCGATCGCCGAGGCGCAGAAGGGCGGCGGAACCGCGGCGTTCGTCGATGCCGAGCATGCGCTCGATCCGGTTTATGCCAAGAAGCTGGGCGTCGACATCGACGAGCTGATCGTATCGCAGCCCGACACTGGCGAGCAGGCGCTCGAGATCGTCGATACTTTAGTGCGCTCCAATGCGATCGACATCCTGGTCATCGATTCGGTGGCCGCACTGGTTCCGCGCGCCGAGATCGAGGGCGAGATGGGCGACCAGCTGCCCGGCCTTCAGGCCCGCCTGATGAGCCAGGCGCTGAGGAAGCTCACGGGCTCGATCAGCCGCTCGCAGTGCATTGTCATCTTCATCAACCAGGTGCGGATGAAGATTGGCGTGATGTACGGCAACCCCGAGACGACGACCGGGGGCAATGCACTAAAATTCTACGCTTCGGTGCGCCTCGACATCCGCCGCACGGGACAGATCAAGGATCGCGACGACATCGTCGGCAACACAACCCGGGTGAAGGTCGTCAAGAACAAGGTCGCGCCGCCGTTCAAGCAGGTCGAATTCGACATCATGTACGGTGAGGGCGTGTCCAAAGTCGGCGAGATCCTCGACCTGGGCGTCAAGGCCGGGCTGATTGAGAAATCCGGCGCCTGGTTCAGCTATGACTCGGTCCGCATCGGCCAGGGCCGCGAGAATGCCAAGCTCTACCTCAAGGAAAATCCAGATGTCGCGAGACGCATCGAGAATGCGATCCGAGGCCGTACCGAGGAAGTCGGCGAGGCATTGATGATCGGCGAGGCATTGATAGTCGGCGATGGCGAGGACGGCGAACTTGCCGAATAGTCTTCAGAGCTCCCCAGCGGCGGGCGGATTCGAAGGGATCCGCCCGCTGCCCCAACGCGCGGGAGCTTGCCTCTGAGGGACAGGTGAGCACTGGAGGAAGCTAGACGACCTCCTCGGGCACGGGTGGAATCGGATCGCTGCGGGTTCCGCCGATCCGCGCGAACAGCCGCTTTGGTTCAGTAAGGACGATCAGGAAGAATCCACCTGCGGCGCACAGCGCGGTGCCGACGACGAAGGGCAGGGGCGTTCCGTCGAACTGTTGACCGATCGCATAGCCGATCGCCGCGGCTCCGATGGTTCCGACCATTCCCTGCACCGATGAGGCAGTGCCGGCGATCGCTGCCATATGCTCCATCGCCAGCGTACCGAGATTTGACGAAGTGAAGGCGAAGCTTGCCATCGTCAGGCCCTGAAACAGGATGAACAAAGGCAGGGTTTCGAGCCCGGCGACCACGACGGCGCTATGGACTGCGGTGATGAGAACCATCGCCAATGCCGCGCTATGCCCGACCCGCCGAAGGCCGAAATGCCCAACCACGCGCGAGTTGAGGTAGGAGGCGAGCGCCATCGGCGCCGCGATCAGGGCGAACACCAGGCCGATGAAGCGGCCCTCGTGGAAGCTCTCGAAGACGATTTGCTGGATCGAGGATATATAAGCGACGAGCCCGGAGAAACTGACCGTCACCGCGAGCGTGTAGCCGCGCGATTGTTTATCGCGGATCGTTGCGACGATTGCCTCGACCATCGCTCGCCACTTCAGCGGACGCCGGAATTCCGGATGCAATGTCTCGGGCAACCGGAGGGCTGGCCAGATGATCATCACCACCGAGTAGATTGCCAGGACGGCGAAGATTGCCCGCCAGGTCGCGAACAGCAGGATCAGCTGGCCGATGTTGGGCGCGAGCACCGGGACCAACATGAAGGTCATGAAAACGAGGCTCATCACCCGCGCCATCGCCTCCGCCTCGAACAGGTCGCGCACCATCGCGACGACGAGCACCCGCGATGCGGCGGCAGAGGCGCCCATCAACACCCGACCGCCGATCAGCACGGGGAAGCTTGGCGCGAACGCGCACAGCAGCGCGAAGACGCCATAGAGGCCGACGCCCGCTGCCATGATCGGCTTGCGCCCGAACCGGTCGGCGAGCGGTCCCCACGCCAGCTGGGTCGAGGCGAACCCGATGAAATATGCGATCACCACCAGCTGGCGGTCATTCTCATGGATGACGTGAAGCGACTGGCCGATCTCGGGCAAGGCGGGGATCATCGCATCGATGGCGAACGAGTTGAGCGCCATCAAAGCGGCGAGCATCGCGGTCATCTCGCGCGCGCCGGGCCGCCTTTTGCCGTCATGAGCCAGTGATTCGGACATGGGAGCGCTGCTGCTGGCCGATTGGCGAAAGCCGTGCAACAGTGGTTACGAACAGGAGGGGATTGATGATTCAGCGCCGCAGCTTTCTCGCCGGGTCAGTCGTGTCTGCCGCGACCATGGCGGTGCCGCTGAGCCGCATCGAAGCTGCTGCAGCCGAGGCGCTTATTCCAATCACGCTGCCGCCGCCCATTGGCCAGGCTGAGCGCTTGCAACGGATCGCCGGCGCGCGGCGACTGATGCAGCAGAACGGGATCGGCTCGGTGATCGTCGAACCTGGCTCCAGCCTCGATTATTTCACGGGCGTTCAGTGGCATCGCTCCGAGCGGCTCACCGCGGCAGTGATCCCGGCACAGGGCGACCCGATCATCGTCACGCCCTTCTTTGAAAGTCCATCCGTTCGCGAGACGCTCGCAATTCCGGCGGAAGTCAGGACGTGGAATGAAGACGAGGATCCGCTGAAGCTCGTGACCGACTTTCTGAAGGAGCGCGGGGTGGCGGACGAGCCGGTCGGATTCGAAGAGACCGACCGTTATTTCATTGTCGATCGCCTCGCGCAGTGGCTCCCCGGCCTGAAACCGGTCAGCGCCAATCCAGTGGTGCGCGCGCTTCGGCTGATCAAGTCGCCGGCCGAGTTGGCGCTGATGCAGACCGCCAACGACATTACCATCCGGGCGATGCGGTTTGCAGGCGAGTCCGCGCGTCTGGGCATGACTTCGGCCGATTGCAGTGCAGCGATCGATGCCGCGACGATCAAGTTCGGCGGCAAGCCGGAATTCTCGCTGGTGCTGATCGACGAGGCGGCAGCCCTTCCGCACGGATCGAGAAAGCCGCAAATTACGAAGCTCGGAAGTACGGTCCTGTTCGACTGCGGCTGCTCGATCCATGGGTATCAGTCGGACATCTCGCGCACCTTCGTTTTCGGCGCGGCACCGACCGCCGATCAGCGCAAGGTCTGGGACCAGGTGCATGAGGGCCAGCAGATCGCGATCCGCGCGGCAAAGCTCGGGGCTCCGGCGGGAAGCGTCGATGATGCGGTCCGCGCTGCTTATGAGAGCTGGGGCTATGGTCCCGGCTACAAGCTTCCCGGCCTGTCGCATCGCACGGGGCACGGGATCGGCATGGATGGGCACGAGCCTGCCTATCTGGTCCACGGCGACACGACGCCGCTGGCGTCAGGCATGTGCTTCTCCAATGAGCCGGGAATCTATATTCCGGGCAAGTTCGGAGTCCGGCTCGAGGACTGCTGGCACATGACGCAGGCCGGACCGAAATTCTTCACTGAGCCGCCGCCGAGCATCGACAATCCGTTCGGCTAGACCCTCTCGACCACCGGAGAATGCGGGGGGCGAGGGGGCTCAGGTGGGAGGGAAGTTAATGCTGCCGACCACCTCTCTCCAACTCTCTCTCTCCACGGTGGAGGGAGGGTTCAGGTCTCTGCAGGAGGAGTTCGCACATGCGCCGGTGCGTGCGGCGGCTCAATGTCCGCCGGTTCGATCGGGTCGAGCGTTCCTTCCCAACGCGCCACGACGCTCGATGCGACCGCGTTGCCGACCACGTTGGTCGCCGAGCGCCCCATGTCGAGAAAATGATCGACCGCGAGCACCAGCAGAAGTCCGCTTTCGGGGATTCCGAACATCGGGAAGGTTGCCGCGATCACCACCAGGCTGGCGCGCGGAACGCCCGCCATACCCTTCGACGTGACCATCATAACCAGCAGCATGGTGACCTGTTGGCCGATGCTGAGATGAAGCCCGTACGCCTGGGCGATGAAAATCGACGCATAGGTCATGTACATCATCGAGCCGTCGAGGTTGAACGAGTAGCCGAGCGGAAGGACGAAGCTCGCGATCCGCGGCGGGACTCCGAACCGATCAAGCGCCTCAAGTGTTCGCGGATAGGCCGCCTCCGACGAGGCGGTTGAAAAGGCCAAAACTACCGGATCGCGGATATAGCGAACGAGGTGCCTGGTTCTTGAACCCACAACCAGGAAGCAGACGCCGATCAGGAGCGCCCAGAGGACAATGAGGCCCAGGTAGAAGCTGCCGACGAACTTGCCGAACGTGGCGATGATCTCGGGTCCGCGCTCGGCAACCGCGCTCGTCACCGCTGTGAACACCGCGAGCGGGGCGAAGCGCATCACGTAATCGGTGACCTGCAGCATCACCTTGACCAGGCTCTCGACCCCGCGGACGAGCGGGTGGCCGGCATCGCCGATTGCGGTGAGTGCGACGCCGAAGAAAAGCGAGAAAATCACGATCGGCAGGATGTCATTCGTACTCATTGCGTCGAAGATCGAGGCGGGTACGATGTGGGTTATGAAATCCTTGAGGTCGAAGGTTGCGGTAGAAACCCCGCTGGTTGCAGTTGTCGGAGGGATCGGCAGGTTCAGGCCGACGCCCGGCTGGACCAGATGCACTAGAATGAGGCCAAGGGTCAGCGAGACCAGGCTCGCCGTGATGAACCAGAGGAGCGACCGAACGCCGATGCGCCCGAGCGCTGCGACGTCGCCCATGTGCGCAATGCCCGCGACCAGCGTCGAAAAGACCAGCGGCGCGATGATCATCTTGATCAGCCGAAGGAACAGGGTGGTGACGATGCTGAGATAATCGGCGATCGATTTGAGCTGCGCTGCGCTCCCGGCGCTTCCGTCGTCGATCGCGGCGTTGATCGACCAGCCGGCAATGATTCCGAGGACCAGCGCGATCAGGATATATTGGGTCAGTCTCTTGGCCATAAATCCCCTTCGTGCCGCGACCCAAGCCGGCGCTTCACCCTGCGTCAAGCGCTTCACAGCCGTGGGCAGCAGGGCTAGGGCCGACGCCATGGCCGCGGACAACCCTTCGCCAGTTGGCATCCTCGAGTTCGGACGCGCTATCCTGCACGACGAAGCCCGCGCACTCGATGCGCTCGCCGATAGTCTGGGCGAGCCGTTCCAGCACGCAGTCAACCTGATCTTTGACTGCAAGGGGAAGGTGATCGTCAGCGGGCTCGGCAAGTCGGGGCATGTCGGGCGCAAGATCGCCGCGACTTTCGCCTCGACCGGCACGACGTCCGCCTTCCTGCACCTCGCCGAGGCGATCCACGGCGACCTTGGCATGGCGGCGAGCGGCGACGTCGCGATCCTGATTTCGCAGAGCGGCGAAACGACCGAACTCGAGGCGGTCATCGACCATTTTCAAAGCGTCGGCATCCCAATCATCGGGATCACCGGGCATTCCGGAACCATGCTCGCCCAAGCTTCGGCGGCGGCGCTCGTTTTACCGCATTGGCCGGAGGTTGGGCCGGAATCGGTTGCGCCGACCACTTCGACGACCATGACTCTCGCGCTTGGCGATGCCCTGGCGATGACTGTGATGCGACAGAAGGGCTTCACTCGTCATGATTTCGGCCGTCTGCATCCGGGGGGTGCGCTCGGCGCCCGGCTGAAACCCGTTCGGCGGCTGATGCATGGTGGCCAGGCGTTGCCTCTGACCGGGGCCGATAATTCGATGCACGACACCGTCGTGGAGATGTCGGCCAAGCGCCTGGGCATCGTCGGGGTGACAGATGGCGCGGGCTATCTTGTCGGAGTCATCACCGACGGCGACCTGCGCCGGAACATCGAGCGAGGGCTCGATCACACGGCTGCCGAATTCATGACCAGCGACCCGAAAACTGTCGGTCCCGACGACCTGATCGACGATGCTCTTGTCTTGTTCGACGAGTACAAGATTACATCGCTGTTCGTGGTCGAGGAGGATGGCAGCGGCAAGAAGCCGGTCGGGGTGCTTCACATTCACGATTGTCCGGCGGCGCGATGAACACCGTCATCCTGATCCCGGCGCGCTTCCAGTCGACGCGCTACCCGGGAAAGCCACTGGCGCCGTTGAAGGGCGCAAGCGGGCTCGCCAAGCCGTTGATCCAGCGCAGCGTCGAGGCTGCGCGCCGGGTGAGCGGAGTCTCAGGCGTGTTCGTGGTCACCGACGACGAGCGCATCGCCGAAGCCTGTGCGCCGGCCCGCGTTGGTGTCATTATGACCTCGCCCGAATGCCGAAACGGCACCGAGCGCTGCGCCGAGGCGCTTTCGCAGCTGCACGACCCCGACCTGGTGATCAATCTGCAGGGAGACGCGCTATTGACGCCTCCCGGTTTCATCGAGGCGCTGATCGCGCGCATGCGTGACGATCGCGGCGCGCTGGTTGCAACTCCGGCGATGCGCCTCAGGAGTGAGGAAGTGCGCGCGCTTCAAGCGGAAGAGGCTGCGGGGCGCGTGGGCGGGACGACCCTCGTCGCTGATGCGCAGGGGCACGCGCTCTATTTCTCGAAGCGGCTGATCCCGCATCTGCCGGCGGGCGCGCTTGATGGCCCGATGTCGTCGGTGCGGCTGCACGTCGGGGTTTATGCCTATCGCCCGGAAGCGCTCGAGCGTTATGTCGCGACGCCGGTGAGCGAGCTTGAGACTCTCGAAGGCCTTGAGCAGCTTCGGTTCCTCGTCGCTGGTATTCCAATGGCGGTGGTCGAGGTCGAGACCCCGCCCTTCGCGCTTCGCGAGCTCAACAATCCCGAGGACGTGGTGCCGATCGAACAGGCGCTCTTGGACGCGGGCCTGGAGTGAATTATCTCGATTCGCTCGACCCCAAGTACCGACTGATCCTGTGCGACGTCTGGGGCGTCGTTCACGATGGCGTGCAACTTTATCCCGGCGCGGCCTTTCGACTCCAGCAGTGGAAAGACGAGGGCCGCTGCGTCGCGCTGATCACCAACGCCCCGCGAACGGCCGATGCCGTCGAGCAGCAGCTCGCTCGCATCGGGCTGCCCCAGGACGTTTATGATTTTGTCGCGACGAGCGGCGAAGCGGGTATCGAGGCGCTTAATGCGCTTGGCGAGCCGGTCGGGTTCGTCGGCACCCCCGCTGATCGGGAGATACTCGAGGGCAGAGGGGTGCAGATTGCCCTAAACCAGAACTTTGTCGAACTCGCCTGCACCGGCGTGACCAAGGCACGGCCGAATCCGCAGGATTATCTTCCCGATCTCGAGCGCTGGGTGGAGCGCGACGTCCATATGCACTGCCTGAACCCCGACCGCGCGGTGATCCGCGGTGGTGTTTCGGAAGCCTGTGCTGGCGCCATCGCCGATCTCTATCAGGGTCTCGGGGGTCGAGTGACTTGGTACGGCAAACCGCACGAGTCGATTTACCGGCATGCGCTACACTGCGCCGGGAACCCGCCTGCGAGCGAGGTGCTGGCGATCGGAGACGGGCTTCAGACCGATATGCTGGGCGCCGCCCGGATGGGCTTCGCCGCGGTCTTCGTCAGCGGCGGGATCCACGCCGGCGAGCCGTTCCCCGATGACTTCGCCGCGCGGCATGGTCTTGGCAGTTGGGCGCCCATCGGGGTCGTCGATGGACTCCTTTAGAGGGCGATCGGCTCGGGGGTCGCGGGGACCGGCGGGGTCCACTCGACCGGGGTCAAAACAGGCACGGAGGTCTGAGCGAGCGCACGAACCGCCTCAACGGCAACGTCGAGAGGGGAAATCTCAAATGTGCCGCGGCGCGGCTCGTCGATGGTGCCGACGAGCCCTCGCGCCTGGAGGTCGGCCCAGAATTTGTCGAGCTCGCGCATTCGGAAGTGCTGACCGCGACGATCGCCAACCCAGCGAACGAATTTCTGGACGCGATCCGGCTTCAGCGGAATGAGGCCGACTCGCTTCCCGGTGGCGATTGCATCCGACAGCATCGACACGCTGTCCCCGGTCACATGAACTTCATTGGCGGACCGAAGCAATGCACCGTAGCGCGGAAACTGCGCCGTCACGACCGCTTCCTTGCCAAGTGCGTGATGGGCTGCGGCGACGAGCGCCGGCGAGGTGCGCGGGCTGGTAACGGCAATGACGGACCCCCCCTCCAGATCGGCCTTGCGCTTCAATCGCGCGGCGGCATCGAGAACAACATCGCTCCCGAAGCGCCACAGCGATGTCTTGCCGCCGATCACCAGCAGCCGGCGAGGATACTCGAACCGTCGCAGCCAGTGCCGCTCGAACTCGTTTGGCTCGACGATCGGATTGGTGATCGTGATCGGCAGCCGAATGACGTTGTCGCCGTCACGCACGGCATATTGGGTTGTCGTGATCACCAGGTCGAACAGGCGGTGCGAGACCATCGGATCACCGAGGCGGACGATCTTCGCCAGGCCGCCGGATTCGCGCTGAATGTAACGGGCGACGGGCGCGCTGCGCTGGCCGATGCCGAGCACCAGCGAGGGCCAGGGCGGCGTGATTTCGCGCCGGACTTCCGGTTCGAGCTGCGAAATCGTCACGCTTCGAAAGACGGCCGGCAAGTGGGCCAAACGCTTGTAGCGCATCTCGATCGTTCGAAACGGGAGACCGAGCGCTTCGGCAAGCGCCAGCACCTGATTGTTATCTCCCCTGTGTGGCCCAAGCAGTACCCACACCGCGGCACGAGCCGATACCCTCATACAAGTTGCAGCTTACTCGCCGGTCGAGCGGGGGTCTATTGTACAGCAGTCACATGCGCTGAAATTCATGATCCGGTTAGCTAATGTGCAGGCCCCGTCGGGGGATTGGTGGCGAACGTCGCTTCGCTATCCTAGATAGCCACGCATGAACCTTCTCGGCCGCTCCGTCGGGCTCGACCAGCCCCTGTTTCTGATCGCCGGACCCTGCGTCGTCGAAAGCGAGGACCTGCAGCTCCGCACCGCAGAGAAGCTGAAGACGATCACGGACAAGCTCGGCATGCATTTCATCTTCAAGTCGAGCTTCGACAAAGCCAACCGTTCCTCCGACAAGAGCTATCGGGGACCCGGAATGGATGAAGGGCTACGCATACTCGAGAAGGTCAGGGCGGCGCTTGACGTGCCGGTGCTGACCGATGTTCACGACATCTTGCAGATTAAGCCAGTGGCGGAGGTCGTCGATGTGCTGCAAACTCCCGCGTTCCTCGCGCGGCAGACCGACTTCATCCATGCCGCCGCGGCTTCGGGCAGGCCGGTGAACATCAAGAAAGCTCAGTTCATGGCGCCGCACGATATGAAGAACGTCGTCGATAAGGCGCGCAATGCTGCCCAGGTCGCGGGCGTCAACGCGGAGACCATCATGGTCTGCGAGCGCGGCGCATCGTTCGGCTACAACAATCTCGTCAGCGACATGCGGAGTCTCGCGATCCTGCGCGAGACCGGCTGCCCGGTCGTGTTCGACGCGACCCACAGCGTCCAGCTGCCTGGCGGGCAAGGGACCAGCTCAGGCGGTCAACGCGAGTTCGTTCCGGTGCTTGCGCGGGCCGCCGTCGCGACCGGAGTTGCCGGTCTGTTCATGGAGACCCACCCAGACCCGGCGAACGCCAAATCGGACGGTCCCAACGCCTGGCCGCTCGACCGCATGGCAAGCCTTCTGACTACCCTGGTGGAGCTCGACCGGCTGGTGAAGGAACGGGGCTTCGAGGAAGCTGACCTTTAGGCGGTCTTGGGCCGGCGTACCCTGCGATACTCTCGAGCCAGCTGCCAAATCATCGCGCCGACGGTGCCGAGGTTGCCGATCACCAGGGAAATCGCGGCCCCGTCGACACCAAACCTCCATGACAGCGGAGCCATCGCCACGAAGAAGGCCGCCGTTCCCAGCAGCTTGGCTTTGAGCGGCGCATCGGAGCGGCCGAGCGCATAGAGCATTGGCGATAGCGGAAAGCTGAAGATGGCGAGGAAGGGAACCGCCATGAGGATGATCAGCGGCTCGTACGCGCCAAGGAACGCCTTTCCGAATATGAGCGAGATCAGCGGCCTGCCAGCGGCGATCAAAATCAATATGGCAATCAACATCAGCAAGCTGACCAGCGCGGTCCCGCGGAGCATCAGCTTCCACGGCTTCCTGGACGTTAGGTCCATGCGCATGATCTCCGGGTAAAAGGCCTGGCCGAGGAGATCTGATGGCTTTTGAGCGGCCTCCGCCAGAACCGATGCGGCCCGGAAGAACGCTGCCCCCGCGGCCCCGAGCAGGCCGCCGACGACTAGGCGACCAATCGGACCCCACATCGCCTGGACGCTGCTGGCCAGATTGACGTCAATCGCGAAGCGCCACGCGCCAGGCAGTTCCGCGGGCTTGAGGGTCGGGCGAATTCCGACGTGCAGCCCGTTACGGGTCAGTTCGCGCCAGCCGAGGTACCATGGGTAGATATTGCCGATGAGGTCGGTCACGAACCAGATGCCGACATAGATGGGGAAGGGAGCGCCGCTGACGAATGCCGCGCACGCCAGGATCGCGCGGGAAATCGGCAGAAGCGTCGCGGACCAGCTGATGAGATCGAACCGATCAAGGACTCGGAGTATGCCGTCCGGAGTCGCCGAGCTCATGATGGGGACAACCGTGCAATAAAGCATGCCGAGCCACAGATAATCTGGCTTGATTCCGACCCAGCCGCCGATGAACGGCAGGAGTGCCGCTCCGACTAGCATTCCGCCGATCCCGCTCACGACATCGAGCGCGAAGGCAAATCCAGTCGCGACCTTGAAATGCTCCGGGTCGCCGTGGGCGACACCGTGTCCGCCATAGCGAACGATCAGCTGCCAGGACTGGAACTTGGCGATCCCGCTCACCGCCTTGACGTAGCTGGTGATGAGAATGAGCGTTCCGAACAGGATTACGCCAAGACCGCGGCCGGCGAAGGCCATGGTCGCAATTCCCGCGGCGGCCGCGACGATCTTCGACACGCCGAGATAGCTCGTGTTCTTGAGGAGCGAGCGGAAATGCTGGTCTTTAAACCAGTGCTTCATGCAAGTGGGCTCTAGGTGAAGACAAAAGCCTTTGCGAGCAGGCTGAATGCGGTACGGACCGCGTCAGGGCATTAACGCAAGATCAGGTTCTTCGGCGGGTTGCGACATGAGCGACCCCGCATCTCGCGCCTCCCACCGCGGCGCCGCGATGAACATGTCGTGGAGCATATGGCCCTGCAGCATGTACATGACGAGCTTGTTCGAATTGCGTCGGACGCGTTTCAGTCCGCGGGTCCATGAAGGAAGCCGCGCGAGCAAACTCGCGGTCAGGTAAGCGCGATATGAAAAGAGCTGGGCCTGCTCGAAGCGCTCTTTCGAGAGATAGACTCCAAACTTCTTCGCTGCCTGATGGTCGGCTCCGAAGAAATCGACCGCATCGCTTGTCAGCATGAATCCCGATTTCTTTCGAAGTCGCAGGTCTTCGGGCAAGATGCCCTTGGCTGCATCGCGAAGTACGGCTTTCTCCAGATCATTGCGCATCTTGAGATCAACCGGGATCCACTTCGCCGCGTCGTACAGTTGATGGTCGAGGAAGGGCAGCCGCGCTTCGAGAGAATGAGCCATTTCCTCGCGATCGCCGAGGTAGCAGAGAATATCGAGGGGCATCCCCGCAATTCTCGCTTCTTGAACGACGTTGATCAGGGGTTTCTCCGGACTTCGCTTAAGGGCTGCATTCGTGCGGGCCGCATCGAGCAGGTTGCGCTGACTGCGGTGAACGACGCGCAGTGACAATTTGCGCGCGATGGTCGCCCCGATTCCCTTCAGCCGCAATCGTCGCAACCTGGTTGAGGCGTGCTTTTGCTTTCCGCTCCGATCGCGAGTTTCCAAAATCGCATTTCGGAAGAAGCTTCGATAGCCCAGGAAGACCTCGTCGGCGCCTTCTCCGGTGAGCACGACCGTCACGAACCTCCGAGCCTCTTGCGAAAGCAGGTACTTGCCGACTGGCGCGAGGGTGACGAACGGCAGCTCTGAGAACCACAGACATTGTTCGAGATTGTCCCACAGCATCTGCTTGGTGACCGAAAGCTCGTGATGCCGGCTTCCAACGACCGCGGCGGCGCGGCGGGCGAATATCTGCTCGTCACGATCGCTTCCGGCGAACGAGATCGAAAATGAGTGAAACGGCGAATCGAGATTTCGCTGCATCAGCGCGCCGACAAAAGCGGAATCGATCCCCCCGCTTAGATATAAACCCACCGGCACATCGGCCCGCAGCCGTAATCGGACGGCTTCCTCAAGGTCGCTCAGGACCGTTCGGGCACATGTGGTCTCCATCTTATCGGCGCGACCGGCAATTGGCTCTGCGGTCTCATCGGGGATCTCGGCCGACCAGTAACTCACCGTCTTGGATTCACCGCTCTCGAGATCGATCAGGAGATAAGACGCAGGCGGCACGTGCTCGACGCCCTCGAAGGGGAACTGCACGTTGGCGGGACCCGCCTCGAGAAATGGATCGAATGCCAGGACGTTGAGCTTTGGAATGACGACGCCGCTCGCGAAAA
>Ga0157370_10002799_pt1 | contig 20823 bp, 20 predicted proteins | sample C35metaG_FD_113463 | JGI IMG/M metagenome (GOLD analysis project Ga0157370, IMG submission 113463) | Corn rhizosphere microbial communities from Kellogg Biological Station, Michigan, USA - C3-5 metaG | ecosystem: Host-associated > Plants > Roots > Rhizosphere > Soil | place: USA: Michigan...
CCGAAGCACATTCTCTTCGAGCGTAACCCACTGCAGCTGGATGTCGGGATTGGCCTTGGTGAAGTCGTCCGTCAGCTTCTGCATGCGGATCATGTCGCCGTTGTTCACTGTGGCGATGGTAAGCGTGACGGCGGACGCCGACGAGGCAAGCATTGCGCCAAGCAGGAGCGCGCCGGCGAAAACCGGAACAAATTTCATGGATGTCCTCCCTTTGCCGAAGCGAGCATTTGCTTCGGTCGTGAGCAATTACTCACGAGATCGTTAAAGCTGTCAAGCGGTGGCGCGCGGAAATGGCAGCCGCCGGCCCGCGGCACAGGGACGGAAATCGATTTCAATTGTAGGAAAATCAGGTGGTTAGCTGGCCGCCAATAATTTTGTGGCGGTCCGCTCGTCGGTCATCAAGCCGTTAACGAGGCGTCGATTCAGCGCGGCAATGGTGCCGGGCAATTTTTTCTCGCCCATGGCAAGTGCTACGACGAGCGACCGCTCGCGAGAGGGCATCGGCGCACTGGCCACGCGGTCGTTCGTTAGGCCTTCGATCATGCGGCCCTGAGCATCGAAGGCCCAGCCAACGATTTCACCCACCGCGCCGGCTTTCTGTAGTGCCTTGAGCTCGGATTCGGTGATGAACCCGTCGAGGTAGAGCGGGGCGTCCGGCCCCAGGTCGCCGATGCCGACGAAGGTGATGTCGGCGCGGGCCGCCAGAGCGAGGGTCTCCTTGACCATCGGCTGGCTCAGCAGCATCTCGCGCTCCTCGGGCGAGGAGGCGATCACCGGCAGGGGCATCGGAAACATCCGCGCCTGAACGGTATCGGCCATGTTGAAAATGACGTTGTAGTAGGAGGCCGATCCATCGGGCGCGATATTGCCGGTCAGCGACACGATCTTGTGCTGCGAGGCCTCCATCGGAGGAAGCTGCTCGATCGCCGCCTTCAGCGTACGGCCGGTGCCGATTGCCATGACGATGGGCGAGGGGGAGCGCAACCGCCGTTCGATTTCGGCGGCCGCAGCCTGGGCGACGCCGATGACGGTCGATGACGACTCCGGATCGGAAGGCACCACTTCGACGAGGTCGAGGGCGAAGCGCCGGCGGAGCTTTTCGGCGAGCTCCATGCAGCGGCCGATGGGATGATCGAGCCGGACCTTGATCAGGCCTTCGCTGACCGAGAGCGAGACGAGGCGCTGCGCAGTCTGGCGCGAGACGTTGAGCTTGCGCGCGATCTCTTCCTGGTTGTTGCCGGCGACGTAGTAGAGCCAACCCGCACGCGCGGCGTCGTCAAGCCGGCGCCCGCCCTGATCCTGCCGATTGCTCATCGTCCCGCTGTCGGTCCCCGCCGGCGAAGGCACGCCGGATGGCGGCAAGTCTTACGGCCAAAGTTTCCGCCGACGCAAGCGCTCAGCCTTGCTCGGCAGTGCCGCTCATCCACGCCGAGGCATCGCCGGGGCGCGCGTTGAGCGCCATGCGGATGTCGCGCTCGGTGTCCTCGAGATGCGCGCGCATGGCAGCACCAGCCGCTTTGGGATTGCCCTCGCGGATGGCCTCGAAGATTGCCAAATGCGCCGCAATCGTGTCGTCGACGGTATGTCCGCGCATGTCATGGCCACGGCGGCTCAGGTAGAATGTGCGGCGCAATGGCGCGGCCATCGCCTCGAACAGATACGAGATCAGGCGGTTGCCGCTCGAGAGCGCCACCGCTTCGTGGAACCCCACGTCGTGCTGGTGGAAGAGCTGCTCGGAGCCCTCGACGTCGTGGCCGGTCTTGCCCGTTTCGGCAGCGTCGCGCATGCCCTGGATTGCGGTCTCCAGCGCCGCCAGTCCGGCCCGCGTCGCCCGGCGTGCGGCCAGGGTCGCCGACTGTTCCTCGAGCGACAGGCGCAGCTCGATGAGATCGAACAGGCCCTTGGGGTCGTTTTTGATCAGCTGCGAGAGAAAATCGGAGAATGCCGCTCCACTCGACTCGCGGACCACGGCGCGGCGGCCACGACCCACGTCGAGCAGGCCGCGCCCGGCCAGCATCTTCACAGCTTCGCGAACCGTCAGACGGCTGACCTCGAAACGGGTGGCGAGGTCGCCTTCGCTCGGCAGGCTCATGCCGGGCGCCAACTCGCCCAGCACCATTTGCGCCAGCGCTTCGGCGACGGTCGCGGTCGCCGTGGGCGCTGCGCCTTCGTCCCGCGCGCCTGATTTTACGGTGCGTACCATCGGCCCTCGTGGGTCTGTGCGGTATCAGATATGTTTCGAGCATATCCGCTTTTGGCTGGTTTGGGAAGATAACCGCTCAAGCTGTGGATACTGCGACGATAGGCTGAAAGTATTAGGCTTTCTGCTGCAAACACCGGTTTGTATCAGCGTCGAATCGCGACGTCTGCCGGGCGCGACAGCGCCAGGCTTGCCACGAATATCTGACTACTTGGAGGTGCCGCTCCCGCCGCAACGTCAGCCGTCGGTGACGATGTCGGCGTCCTTGCGGGCCCCCCATTCGGCCCACGATCCGTCATACACGGCGACGTCGCGCGCGCCGGCGAGCCTCAGCGCGAGCATCAGCGTCGAGGCGGTGACACCGGACCCGCAACTGGTGATCACCGGCCGCTGCAGGTCGATGCCGGCGCGCTCGAAGATCGCCTTGAGCTCGGCTGCGTCCTTCATCCGGCCATTGGCAACGAGGTCGCCCGACGGCGCGCTCTTGGCTCCCGGCATGTGGCCGGAGGCGAGCCCCGGGCGTGGTTCGGCATCGCGGCCGGCAAAGCGGCCGGCCGGGCGGGCATCGGCAATCTGCTGATGCGTGGCGATCGCCGATTTCACCTGCCCGAAATCGCGCACCAATTCGGGATGAAACTGCGCCGTGAATGTCACCGGTGGCCGCCGCGGAGAACCGGATTCGAGCGGACGCCCCTCGGCGCGCCATTTCACGCCGCCGCCATCGAGGATGCGAATTCGCGGTGCGCCCATGGCGAGGAACTCCCACCAGACGCGGGGCGCGGAGAAGAGGCCGGCCTCGTCGTAGATGACGATGGTCATGCCGTCGCCGATGCCGAGCGCGCCGACCGCACGGCCGAACTCCTCCGGCGGCAGCAGCATGTGCGGCAGATCCGTGGATTTGTCGGCGACGCCGTCGATGTCGAAGAACACGGCGCCCGGAATGTGCCCGGATAGATACTCGTCGAGCGGCTTGCGGTTGGCGGCCGGCAGGTACCAGCTGGCATCGACCGGAATGACGGTGGGGTCGTCGAGATGGCTCGCAAGCCACTCGGTAGAAACGAAGGGATTGTCCATGGCTGAAGCCTAGCGCAGAGGGTGCCGCCGGCGCTAGTGCGCGAGGCTGGCAAGCCTGCGGAGGACACGCGGGGCGATGTCCTCCAGCGCCGCGACCGGTTTCCAGGCGGCGGCGTGCACCTCGTCGGCCTGGGGCACGAGCGCCGAATGCGGATCGGCGACGAACAGATACTGCAGGTCATGGTGAACGTGCGGGCCTTCGCCGTATTTCGGGTTGCCCGGGACGTCGTGGCTGTCGATGGCGAAAGGGAGGTCGCCGTCTCCGTGCCAGGGGTGCAACGTGATCGCCGTGACGCCGGTTTCCTCGACCGCCTCGCGCCGGGCGGAAAGATGGAAGTTCGGCGACGGCTCGTAATGTCCGCCCGGCTGCAGCCAGCGCCCGATGACGATGTGGTCGATCAACAGCACTTGCCGCAGGTCCGCAGAGACGATCAGTGCGCTCGTGGTGAGGTGTCCGGGCAGGGTTGTGCGCTGGTCGAGGCGGTGGCTTTCCCTCAGCTGCCAGCGCAGCAGCGAGAGGTATTCGCCCCTGTCGGCGACGCGCTCGAGATAGGCGCGCAGGACAGCCTCGAGGCGAGGCAGGACGTCCTCGGCCATCAACGGGTTACGCCAACGCGGGCGACGCCGCGAGGCGTCAGCTGCTGCAGGGCGAGTGTCTGGTCGAGGTGCCTGGCGCGCCAGGTGAGAAGCCGCTCGGCCATCTCGGCGCGGACGCCGATGTAGTCGAGATCAGCCGCCAGGTCATGCAGGTTATCGGGATCGTTCTCGAGGTCGAAAAGCAGCGGCGGCATGGCGGCAAAGTGGACGTATTTCCACCTACCGGTGCGGACCGCCGCCATGCTGAGCGACACCGAATCGAGCCCGAGCGCGGCCTCCGTGGCCTGGCCGGACACATCACGGATGTCGAACTCCCAATGTACGGCATCGCGCCAAGCGGCGGGCGGCGAGTCCTCGGCGAGGAACGGCAAGAGCGAGCGGCCATCGCCGACGTGAAGCGGTTCGACATCCATGGCGTCGAGCAGGGTGGGATAGAGGTCAACGGCCTCGGTAAAGGCCTCGACGCGATTGCCGCTGAGGCTGGCCAGCGGATTGCGGATCACGAGCGGCACGTGCTGGCTCTGATCGTGATAGCCGCCCTTGCCGAGAAGATAGTGGTCCCCCATCAGTTCGGCGTGGTCGGAGGTGAAGACGATGAGAGTGTCGTTCCACTGGCCGGCCGCATGCACGGCTGCGAAGACGCGACCAAGCTGGTAGTCAACCTCGGCGATCATGCCGAAATAGAGGGCCTTGATCTGACGGAACTCGGCCTCGCTCAAGTCGGCGACCAGGCCTTCGGCGCCTGGAATGAACGACGATAGCTTGGTGTTCTTTAGGGCGAGAGCGACCAGCGGGTGAACCTTCGCTTCCGCCGAAACGGACGAAGCGCGGCGGAAACCGCCGACCTCGTCGGGGGAAAACATGGTGTTGAACGGTTCGGGTACGATGAAGGGCGGATGGGGCCGCAGGAAGCTCAAATGCGCGAACCACGGCCGATCCTGCTCGCCCAGCCAGCGCGCAAACTCGTCGGCAAGAAATGCGGTTTGCGTCTGATCCTTGCTGTAGGCGGGCGGCGCATCGGTGACCTTGCCGACATCCCGGATCGGCAGATGGGCCAGTGCATTGTTGCCGAAGCTCAACCCGTGCTGGCGCAGCCAGCTCAGCCATGGCTTGTCGTCCTCGGGAAGCCGCAGGCGAACGTCGAAGCCGGGCAATACGCCCTCGTAGGTCAGCAGGCGCGGGTCGCCGTCGGGGACGACCGTCGGATCGGCGGACTGGTCGGTGTAGCCGAACAGCGTCGGCGTATAGCCGGCGCGGCGCGCCGCCAGGGCGATGTTGTCGAAGCGGGCGCTGAGCGGCGAGCCGTTGCGCACCACGCGGTTGGTCATCTGGTAGAGGCCGGTGTAGAGGCACGCGCGGGCCGGCGAGCACGGCGCGGCATTGGCGTAGTGCCTGAGGAACGTCGTGCCCTCGGCAGCGAGTGCGTCGACGTTGGGCGTCCTGACTACCGGATGGCCGGCAACGCCCAGGCACTCACCCCGCCACTGGTCGGCGGTGATGAACAGGATATTGAGCATCAGTCCCCGAGCACGAGGATGTCGCTGCCGGCGAGCGTGACCTTTACCCTGGCATCGTGCGGCGGCGGTGGCGTGCGCTGGTCGTTGAAGGTATCGACGTGCACGGTGTTGCCCTGGCCGAGCTCCACCTTGAGGCGGATCACCGAGCCCAGGAAGCTGACCTCCGACACAGTGCCGTCGAGCACAATATCGCGCACATGGGCGTTGGCGAGCTGCACGGCTTCCGGGCGCATCGTCAACGACAGATGGTCGCCCGCCTTGGCCGTAGCGGGAAGCGAGGGAATGATGGCCCGCTGCCCATCGATCGAGACGGCGCGGCTGGCGGGGTCGGCGACCGTGGCGCTGAGGGTGTTGAGCTGGCCCACGAACCCGGCGACGAACCTCGTGGCCGGTTTGTTGTACACATCGAACGGCGTGCCGAACTGCTCGACGTTGCCGGCGCTCAGGACGACAATGCGATCGGAAATCGACAACGCCTCTTCCTGGTCGTGCGTTACGAAGATCGTGGTGATGCCGAGGTCGCGCTGGATGGCGCGGATTTCCTGCCGTAGCGAGACGCGGATCTTGGCGTCGAGCGCCGACAGGGGCTCGTCGAGCAAGAGCATGCGGGGCTTGGGCGCCAGGGCACGGGCGAGGGCGACGCGCTGCTGCTGTCCACCGGACATCTCGAAGGGGAAGCGCTTGCCATAGCCGGGCAGGCCGATCAGCTTCAGCATCTCTTCGACCCGGGCGCGGCGTTCGTCGGCCGGAACGTTGGCGATCCTCAGGCCAAAGCCCACATTGTCCTCGACGTTCATGTTGGGAAACAGGGCGTAGGCCTGGAACACCATTCCGATCTTGCGCTGATTGGGCGGTAGCGGCAGGATATCCTTGCCTTCGACCAGGATCGATCCTGAGGTCGGGCGTTCAAAGCCGGCAATCATGCGCAGGATGGTGGTCTTGCCGCAGCCCGAGGGGCCGAGCAGGGTGATGAACTCGCCTTTGTCGAAGGCGAGGTTGACGTCCTTGACGACGGTAGTGCCGCCGAAGGCCTTGACCAGGTTTTCGATGCGCAGAAATTCTTCAGCCATGGTTTTAGTCCGTAAGCACCGCGGTGCGGGGGGCGAAGCGCGCGAGCAACTGGATCATGCCCATCGCGGCCCAGGTGATGATGAAGGAAATGACGGCGAGTGCGGCGGGCTCGAAGGCGCGGTTGGCGCCGACGTTCTGCATATAGACGCCGAAGGCCGGGCGATTGAGCAGGCTCGCCACGGTGAACTCGCCGATGACGATCGCGAGCGTCAGGAAGGCGCCGGACAACACCGCCACGATGATGTTGGGGAAGATAACCCGCGCGAGGATCGTGACCGTGTTGGCGCCGAGGATATTCGCCGCCTCGGTCAGGGTCTGCACGTCGATGGTGCGCAGGCCGGTATCGACCGCGCGGTACATGTAGGGCAGGGCCAGGGCGACGTAGGCCAAGGTCAGCAGCACGTTGGTGCCCAGGCCGGAATTGGTCAGCGGCAGGATGGAGCTCGAATTGTACATCCGGATGTAGCCGAAGACCAAGATGATGGGCGGAATGATAAGAGGCAGCAGCGTCACGAATTCGATGACGGGCCGCAGTTGCGGCGCCCTGAGCCGAACGAAATAGGCGGCGGGGACAACCAGCAGAAGCCCCACGACGATGGCGGCGACACCGATCAGCAGCGAGTAGACCAGGGTCTGCTGGAATTCCGGCGATTCCAGCACGTTGGCATAGGCGTCGAAGCTCAGCGTGCCGCGCCGGATCGACAGTGAGAACTGGATGGTGGCAAACAGGGGCAGCAGGAAGTACGCCGCGCCGAGAATGAAGATGATCCAGGCCCAGGCTCTGTTGCGCTTCATTTGAGCCAGCGCTCCGCGCGCGTCCGGATGACGAGGTAAACGACGTTGGCCAGAGCGGTGATCACGATCATGCCGAGGGCCAGGGCGGCGCCGAGGCCGGGGTTGTTGAGGACATCGCCGCGGATCTGTGCGTAGAGCAGGATCGGCACGATGTTGAGCGACGAGCCGGTCAGCGCGTAGGCAGTGGCAATGGCGCCGAAGGCGTTGGCAAACAGCAGCGACAGGGTGCCCAGCAGGTTTGGCCAGAGGATCGGCAGTCCGACGAAGCGCCAAAACTGATAAGGCGTCGCGCCCAGGGTGGCGGCGGCCTCCGTCCATTCCCGCCGCAGCCCGTCGATCGCCGGTGCAATGATCAGGATCATCAGCGGGATCTGGAAATAACAGTAGGTGATGGTCAGGCCCCAGAAGCTCAGGAGGTTGAAGCCGGCCCGGTAGATATCGAAGCCGAGCAGCGTCCTGAACAGAACTGTCATCAGGCCGAGCCGCCCCAGGGTCGCGATGAACGCGAAGGCCAGCGGAATGCCGGCGAAATTGCTGGCGACGCCCGAGAAGGTCATGACCGTCGAGCGGATGCCGGCGGGGAGCCGTCCCCGAATGATCGCAAGGGCGATCAGCAGGCCCGCAAGGCAGCCGAAGACCGCGGACGCGACAGAGACGCGGATCGAAATCCAGAACGAGTTCAGGATCTGTGGGGTGCCCAGATCGAGCAGGTTCTGCAGCGTGAAGCCGCCGTTGCGGTCGAAGAAGGCGCTGACCACGAGATAGAGCGTGGGAATGATGAGGAACAGCACCGCAAAGACGAGAAACGGTGCCACGCCGAGGATGTCGGCCCAGCGCACGCCCGCCAGCGGGGTGGAAAGGCCCCGTGACGACGCCGCCCCGGCCGAGGCCGGGGCAGCACTGTTGGGGACGACCGTGTCCGTATTACTGGACATTGGCTCCGACGACCGAGTCCCAGTTCTTGGTGATCTCGGTGTTGGCCGCGGCCTGATCGTCGAGTGTCGGGAACACGGCCTTGGCGTAGAGCGCCGGGTCGGGCAGCTTGTCGAGCAGGTCCTTCGGAATGGCGTTCTTGCTGGCAAGATCGTTGAAGCGGATCGGATGGCAGTAGCCGGCGAGCCACAGCAACTGGCCCTCGTCGGAGTAGAGGTACTCTTCCCAGAGCTTGGCCGCATTGAGATGCGGCGCGTAGGCCGAGATCGCCTGGATATAGACGCCGGCGACGACCGCATCCGACGGGACGACGACTTCGGCCTTGGGGTTGCCGGCAAAGCCGTCGCGCCAGGCCAGGGCATTGTAGTCCCACGCCGCCACGATCGGTGTTGTGCCCTGTGCCACAGGGGCTGCCTTGCCGATCACCGGCACGAAGTTACCGGCCTTGTTGAGGTCGGCGAAGAACTGCAGGCCCTTGGTGCCGGCATCGGTGCCGGCGGTGCCGCCGCTCGCAAGGCCGGCGGCATAAACCGCCTGGATGGCCTGGTTGGAGGCACGCGGGTCACCCGCCAGCGCGAACGAGTTGGCGTAGTCGGACTTCTTGAGGTCGGCCCAGGTCTTGGGCGCAGTCTTGACGATGTCGTCGTTCACGAGGAACGACAGCACGCCGTAATAGTCGCCGTACCAGTAGCCGTCGGCATCCTTGGCGGAGTCGGGGATCGAGTCCCAGGTCGAGACCTTGTAGGGCTGGATCAGCTTGTCGGTCTTGGACGAGGGGCCGAAGCTCAGACCGACGTCGATCACGTCGGGCGCCTGCGGGCCGGTATTGCCCTGGTTCGCCTTGATCGCCTGGATTTCGTCGCCCGAACCGGCATCGGGATTGAGCTCATTGATGGTGATGCCGGGGTACTTCTTCTTGAAACCGTCGAGGACTGCCGCATAGCCGCACCAGTCGTGCGGCAGGGCGATGACGGTGAGTTGGCCTTCCTTCTTGGCCGCATCGTAAAGCGCGTTCAGATCGGTCGCGGCGTAGGCCGTCGCTGTCGTTCCCAGGAGAACGATCAATGACGCCGAACCGGCGAGGATGGATTTGAGGTTCATACAGGTCTCCCTTGATTGTCGGCTTTTTGTCGAGAGGAGGATCGGAAAGCCGCGTGTCACATACTGACGGCGCGTGACCAGTCGATGACGGCAGAGCCGCATCCCCAATCCACGCAGCAATGCTTTCCCCGTTTGCCGGCGACGGCCGGCTGTCACCTCCCCAGCCGATTGTGACAATTTTGACAGTGCCCTTTTTGCGAAGCGGTGTCGATGGTCCGTAGTGTCCGGGGCGCTTCCAGCGTGATATTCTGATACCGGCGCTCAGGTTTGTTCGAGGGCCATCTCCGGACGCTGCCTGTTCAAGTCTTTCTCTAGGGTCGCGGTCCGGTCGACTCGCGCAGTACCAGGTCGACCGACCAGAGCTCGTGGATGTCAGCCGGGCTCTTGCCGGCCAGCATCTGGGTGAGCAACTCCGCTACGCGGGTCCCGGCGGCGCGCATCGACGAGCGCGTCGTCGACATGGACGGCACCATGTTGTCGGCGTTGAGATAGGGAAATACGTCGTCGTGCGCGATCATCGAGATGTCCCTGCCCAGAATGAGGCCGGACGAACGGATAGCGCGAAAAATGCCGAGTGCGGTCATCATCGAGCCCGCGACGAACGCGGTGGGACTAGGAGTGCGTTCCAGCATTTGCTGTGCATGGCGGAAGCCGAGTTCGTCGGTGAACATGGTGTTGACGATGAATCCCGGATTGACCGCCAGCTTGCGAGCGGCAAAGGCGGCCCGGTAGCCCGCCTCGCGATGATTGGCGAAGGTCATGCCGCGAGGGCCGTTGATCAGGGCGATGCGCTGATGGCCGAGCTCGAGCAGATGACTGGTCGCGCGCTCGGTGGCTCCGGCATTGTCGATGTCGAGCCAGGCGTGCGGCGGAGCGCCCTCCGAGCGGCCATGCAAGATAAAGGGCAGCCCCAGATCGCTGAGGACGCTGATGCGGCGATCGTTGGGGTAGGGAGAGGCGACGACGACCGCATCGACGCGCTTGCTGGCGGCGGCACGGCGGTAGGCGGCGATCTCTTCCTCCTCCGACGACACGGTCGATACCAGCATGTCGATCTCGTCATGGAGGAGGCGCTCGGCCACTCCTCCCAGGAACTCGACGGTGTGCGGGCCATAGGCGCTGCTGTGCAGCACCCAGCCGAAGGCGCCGGCGCGGCCGGTGGCGAGCCGGCGGGCGCTGGCATTCGGGCGGTAGCCGAGGCGAGCCGCCGCGTCGGCGACGCGCCGGCGCGTGGCCTCGTTGACCTCGGGGTAGCCGTTGAGGGCGCGGCTGACCGTGGTCTGAGAGAGGCCCAGGTTGCTCGCCAGCTCCTTGAGATTCATACGCAATCCTGCTCCCGAACGCGGCGCGTCCGGCTCCTGTCGGCGCCGCTTTACGCGATGCACGAACAGTTGCCCAGCAGCGCATCCAAAGCGATTTCAAATATTTCGACAAGGGGCTGCATGAGTTGAGGTGCGTACCTCAAGCACGCGGGCTCTTCTCGTCGCGCGCGCGAGCCCGACACTTCTCTTAAGTTCTTGAAGAGAAAGGAGGAAAACTAAATCTGGAGAAAATCGACAGCGCCCGCAGGTGCACGAGCTTGACACTCTGAACTGCTTACCAATACGGTTGCTATCAAAGCGCTTTGAGGAAATGGCGACAACACGCCAGATCGAGTGCTTTCAGGGAGATGAGCTTTTCAGGCAGGTCGCGCGAAACGCCGCTTGACGGCGTTGACTTCTGCTGGGCCCGTTTTTCTGGCCATGTGTCACTTGGGAGGTACTTCATGAAACTGAATCTTCTGGTTGCCGGCCTGCTGGCCGGCGCCGCCTTCGCCGGCGTCGCCCTCACCAGCACCGCCGTCAGCGCCGTCGAGCTGCACTTCGTGTCGGGCTCGACCGGCGACGACCTGCAGTTCTATGCGCAGGAGTTCAAGAAATTCACCGCGCAGACCGGTGATACTGTGACCATCGTGCCGATGCCGTCGTCGACCACGGACCAGTACGCGCAGTACAAGACGTGGCTGTCGGCCGGCAACTCGGACATCGACGTGTACCAGACCGACGTGATCTGGGCTCCGGAACTGGCCGATCAGTTCATCGACCTGACCGATGCGGCCAAGGGGGTCGTCGGCGATCACTTCAAGTCGATCATCGACAGCCAGACCGTCAACGGCAAGCTGGTGGCAATCCCGGCGTTCACCGATGCGGGCGTCCTCTATTACCGCAAGGACCTGCTCGATAAGTACAAGCTCCCGGTCCCCAAGACCTGGACGGAACTGGCCAGCACGGCCAAGACCGTCATGGACGGCGAGCGTGCAGCCGGCAACAAGGACATGTGGGGCTTCGTGTTCCAGGGCAACGCCTACGAAGGCCTGACCTGCGACGCCCTCGAATGGGTGAACTCGTACGGCGGCGGCACGATCGTCGAGGCCGACGGCAGCATTTCGATCAACAATCCGAAGGCTGCTGCTGCCATCGATGAAGCTGCGAGCTGGGTCAACACCATCTCGCCGCCGGGCGTTCTCGCCTACGGCGAAGAAGAGTCCCGTGGCGTGTGGCAGACCGGCAATGCCGTATTCATGCGCAACTGGCCGTACGCCTATTCGCTCGGCAATAGCGCCGACTCCAAGGTGAAGGGCCTGTTCGGGGTCGCCGTGCTTCCGGCAGGACCGGACGGGAAGCCGTCCGCGACGCTCGGCGGCTGGAACATCGCGGTGTCGAAGTACTCCAAGAACCAGGCGGAAGCCATCAAGCTCGCTCTGTTCATCGCCTCCAAGGACTTCCAGAAGGACCGTGCCATCCAGCGCTCGGCCCTGCCGACGATCCCGGCCCTGTATGACGATCCGGATGTGCAGAAGGCCCAGCCGATCGTTCCGTTCATGAAGCCGGTGTTCGAGAACGCCGTGGGCCGCCCGTCTCGCGGAACCGGCCCCAAGTACAACGAAGTCTCGAACGACTTCTGGACTGCGGTGCACGACACGCTCTCCGGCAACGGCAAGGCGGCGGACAACCTCGAAGCACTCGAGGCGAAGCTGACCGAGCTCAAGGGCGCGGGCTGGTAAGTCTGACAATTGACGGCCGGCCCTTCAAAGGGCCGGCCCGACCGGTTACTACAGTCGAAGCCAGCTGACGTCGGGGGAGGCGATGGCAACAGAGACGATGGGCGCGATCGCTGCGCCGGCCAAGCCGATCAAGTCAGAGCTGTTCCTGTCGCGGACCCGCGCGGCGATGATCTTCCTGCTGCCCATGATCATCGCGCTGCTGGTGGTCGCCGGCTGGCCGCTGCTGCGGACCATCTATTTCTCCTTTACCGACGCCTCGATGACCAACCTGGCGGCCGCCAAGTTCGTCGGTTTCCACAACTACCTGAGTTGGACGCAGCTCAAGAGCGGCAAGATTTTCTGGAGTGGGGTGCTGGCCGACCCGGCGTGGTGGAACGCCGTCTGGAACACCATTCGCTTCGCATTCGTGTCGGTGCTGCTGGAAACCATCGCCGGCACGGTGGTGGCCCTGGTCCTCAACGCGGAATTCAAGGGCCGCGGTATCGTGCGCGCGGCGATCCTCGTGCCGTGGGCCATTCCGACCATCGTGTCGGCCAAAATGTGGGGCTGGATGCTCAACGACCAGTTCGGCATCGTCAACGACCTGCTGCTCAAGCTTCATATCATCGACACGAAGATCGCCTGGACCGCGACCCCGGACACCGCCATGTACGCGGTGCTGGCGGTCGACATCTGGAAGACGACGCCGTTCATGGCGCTTCTGATCCTCGCCGGTCTGCAGATGATCCCCAAGGACATCTACGAGGCAGCGGCGATCGACGGCGTCCATCCGGTCAAGGTGTTCTTCAGGGTGACGCTGCCGCTGGTTCGCCCCGCCCTGATGGTGGCGGTGATCTTCCGGCTGCTCGATGCGCTGCGCATCTTCGACCTGATCTATGTCCTCTCCACCAACAGTGCCGCCACCAAGACGATGTCGGTGATCAGCCGCGAAAACCTCATCGACTTCGACAAATTCGCCTATGGGTCGGCGGAGTCGACGCTGCTCTTCATCATCATCGGCGTCCTCACGGTCCTCTACATCTGGCTCGGGCGGGTGAATCTCGAAGGGGATGCGCGCTGATGGCCTGGGCAGTCACCAAGCGGACCGCATTCTACCTGCTGGTCATCTTCATTGTCGTCGAGTCGGTGTTCCCGTTCTATTACGCGATCCTGACGAGCTTCAAATCGGGAACCGCGCTGTTCGAGGTCAACTACTGGCCGACCATGTTCTCGTGGGACAACTACGCGGCCGTTTTCCAGAACGGCAGTTTCCCGCGGAACCTGCTCAACTCGGTGATCGTCGCAACACTGACGGTCGCCCTCGCGCTGCTGTTTGCCGTTACCTCCTCCTACGCGCTCTCGCGGGTGCGCTTCCGCGGCCGCTCGCTGCTGCTGCTGACCATCCTGTCCGTGTCGATGTTTCCGCAGATCGCGGTGTTGTCCGGCCTGTTCGAAGTGATCCGCGTCTTCGGGCTGTTCAACACGCTGTGGGGCCTGATCTTCTCCTACACGATCTTCACGCTGCCGTTCACCGTCTGGGTGCTGACGACTTTCATGCGTGAGCTGCCGCTCGAGATCGAGGAAGCCGCCATCGTCGATGGGGCGACGCCGTGGATCATCATCACTCGCGTCTTCATGCCGCTGATGTGGCCGGCGCTGGTGACCACGGGGCTTCTGGCGTTCATTGCGGCCTGGAACGAATTCCTGTTCGCGCTGACCTTCACCTCATCGAACGCCACCCGCACCGTGCCGGTCGCGATTGCGCTGCTGTCGGGCGCCAGTCAGTTCGAAATTCCGTGGGGAACCATCATGGCGGCGTCAGTGATCGTCACGGTGCCGCTGGTGGTGCTCGTCCTCATCTTCCAGCGCAAGATCATTTCCGGCCTTACCGCCGGCGGCGTCAAAGGCTAACGAGTGGGACATGGCTGAACTGGAACTCAAAGACATCCACAAATCCTTTGGTGGTTTCGAAGTCATCAAGGGCGTAAGCCTCGAGGTCCGATCGGGCGAGTTCATGGTGTTCGTCGGACCGTCGGGATGCGGAAAGTCAACCCTGTTGCGACTGATTGCGGGGCTCGAGGACATCACCTCCGGCACGCTGAGCTTCGATGGCCAAGTGGTCAACAGCCTGACACCATCCAAGCGCGGCATTGCGATGGTGTTCCAGTCGTATGCGCTCTACCCGCACATGACGGTCTACGACAACATGGCCTTCGGCATGCAACTCGCCAAGGCCGGCAAGGATCAAATCCGCCAGCGGGTCGAGAAGGCGGCCGAGCTGCTGCAGATCACGCCTTACCTCAAGCGCCTGCCCAAGCAGCTTTCGGGCGGACAGCGGCAGCGCGTCGCGATCGGCCGGGCCATCGTGCGCGACCCGAAGGTGTTCCTGTTCGACGAGCCGCTCAGCAATCTCGACGCCGCGCTGCGCGTCGCGACCCGGCTCGAGATCGCGAAGCTCCATCATTCGATGAACAACGTGACCATGATCTACGTCACGCACGACCAGGTCGAGGCGATGACGCTGGCCGATCGTATCTGTGTGCTCCGGGACGGCCTCGTCGAACAGGTCGGCACGCCCAAGGAGCTGTACGAGAATCCGCAGTCCATCTTTGTGGCCGGATTCATCGGTTCGCCCAAAATGAATTTCCTCAACGGCCAGATCGGGGCGCAGTTCGGCGCCAATACGATCGGTATCCGCCCTGAGCATATCCTCATCGGCCCGGGTGAGGGGGCTTGGAACGGCAAGGTCATCCACTCCGAAGACCTCGGGTCCGACAGCTACGTCTATGTCGATATCGGCGTCGGCGATCCCGTGACCGTGCGCGAAGACGGATCGCACAAGCACCAGCCGGACGAGGCAATCGCGATCCGCCCGATGCCCGGTCATCTGCACCGCTTCGATGAGGCTGGAAAGCCGATGGGGAGGCATTAGCCGGAAGCAATGAACGCAGGCTCAAGTCCTGCGTTTCCCCCGTACCGGCGCGCCCAGGCGCGCCGTCATTTCGACACGTTTGGCCGAACGGTCATCGACCCGGCCGCCTAAAGGAGAATTCCCATGCCGATCCGAGCCACAGTCTGGGGCGAGAACGTCCACGAGCAAAAGAACAAGGCCGTGGCCGAAAACTACCCCAAAGGCATGCATGGGCAGATTGCGGCGGTGCTCGAGCAAGACCCCAACATCAAGGCCAGTACCGTTGTGCTGCAAGACCCCGAGCACGGCATGACCGAGGCCAAGTTGAACGAGACCGACGTCCTGCTGTGGTGGGGCCATGCGGCGCACGACAAGGTCGACGACGCGATCGTGGAACGCGTGGCGCAGCGGGTATGGGGCGGCATGGGCTTGATCGTGCTCCACTCCGGGCATTTCTCGAAGATCTTCAAGCGGCTCATGGGCGCACCCTGTGCGCTGCACTGGCGCGAAGCGGGCGAGCGCGAGCGGCTGTGGGTGACGGCGCCCGGCCATCCGATCGCCAAGGGCCTGCCGCGCTATTTCGAGCTCGAGAACGAAGAGATGTATGGCGAGCCGTTCAGCGTGCCCGAGCCGCTCGAGACGGTGTTCGTCTCCTGGTTCCAGGGCGGCGAAGTGTTCCGCTCGGGCCTGACCTACCGTCGTGGCGCCGGCAACATCTTCTACTTCCGGCCCGGCCACGAGACCTATCCGACCTACCACGACAAGACGGTCGGCCAGGTGCTGCGCAACGCGGTGAACTGGGCCTACAACCCGGAACGCCATCCGGAGTTGCTGACGGCGCCCAACACGCCCGTCGACAAGGCGATCGAGCACATCGTCGAGCGCGGCGCCAAGCTCACCAACCACCCCAAGGCCTAGTCGAAAGCGTCAAGAATGCGACTTCTCGTTCTCGGAACCGGCGGCATGGCCGCCAACCACGTCAAGCATTTTTCGGCCATCGACGGCGTGACCGTGGTGGGCGGGGTGGACGTCGATCCCGTGCGGCTCGACACCTTCAACAAGGCCCACAACATCGAGCATGCTTTCCCGTCGCTGGATGCGGCGTTGGCGTGGGGCGATTTCGACGCCATCACCAACGTGACGCCGGATTCGATTCACCACCCCACCACGATCGCCGCGCTGAGAGGCGGCAAGCACGTCTTCTGCGAGAAGCCGCTGGCGACAGATGCGACCAAGGCCTTCGAGATGGTCGAGGTCGCCGAGGCGTCGGGGCTGATCAACATGGTCAACCTGACCTACCGCAACGTGGCGCAACTGCAGACCGCGCGTGAGATCGTGATGTCCGGGCAGATCGGGGCGGTCAAGCACGTCGAGGCGAGCTACCTGCAGAGCTGGCTGAGCTCGAAGGCGTGGGGCGACTGGCGCACCGAGAGCAAGTGGCTGTGGCGGCTCAGCAAGAAGCACGGCAGCAACGGCGTGCTGGGCGATATCGGCGTGCACATCCTCGATTTCGCCTCCTACGGCGCCGGGCTCGACATCGAGCACGTCTTTGCCCGGCTCAAGACCTTCGACAAGGCCCCGGGCAACAAGATCGGCGAGTACGAGCTCGATGCCAACGACAGCTTCACGATGGCCGTCGACTTCTCGAACGGCGCGCTTGGCGTGATCCACGCGACGCGTTGGGCGACCGGTCACTTCAACGAGCTGAGGCTCCGCGTCTATGGCGAACGCGGCGGCGTCGAGGTGCAGCACCGGCACGACTGGAGCAAGTTGCGCGTTTGCCTGGGCGAGGACGTCGAGACCGGCACGTGGAAGGAAATGGACGTGCCGGCGGTGCCGACCAACTACGAGCGTTTCGCCGGCGCGGTACGGAGCGGCAAGAACCAGCAGCCGGACTTCCGGCATGCGGCGGAGCTGCAGAAGGTGCTCGACCTCGCCATGGCCTCCGACGTCGAGCACAAGGAGCTCGCAACGCACTGATCTTGCATAGGGGCCGAAGGGTCCCCATGTTCCTGCCGCAATCTGAGGCAGGTCGAATCATGGACATTGTCTGGGCCATCATCGTCGGGTTTTTCGCGGGCGTCATCGCCAAGCTGGTCACACCGGGCGGGCCGAAGCCGCGCGGCTTCATTTTGACGACGGTGCTGGGCATCGTCGGCGCGGTCGTTGCGACGTTCCTCGGGCAGGCCATTCACCTCTACGGTCCGGGCGACACCGCCAACTTCCTGGCGCAGATCATCGGCGCCATCATCATCCTGTTGATCTGGCGACAGGTGATCCGCGCCCGCTAGGCAGGGCCGGGCCGATTTGGTATTTCCTGCCCCCGGGGCATTGCTGATCGGGGGCTCGAATGGCGCAAAGCGCGGCCAGGTTCGACCGTAAGTCGTGGGCGTTATCCGGCACCAACACCTGGTTTTACAACCGGCGCATCTGGGTCCTCTCGCGAGCGCTGGCCAAAGCCATCCCCAACCGGGGCAGTGTGCTCGACGTCGGGTGCGGCGACGGACAGCTGGCTTTGGCGCTCATGCGGCTCCGCCCCGATCTCAAGGTCGAGGGCGTCGACGTTGTGGCGCGGCCGAAAACACTGTTGCCGGTGGTGCAGTACGACGGACGGGCATTGCCGTTCGCCGACAAGAGCTTCGACTATGTGACGATCGTCGACGTGCTGCACCACACCGACGATCCGACGGTGGTGCTGTCCGAGGCGGCGCGGGTCGCACGCAATGGCGTGGTGATCAAGGACCATCTGCGCGAAGGCTGGCTGGCGCAGGCGACGCTGGCGTTCATGGACTGGTGTGGCAATGTCGGCGATGGCGTGCCGCTGCCCTACAATTTCCTGTCGCGCAGCGAATGGCAGGGGGCGTTCTTCAAGTCGAAGCTGCAGCTGGTGGAGTCGGTGGAAAAGCTCGGCATCTACCTGCCGCCGGCGCGCTGGCTGTTCGATCGCAACCTGCATTTCGTGTCGTTCCTCACGCCGAAGGCCGCCGTTTCTTCATCGTCTTCGGGCGATGATTTTGCGCTGGCGTGACCGGGCGATTTGGGTAAGCTCCCGGCGCTTTATGCAGGGAGTTGCGGATGCGCAGTGCGTTGATCGTGTGGGGCGGCTGGGACGGCCACGACCCGGAAGAGTGTGCGGCCATCTATCGGCGCTGGCTGCACGAAGACGGCTTTTCCGTGCGCGTCGAAACCAGCCCTGAGGTCTTCGCCGAGCCAGGTATCAAGGACCTGTCGCTGGTCATCCCGTGCACGACCATGGACAAGATTTCACGCGAGGCGGCGAGCAATCTCGCGGCGGCGGTCGCCGGCGGCGTGGGCATGGCCGGGCATCACGGGACAATGGGCGACGCTTTCCACGATTCGCCGGTCTACCAGTACGTGACGGGCGGCCAGTGGGTGGCGCATCCGGGCGGCATCATCGACTACACGGTCGACGTGACGCGGCCGGACGACCCGATCATGCAGGGCATCCCGGCGTCGTTCCCGTACCATTCCGAGCAGTATTACATGCATGTCGACCCGGCCAACGAGGTGCTGGCGACGACGACGTTTTCGGGCGAGCACGACCCGTGGACCAAGGGCGTGGTCATGCCGGTGGCGTGGAAGAAACGCTATGGCGAGGGCAAGGTGTTCTACTGCTCGCTCGGCCACAAGGCGGCGGAATTCGAGAACCCGAACATGGCAACGATCCTGCGCCGTGGCCTCAACTGGGCGGCGCGCGAGTAGATTTCACAGGATGTTCACGCCGGATTTGGCCGTCGTGACTTGAAACTTGCCGGGAAAACGCGCCGTTTCTGACCTCGATTGCGAATTGGATCGCAGAGGGCGACATGGCCGTCATTGACCAGCAGGCGCCGCTCGGAGCCAGTCCGGGCGTCCGCAGTTCTGCCGTAGCATTGAGCCTGTTGGCGGCCGTCGTCGGCGCGGCCATCGCTGTCTGGCTGTTCGTCGTGCCGGACGCCAACGACTGGCTCGGCGTGGACCATGGGGTCGACACGATTTCGGTGTCGCTGCTGGCGGCCGGAGTGGTGTTCCTGCTGCTCGGCGGCGTGGTGGCGTCCAGCCGCGCCGGGATGGGCGGTGCCATCGCCCTCATCGGCGTGCTGTTCTGGCTGGTCGGCTGCATCGTGTTCAAGAGCTTCAGCTGGGCGCTGGCGGCGCCGGTGGCCCTGGGGCTGCTCGGTGCGCTCGACGGCATGGTGTTCAACGACCGGCGGATCAGCGAGGCCGACAGCCGGCTGATCTACCGGCAGAGCGGGCTGACGCGACTGACGCATTGGGTGTGGGCGTTCGCGATGTTCTTCCTGCTGCTCTCGGGGCTGCAGGTCTTCAATGCGCGCCCCGACCTCTATGTCGGGCAGCAATCGGGCTTCGGCTTTGAGAACTCGATTCTCGATATCTATGCGGTCAATGGGCCGAACGGCCCGGTGGGACAGACCAAACTGTTCGGCCACGTGTTCGATACCAGCGGCTGGCTCGGCTACACCGGCACGGCCGACAATCCGAACTTCACGGCGTTCCCCGCCTGGGCGACGGTGCCGTCGTACCGCGATCTCGCGACGGGCCGGGTGATCCATTTCTTTTTTGCCTGGGTCCTGGTCGGCACGCTGCTGATCTGGCTGATCAACGCGCTGTTCACGGGGCACCTGTGGCGCGATATCATCCTCAAGCCGGGCGATCTGCGAGGTCTGCCCGCAGACATTTTCGACCACATCCGCTTCCGTTTCACGCACGGGCGCAGCTACACGCCGCTGCAGAAGCTCGCCTATTTCGGTGTGTTCGTGGTCGCTTTTCCGCTGATCATCGCGACGGGCCTTACGATGTCGCCGGGCGTGGACAGCTGGACGCCGTGGCTGGTCGAGCTGTTCGGCGGCCGGCAGACCGCGCGGACCATCCACTTCCTGACCATGATGGCGTTCGTGCTGTTCTTTGTCGTCCACATCATCATGGTGGTACTGGCCGGGCCGATCAACGAGCTACGCTCGATGATCACCGGCTACACTCGTACAAGCGCCGAGGGGCACAACGAGAGGCAACGCCATGGGTAAGTTCATCCTCACCCGCCGGCGGTTCCTCATGGCATCGGCTGCCAGTGCCTCGAGCCTCGTGCTCGCCGGTTGCGACCAGTTCGATTTCCTGGGGCAGACCGACCAGCCGGTGCGCAATTTCCTCGAGCGCGCCAACAGCCTGACCTACGCGGCGCAGCGGGCGCTGGTGCCGCAGCAGGCGCTGGCACGGACCTACAGCCAAAGCGAAATCCAGCAGCCGCAGCGGCCGAATGGAACCACCGATCCGCAGACCGACGACTACCTCGCGCTCAAGGCCAACAACTTCGCCGACTACCGGCTGCGCGTCGTGGGACTGGTGGAGACGCCGGTGAGCTTTTCGCTCGACGAGCTTCGCAACATGCCGGCGCAAAGCCAGATCACCCGGCACGATTGCGTCGAGGGCTGGAGCTGCATCTCGAAGTGGACCGGGACGCGGCTCGGGCCGATTCTCGACCAGGCGAAGGTGAAGCCGGGCGCCAAATTCGTCGTCTATCACTGCTTCGACGACATGGGTGGCGGCCTCACGGGGCCGGAAGTCTATTACGAAAGCTCGGATC
>Ga0157370_10002801_pt1 | contig 20814 bp, 17 predicted proteins | sample C35metaG_FD_113463 | JGI IMG/M metagenome (GOLD analysis project Ga0157370, IMG submission 113463) | Corn rhizosphere microbial communities from Kellogg Biological Station, Michigan, USA - C3-5 metaG | ecosystem: Host-associated > Plants > Roots > Rhizosphere > Soil | place: USA: Michigan...
ATAAGTAAGTTCTTTATAATTATACACCTCGCCATTATAGACCATAACGTATCTTCCATCAGAAGAGAACATAGGTTGGTCTGCAGAGCTCGACAAATCTAAAATAGATAGGCGCCGATGTCCCAATCCTACCTTATTATCTTCTGAAAAATAAAATCCCTCTGCATCAGGTCCCCTGTGTTGCAATAAATTCGTGGCCTTCTTCAATTGATGAGATGGTATTGAATTATTTAAAGAGATATATCCGGTTATGCCACACATAATTTTATTTTGCTTTCTCTTCTATAGGGTCAAAAAATTAATTTATTAATTTTTATGCCAAGACTTCTTCATAAAACTTTAATAATCCCGTTATATATTTTTCTTTTGTATAATTTTCTTTCGAAATTATTTTGCCTTTATCTGAAAGATTTTTGAGATCAACTTTTCCCTCCATAATTTTTGCAACAACATCTGCAAAGCTTTCAGGTTTACAAGGATCAAAAAATAAAGCATTGCTTTGAGAAATTTCGCGTAGCGGAGCAATATCTGATAACAGTAACGGTAAACCTATTGTCATGGCTTCTGCTGCAGAAATACCAAAGCCTTCTACCAGCGAGCACATTACAAAACCATCATAGTGGGGAAGTACATCATAAATTCTTTCATTCAACCCCTTTAAACTTATCTTCAATCCGAATGCTGTAATTTGTTCCTGGAGAAAAGCTCTGTCAGGTCCTTCACCGTAAATGTCAATTGAAACGTTGAAGTTCTTCAGGAACTTAAATGCATCAACTAATAGCTGGTAATTCTTTACATCTTTAAGATTGCCTACAGCAACCAGTTTTAACTGGTTAGCCGGTACTGTGTATTCAATTTCGTTATTAAAAAATTCATTCATCACAAAATTGTGCAATACTTCACTTTTCCCTTTTATTCCAATCTCGTTATCAAAATCTTCGAGTACTTCCTTAGTAGGTGAAATTACAGCATGGTTTTTTTTGTAAGTCAGCTTGTCTAAAATCTTCGTGTAGCCGCTGTACCATTTGTGCTTATATATTCCGGTACTCATAATAGTTGCAAGACTAAAAATGTGCAGTACTTTTTTACTGCATGCTAATCTTGATATTATAACGCTCCAGTATAAATTAGAATGAACGATAGCTGCCTTCTTTTCTTTTATAATTTTACTTAGTTTTTTGACGGCCGATAAAATATCTCTTTTACCTTTTATGTTAAGGCAAATTATTTCACTATAACCTAATTCATCTTTTGTAAAAACGTTTTCGTGTTGAAGGGTAACAATTACCGTATTGTAATATTGCTGCACATCTTTGAGCGTGGAAACTAACATTACTTCCGCACCGCCTCTCCCAAGCGAATCAATGATATATATGATTGTTTTTTTCATTTTTAGCAAAAGTATCTGCCTGTTAGGTAAGAAATATAATACCATTTAAAGTTTCAGCAAGTGCAATTTAATAGTAACGATCATGGAAAAATATTAAAAAATTAGTACGAATCTAATTTCAGCCGGGCAAAGCTTTTCTTTAATATGCCAATAATAGTTTTACCGGTTTGCTTAAAATAAAAAAAATTGAAACGGAAATTTTGAAAAATAAACAAAAGAGATTTTAGGGATGGTTCTTTTGTAGCATAATGATAAGCTTTAACTTTGTTTACCAATTTTTTTGAATCGGCAATTTCATTATAGTGCGAATATTTATTCAAAATATATTCGAATCCCCGGTTCATATACTCAATATTACCGGTAATATTACTGCCATCCTTCACTCCATAATAAGCGAGTTCTTTATTTACAAGCCCTATGGGAAATTTTTCGGCAATCCTGATCCACATATCCCAGTCCTCAATAGGCGAATTTTCATCAAAAAGACCTACCGTTTCAAGCGTACTTTTCTTTATCATACATCCTGTTGTGCTTATGAAGTTTTCCTTCAAAACATCTTTTAATACCCATCCCTCCTTAAACTTAATTTTTTTTGAGCAAACGGCTATTCTTTTAGTATCATAATTATAAGAGTAACAACTATTGTAAACCATTGCAAATTCAGGATGCAAATGAAAATAATTTATTTTTTCTTCAACACTGTCTTTTGTTAGCCAATCGTCTGTTGATAAAGCAATTATGTACGATCCCGAAGATTGAGCATACATGAAATTTAAATTTATTGAGATCCCTTTCGATTCTTTATTGCGAAATGCTTTATACTGTATTCCTGATCTTAATAATGCTTTTTCGGCCATTTCAAAAGTGCCGTCTGAAGAAGCATTATCTAAATAAATAATTTCAATATTGACATATGTTTGATCTTTCAGGCTTTCAATTGAGTTCTCAATATATAACTCATGATTCATGCTTAGAAGAAGAATACTTACTAATGGCTTTCCTTCCATAATTTTTAATTTTTATCTGCTATGCAGAAATAGGAGCGTTTTCGTTGCTTATTATTTTTTTTATGAATTTTGCCGGTATTCCCCCCCATACTTCAAACGATGGAACTTCTTGTGTTACAACTGCCGAAGCAGCTATTATTGAATTTTTACCAATTGTAACTCCTTTCAGGATAGTTGCTTTAGAGGCTATCCACACGTTTTCTTTAATCTCAATTGGAGCAACATTAAAATTTTGAGTTTCCCTGTTTGAGTTATTAGGTATCATTGTGTGGTCTTGATCGCGGATAACTACCATTTCAGCAATCAAACAGTTTTTACTTATAATTACTTTTTCCTTAGCCGTTATAACACAATTTCTTCCTATAAAAGAATCATAAATTGAGAGCGTGCTGGCTATATCTGCTTTTATATAAGTTCCAGGTGAAATATCTGATTTTAAGATTGACAGTTTCCCGCCCTTTACGCAACTGATCAAGCAATTTTTATGAATCCGGGTTTTAAAATCTATAACGATACCCGGGTATAATAATTTCAATTTAATAATTCTCACGAAGCAAAAAAATTGCTCCATTTGTCGGATTAAAAACCTTAAAAATTTTGAAATGAAAATCATTATTTTTCAAAGACATTTTGTGCTCCGTAATTTATATAAAACGCAACAATTAATTAAACATTGTAAAAATATGAGAAAGACAAAATTAAAGCGATACCGATATTTTTAAAATCAAATAGAGAGACTAATTTTCTTTTTCATAACAATCCACATTACTATCCAATACAAACCATAATTAATGCAAAAAGAATAAGTAGCTCCAATTATGCCGAAACGATGCATGAAATAGTAGGATAAAACTACATACGATGCTGCGAAAATAATTTCAGTCACAATATAGGTTTTGGTCATGGCTTTGGCTATCATTAAATAAGCCAATAGCCAGCTTCCAATTTTAAAAAAATCGCCCAATAACTGATAGGCAAATAAGGGCTTCATGGGTAAAAATTCCGGTGTAAATAAAATATTGATGATAAATACTTTCAATAGCCAGATTAAGAAGGCTATTGTTCCCACTACAGGTAAAATAGTTTTATAACCTTTCAGTATTTCATTTCTAAGTTGAATTTTATGTCGTATTTCAGAAAGTCGGGGCATGTAATAAACCCCAAGAACCGAAGTAACAAAAGCTAAATAATAATCTGAAATTTTTGTTACTGCCTGCCAGTAACCTGCATCTGCTATAGAAAATTTAAGTATAATTCTATCACGTACTAATATTTGCATTAAAGGCACCACGAAGCCACTTACAATAGCCATAAGCGAAAATGCGGAAAGCATTTTTACAATAGACTTATCCCACGACTTAAAATTGGGCTTCCAATTTATATTTAGTTTGTTGAAAAAATAAATATTGATTAAAAAAAAGATTATGGCAGAAGCAGTGCTTGAAATTAAAACTCCTATTATCCCAAACGAATAGGCAAAAATTACTGTTATTGTAACTCCAATTAATGAAGATAAGATATTGACAATGGTTAATTTTCTGATTTCTTTTAATCCATTTAATATCGCTAAAAACATAACATTAAAAGAAATTGCCATCACGAAAAGCCCGAATAAAAAATAAACAATCCAATAGTCTGTTGTCTTAAAAGCTGCCCTGGATAAAAGCCCACACGTAATCATTACAAAAACAGATATGATTAATGAACTGAAAAAAACAATCAGGAATGCAGTATTAATAATTTGACTGCTTTTAATATTGTCATTTCTATGTTCTGCCAGGTACTTGATAACCCCGGAGGAAATAGCAGCCGTAGCCAACATTGTCAAGATAGAAGTAGTATTTTGGAACTGTCCGACAAATGCGATTCCTTCAGGACCAATTTTTACTGCAACAACTTTTATTATTATAAAGCCACTGATGAAATTAATGGCTGTAGATATAGATGTGTAAAAACTTGTTTTTATTAAATTCAAAGCATATAGGAATTTACAACTTTACAAACAGTTTCATAATCCTGCTGCTGCATTACAGGGCTTATTGGCAATGAAATGATTTGTTCATGAATTTTTTCAGAAATTGGATACCTTTTATAATTCCATTCCGAATAAGCCGGTTGCTTGTGTGGTGGAATTGGGTAATGAATTACTGTTTGCACTCCATTACCGGATAAATAGGTTTGAAAACGTTCCCTGTTTTCGACTCTTACAGCAAATACATGCCACACGTGATCTTCATGATCCAAAATATTACTGTTCTTTTTATACGGTAATTCTACAAGGTCGTTATTTATGTTATCAATATAATATTGGGCAATTTTCCTTCTTGCCTGGTTATCTTCTTTTAAGTCCTTTAATTTCACAACTAAAAAAGCAGCCTGGATTTCATCCAGCCTGCTGTTAATTCCCTTATAAAGGTTTTCATATTTTTTATGCGAACCATAGTTGCGTAAAGCAATAATAATTTGGGCAAGTTCATCATCATTTGTAGTTACAGCGCCGCCATCCCCAAGGGCTCCTAAGTTTTTGCCGGGGTAAAAACTAAAACCTGCTGCATCCCCAAGATTGCCACATTTTATGCCACTCATAGCTGCACCATGAGATTGGGCACAATCTTCAATCACTTTCAAATTATGCTTTTTGGCAATGCTGTTTATTGCATTCATATTACAGAGCCTTCCATATAAATGCACAGGCAATATCGCCTTTGTTTTTGAGGAAATTTTTTCCTCAATCAAATTTTCGTTTATCAGGTAAGTATTAATATCGGGCTCAACTAATACGGGAACAAGCCCTGCTTTAGAAACTGCAAGTATGCTGGCTATATAAGTATTTGACGGAACCAGAACTTCATCTCCATCTTTCATAAATCCGATTTGCTTATACGCTTCAAATATTAAAATCAAAGCGTCTAATCCGTTAGCAATGCCAACACAATTTTTTGTACCGCAAAAATCTGCGAATTCCTTTTCAAATTTTTTTACTTCGTTTCCTAAAATAAACCAGCCAGAATCTAAAACACTATCAAACGTTTTTAAAAACTCTTCTTTATATTGAAGATTAATAGTTTTTAGGTCTAAAAAATTTATCATAAAGACTCATTATTATTATTCGTCTTCATCCAATTTTCATATCCGATATTTTTCCAGGGCATACCTCTTTCAAAATTATAAGGCCATGGATAGTGAGATTTGCCGGTTTCCCTTGATATTAGTTCACGAACATCTTTCAATGGCTTTGCAGGATTCCCAATTACAATTTGGTAATCATCAACATTCTTACCAACTACAGCCTGTGCGCCTACCAAAACATGTTTGCCCAATTTAACACCGGGAAGCAGAATTGCACCTACAGCAATTTGAGTATAGTCATCCACAGTTGGGCCTATACAAATATTTGATGGAGGATGCGGATCATTGGTGAAGACAGTATATGGATAAATGAAAACAAAGTTGCCGATTTTTGATTGTTGGCCAATGTGAACGTTACTATGTAGCCAACAATAATCTCCCATTTCCGAAAAACCTTGCAGGTCACATAAAGTTCCTATTCTGCAATGATTACCGATTTTCATGTTTTCCCTGATGGTAACTCTATGCCCTGTACTAAAATTATCTCCGATAGTACTTCCACTATAAATGATAGAGTGACTTCGAACGAAAGAATCTTTCCCGATAGTTGTTACAGGGTTTATATAATTTGAATTGTGATAGTAATCGGCTAAAGGTTCTCCAATTATACAATTGTTGCTAATGATTGTATTATCTCCAATTTCAACATTATCATATATTGTTGTATTATCACCTATCCTTACATTATTTCCAATAATTGCCATCGGTGAAATATCAACGTTGTTATTATTAAATTTCATATAGGCTTTATTTTTTTAAACTCTTCGTAATCGCGTATATAATCACTTTCTTCATAAGCCATATTAGCAATACACATTTGTACAGAGTTATGGCTGTATTGCATGCGGTGCCAGCAATATTTTGGAAGAAAAATGCCCTGGTCGGCTGTTTCTAATATAGTTCGTTGTTCATCTGCTCCAGGCATTTGAGTAGTTACAATTATTTTACCGGCAACAGCAACCAATATTTGCTCAAGATAACGGTGAGCGTGGCCGCCACGTTTTACACTTTCAGGTGTAAAATAAGTCCAATAAACCCGTTTAACCTCAAAGGGCAAAACTTCCTTTTCAGCTACTGAAATATAGCCTTCAATCGTTTTACCAATTTTAGAAAAATTGATTAGATAAGGTTGTTGATACATTTTGAATTTGGATTGTAAGTTTATTCTAAACGTTTTTTTTCTTTAGAGATTGCAGGAAAATCAATATTCTTGCGATCAATTGCGGACAAAACTAACAAAAATGCAAAGCTATTAGTTGTCTGATTATAATTTTAAGATAAATTACAAGCCTGTTTTGGAAACTTCCGGAATTAATATCTTAATAGCTTTTATATTTCCTTTTTATATTTGAAAAATTCTATATGAAAGTTGAATTTAAAAAACCTGCTTCCAAAATGAGCAATTTAAGATATGGATTTTAAGAAATTAAAGATAGGCTATGTACCTTACTTGCGTGATTTATCTCAGCCTGGTGATCGCCGTAGATTTCCTTACTTCGCCGCTAGAAATCATATTTTGTTTGAAATTGCTGACATCCGGAAGAACTATGATATTATTTTATTGACGGGATCAGGCAACCTTAGCCAATGGTTGATATACAAAAAAAAACACCCTCAAGTTAGATTTATTTTCGAAATGGTTGATAGTCTAATTTTCTCCTCGGACACTTTTAGTAACCTATTTAAGGGAATTGGCCGATTCATATTGAGAAAAGAAACCTCACTATATTTTCAACACAAAGACCTCATAAAAAGGTGGTTGAAAATTGCGGATATCGTATTATGTTCCAGCACTGAATTAAAAAATATAGTAGAGCAATGGAATAAAAATGTCGTAGTAAGCCTTGACTATCTTCAAAGCGAATATCAATGCCTGAAATCTAATTATTGTATTGAAGGCAAAATGAAATTAATATGGGAAGGACAAGGCGCTGTGTTACCCCATTTCCTGCATTTTAAAGATGTATTAAGGGACATAAGTTCGTTTTGTGAACTACACATTATTACCTCACCAAAATACCCTCGCTTTGGTAAATTGATGAAAATAAATGTTGAGAAAATCCTTACACAATTGCCTATCAAGACCATTTTCCATGAGTGGGATATTAATAATAATGGCAAAATATTCAGTGAATGTGACTGTGGCATTATCGTTCTAAATAAAAACAATCCCTTCGGATGGCATAAACCCTCGAATAAATTAATTTCTTTCTGGTTCTCGGGCATTCCAACAATTGTGTCAAATACTCCTGCTTATACTGAATTAATGAATAGCGCCGGGGAAGTCTTATATTGCGCTTCACAAAAGGAATGGGTAGCCAGGATTCAGCAACTAAAGGAAATGAAGGCGGAGGAAAGGGAGGCTCTCGCAAAAAGAAATCTAGAATTCGTACGTACTAATTATTCAGACGAAGCTCTCGATAAAATTTGGCTCAATATATTTGGCACGATTGGTAACCAGAATTAAATTGAATCTGACTCCGTTAATTTTTCATTCTGGCTCCCGCGAGTGTTCAATCTTTAATTGCCAGCACGAAATGATCCGTATAGCTGCTGAATTGTCCCAGTACATTTAACTCGCAATATTCTATCATTTGTTTTAACACTTCGGGGTTGAAAACATGGTGGTGCATACACCTGTTACCGAAATTATCATTACATCGGGTTCTAAACTGTTCGTTGGACCCGGCTTGCGGATCTCTTTTTAAGTCATGCAGCGCTAATATTTCATTTAAGTGAGTTGTATCTTTTTCGTCAGTATTATTTTCAAAATCTGCCACAATATGTTCAAGCTTCGTATAAGGCCTGCGGTGATCAAAATTGGCTTCTTTGTTTGGCAGTATAAGTAGCATAACGCCTTTTTTCTTCAAAACTCTTTTCCACTCAAAGACCGCCTGTATAGGATTAGCCATGTGTTCCAGATTATTACAGCTTAATACGAAATCATAACAATCGTCTGATATTTTTGTAAGCTTGCTTCCCTCAGCAATAAATTGATAGCCCGTTTTGGTATAATATTTATAATTGAATCCTTCAACAATGGTTCCTTCCCAAACTGTAGAATTACTGAAATTTAGCCCATCTAATTTTTTTATTAAAGGATAGATAGGAAAATAGCCATTCGCATTGAACATGCCACTAGGGCCGCCAATTTCGAGGCCGTTTTTTTCCGAAAACTCAGGAGCCCAACTATTAAAGACCGGTATCTTTTTGCCAAAAACTTTGCAACTCATTTTCCAAATAATAACATGAACGGGGAAACTTTTTAAAAATATATTAACTGATCTGAACATAATTTTTTTACAGGGCTCGTGATTATTCTTTAAATTCTAACCGAACCAAATTAGCAAAAATATTCTTCTAAAATATTCATGCTTTATTTTTGATTAATAGAATATAGGCCTGAAAAACATTTTTTATCTCCCTGAAATTCCCTCTAAGCATTAGTAAAACATTTCTTGTTATTGGCTCAATAAAAAAAGTACAAAACTTTACAAAATTATACCCACCGCCGCTAAAATGTTTTTTTGCATATAGCAGCCTGCTTTGCAAGTTTAGAAAAAGCCGGGTCGCTTTCACATTTTTGGTAGTCCCGCCTCCGCTATGTATGGCTTTAATGTTGCTACTGAAATAAGATTTACCGCCATTCGCAAAAAGCCTGCGCGAAAAATCCAATTCTTCGTAATACACGAAAAACTGCTCGTCAAAAAATCCTATTTTTTCAAATATAGAAGTTTGCATAAACATAAATGCCCCCATAACCTGATCGACATACCTGCTGGTTTTGTGATCCCAATCAGTCATTAGAAGAGCCGGAGTAAAAACTCTAGGGGCCACTTTAGATAAACCAGATGCATCGTAAAAATAGCGAATAGGAGATGGAAATCTTGAGCAGCTACAAGTAATTTTTCCTTCATCATTTAAGAGCGTAACACCCAATACATCAAAAGCATTGATTTGCTCCATGCAATAAATACATTCATGTAATGTATTATTCATTAATTGAGCATCAGGATTTAACAATAAAGTGTAAGATGCCTTACAAAGCTCAAATCCCTGATTACATGCTCTGGAAAACCCCTGATTTTGTTTGTTTTGAATAATTATGATTTTTGGATGCTTTGGTATTAAAGAAAGGGAATAATCAGATGAATTATTGTCTATAATAATAATTTTGTTTACGTACTGCTCATTATTATCTCTAATTATTGATTGGACACATTTTAAAAGATACTCATTACTATTCCAGTTAACGATAACAATATCTACCATTTATTGTGTGATTAGATTGTTGGTATTGAAAAATTTAAGAAATTTTCCGATCAGAAAAATTTTAGTCAGATATTTTTTTAATATTTAGAATATTCTCCTTTGTATAGAACAATTGAGACACCTGAGACATATTTTAAGAAGTAGAAAATTATTTTTGATGATGGTTTATTTTTATAAATAAAGTCAGGTTTAAACCGCAATTTTTCTTTGAGTTTCCTCCAGTAATAATAGAAAGTAAATCTTGTAGTTAAACAAAGGTGATTGCTCTTAGCAACTCTTGATAACTCTGCATAACTTTGGTAGTTACAAAAATGGTATATCTTATCTGCCCATACTTTCGAAAAATAGTCCATATCATAATTATATTCTTTCTTTTGCTTACTATAAACACCTAAGCCAATGCCTGAATAAAATTTAACGTTACGGTAAATTGCATCCCAATTATGCAACTTATGGACTTTAGGTAAAAATACATGTCCATCTATAATTACTTCCTTAACGGGAAAAATATGATGTGAAAATCCTTTTGAATTTAATACCCTGCTTTGTTCTTTAAAAAAGTGATCATGATCCCATACATGTTCTAATACCTGGTTAGAGATTACAAAATCAAACGATTCATTTTCAAACGGCCACGCGTCATTTGAGTTAATTAATTTTATTCTATCAGACCAGTCAATTTCAGGAGCATTATTATTTAAATATGAAAATGTTTTTTTTGCATATCCAGCCTCCTGTACCCCATGATCGATAAGGTCATATCCATAGAGCAGAAATTTCTTTTTCATATTAAAAAGAGGAAGATATTTATTTAGAAAATATACCAACATGCCATTTCCACAACCTGCATCTAAAATCACAATAGTTTCTTTTTTCTTTAGGGAATTTTCATATTTCAATAGCGTGTTTATAACAGCAAGCATATGCCTATGGGTAATCGAGATCGATTCTTTATACGCTTTATCAATCAATTCTTTTCGGTTACTATTTAATTCCATTATACGAGTTTTACAGAAATATATTTAGGTGTCACACAATAATAATTTTTGGATAAAATGGCATTTATTCTTTTTTATTTGGTCAGAAACAATGATACAAAGGTGGTTCTATGAGTTAAAATATTTCTAGCATAATTACGCTACTTAATCTTTATCATTTCATAGGGTCCCAGTAAACCTCCATATATAAGATTCAGATAAAATAATACCCCTGCGATGGAAATTACAATCCAAATATTGAATTTAAAAAAAGGCAAATATTTGGCTAAATAAGCATAATTAAAAACAGCTAATATAGCAAAAAGGTCACTTATGCGAAAGGCTATTAACGGTACACCAGAAAATAAAGAGAGTGCAAAAATTGAAATGATATTGCATTTTAAAAAGAAAGTCAACCGTTGATCTCTTAAAAATTCAGCCTTTGGCACTACGAACATTAAATAAACCGAACAAAATATTCTGCCAAGATTAATTACATTAAAAACCTTTACCGAATCACTCATATCATATTGGATAATATTACTATAAGCTCCTAATTTTCCCGTGTTGTCAATCGAAGAAAATAAATCGCCAACAACATTAAACAAGGGGAGTTTCAAAAAACCCAAAACAAAAGAAATTATTAGTAACGAACTATAGAAATACAAGTTAAATTTCTTCTTATTTATAAACAATAGTATTAAGTAAATTAAAGCAGAATAATGAAAAAGTGTTGCGAGTAAAATCATTCCTGCATAAGCCTTGTAATTATTTTTAAAATAAAAAATAAGAGACACCAAAAAGATAGCAGAAGCAAGCCCAATACGGATTTGCGTCATTTCATGAATAATAAAATAATGCGAGAAATAAAGTAAGATGACAGCGTATGGGTTGATGGAAAACCGGTCAAAAATAAAAATCTTCATCGCAACACTGGTGGTCGCAAAAAAAAGCATAATGGCAACGCCATAATTTTGTACAAAAAAAAATTTAAATAAAAGAACTATCCCAATAAATCCAGGTTCATAAACTCCAAAATAAACTCCGGATTCATTCTGTATAAAATCATTAATATTATCAAAAGCAAATTGATATGGGAGGTAATCCCGGGAAACTTCTTCACTTCTCAATCCAGCTAATAAAGCCAACGATATGCCAATAAAAATAAGGAGCTCATTACTCTTAAATGGATTTAATTCGTACTCAACTGCTAAAACAGAAAGAAAAATAAAGTATATGAAATATATAAGCATTGATAAAATCCCATTGTGAAAATTATTTCATTTTAAAACCTTTTCCTATTTAAGACTGCTTCACTCAATTCTTTTATGTAAAGGTTTAATTTTTGACCAACCAATTGCCAGTCAAATTGCTGAACATCTATTAATGCCTGTTGAATCTTCTTCTTTCTTAAGTCAATATTCTCATAAGCTATTTCAAATTTTTTTATAATATCTTCAATATTTTTTGGCCTTACCAGCCACGCATTGTTATTATTTGCTGGATAATAATGAGTTGTTACGAGGGAAACTCCACAACTCATTGCCTCTGCCACCGGGTAATGGAAAGCCCCTAGCTGCGAAAATGCCCCGCAAAAATAGAAATCTAAACTTCTATAATATTCACCCAATGCCTTATCTCCATGAGGATGAAAACAATACACATCATCATATTCTGAAAATTCAGTAGCATTACCAAAAGCTACATGTAGTTTGATACCCGGATATTTTTTTTTTAGTTCAATAAACGCTTTCAATACATAGTGTGTACCTTTTTGTGGGTCTGGTCGTCCAATTGTACCGATGATGATTTCGTCTTGTTTCCTTTTGTGTAATTCCTGGGGAAAGAAGTCATCAAAATCAACTCCCGGATATAGTACCCTGGAAGCTTTCAATCTTTTGAATTTTAAATAAACATCGGCATTTACAACTGTAAATAAATTCATTTTATAACTTGAAGCAGAAAGAATTCCCAATATTTTATTTTTAAACCCTCCGCCTAAATTGTAAAAATCCGTTTCATATCCCTGCACGTAATACAATGTTTTATGTGCTAAGCCCGCAATTCTTATTGGGATTGTCGTTAAAGAATGGTTGGCAATAATAATGTCGTATGAATCAGGATCCAGCTTTAGAAACGCTCTTGTTAATTGCATTTGATTTGAAAAAGCAGTTGCTTTTTTTACTTTAAGATCACTTTTTGAATTTTTTAAATTTCCATTTTTATCTGCCCATAAGATAGTCGCAGAGGTTGGAAAATATGGTTCCTTACTAGTGTCAGGAGTTAAAAACTTTACGCAATGACCTAATTTTATTAACTCATCCGCTAATTTAGATAGTACTCTAAATCCCCCAAAATTACCAAATCCCAATACAGGTATTAATATCTTCATCTAAAAAAACTATTAAAAGTGACTGGTGTTAGCTGAATTATTTTTTATTTTTAAATTACTTAATTTAAAAATTCGTATAGACCAAAAAATAAATAAAAGTATAAGACATGAAATAATGGAGAATATAATTCCTGTTTTTAATTTCCCCACTTTGATTTTCTGCATTGGATAATTCGCAGCATCAATAATCTGCATTAAGGGTATTTCATTCAAATATTGAAAACGTGCTATCTCAAGGTTCTTAAACATTTCGCCATATGCTGCGCTATATACCTGAATGTTCGTTTGCTGTTTCAGTACTGGCACCTGGGCTGCAGAAAAAGCAGGGTTTACGTTTACATCTTGTATAGCTGCCCGGTTCGTTATACTCGAATTAAGATTTCCTTTCATACTGGCAGCTCGTTCTTCGAGAATATCTAATGTTTGTTTGGCCTTTTTCGTTCTTATTTCGATATAAAAACTATTTGTTTCGGCTACTAATCTATCGGTAAAATCTTTCGTAAATTTTTCATTTGGGCTCGTAAAATTTACTTCATAAATACTTAACTTTCGATCTGGTCTTTGTGCTTCTATGTAACTGGTTGCCAATTCACGGTACACGGTAAAAAGTAAACTATCCTGTTGATATGAAAAATTGGATTTTGGTTGCCCCGGAGGAAAATGAATTGAATTAATTCTTGGATTAGTTCTTCTATCCATTAAGTCCAGAAAATATTCAATTAGCGTGTAAGGTCGGTTATTAAATGTGTCTGATGATAAAAGGACACCCTCCACCATACGGCGGCTTTTCATTATGTCCAGAATATTGTCACCAGCAAAAATATCGTTTCCACTTCCTAAGTTGAGACCAAACTGGGAAGCGAGGTTCATAAAACTACCTATTCCACTACTGCCACTACCATCGTCTAACGCGAAGGTAAGGCGACTTTTGTAAGTTGTCTTCTGTTTACTTGCGTAAATAACACCTGCAATGCCGGCTAAGAATCCTATGATTAAGAACAGCCACCAGATTTTCAATAGACTCCTCAGCCAAATATATAAGTTTCTATTAAGGCGTATTTTACTCGCGTCAGATTCTGAAATAAAACTATTTTCCTCTAAAGCCATACATTTTTTAAATTCCTTTTTTAACAGTTACAATTTAAGCACATTTACGAGAATTCCTAAGGACGAAGCAAGCAATGCTAATTCTGATATGCTAAGCTTGGACCGGTTATTCTTTTCTTTTTGGGGTACATAAATTTCGGATCTTGGAGTAATTGAAGGGTATGATTTAAACCACAAAAAATGCTTAACTGAGGCAGCTTTACCATCAGGATAAATTACTAATGCCCCTGTTTTGCGGGCATATGCGGTGAAATTGCCGGCTTGTTGGACATAATATTTTAGATTTTTATTTGGTTTATACGCAACAATAGTTGGGAAATATACCTCTCCGGATATATTTACCAAATTAGCTCTTCTATTAATTGTTAATATATCACCGTCATCCAGCGTTAGATTTTCAGGGCTTTCTGGGTGACTCAATGCACTCGCCAGATCAACACTTATTAAATCATAGGTTTTGTATACTTCGTTCCTTAAGCGAGGATTTTGTGTGAGGCTATCAGAATTAATATTCAAAATCCTTTGAAACAGTCGTTCCTTCTCCTGTACGGTTAAATTTGATTTTGTATTTCTCCTTATGGTGATAGAATTGCTGTCAGCAGACGCCTTAAAACCTCCCACTCTTTGCAAAATATCGCTGATTCGCTCCCCGCTATTTTCCAAGCTATACTTTCCTGGGCTTTTTACTTCCCCCTGGACAATAACACTCCTTTGTGATGTATAGCCGGGTAACGTTTTAATTATCACGAGATCAAAGGGTTCAAGAAATATATTATTTTCCAACTGGTTTTTAGCGTTGAGATCAATGTTAAATACCCTGCTCTCGTTATGGTTTGCTTTATCTACTCTTGCATCTCTGATTCTTCTCGAGATCTCTATATTTGTTGAATCTCCTGATTCTGTTAAGCCACCTACTGCCAGTAGAAGGTCCCTTAATGTGAAGTTTTCACGCCATAATACCTGTCCCGGTTTTCTCACATTTCCTTCAATTGTGATATAATTTTTATCGTTAAAATCGAAAATTGAATGAATAAAAATCGAATCATCCTTGTGAAGAGAAACATACTGATTACGATCAATAACTGAGTCAAGATTTATAGATAAGGTAGTGGGTGAATTATTATTTTGGTATCTGAAAATGGTCACCCTTTTGGTGTAAGCGTCTTTCGTAATACCTCCCGCCTTATCGATCAAATCCTTAACAGAGAGGCCCGGATTTAGCTCGTACGATCCGGGTCTGTTGATTGCTCCAGATATTACAACCCTATTTGAAAATATATTCTGTAATTTTCTCACAATATATTCGTCGCTGCCATTTGGGATGAAATTAGCAAACTGAGCAGCCTCAAGATCTATGATTTTTTTTGCTGTATCAGTTATTCTTATTACTGTTACCGCTCCTCTGTAGGCTTCATCATTAAACCCTCCACAATATTTAAGGAGATCGTTGAATGATTCGGCATCGAGCATTTCAAATTTCCCCTCCCTCTTAACGTTGCCGGTGATTTTTATTCTTTTTTTATAGTAGGGTATTTTTATTACATCGCCTTCATGTAATATAATATTGCCTTTTTGGTTTCCATTTACCAAAAAATCATATAGGTCAGCAGTACTTTTTATTTCGTTGCCACGAATAACATCAATATGGCGGTAACTTCCCATGGATGTAGGTCCTCCACAAAAATATAGGGCGTTAAATAAAGTTGTTAAAGAAGATACGGTATATGTTCCAGGTTTTCTGGCCTGACCGATAATGGTTACCCGGATGCTCCTTATTTTACCAAGACTAATTTGTACTTTAGTTTGCCCTGAATTTATTGCGCGATAAATCGACGAAGCAAGTTTGGATTTTATCCTATCGCCTGCCTGTTCAAGGGTTAACCCACTCACCAATATTGGGCCTACATTTGGAATATAAATTTCACCTTGCTCATCTACTGTCAGAATATATTTTTTTTCACTATAGCCATAAACTGAAAGTATAATTTCATCGTCCGGACCTAAAATATACCCCGATGGAGCCGGGATATGTATATTCGGTTCAAAAACCGAACTATTACTGCTAAAGAGCTCCGAACCGAAGATCGTATTGTCGCTCTTAAAATTCTGTATTAAGACCCGGGAGGCAGAAGTATCGTATTCGTGAAATACTGTGCTGTCGGTTTCTATTTTATTGTTAGCATTGTTTCGATTGAATGTGCGGCTCTTGTCAATAATCTCTACTCTCTTTCGCAGCTTTTCAATTTCTGAGCCAGGTAAGCCCTTATCAGAAGCGATCTGTATCAATTGCGTTTCAGTCAAACCTGATTCAGCCGCTCTATTAAGTAAATTAATAAGGTCATTATCACTATAGTCATCTATATTAACCTGGCTCAGATCATTGGTGGTGAGTAAATTGGTTTGAGCATGTATTTGTTTGGAAAAAATAATTGTAGACAAAAGAATAAATGTGAGTACCCTTATTATTTTTAAAGAATTCTTTGAAATTGTCATTAATTGTTGGCTGGCATTAAAAATTGCGCGTGAAGGTAATAATAAATTTTTTCATAGTAGTTAAACAGGAGTTGGCAGAGTTCAAATTAGAGATGTTTTAAACTAACCGGATCTCTTAATTTCGCAAGCTATCTTTTACTAGCAAATTATGAAAAAAATATTACATCTATCATAAAAGAACCTATGAAAATATAATTTCCGTTTGCGGGCCTTTTTTAGCTATCGCAGCAATTGTTTGCAAGGAGAATTTTCACTATTAATTCGGACGAGTTATCAATGGCTGAATAATTTTGACGAGCCATTTCTCGTTGCCGACTTTATCGCTTCTTATAGATCTTTGGTTCAAATGTATGTAAGAAGAACTCCAATCTTCAGCAATTTATCTTTGGAGGATTTGAGTCATGATATCTTAAAATAATAGCGTTAAAAATAATGCGACAATTTCAACATAATTTTAAGAACTATCGACGACCCTACTTTTAATTTATCGGCTAAATATTGCAACTCATTATAGAGTGTTGAGATATAACTTTTCTATGGTGTGGTTGTCCAATATTGAATTTTTAATAGTGACTTTGTTCTTTGCCCGACATACCTATTATAAGAACAAATAAGTGCATCAAAAAACAAGAGTTCAATTCTTTCTTGTGGGCTACTTGTATATTATTTTGTTGCCGCCTAAGTCATTATTTGATTTTTCAGTGAGGCCCTTGATATAATATTTTTTACTTGCTGCTGCAGGATCAGCGAAAATGAAATGGCAATTTTTTAAAGTGGCGCCCCGAATTTCTGCAGCAAAATCGTTATCAGTGAGATTTTTATTCCCTATAACAAACTTGCAGTTTAAGAATTTGTATTTCTCGTCAATCGTGTAATTCTCGGGGTTAACAAATCTACAAAGTTTTTTGGTTTTTGAAATAAAAGTGCAATTATCGAAACTCATTCCCTTTTCGTTCCAGCTTTCAATTAAATAAGCACCATAGGTCGGCACTCTATTATAAACTGTATCCACGAAATTGCAGTATGAAATTTTAGTGCCATTAGCAAACGTGTTTGCATCAGCATTTTGTAAATAAGAACCATAAATGTTACAATTTTCGAACGTAAAATTTGGTTTTGAAATCCAGATTGCCCGGTTTGTTGAGCCCAGGAATGTACAATTTGTGAAAATGCAATTCCTGCTATCACCAGTCAATGCTAAAAGGCCGCAGCCATTATTATCGATAAATTCGCAATCCCGAAAAACACCGTTGCTAATGGGGCTTATTTCAGATTCGATGTCAACGCCGGCTCCGGGAGCAGTACTTATATTTCCTTTTCCTGTATGATTAAATTTGCAATTTTTTACAAATATTCCATTACCACCGATCCATGAAAATCCCTGGCGTCCGTTGTAAACAAATGAACTATTAATAATGCTGATATTGTCTGGGGTACTGCCTGCCTTGTTTCCGACAGCAATTCCATCAAGAGCAAAATGATGAATGTAGACTGAATTTATTTGGATATTCCTACAATCGGAAATAAAAATTCCATAATGCGGTAGCTGAATTCCAACATCTCCATACACACCACCGAGGATTATATGATCGCTATTGCCATCCATCTTAATTCCGGAAATGGTGATGCCTGAACAATTTATTAGAAAAATACAGTCTCCGACTGTTGCGGCATGGGTAAAATTTACAAAATAATTATTTCCATGGTTATAAGCTTTACCTGAACTTGAATCAAACGCCCCGAAACGCAATCCGTCCATGTACTTTATTATATTTCCGACCTGACCTTCGATAGTAAAATTTTTAATATTGGCGAGTCGCAACACATCTTGGCCATTGTAAGCCGGTTTATTTTTTTGACCACCAGTAAAGTTTTGTTTGCCAACAATGTATTTACCTGGCGAAATAATTAATTTCCCATTTCCACCTCTCTTGTTAAAATAATTTGAAGCGCTTTCAAAGGCATTCTGATCATTGGTTGTTCCATCACCTTTGGCACCAAATGATTTAATATCTTTTACAATATAATCCTGTGATTTTGCAATAAAAAGACTTAGGGATAGGATAATTAATAATATATATTTCACGTTGCAAATTTAGGCCTAAGAAATCTTTATTTGGAACACGCAACTGCAATAATATTTTATTTCAAATTAAAGCCAAAACTGGTAAATGGCAGACATTTTTAGTTTACCGCATAACCATGTAAAACTTTGTCAACCCAGATATATTTGGATATTTTCAATTCAACTTAAGGCGGTCAACTTAGTTTAACAAGCCTTAATCAGTCGATAATTTTTTTGAAAATTATGCGTTGTAGCTATTGACTAAACAAATGAATTAAAATTCACACTCTTAAATCCCTTTTAGATTTGACTATGCGGATAAAGAAGATTTACCCTTTTATTCTAATTATTCCTTTATTATTTTCTTGTAATAAAATTGTGAAAGAAGATGCTCCGAAAAGCAGTTGGTTCGATAATACCCTGAGCAGTAAATCAATTGTAAATGGGGCTATATTTCATATTGAAGATTTTAGAAAACCGGGGATGAGTGATTATGAAACGTTTATGGCCGCATATGATAGCATTCCAAATTATTCTAACCTGATATTTGCCGATAAAACTTATACTTTAGATCATTCTCCTGTGATATACAAAGTTATTAACTTCTATGGCCCCGCTGTTATAAAAAGAGAAGACCAGGTGACTTATACCTTGCAAGAATCCGCAAGCCAGTCTTCCTCAATAATTGTATTAAACAGTACTAAAGGCATTTCAGCCGGAGATGGAATTTTTATTTCGTTTGGGCCCGCAGATGCAGATAATACTGCTGTGGATTTTGTAAAGCAGGTTAGTGGCGATAGTGTCTTTCTACAAAATTCGATCGGTGCAACATCGAGAGGAATGGCATCTTTTCCGCTTGGCAGTGTTCTATTCAAGAGTATAGAATTATTTTGGATCATTGGTTCAGACTCATATCCATTCATCGGATGCAGTTTTAATAATTTGACATTCGACGGAAATAGGGATAACAATAGAGGATCCGTATCATGGCGGATTAACTCGGCTGTTTTGGCTATAACAAAGAACACTACCAGATACGACCACTGCAACTTCATCAATAGCCCCGGTGAAACAATAATCGGGCATAATGCAGATATCCGAAATTGTTTCTTTTCAGATTTAAACGGAAGTGCGTTTCACGCTTCTGCTGATAAAGTGACATGGGTGGAAAGCGATATTCATTCCTATTTGTATAACAACATAATACAAAATACAAACCAGGTACCCGATTCCATCGGGGGGCATAGCGAAGGCGCCATTACGCATAGTGATTCGGGCGGTTATTATGTCGCCACTGGAAACACATTCATTAATATCGGGGGACCTGTTTTAGGTTTATTGTATCCCTCTGTCTCAATTCATGATTGGGGAACCTCTGAAATAACCTTTACAGGAAATACGATAAATGGAGCCAGAAAAATTGTTTGGGCTGTTTCGATGCAGCCGGGCATTATCCACGATGTGAGAATTAATAGCAATATTATTTCAAACATGGCAATACAGGGGGACTGGTCGACCGAAATGAATTATTTTGATCCCGGTCTCATTATCTTTGACAAAACCGGTCAATAAAAGGAAATAGAAGCAACTATAAAATCCCCTTCAAATACTCCCCATACCCACTTTTCTCAAACTTCTTGGCAAGAATATTAAGTTGCATTTTATTTATAAATCCCATTCTGTAAGCAATTTCTTCCAGGCAGCCGATTTTGAAGCCTTGTCTTTTTTCAATTACTCTCACAAATTCTGAAGCATCGTGCAATGATTCAAAAGTTCCGGTGTCGAGCCAGGCAAATCCACGATTGAGGACCGCCACTTTTAATTTTTTATCCGATAAATATTTACGGTTCACATCTGTAATTTCATATTCGCCCCTGGCAGATGGGGCAATATTTTTTGCAATTTCAACGACGCTATTATCATAAAAATATAAACCGGGCACTGCATAATTTGATTTGGGTTTTGCAGGTTTTTCTTCAATA
>Ga0157370_10002803_pt1 | contig 20813 bp, 19 predicted proteins | sample C35metaG_FD_113463 | JGI IMG/M metagenome (GOLD analysis project Ga0157370, IMG submission 113463) | Corn rhizosphere microbial communities from Kellogg Biological Station, Michigan, USA - C3-5 metaG | ecosystem: Host-associated > Plants > Roots > Rhizosphere > Soil | place: USA: Michigan...
ACCGCGCGCCAGTCGTTGCCGGTCGCGACGATCACCGGGTCGACGCCGTTCATGATGCCCTTGTTGTGCGTGGCCGCGCGGTACGGGTCGATGGCCGCGAAGGTGTACGCATCGATCACGCCCTCGAGCACCTCTTCGCCGCTGCGCTCGCGTGTTGCTAGAACAGAAGGCGCGAGCCGCACGCGCGCACGCGCCAGCCGCAGGTCCGCCAGGTTCGACAGGATGCGAAGGCGCACCGTGCCGCCCGTGAGCTTTTCGACCAGCGGCGACACCGCCTCGGCCATGGTGTTGACAGTGTTCGCGCCCATCGCGTCGCGCACGTCGACGATCAGGTGCATCACCACCATCGCGCCACGCGGCGTGTCGCCGAACACATGCACCTCGATGTCGCGGCAGCCGCCGCCCAGGCCGATCAGCACCTTGTCGCGGCTGTTCGCCACGGCCAGGATTTCTTCGCGCGCACGCAGCAGCGCAAGCCGCGCACCGTACGGGTCGGTGATGCCGATCACCTGCACCTGTGCGCGCATCAGCGGCCCGGTGCTCGAGGCCTCGAAGCCGCCGCCTTCGCGCGCCAGCTTGGCCATGAACGACGCGGCGGCCACCACCGAGGGCTCCTCCACCGCCATCGGCACGAGGTAGTCGCGGCCGTTCACCGTGAAGTTGCCGGCCACGCCCAGCGGCAGCTCGAAGGTGCCGATCACGTTCTCGACCATGCCGTTGGCGCGGTCCACGCTCAGCGCGCCGGGCTGGGCGAGCAGCGCCACCTCGTCGTCGGTGAGCGATGCGGCCTGTGCGATGTGGGCGAAGCGCTGCGCGGGCGTGAGTGCGCGGAAATTGGGAATGCGGGAGTCGGCGACCATCGTTGCTTGTCTCTTCGGAAGATGAATTCGGGAGCAGGCAATTTAGGTCGGCTGTACCGCCGGCGGAAGGCACAGTTTGGCGGGACAGTGCGGACAGTGGTGCGCCGAAGCGGCCCGCTGTGTCACAGTCTCGGCCCATGACCACCATCGCCGATTCGCTCGCCGACACCCTCGCGCGCCAGATCGCGAGCGGCGCCTACAAGGCCGGCGACAAGCTGCCGTCGCTGCGCGAACTCGCGCAGCTGCACAGCTACGCCAAGAACACCGTGGTGGCCGCGTTCGAGCTGCTGGTGTCGCGCGGGCTCGTCGAGCCACGGCGCGGTTCGGGCTACTTCGTGCTCGCGCAATCCAACCCCAAGCCACCCGAGGAAGACGCGGGCAGCCTCGGCCGCGCGATGGACATCGTGTGGCTCATGCGCGAGCAGCTCAAGACGCAGCCCGATGCGGTGGCCGTGGGCGACGGCTTTCCGCCCGTCGAATGGCTGGCCGACGTGCGCCTGGACAAGTACCACCCCAAGGTCGTGCGCACGGGGCTCGGCGCGCTGTTCCGCTATGGCAGCCGCTTCGGCTATGCGCCGCTGCGCGACCACCTCGTGCGCAAGCTCGCGGACTTCGGCATCGGCGCCGAGCCGCGGCAGATCGTGCTCACGCACGGCGCCAACGAGGCGATGGACATCGTCATCCGCTACTTCGTGCCGCCCGGCGGCAAGGTGCTGGTCGACGACCCGGGCTACTACCCGCTCTTCGGCAAGCTCAAACTCGCGGGCGCGCCGATGCTGGCGGTGCCGCGCCTGGCGGACGGACCCGACCTCGACGTGCTGGAGCAGTTGCTCATCACCGAGCGGCCGCGCCTTTTCTTCACCCAGTCGCTCGCGCACAACCCCACGGGTTCCGACATTTCGCCGGCCAAGGCCTTCCGCGTGCTGCAGCTCGCGCAGAAGTACGACCTGCTGATCGTGGAGAACGATCCGCTGGCCGATTTCAAGCCGACCGCGTTGCCGCGGCTCTCGGCGCTCGATCAGCTGGAGCGCACGATCTACATCGGCAGTTTCTCGAAGTCGTTCTCGGCGGCGCTGCGCGTGGGGTTCATCGCCTGCGGGGCGGATCTCGCGAGCGATCTCGCCGACCTGAAGGCGCTGATCCACGTGAGCAGCTCGGAGTACAGCGAGCGCACGGTCGACGTGATCCTGAGCGAAGGCCACTACCAGCGGCATCTCAACCGCCTGCAGACGCGCCTCGGCGAGGCCACGCGCAAGGCGCTGCAGCTCTTCGATTCGGTCGATGCGGAGGTCTTCGCGCGCACGCCGCAGTCGCTCTACATCTGGGCCGCGCTGCCCGGCGTGGCCGACTCGCTGGCCTTTGCCAAGGAGCTGCTGCCGCGCAAGATCGTGATGGCGCCGGGGCGCATCTTCAGCGTCGATTCGACGCAGGTCTCGCGCTGGTCGCGCTTCAACGTCGGCGCCATGGCCGACCCGCGTTTCGCGAAGGCGCTGCGCACCGCGCTGCGGCGGCGCGCCTGAATCAGGCCTTGAACGTGCCGTGCCGCCCGGCGCCTCCGGCGAATCGCGCGGCGCCAGCCTCGCCCTCGGCAAAAACGATCGGCACGCCCTGCGCGCCCTCGCGCCGCAGCGCCTCGGCCAGCGGCAGGTCCCACTGTTCGTAGGCGGAGCGGCGGTCGGCGAGCATGCATTGCTGCGGAAACGCGGCGATCTGCAGCGCCAGTTCCCGCGCCGCGGCGAGCGCGCCGCCCGGTGGCGTGACGCGGTTGACCAGGCCCATCGCCAGTGCCTCGGTCGCGGAGACGGGGCGGCCGGTGAGGATCATGTCGAGCGCCCGCCCCATGCCCACGAGGCGCGGCAGCCGCACCGTGCCGCCGTCGATCAGCGGCACGCCCCAGCGGCGGCAGAACACGCCGAACACTGCGTCGTCGTCGGCCACGCGCAGGTCGGCGAGCAGCGCGAGTTCGAGGCCGCCTGCCACCGCATAGCCGTTCACGGCCGCGATCAATGGCTTGGACAGGGCCATGCGCGTCGGCCCCATGGGGCCGCTGCCGCCGCCTTCGGGATCGAGTTCGTTGCGCTCGTCCGGGTTGCCGACGGCGCCCAGGTCGGCACCCGCGCAGAAGTGGCCGCCCGCGCCCGTGAGGATCGCCACGCGCAGCGCGTCGTCCGCCTCGAAGCGCTCGAAGGATTCACGCAGTTCGGCGGCCACGGTGCCGTTGACGGCATTGCGCTTGTCGGGGCGGTTCAACGTCAGGGTGCAGACCGCCCGATCCGTGTCGTAGGTCACGTATTCCATAGCCATGTTCGCGTTCCCCTGGAGGCAGAATTACTTACTCAATAGCTCTCGGTCATCGTAGGAAATATTTCTCCGATGCGCAAACGTGGAAAAAATATGCAATGTCCCGGTCACCATTCCGAGTGCGCCGGAGCTGATCCTCGACCTGCTCGTCGCCCATAGCGGCATGTTGAGCGCGCAGTCGCTGTGCCGCGCCGGCGCCCTGATGGGCATCGGCGAATCGACGCTGCGCGTGGGCCTCACGCGGCTCGCGAGCGACGGCAAGATCGAACGCAGCGAGCGCGGCAGCTATGCGCTCAACCGCGCGGGGCCGGCGCTGTCGCGCGCGGTCGATGGCTGGCGGCAGCGCGGCGCACAGGCCGTCGCGTGGCGCAACGACTGGCTCGCGGTGCACGACGGGGGCGTGCCGCGTTCGGACAAGACGGCCTGGCGGCACCATGGCCTGGCGCTGTCGCTGCGCGGCTTTGCCCCGTTGCAGGCCGGCCTGCACATCCGGCCCGACAACCTCCGGGGCGGGCTGGCGGTCGAGCGCGAACAGCTGCGGGGCCTGGGCCTGTCCTCGAAGGCGCTGGTGTTCCGCCTTGCCGACATGGACGACGCCACGCAGGCGGCCGCGCGCAAGCTGTGGAACGTGCGCGCGCTGACGGTCGGCTACCAGCGCCTGCAGACCGGCATCGAGCGCAGCGAGAAGCGGCTGGACAAGCTGCCGCTCGAAGCGGCCGTTCGCGAGTCGCTGCTGCTCGGGCGTGCCGTCATCGCGCACCTCATCCGCGATCCGCTGCTGCCGGCCGAACTCATGCCGCCGGCGCCGCGCACCGCGCTGCAGGCCGTCACGCGCCGTTATCAGGACAAGGCGCGCAGGCTGTGGCGCGCGTGGTTCGCAGAGGCCTGACCGAAAGCTTCAGCCCAGTTCGTCGAACTGGACAACGCCTTCCTTCATGACCAGCGGAATGCGCTCGCCCTGCCCGAGCAGGCATTCGACATCGCGCAGCGGATTGCCATCGACCACGAGGATGTCGGCGAGCGCACCGGGCACGAGACGGCCGAGGCGATCCGGCATGCCCAGCACCTCCGCACCGACGATGGTGGCGCTTGCGATGGCCTCGGCCGGTGAGAGCACATCGGCGCGCAGGCGGAACTCGTCGCTCTGCAGGCGCTGCGACTCGCCCAAGAGGTCGGAGCCGAAGCCCATCTTCACGCCAGCCTTCCTGTAGATCTCCAGCGAGCGCAGACCCGCCTCGCGCACGTCGGCCACCTTGGCCACGCTTTCCTTCGGCAAGCCGAAGCTCTCGCCTTCGTTGGCCAGCGCGTCGTAGGTGACCAGCGTCGGCACCGCGTAGGCGCCCAGCTCCGCCATCAGCGCGGCCGTGGGCGCATCGACGAGGTTGCCGTGCTCGATGGTGCGCACGCCGCAGCGCACCGCACGCGCGATGGCGGCGGCGGTGTAGGCATGCGCCATCACGTAGGTGCCGCGCCCCGCGGCTTCTTCCACGATGGCGCGGATCTCGTCCTCGCTGTAGCCGAAGGCGCCCACCGGATCGGTCGGCGAGGCCACGCCGCCGGAGGCCATGATCTTGATCTGGTCCGCGCCCATCTGCAGCTCTTCGCGCACGGCCCGGCGCACCGCATCGACACCGTCGACCACGCGCGCCAGCGCGCCGACCCGCACGCAGGTCGAGCAGGTCGCGGCGGGGTCGAGGAAGTCGGAGCGTCCGCGCATGTCGCCATGCCCGCCCGTCTGGCTCAGCGCACGGCCCGAGACGAAGAGGCGCGGCCCCTGTGCGAGGCCTGCGTCCACCGCCTGCTTGAACGCGAAGCCCGCGCCGCCCGCATCGCGCACCGTGGTGAACCCTCGGCGCAGCATGCCGCGCAACATGGGCACGCTGCGCAGCGTGATGAGCACGTTGGGCATGTGGACCTGGCGCGAGAGATTCAACTCCACCGCAATCACGTGCACATGCAGGTCGATGAGGCCGGGCATCACCGTCTTGCCCTTCGCGTCGATCACGCGCGCCGTCTTGCTCTGCAGCGGCTTGTCGGAAACCTCGCGGACCACGCCGCCTTCGACCAGGATGTCGTGGCCTTCGAGCAGTTCGCTGCGCAGCGGATCGAGCAGGTTCGCGTTCCTGAAAAGGACCGTGTTCGTCATGCAATGGTTTCCTTGGTCTGTTGCGCCATCACGGCTGGCACCGCCAATTGCGCGAACACCCGCGCGAGTTCGACGTGGCCATCGCCGTACCAGTTCTCCTCGTGCAGCATGTTGAGCGTGCCGAGTGTTTCGCCCTGCCAGCGCAGCGGAATGTTCAGCACGCTGCGGCAGCCCAGCGACACGATGAGCGCGTGGTCGTAGAACACGTCGCGCAGGTCCTCCGCGTTGCGGCCGATGTAGGGCAGGCCGCGTTGCATCACCTGCTGCATCCATGGCGAATCGGTGATCGGCTTGCGTCCGCCCACCGGGTAGGCCTCGCGCATGTTGGTGTACACGCGCTCGGATTCGCGCGCCTCGCGATGGTGGACGAGGATCGTGAAGAGCCGGTGGCCGATGGTCGATGCGACCGCCTTGTCGATGGCATCGAAGGTGGCGTGCGGCTGGATGGTCTCGGCATGGGCGAGCGCCACGGCCGAGAGGGAATCTTCGAGAGAGGTCGATGGCATGGTTGTCGGATGTCGTCAGGAAAGTTCGCCGGCCGCAATGTCTTCGAGCGAGCGGCCGCGCGTGGGAATGCCCATGAACGTGACGGCCGCCGCGCCCAGCAGCAGCACCGCCGTCGTCATGCCGAACACGCCCGCGAAGCCGGCCGTCGGGTAGATGAAGCCCACCAGGATCGGCGCCGTGATGCCGCCGATGCGCCCGATGGCCGAGGCCAGGCCCGAGCCCGTCGCGCGCACCTGCGTCGGAAACACCTCGGGCGTGTAGGCATAGACACCCGCGTACGTACCGTTCATGAAGAAGGACAGCAGCACGCCCGCCACCATGATCTGTGCATCGCTGTGCGTGAACGCGAGCCCCAGCGCGCAAAGCCCGCCCAGCAGCATGTAGCTCACGATGGTGGCCTGCCGGCCGATGCGCTCGTTGAACCACGCGGCCGAGAAGTAGCCCGGAATCTGCGCGATGTACATCACCAGCGAATAGCCGAAGCTCTTGGTGATCGTCATGCCGTTCTGGATCAGGAGGCTCGGGATCCAGGTGAAGAACGAGTAGTAGCTGAAGGTGATCGACAGCCACATCAGCCAGGTCATGGTGCTGATGCGGATGAGCTTTTTGGAGACCAGCGTTGCGTAGTTCGTCAGCAGGCTGCCGCGCGTGGTACTTGGCGGTGGGGCGGCGACGTCTTCGGCATTGAGCACGGGCAGCGCCTGGCCGCGGCGCAGGTGGTCGGACTCCATTGCATCCATGATCGCGTCCGCCTCGGCGGCGCGGCCCTGGCTCTCGAGCCAGCGCGGCGACTCCGGCAGCGCCCGGCGCCACCACAGCAACAGCACCACCGGCAGCGCCGTGATGAAGATGACGATGCGCCAGCCCTGCGGGTGCGCGGGCACGATGAAGTAGCCCAGCAGCGCCGCGGCGACGAAGCCGAACGAGAAGAAGCCCGCGAGCGCGCCGGTGAAGGTGCCGCGGTAGCGCCGCGCCACGAACTCCGAAAGGTACGGCGCGATGATCGCGCTCTCGGCCCCGGCGCCGAAGCCGGCCACGATGCGCAGCGCGAGGAAGAGCGTCCAGTCGTTGACCATGCCGCTGAAGAGCGAGGCCACGCAGTAGATCGCGAGCGCCGACATCATCACCTTGCGCCGCCCGATCAGGTCGCCGCAGGTGCCGGCCGCGAGCGCGCCGAAGAAGAAACCGATGAAGTTCGCGCTGGCCAGCACGCCGATCTGCACGCTGCTCAGCCCCCATTCGGTGCGCAGCACCGGAAGCACGAAGGCGATCACGGCGGCATCCATCGCATCGAAGGTGTAGCCGAGGCCCCCCATGAGGAGCAGGCGTCGATGGAAACCAGAGAAGGGCAGGCGCTCGATGCGCGCCGACAGCATGGTCATGGGGATCCCTCGGCTTCAGGTGGGGTAGGGGTGAAGCGGCAGATCGTAGGATCGGGGAGATATCACGACAAATTTATATGCGTGATTGTGTTTATTGAGCCGGTGAATGAATGGGACGCACGATGAACTACCGCAATGCCGATCTCAACCTGCTGAAGGTGTTCGAAGCCCTGATGACCGAAGGCAATGTCACGCGCGCAGCCAGCAAGCTGTCGCTGACGCAGCCCGCGGTCAGCAATGCGCTGCGCCGGCTGCGCGACACCTTCGACGATCCGCTCTTCGTGCGCAGTGGCGTGGGCGTCAACCCGACCCGGCGCGCCATCGATCTCTGGGAGCCGCTGTCGCAGTCGCTGCATGCGATCCGCGCGACGATGGACGACGAGCGCTTCGACGCGCTGCGCAGCACCGCGAGCGTGAGCATCGCGATGTCCGACTACGTGTCCTCGATCGTGGTGCCGCGGCTGGCGGCCCGGCTGGGCAAGGTCGCGCCGTCGATGCAGGTTCATGCCATTCCGAACACGCTGGTGGATTTCGGCCCGGTGCTGGCCGACAACAAGGCCGACTTCGCGATCAGCGTCTACAACGAGGAGGTGCGGCGGCCGGCGTTCCTCAAGTCGAGGGCCTTGTGGTCGCCCGACTTCCTCTGCTTCATGCGCGCAGGGCATCCGCTGGCGCGCACGGGCAAGATTCCGCTGAAGAAATTCCTCGCGGCGCGGCATGTGGATGTGAGCCTGGTCGGCAAGACCACGCCGACCTACGACCTCTTTCTGCGCAGCCGCGGGCTGCAGCGCAACCTGGTCGCGACGGTGAACCACTACGGGGCGGCGTACGAGGCGGTGCGCCGTTCCGACCTGCTCGCGGTGCTGCCATGGTCGGAGAAGTTCGAACCCTCGCGCCTCGCGGGCCTGCGCATGGTGCCGGTACCGCTGGAGGCGCCGCCGCGCATCATCGAACTGTTCTGGCACCAGCGGCACGAGACCTCGGCGCTGCACCAGTGGGTCAAGGACACGCTGCTCGCGCTGTTCGAGCAGCCGTCCTGATCAGCCGCGCAGGCGCACCACCTGCGGGTCTTGATCTGCAGAGTGCAGGCGCGCCACCTCGGCCGCACGCCGCGCGAGCACCGCGCGCTGGTTGATGTACCCCTTGTCGGTGATCTCACCCGCGTCGAGGCTCGGCGGTTCGGCCAAGACCAGCGCGCACGCCGGGCACTGCGACGAGCCCGCGCCTTCATCGCGCAGCGAACGCAGCACGCCGGCAATGCGCTCGGCCAACGCTTCAGATGCGAGCGACGTGGCCTGCGGACCTGGAAACACCAGCATGCCGATCTCGTCGCGGTCGTGGCCGGTGAGCACCACGTCCTGCACATGCGGCGCGAGCATCGACACCAGCTTCACGCGCAGCGTGCCCACCGAGACCCAGGTGCCGGTCGAGAGCTTGAAGTCCTCGGCCACGCGGCCGTTGAAGATCACGCCTTGCGCGGGCTCCGCGGCGTTCGCGAGGAAGCCGGCGTCGCCGATGCGGTAGTAGCCTTCCTCGTCGAATGCCTCGGCCGTTTCACGTGGCGCATCGCGGTAGCCCGGGAACACCGAGACGCCCTTGACCCGCATCTCCAGCTTCTGCCCGTTGGGCACGAACTTGAGTTCGAGCCCCGGCAGCGGCGCGCCGATGCAGCCTGCGCCATCGAGCTTCCAGTGCGCGGAGGTGATGGCGGGCGAAGTCTCGGTCGCGCCCCACGAGGTGGTGAGCCACAGCGGGCGCGCTGGCCGCACGCGCTGGGCCACCGCTTCGAGCCGTTGCCACGTCGAAGGCGCGAGCGCCGCTGCTGCATAGAAAGCCAGCCGCAGTCGCGAGAACACCTCGGTGGCAAGTGCGTCGTCGGCTTCGAGAAAGGGCAGCAGCATGTCGAAGCCCCGAGGCACGTTGAACAGCAGCGTGGGCCTCACCTCGCGCAGGTTGCGCACCGTCTTCTCGATCAGGCCCGGCGCGGGCCGGCCCTCGTCGATGTAGAGCGCGCCGCCGTGGCACAGCACCATGTGCAGGTTGTGGTTTGCGCCGAAGGTGTGGCTCCACGGGAGCCAGTCGACCAGCACCGGTTTCTCCTCAGTGAGGAAGCGCCAGGTCTGCGCCATCATCTGCTGGTTGGCGCACAGCATGCGGTGCGTGTTGATCACCACCTTGGGCTTGCCGGTGGAGCCCGAGGTCAGCAGGTACTTGGCGTGGGTGTCGGGGAGGATGGTTGCGAAGGCTTCCATTACCGCCGGTGTTTCGCGGGCCGCGAGTAACCGCTCGAAGGCCATTGCACCCGGATGCGCATCGGCGTTGCGGCTGAACACCGTGACGGCCTCGACGCCGCAGCCCGCAAGCGCGCCGCCATACACCTTGGCGTCGGACGCGTAGATCAGCGCAGGCCCGAGCGCCTTCAGCATGCCGTGCAGCCGCGACGGGTCCTTCGCCATGCGCGAGTACGCGCTGGAAAGCGAGCACGCCGTGCGGCCGATGTGCATCGCCGCGAGCATCAGCACCGCGTGGTCGATCGCGTTGTCCGAGAGGATCACGATGGGCTGGCCCGTGGGCAGCTTCAGGTCGAGCAGACCCTGCGCGACCGCGCCGACGGCATGGCGCAGCGCGTGGTAGTCGAGCTTGCGCCAGCCTTCGCCGCTTTCATCGCGCTCCGCGAAGGCCAGCGCATCGGGTGTCTCGCGCGCCCAGCGCTCCAGCCATTCGCCGATGCAGCGCGCATAGGGCTTCAGCGCCTGTGGCGAGCGCAGCGCGAAGGAACCGTCGTCGAAGTCGATGCGCACCGTGCGGGGTGGGGCGATCAGGCTTTTGTCGTTGAGGAAGTCGGTCATATGTGGTCGCTGCCGGGCCGCCCCAAAGCGAACCACGCCTCCCCCATGGGGGGTGGCGAAGCACACGAAGTGGCAAGCCGGGGGGCAGTCATTTCAATCGAGTTTGCCGGTGTCGGCCTTGGCGCGAATCAGGTTCAACAGCAGGGTGTCGCGTGCGGCTTCGAGGTCGCTGGTGCGGCGTGCGCCCAGTTCATCGGCAACGCCCTCGGTCACTTTCTGCTTGAGCGCGGCCGTCATCGATGGCGCGCCCAGGTCCTTCCACCAATCCTCGATGGGCCCGCCCAGGTGCGCGAGCACATGCTCGATGCCGCCCGCACCACCCGACAGATGCAGGTTCATGAACGGCCCCATCACCGCCCAGCGCAGGCCGGGGCCGTGCGCAATCGCGGTGTCGATGTCCGCGACGCTCGCCACGCCTTCGTCGACGAGATGGAAGGCCTCGCGCCACAGCGCCGCCTGCAGCCGGTTCGCGATGTGGCCCTTGACCTCGCGCTTCACGTGGATCGGCCGCTTGCCGATGGCCGCATAAAACGCCATCGTGCGTTCGATGGTTTCGGCCGACGTCTTCTCGCCGCCGATCACCTCCACCAGCGGAATCAGGTGCGGCGGATTGAACGGATGCCCCAGCACCACGCGCTGCGGGTGCGCGCAGCCCGACTGCACGCCGCTGATCGCAAGGCCCGACGAACTCGACGCAAGGATGGTGTCCGGCGGCGCAGCCGCGTCCATGCGGCGGAACAGATCGATCTTGAAGTCCATGCGCTCGGGGCCGTTCTCCTGCACGAAGTCGGCGACCGATACCGCGTCTTCCAGGCTGTCGTGAAAGCGCAGCCGGTCGACCGATGCGCTGGGCGCGAGGCCGAAGCGCTCCAGCGTCGGCCAGTGTTGTGCCACTGCGGCACGCAATCTGTCTTCGGCGCCGGGCGACGGATCGGTCGCGTTCACGTCGAGCCCGTGCGCGAGAAAGTACGCGGCCCAGCTCGCACCGATCACGCCGGTGCCGACGACCGCGACGCGTTTCACATCCAGGGTGTTGCTGCTCATGATTTCCACCGCGCGCAGCGGCTCTCTGCCTTCGTCGTCCATGCGGCCTCGCCGCGGATCGGCTCGACCACCTTGTAGTAATCCCACGGCTCCTTCGATTCGTCGGGCGTCTTCACCTGCATCAGCTGCATGTCGTGAACCATGAGGCCATCGTCGCGCAGCCACCCGCCCTTGACGAACATGTCATTGAACTTCGTCTTGCGAAGCTGCGCCATCACCTTGTCGGCGTCGTCGCTGCCGGCCGCCTTCACCGTCTGCAGGTATTGCAGCGCGGCCGAGTAGTCGCCGGCGTGGAAGGAGGAGGGCATGCGCTTGTGCTTGTCGAAGAAGCGCCGCGCCCAGGTGCGCGCCTCGGGGCTCTGGTTCCAGTACCAGCTGTCGGTGAGGTACATGCCCTGCGAGGTCTTCAGCCCCAGCGCGTGCACGTCGTTGATGGTGATGATCATGCCGGCCAGCTTCATGTTCTTGCTGATGCCGAACTCGGCGGCCGACTTGATCGCGTTCACCGTGTCGCCGCCCGCATTGGCGAGCGCCAGCACCTGCGCCTTGGAGCCCTGTGCCTGCAGCATGAACGACGAGAAATCGCTCGCGCCGAGTGGATGCTTCACCGAACCAGCGACGGTGCCGCCGCTGGCATTGATGATCTTGGCCGCGTCGGTCTGCAGCGCGGCGCCGAAGGCGTAGTCGGCGGTCACGAAGTACCAGCTCTTGCCGCCCGCCTTGACCACCGCGCTCGCGGTGCCGCGGGCCATCGCCACCGTGTCGTAGGCGTAGTGCACCGTGTAGGGCGAGCAGTATTCGTTGGTGAGGCTCGATGCGCCCGAGCCGACCACGAAGTACGGCTTCTTCTTGTCGGCCGCCACGCCCGCCATCGCGATGGCCGCACCCGAGTTGACGCCCGCGATCAGCATGTCGACCTTCTGCACGTCGAACCATTCGCGTGCCTTGGCGGCTGCGATGTCGGGCTTGTTCTGATGGTCGGCGGTGACCAGCTCGATCTTCTTGCCGTCGATGGCGCCGCCCATGTCGGCGATCGCCATGCGAATGGCTTCCGCGCCGGCCGGGCCGTCGTAGTCGCGGTAGATGCCCGACATGTCGCTGATGAAGCCGATGCGGATGGTGTCGTCCGACATCTGCGCCGAAGCGCCGGTGGTGGCGAAGGCGGTGGCCAGGGCGATGGCGAGCGCGGTGCGCGAGAGGGTGGTGGTCATGGTCTTGTCTCCGGTCGTTGTACTTGTTGGTTCGTTCGCTCGCTGGCTCGGTCAGCCCAGCGCGAAATTGGGCCGCGGCGTGCCGGTGCGCGGCAGCCCCATCATCTGGCGCGCCTCGGCGGGCGTGGCCACTTCCATGTCGAGCTCGCGGATCACCCGCACGATGCGCTCGGTGAGCTGCACGTTGGTGGCCAGTTCGCCCTGGCGGAAGTAGAGGTTGTCTTCGAGCCCCACGCGCGCATGCCCGCCCAGCAGCAGCGCCGCCACGTTGGCTTCGAGTTGCGAGGGGCCGATGCCGCTCACGCAGAAGATGCTGCCCTTGGGCAGCGTGTCGACCATCATCTGCAGGAAGCGCGGCGAGTACGGCATCGCGTTCTGGAAGTTGCGGTGCACGTTCATCACGAGGTTGATGAAGTAGGGCTCCTCGTCGTGGCCCTCGCCGATCAGCGTGGTCGTGTCCTGCAGGATGTGCGTGGGGCTGAACACCTCCCACTCGGGCTTGATGCCGCGCGCCTTCATGCCGGCGGCGAGTTCGCGGCCCTTGGTGATGGGCGTGTCCATGAGGATCTGCTTGCCCTCGAAGCTCAGGTTGAGCGTGGTCGCGTCCAGCGTGCACATCTCGGCGCCGGCGTCCATGCCCTTGATGCGCTCTTCCCACGCGATTTCCCAGCGGTCGCCCGCCAGCGGCTTGACCATGTCGCCGTGCACGCCGCCGCCGGTGGAGTTGTTGATGACGATATCGCTGCCGCCCGCGCGGATGCGGCTGTTGATGTCGCGGTACACCTCGGCGTTGCAGGTGGCGCCGTCGTCGGGCCGGCGCGCGTGGATCGCCACCACGCTCGCACCGGCGTTCCAGCAGCGCAGCACGTCGGCGGCGATCTCGGCGGGCTGGGTGGGCAGGTGCGGGTTCTGCGACGTGTGCGCCATGCCGCCGGTGGGGGCGATGGTCACGATCACTTTGCGCTTGGACGACATGGCGTTTTCCTGGTGTCTTGCATGAGGGGCGCGCTATTATTTTTGGCAGCGAAGGCACACTCAGTCATCGCGACGACATTTGGGCTCAGGGTTTACGCACCCGTGCCTCCAGGAGCTTTCATTCCATGCCCTCGAAGAAGGCGGAGCAGCCCATCACGGCGGCATCGCTGACCATTCCACAACTGCTGCAAGGCTCGGCCTGGTTTCCGCTGCTCGATGCGGTCGCACGCGAGCGCGTGCTCGACGAGATGCGCGAGGTCGAGGTGGCCCCCGGCGCCGCGCTGTGCCGGCGCGGCGACACGCCGCTGCACTGGTATGGCACGCTCGAAGGCCTGCTCAAGTGGTCGATCACCTCCAGCGACGGGCGCTCGGTGACCTTCGGCGGCCTGTCGGTCGGCAGCTGGTTCGGCGAGGGCACGCTGTTGCGCGCGGTGCCGCGCTCGGCGGACATCATTGCGCTGCGCGCGAGCCGCGTGGCGCAGCTGCCGCTAGAGACCTTCGAGTGGCTGCACCGCACGCAGCGCGGCTTCGATCATTTCCTGCTGCAGCAGATCAACGAGCGGCTGCACTGGTTCATGGGTAATTACGCGGCGCACCGGCTGCTCGATGCGGACAGCCAGGTGGCGCGGGCGCTCGCCGGGTTGTTCCATCCGTGGCTGCATCCGGGGAGCGAGCCACACCTGCAGACGTCGCAGGAGGAGATCGCGAATCTCTCGGGCGTGTCACGGCAAAGGTGCAATGCGGCGCTGAACCGTTTGAAGGAGGCGGGGTTCCTGCGGATCGAGTACGGGGGCATCACCGTCATCGATCTGGAAGGGCTGCGGCGGTTCATCGAGTAGGCCGCAGCCCGCGCGCCTTCACTGCGGCTTCTTCGCCTGTTCCGCGAGCCGCTTGCGGTACTCGGTGGTGGTCACCCCCCCGAACCCCCAGTCGTCCGTATCAATCTCCTCGATCACGATATGCGTCCACTCCGGCGGCTTCTTCAGCACGCGTTCGAGGACCTCGGTGAACTCGGCGATGACCTGGGTCTTCTGCTCACGCGTGACGCCGTCGCGGGTGATCTTCAGATTGACGAAAGGCATGGTGTGCTCCTTGGTTGTGTGAACGGTGCGACTACCAGGTGCCGGCGCTCGCGCCGCCGTCCACCGCCAGCACCACGCCCGACGTGAAGCCCGCGCCGGTGAGGTAGAGCACCGCATCGGCGATCTCGCGCACGGTCGCGATGCGGCCTGCGGGCGCCAGGCCGCTCAGAAAACCATGGTTCTCGGACGGGTGCATCGGCGTGTCGACGATGCCGGGCGCCACCGCATTCACCTGGATGTTGTGTGGCGAGAGCTCCAGCGCCAGCGCGCGCGTCGCGGCATTGATGCCGCCCTTGACCAGCACCGGCACCAGGGCCGGCACCTTCAGGTTCGGTTGCAGCGCGATGCCCGCGGTGATGTTCACGATGTGGCCCTTGCGGCGCGGGATCATGTGCTTCGCGGCGGCCTGCGAGGCGTAGACGAAGCCCTTGAGGTTCGTGACCACCAGTTGGTCCAGCTCTTCCTCGGTGTAGTCGACAAAAGGCTTGGCATTGAAGATGCCCGCGTTGTTGATGAGCACGTCGACCTGGCCGAAGCGTTCCACGGCGCGGGCGATGAGTTGCTCTGCGGTGTCGCGCTTGCCGATGTCGCCCGCGACGCCGAGGAAGCGGGCTGGGTTGCCCAGTTGCTTGGCGGCGGCCGCGAGCCGCTCGTCGGTGCGCGCATTGGCGACCACGTTGAAGCCGCGTTCGAGGTACGCCTCCGCGAGGCCCAGCCCGATGCCGCTCGAGGCGCCGGTGATGACGACGGTGGGGGATGAATTGCTGTCTTGCATGTCGGTTCTCCAGAAGTTGATGACGTGAGGAGAACTGTATTGATGACGTAGCCGTAGATAAATCACTAGACTCGTACTTCACTTGATACATGGAGTCATCAAACCATGCAAAGGCAGTTCGGCGACATCCTCCTCGGCAGCATCGAACTCTTCTGCCTCGCGGCGGAGACGGGCGGCTTCACTTCGGCGGCACTCGCTGCGGGCGTGACGCCGGCGGCCGTCAGCCGCTCGATCTCGCGCCTGGAAAAACGATTGGGCCTGCGCCTGTTCGTGCGCACCACGCGCAGCGTGCGGCTCACCGACGCGGGACGCTCCTACTTCGCGCAGTGCCGCCAGGCGCTCGCGCAGCTCGCCGAGGCCGAACGCGAGGTGATGGGCCAGCAGGCGCAGCCCTCGGGCACGCTGCGCATCAGCGTGCCGACCACCTACGGCCACCACCGCATCCTGCCGATGCTGCCCGCGTTCCGCGAACGCTTTCCCGACATCCGGCTGCATGTGCACCTGAGCAACCGCAACATCGATTTCGTGGAAGAGGGCTACGACATGGCCGTGCGCGTGCGCGCCCAGCCCGACTCCACGCTGATCGCGCGGCACCTCGAGGACGCGGGGCTCGTGGTGGTCGCGACGCGCAAGTACCTGAAGGCGGCCGGAACCCCCCGCACGCTGGACGACCTTGCCGCGCACGAATGCATCCAGTTCGAGCTGCCCAGCAGCGGCCGTCGCATCTCGTGGCTTTTCAAGGAGGACGGCAAGGACCGCGAGGTCTTCGCGGACAGCGCCTACAGCTGCTCCGATGACGTGCTCGGCGGCGTCACGCTCGCGAAGAGCGGCGCCGGGTTGTTCCAGACCTACCGCTTCGTCGTGGAGAAGGAGCTTGCCGACGGCTCCCTCGTCGAGGTGCTGAAGCCGTTTGCGGGTCGCTCGCGGCCCTACACGCTGCTGTACCCGGACGGGCGGCATGTGCCGCTGCGCATGCGGGTGTTCATCGATTTCCTGATGGCGCAGCGGTTCGACTGAGGCTCAGCGGCAGGCGAAGCTGGCCGCCGATTTCACGTCGCCGCCGACATACGCGATCTTCTTCGGGTAGGTGCACAGCGGCCGCGCGAGCGACTTGTCCGCGTTCTGCAGCACGAGGTTGTCGGGCGCCACGCCTTTCTCGACCCAGTCGGTCAGCGCCGCGAACAACTGGTTCGGTGCCGGCAGCGGCGGGTTGGCCGCGGGGCTCACACCTGCCAGACCGTTCACAGAGCCCACGCCCGCGCAGTGCCCCATCGCCGGAATCTCGACATAGCGGTAGAACTTCTGCATCGCATCGATCCCGCCCATCGCCTTGGCCGCGCGTTCGTAGTAGTTGGCCGTGCCCGAGTTCGCGATCAGCGGGTCGGCCAGGCCGTGATAGGTCAGCAGCTTGGCGCCACGGTCGCGGAACCTGGCCAGGTCGGGGTTGTCGGCGTTGATGCTCGCGAACGCGGCCTGCAGCGCCTTGCCGCGATCGCTGGCGTTGGCCAGCTGCGCGTACGACAGCCCCTTCCAGTTGTTCGCGCCGTTGCCCGTCGCATTGACGAAATCGGGCGTCGCGATCGTCGGATCCTGCAGGTTCAGCGCCACTTGGTGCGCCGCGATCGGGAACGGGTTGGGCACGCCGCCGGTGGAATCCGCCAGCGAGAACCCTGGCATGCCGGGGCTGTTGAGTGCGGTGCCGCGCGTGAGGCCGTACCAGAGCTGGCCCGACGCCAGCGTGGCGCCGTAGCCGATGTCGCTCGCGGGCGCCGGTGCGCTGCCGTCGCGCGTCTGGCCGTACCAGATCTTGTTGACCGCCTGTGCCTGCACCGTGCTCAGGCAGGCCGCGGTGACATTGGTGCCGCCGCTGCCCGTGCACAGCACGGCCTTGTCCTGCACCGGATCGTATTTGCAGGCGGCCGGGTCGCTGATGAAGCCGTCGTGCTGGCCGGTGAGCCCGCTGTCGCAGGCGCTCACCGCGGCGGACGAGACCAGCGTCATCTGGTCGGGCGTGAGCGGCGTGCCTCCGAGGTCGCGCTGCATCACGACCTGCGGATACAGCTCGGAGGTGATGAAAGTGGTCCAGTTGATCGCGCTGTTGCCGGCCAGGATGCCATCGAAATCGTCGGGGTTCACCTGTGCCTGCATATGGCCCTGGCGGCCGCCGGTGGAGCAGCCGTCCCAGTAGGCGTACTGCGCGCTGCGCTGGTAGAAGCCGGACGCCAGCGCCTTGGACTTGACGGCCATCTCGTGGATGCCGCGGCTCGCGAAATCGGCCCACAGCGTGGTGTTGATGGTGCCGTCGGGGTTCATTGCGAACGAGCCGTCCACCGAGGCGAATGGCAACTTCGAGGCATGGCCCGCATCGGTCACGGCACTGACCGAGCCTTCGCCCGCGGCGATGGCGGCCGCGCCGGCGCCGCCGATCTGCGTCCTGGCGCTGATGCCCGCATCGCCAACAAAGCCGCCGCCGCCAAGCACGCGCACGCGGTTGTTCCACTTGGCCGTCGTCGGCAGCCACACCTCGATGCCGATGCCCGGCGAGGTCGATGGTGCATCGGCCGGCCCCGCATGGCCCGGTCCGACATTGAGCTTGACCATGCACACGTCGCTGGCGGCCACTGTGCCCGAGGCCTTGCCGTCGAGGTTCAGGTCATCGCCTTGCCTGAATTGCTTCACCACGGTGACGGTGGTGTTCGCATCGGGCTTGAACGCGGTCTTGAGGCTTTCGTCGCAGGCGAGGGCGACGGGAGCAACCGGGCCGGCTGGCGGTGGCGATGCGGGGATGAAGGGCAGCACGGTTCCCTGGGAATCGCTGCCGCCGCACGCCGTGAGCGCTGCGGCGGCGCACATGCCCATGCACAGGGCGGCCAGCGTCGTGAAGTTGCTGCGCGATGGTTCGGGTCCGGGGCGATGGGGCGTGAGTGGCATCTTCTTGTCTCCTGTTGTGTGGACATCGAATTTGCCCTCGCCCCGTCGGATGGTCTATCGACAAGCGATCACCGCTTGCAGGATCCCTTCACACTGCACAGGGACTTACCCGAGCCGGGCGCGCGCGGGCGTGGTGCCCACCAGCTGCTTGAACACCTGCGTGAAGTGCGCCTGGCTCGAAAAGCCGACGACATGCGCGATCTCGGCGAGCGACAGCCGGCCCTCCAGCAGCGACAGCGCATGGCGCACGCGTTGCTCCATCACATAGCGGTACGGCGTCGCGCCCGTGCTGGCCCTGAACAGGCGCGTGAAATGGACGGCACTCATGTGCAGCTCGGCCGCGAGTTCGTCGATGCCGAAGTCTTCGCCCAGGTGTTGCATCACCCAGTCGTACACCTTGCGCAGGTCCGCCTGCGAGAGGCGCCCCGGCGGCCGTTTCGCATTGCCCGCGCTGCCATAGCGGCTCTGCAGGTAGCTCACCAACGCCATCGACAGACCTTGCGCGTGCATGCGGCCCGAGGTGCAGCCGCGCTCCACCTCGTCGCGCATCGCGATGGCGAGCGACGACAGCGTGGCGTCGGTGGTCGAGAGATGCGTCTGCAGGTGAAGCTCGCCGTTGCCTTCGGGCATCAGGTCGCGCAGGGTCTCGGGGCGGATTTCCAGCGCGATCATTTCCCCGGCCTGGCCGGACCAGGTGACATGGTCGACCTCGTAGCCTTGCTCGAACATGCACAGGCTGCCGGACCGGATCTCGATGTGGCTGGTGCGACGCCCTGTGGTCATCGTCGACTTCCCGTGCCCGCGCGTGCAGAAGGCGAGCAGCGGGTGGGGGTTGTAGCAGGCCGGGTTCTCGCCGTCGCCATGCATGGCGCGCACCTCCAGCGCAAAGCCCTGCCACGGCGTGGCAGCCGCGTTCATCAGCATCTTGCCTTCGAAGCGCACGGGCTTGCCCGAGGGATCGAGGAGGCTGATTTCGCGCGTCATCGCCATGCGCCTCTTACACGCCCAGCAGCTCCTCGAGCGCCTGCGGCTCCGCCAGCAGATCGGCCGATGCCCCATGCCGCACGATCTGCCCCTTCTCCATCACCACCGCGAGGTCGGTGTGCGCGAGCACCTTGCGGTAGTCGCGGTCCACGATCAGCGTGGCGATGCCGGTGCTGCGGATCTCGCCGATCACGCGCCAGATCTCGGCCACGATCAGCGGTGCGAGGCCTTCGGTGGCTTCGTCGAGGATGAGCAAACGCGGGTTGGTCATGAGCGCGCGGCCGATCGACAGCATCTGCTGCTCGCCGCCCGAGAGCTGCTGGCCGCCATGCGAGAGCCGCTCGGCCAGCCGCGGAAAGGTGGCCATCACGCGGTCGAAGGTCCAGGCGCGGCGGCCGTCGATGCCAGCGCGCTCGCTCATCACGAGGTTCTCGCGCACCGAGAGGTTCGGGAAGATGCCGCGGCCCTCGGGCACGTAGCCGATGCCCAGGCGCGCCATCTTCTCGGGCGGCCAGCCGGTGACGGTGCGGCCGTCGACCTGCACTTCGCCCGAAGCGGGCCGCACGTAGCCCATCATGCTGCGGATCAGCGTGGTCTTGCCCATGCCGTTGCGCCCGAGCAGGCCCACCGAGGTGGCCGTCGGAATGCCGGCATGCACGCCGCGCAGGATGTGGCTGTTGCCGTAGTAGGTGTTGAGGTCGCGGACGATCAGCATCAGTGGTCTTCTCCGAGATAGGCCGTTCGCACCTCCGGGTTCTCGCGGATCGAGGTGGGGTCGCCGGTCGCGATGACCGTGCCGTTCACCATCACCGTGATGCGGTCGGCGATGCGGAAGACCGCGTCCATGTCGTGCTCCACCAGCAGGATCGCGTGCGTGGCCTTCAGGCGCGCGAGCAGCGTGAGCATGCGGTCGGTTTCCTCGGCGCCCATGCCGGCGAGGGGCTCGTCGAGGAGCAGCACGCGGGGTTGCGTGGCCAGGCACATCGCCACTTCGAGCTGGCGTTGCGCGCCGTGGCTCAACGTGCCGGCGATGCGCAGGGCCTCGTTCGAAAGACCCGCCGCTTCGAGCGCCCCGTCGGCCGCTGCGTTGCTTGCAGCACAGCGCTGCGATGCCTGCCAGATCGCCCACGGCCGCGCGGTCGCAGCCTGCGCCGCGAGCCGGCAGTTCTCGTGCACGCTGAACTCCGGAAAGATCGTCGTGCGCTGGTAGCTGCGGCCCACGCCATCGCGTGCGCGCCGTGATTGCGCGCGCTGCGTGATGTCGATGCCGTCGAGCGCGATGCGGCCTTCGGAAGCCTCGATCTCGCCCGAGAGCATGTTGATGAGCGTCGACTTGCCTGCGCCGTTGGTGCCGATCACCGCGTGCACTTCGCCGATGTGCAGGTCTAGCGTGACGGCGTTCACCGCGGTGAGGCCACCGAAGCGCCGCGTGAGGCCTTCGACCGAGAGGAGGGCGGTTGTGTTGTTCACGACGTGGCTCCTTCGCCCTTGGGCGAGATGCGCTTCACCAGCCCGATCAATCCCTTCGGCAACCAGGCCACGAACACGATGATCGCGATGCCCAGCGTGAGCTGCCAGTGGTCCGCCAGCGGGCCCATTACGGCATGCGTCGAGAAGATTTCCTTCAGCAGCGTGAACGCGACCGCGCCGATCACCGCGCCGCGCAGGTGGCCGAGGCCGCCGAGGATCACCATCAGCAGCACCTCGCCCGAGTTGTGCCAGGCCATCAGCTCGGGGTTGACCACGCCGTCGCGCGAGGCCAGCAG
>Ga0157370_10002804_pt1 | contig 20812 bp, 18 predicted proteins | sample C35metaG_FD_113463 | JGI IMG/M metagenome (GOLD analysis project Ga0157370, IMG submission 113463) | Corn rhizosphere microbial communities from Kellogg Biological Station, Michigan, USA - C3-5 metaG | ecosystem: Host-associated > Plants > Roots > Rhizosphere > Soil | place: USA: Michigan...
TCAGTTTAAACATTACGATGCTGTTATCCTTGCTGTGGCGCACCAGCAGTTTTTAGACATTGATTATCGCAGTATTAAAGAAAAAGGAACACTCATTTTTGATACCAAATCTTTTATCGACAGAAATTTAGTGGATGCCAGGTTATAGGCACTTCGCTTCCAACATGCTCATTTCGGCTATGAGTAGGATCATTAATGCTGTGCGTCATTCTCGCGCAGGCCTATCGTGTGGACACATCTTTTGTTAATCCTATATTTTTTTAGCACATATTCCTAAGGCGATCGTCATGCTGAATTTATTTCAGCATCTTTCCTGTCACTAAAAGGTAGTCATTTCACAAAAAAAATTAATTAAACGCAAACACTGATTTTTCCGCTCTATGCCGCGGTGGCATGGTACTTTGGAGCGCCAAAGTACCCAAAGCGCTTTGTCAATCCAACAAGGTGGCTTCTCACTTGCCACGCACATCAAAAAAGCAGTGCCACTTTGTTTTGTGTTCAATTCATTATCTGATAAACGGAGCCAACCTGTGGTCTTGGTTTTTGCCCTTTATTTGGGCTGCTCCGACATTGCTATAGACCAGAATAACCCTAAGTGTTCCTTTTCTTTACCTTTTATTGAGCTATTGTTAACCTGCTAACCGAAGATAATGCAAACCTCATGATAGCCTACCTGCAACGAAGCCTCAGTCCTACCAAAGGGGCTTCGAGGCAGCAGGCAGTTTATACACAGCAGGGTACAGCCAGGCCTGGCCGGAAGCTGGAGTAAACGTGGGGTTAATGCTGCGTAAAGGTGGGATTTGGAATATTTTTGAGATTTTTAATCAGATCGGTTAAATTGAGGGACTATTCTTTTGTTTAACCTAATATACTAGAATTATGGCTCTCCGGAATGGAACAATCAAAATTAGCGGGCAACTGGGCAATTATGTGGGCATTAGTTTTGCCGAATTGTGGATTGATATAGAATTTTCGGGAAAGGATGAAAACGTGAAAGGTGTAATAATAATCAGTTTAGATGTGGAGGTACTTAACCGCCTAGACCTAGAAGCTGGAAAACTGTTTTTGGGTAGAACAATAGTTAAGGTAGATACTAATATTTTAGGCATACAGAAGTCGATGTGTTACCGGGGATCCAACGAAATCAAAGACTCAATTGGGATGGGAATATAAGTACAATTTAGTAGTTGAGGTTAAAGATAAGGTAATTTTGATCTTTTTTTAATGAAAAAGGACGAATATTTAAAAGAGGGAGGTTTTAGAACCTTTTACTATTTTGAATAGCATTTCTGAAGTGCTATTGAAAGTGTATAGGTTGTATTTTTGTTAATTTTCTTGTGCGAATTAAGCTGTAGATTCTTTTTAAGCATCATTTTCGACTATTTGTCTGATTTAATCTACTCTTTATTGGAAATTAGCATGAATTTTATTAAATTTAACCGTTAATCAGAATAGTTTTTTTATTCTATAAATAATACTTTCAGCTCGCATATTATTGCAGTGATTATTTCGTTTATAAACGAGTGATTATGATAAGGCGAGTTAATTTGATATCCCATTGTTATAAATATGTTAAGTTTTTTTAGTAAAAAAAATAAAGTCACCGATATTTCCTGGTTGGGCGTTGATATGCACTCCCATATTTTACCGGGTATTGATGATGGATCGCCTGACGTGTCTACTTCTTTACGCTTTGTAAAATCGCTTCAGGAACTTGGCTTCGAACAATTAATTTGTACCCCACATATTTATAAAGAACTTTATCCTAATACCTTTGAAACCATTGCTTCTGCAAAAGGATTATTACAAGGTGCTTTGGATAATGCCAACATATCTTTGAGGTTGAGTGCTGGAGCAGAATATATGATTGATCAGGATTTTAGCTTAAATGAACCGTTATGCTCCCTAGATTCAAAACACCTCTTGATCGAAATGTCTTATTTGAATGAAAGCCCAGGGATTAGTCAAACCATTTTCGATATTGAGATCAAAGGATATAAACCAGTTTTAGCACACCCGGAACGGTATATCTTTTATTTTAAAGATAAAAGCCGTTTAAAAAGATTTAAAGAAAAAGGCTGTCTATTGCAATTGAATCTCCTATCTATTTTAGGTTATTATGGGAAAGATGTGAAACAGCTGGCAGAGATTTTGCTAAAAGAAAACATGTATGATTTGGCTGGAACAGACCTGCACCATGATAAGCATTTAGCTGTTCTGACCGAGTCAATACAATCAGGTAGGCTATTTGATCTAATTGGCCATTATGGCTTTAGGAATAAGGAATTATTCAGTACTATTTATGTTTAAATTGGCTTTACCTATAGTAGTTAAACTTGATTATTCATTATTATAAACCAAGGAACATTGCAATTCTAGAATCAAACCCTTTTAGATATTACAATTAAATGATTAAGTTTGCAAACTGTTTAAAACTGACATCTTCATTTTAGGCAGATATATACCTATGAATAAAAATATTAATGTGAATAAAGGCTACAGTTTCACTCTGCTAATAGTGACAATAACCCTGTTGTCAGCCTGTGTAAGTAATAAGAAAATAGCTTATTTTCAAGACATCCAAGCTGTAAATCAGGCCAAATTAGAAAGCGCAATTTCATTTACAGAACCTGTAATACAACCAGATGATATTTTAAGTGTCAATATCTTCACATTAAACCCTCAAAATGGTGCTGTAATTAATCAAGTAGCTTCTACCCCTGCCCTAGGAGGTAATTCAAATAATAGCATAGCATCCCAGAGCACCGGGTTTCTGGTTGATAAAAATGGTGAAATTGAGTTGTCATTAATTGGAAAAGTAAAAGTTGCTGGTTTAACAACATATAATGCGCGAGAATTGATCCGCGAAAAAGCTGGTGATTTTTATAAACAACCAAATGTCCAGTTAAGGTTCGCCAATTTTAAAGTTAGTGTTTTGGGTGAGGTGAATTCTCCTTCTGCTTATACTTTGCCAAATGAGAAGGTGACAATTTTAGATGTGTTGAGTTTAGCGGGAGACTTAACGATCTATGGTAGAAGAGATAATGTTTTGATTGTTAGAGAAAACAATGGAAAAAAAGAATTTGCTAGACTTGATTTAAATTCTTCACAAATATTTAATAGTCCTTATTATTATCTAAGGCAAAACGATGTTATATATGTTGAGCCTAATAAAAGGAAAGTATCCGCATCTAATTCTGCACAAATACAGACTATTGGAGTTATAGCTTCTGTTATTTCAGTTATCGTTTTAGCGATAAGCAGTTTTAAATAAATTTAATCAAGTATTTTGTAAATGAAAAGCGTTCAGGACAATAATTCGCATCTAAGTGAGGAAGATAATTTAGATCTTAAAAAAGTATTTGTTAAATTTTATGATAAATGGACTTGGTTTGTAGTTAGTATTTTGTTTTGTCTTATTACAGCGTTTATTTATTCACGTTATACTGCTCCAATTTACCAGGTAAATGCCAAGGTCTTGGTAAATGATGATGAAAAAGGAGGAGGCTTAGGTAAACAAGCTGGTGCACTAATGGACTTAGGGGGGCTAATTGGCGGCAAAAATTCTGTTGATAATGAGGTTGAAATCTTAAAAACACGCTTTTTGATGGAACAAGTAGTTCGTCAGATGCAACTAAATATAGTTTATAATAAAAAAATTAATCTAGTCAACCGAGAAATTTATGAACCACCTTTTAGGTTAACAATTGTCAAAGGGTTAGATACAATCAGAGCTACGATTATAGGTGTTGAAAAAATAGATGATAAAGGACTAAGGGTTACTGGAAAAAATTTCGAAAAAGATATATTGTGGGATCAATTAGTTGAAATAAATGGCGTAGGAGTTGTTAAACTGTCCAAAACAGATAACTTTTTGAAATCACCAAAGGATGATTTCTCAATAAGTGTTATGTCTATAGACGAAAAGGTGGCCGCTCTTATGAAGCAACTCTCTGTAGAAATTTCAAATAAGCAAGTGACCATAATCGATCTGGGACTCTCTTATCCAGTGCCCAAAAAGGGAGAAGACATATTGAATACCATCATAGAACAATATATTGCTAGTAATCTAAAAGATAAAAACATTATAGCTGATAGTACGACAAAATTTATACAGAAACGATTAAGCATAATTGCTGGCGAATTGGGAGATGTAGAGAATCAACAAAAATCCTATAAGCAGAATAACCAGTTGGCTGACATTTCTGAACAGAGTAAGATTTTGGTTAAAAATACGGCAGATTTTAGCAATGAATTGGCTAAGGCAGAAACACAAGTAACAGTACTTAAAGACCTAGAGGATTATTTGAAAGACGAAAGTAAAAATAAACGTGTATTTCCAGCCTCACTTTTGCCACAGGATATGGTATTTTCAGGTTTAATAGGCCAATATAATTCTTTGTTAATAGAAAGAGATAAGCTTTTGCTTAGCGATACCGAGCAAAGTCCCTTTGTTAAGAATATTGACAATCAGATTTCTGGTTTAAGAAAAGGAATTTTAGCTAATATACAAAGCACTAAAAATACCTATACTGTTACACGTGATAAATTGAGAGGGCAATTAAATCAAACAGAAAATAGGATTGGGCAAGTTCCTCAAATTGAAAAAGATTATTTGAAATTGGCTAGAAAACAACAGATTAAACAAGAGTTGTACATCTTCCTTATGCAAAAGGCCGAAGAAACTTCAATTTCTAAGACATCTAATATTTCAATAGCTAAGACAATCGATCCACCAAAAGCACAAGTTATTCCGATTAGCCCAAAGAAAAGTATAATTTATCTTCTTGGTTTATTATTTGGTATTTTATTCCCTGTTATATTTATTATATTGATAGGATTATTAAATACAACTATTTCTACAAAAGAAGATATTATAAGTCATACCAACACTCCAATTATTGGCGAAATAAGCCATAACGAAAGCGACGACAATTTAATTGTAGCAAACCAGGGTAGATCGGCAATTTCTGAACAGTTTAGGGCGCTTAGAACGAATCTTTCATTCTATCTCAAAAATTCCGATCAAAAAATTATACTCCTAACTTCAAGTAAATCTGGTGAGGGAAAGTCTTTTACCGCAATAAACTTGGGTAATATTTTAGCATTAGCAGGGAAGAAAGTTCTGCTTATGGAATTAGATTTAAGAAAACCTGGGCTTTCAGTAAAGTTGGGCGTTTCAAATGATATAGGTTTCTCAAATTATACAATAAACGATAGAGTAAAGGTTCAAGATATTATCAAACCCTTAAACATTAACAAAAATATGTTTATTATCTCTTCAGGACCTTTACCTCCCAACCCTGCTGAAACATTGATGAGTGAACGTACACCGGGTCTTATAGCTGAATTAAAAGAGCAATTTGATTATATTATTATGGATGCACCGCCAATTGGAATTATAACCGATGCACAATTATTGGCTACTTATGCTGACATCACTTTATATCTTGTAAGACAGAAGGTTACCCAAACCGATCAGCTATCAATCGTTGAGAATCTATATACGTCCGGAAAAATGAAAAATATCGGAATTGTTGTAAACGACATCATTAGTAAATACTATGGCTATGGTTATGGTTATGGTGCCTACGGTGATAACGAAGAACAGAGTACATGGAAAAAAATATTAAGTAAATTCAAGTAAAAAACTAAAAAATGAAAGTCGCATTAATCACAGGTATTACAGGACAAGATGGTACCTATCTTGCAGAATTATTATTGGAAAAAGGGTATATGGTTCACGGTATTAAGCGGAGAAGTTCCCTTTTTAATACAGATAGGATTGACCATCTTTATCAAGATCCTCATGATGATAATGTTAGATTTAAACTGCATTATGGAGATTTAACCGACTCAACGAATTTAATCAGACTTGTACAGGAAATACAGCCAGATGAAATTTATAATTTAGGTGCAATGAGTCATGTAAAAGTATCCTTTGATTCACCCGAATATGTAGCGAATGTAGACGGAATCGGAACTTTAAGGATATTGGAAGCAGTGAGAATCTTAGGCTTGGAAAAAAAGACAAGAGTTTATCAGGCATCTACATCTGAATTGTATGGGGGCATGCCAGAAAATAAAAATGACAAAGGGTTTTATGATGAAAATTCACCTTTTTATCCACGTTCACCATATGGTGTGGCAAAGATTTATGGGTTTTGGATTACTAAGAACTATCGTGAAGCTTATGGTATGTTTGCTTGTAATGGAATATTATTTAATCATGAAAGCCCATTAAGAGGCGAGACTTTTGTAACCCGTAAGATCACCCGTGCGGTGGCTAAAATAGCTCAAGGTCTACAGAAGAAATTGTTTTTAGGAAATCTTGATGCCGAACGTGACTGGGGACACGCTAAGGATTATGTTGAAGCGATGTGGAGGATTTTACAGCAAGATGTTGCAGAAGATTTCGTAATTGCTACAGGAGTTACAACCAGAGTACGTGAATTTGTGCGTTTGGCTTTTGCTGAAGTTGGAATTACGATTGATTTTACTGGAGAAGGTGTCGAAGAAAAAGGTATTGTATCTGCATGCTCAAACCCTGAATTTCAAGTAGCTATTGGAACTGAAGTAGTTGGCGTAGATCCAACTTATTTCCGCCCAACGGAAGTTGATTTATTGATTGGCGATCCCACCAAATCAAAAACTAAATTAGGATGGCAGCCTAAATATGATCTAGCTGCTTTAGTGAAAGAAATGGTCGCAACTGATGTAGATCACTTCAAAAAAGAATCGCTATTGAAATCTCACGGTTATACCATAAAAAACCAGTATGAGTAATGACTAAATTGTATTTAAAGGATAAAACTGCAAAAATCTATATTGCTGGTCATAAAGGGATGGTTGGCTCAGCGATAATGAGGAAACTTGAAGCTGAAGGATATAAAAATCTTTTATTTAAAACATCATCCGAATTAAATTTAAAAGATCAGATTGCTGTAAATGCATTTTTTAGGGAGGAAAAGCCAAAATATGTTTTTTTAGCTGCAGCTAAGGTTGGTGGTATAGTAGCCAATAATACTTATAGAGGTGAATTCTTATATGATAATTTGATGATTCAAAATAATGTCATTGAGGCCTCAAGGGTGAATGATGTTGAAAAGTTAATGTTTTTGGGTTCATCATGTATTTATCCAAAATTGGCTCCTCAGCCCTTAAAAGAAGAATATTTGTTGACTGGAGAGTTGGAGCAAACCAATGAGCCATATGCGATTGCTAAGATTGCCGGCATAAAAATGTGTGATGCTTACAGGGACCAGTATGGTTGTAATTTCATTTCAGTTATGCCTACCAATTTATATGGATTGAATGATAATTACCATCCACAAAATTCTCATGTATTGCCAGCGCTAATTAGACGGTTTCATGAGGCTAAATCGCAAAATTTACCATCTGTAACGATATGGGGAACAGGAACGCCCAAAAGAGAATTCTTATATGCAGATGACCTTGCAGATGCTTGTTTTTATCTAATGCAAAATTATAATGAGGCTGGCCTGGTAAATGTAGGCTGCGGAGAGGATTTAAGCATCAAAGAACTAGCCTTTATGATAAAAGAAATAGTTGGCTATCAAGGTGAGATTGATTTTGATCTTAGTAAGCCAGATGGTACACCAAGGAAGTTAATGGATGTTTCCAAATTAACTGATTTGGGTTGGAGCTATACGACTGATTTGGAGAAAGGGCTAAAATTTGCCTATGAAGATTTTAAAAACAAAAGAAATAACTAAAATGAAAATTGGGATATTAGGAGCTGGTATTTCTGGCCTAAGTATAGGTAAGATGCTATCTAAGCAACATGATGTTGAATTACTCGAACGTCATTCAATACATGGTGGAATTGCGAGGACAAAAACTGTGGAAGGTGTTGCATATCATCCTGTAGGTGGACATTGCTTTAACTCTAAATATCCTGATGTAATGGACTTTGTTTTTAATGAAGTTTTGCCAAAAGACAGTTGGCATCAGGTTCAGCGTAATGCCGTAATAAAATTAAAGGGAGAAGAGGTTTCTTATCCTATAGAGTACGCAATACAACAGATTCATGACTTTGCGCCAGAGCTAGCAATTGATATTACTAGAGATTTTTTGAGCGCAGAGGACGATAATGTGTATGAAAATTTGGAAGACTGGTTTAGAAAAAAATTCGGTAACACATTAGCAGAAACTTACTTTATCCCTTATAATTCTAAAATCTGGAATAGACCTCCGAGCGAAATGAGCCCTGCTTGGGTAGATGGAAAATTGCCTATCCCGAATAAGGAGTCATTTTTTAAGGGTTTAATTAGTAATGAGAGTGATAAAATGCCTCATGCAAGTTTTTATTACCCTGATAGTAACAACCAAAATACCTTTATTGACAAATTAGCAGAGGGTTTAACAATTTTAACTGATTTTTCTGTAACTTCTGTAGAGAAGAGGGGACAAAAATGGCTTATTAATAATGAGAAAGAATATGATTTGGTGATAAGTACTTTACCTTTAAATTTATTTCCACATTTAATAGAGGGCACACCTAAAGACGTTTTAGACGCAGCGGACAAACTACGGTATAATAAAGTAACCACCATGTTCTGGGAAACAGAAGAAACAGATAGAACATGGACCTATTTGCCTGAATCATATAATTTTTTTCATCGATACATACACATTGGAAGCTTTTTCACACCAAAAAAGAATTACTCCATGTCAGAGGTGGTAGGCGAGAAAACAAGGGAAGAGATGATTGAAAATGGTAAAAAAGATAGCTTTTTAAAAAGACCTGTAGATTATAACGTATCAGATCATGCCTATGTTGTTTTTGATGAAAACTATGAGCGTTCAACTAAGGCAGTGAAAGATTATCTTAAAAATATTGGGATTTATACTCTGGGTAGATTTGGTGAATGGCAATATTATAATATGGATGTCTGTATTAAAAGTGCGTTGGATCTCAGTAAAGTAATCCAAGAAAAGGTAAAGAATTAGATGAGCGTTAGGAAAAATATGGTGAGTAATTTGATACTCACTGGTTCCACAGTACTTTTCCCATTAGTGACCTTCCCATACCTTACGCGGACCTTATCTGCAGATAGTTTAGGAAGGGTTTTTTTTATTGACGCTTTTACGCAGTATTTTATTATTTTCTCATCTATAGGCATTCCCTTTTATGGTATTCGAGAAATAGCAAAGCTTAAAAATGATAAGGAAGGAAGATCAAAGCTAACTTTAGAGCTTATCTTGATTCAATTGACCTTAGCGCTAATATTCTCAGCAATTTTCATATTTGTGAGTTTGTGGCTGCATGACTTGAGGAAAAATTTGGGTCTTGTTTGGATATCATGTATAATGATTATCTCAACCTCATTTTTGATCGAATGGTTTTATCAAGGTATCGAGAATTATTCATACATAACCAAAAGATCCTTAGTAATCAAGGTAATTTCTATTCTTGCAATACTTTTACTTATTCGGCAAACAGATGATCATTTAATTTATTATGGCATAACAGCTTCCCTTATATTAGTTAATGCTTTACTCAACATATTTAATTTTTTTAGACGACATTATGTTAAATCTGAGGGAAAAATCTTAATCGGTAGGCACATTAAACCACTACTTATTTTATTCAGCATTAATGTGTCAGTTAGTGTTTACACAGTTCTGGATACAATTTTATTGGGATTTTTTAGCGATCCACTCAACGTTAGTTACTATAATGTTCCTCTAAAACTGGTCAAAATTTTTTGGGTGTTAGTTAGCGGAGCTGGCGTTGTTTTGATACCAAGAATAGCGAGCCTCTCGTTAGAGAAAAATGAAAATGGAATAACTGAGATAATGACGAAATCATTTAATATAGTAATATTATTAACTATACCATTTTGTGGCATTTGTTTGGCGTTTCCAGAGCAAATTTTGTTTATTATTTCTGGCAATAAATATTTATTTGCTGTAAATTCTTTGAGGATTTTATCTATAGTTCCTTTAATTATTGGGATATGTAATGTAATGGGAACCCAATACCTTATGCCCATCGGTAAAGAGAAACACATTTTATATGCTACAGTTTTAGGGTTAATAATTAGTTTGTGTTTAAATTTTATTTTAATACCAAATTATAAATTTATAGGAACATCTATAGCATGTGTTATCTCAGAACTTTCTGTGTGCATCTATATATATATATCAGCTAAAAGGAGGACTAGAATCGTTTTTGATTGGAAGTTACTATTACAAATTTTGATTGGAATGTTCTCCAGTGTGTTTATAACTTATGCTATTAAATTGGATTCTGCTGTTTTGAACTTGATTGTTTTCGGAATCACTTATTTAGCCACTTTTCTTATTTTACAACTATTTATATTTAAGAACTCTTTTATTAATTCAATCATTCAAATTATTAATCCTTATGCCTAAAGTTGCCCTTTTCATTTTATTCAACCATAACTACGAAGCAAACTTAGATAAGTTAGATAAAATATATAGTGGTAGGTTTTCGAATATTTTCTATATTATGCCTTTTTACTCGGGCGCTAGACAAGACGTTATACCCGTGTATGAAAGTTCATTTTATTTTCAGGGATATTTGAATGTTGCTTTCACTAAAATAAAGGGTAGTGAATATGACCATTTTATGGTTATCGGAGATGATCTAATGCTCAATCCGAAAATTACAGAGGATAATTATCAACAATATTTTGGTGTAGATAGCAAAACAGGTTTTATTCCTGATTTTTTTCTATTAACTGATTCGAGTTCCAAGTTACCTGATAGGCCTTTTGCACCATTTTGGCATCACTCAATTAGTGCCCTCAACTTTAATGTAAAAAGGGAGGGGATTGAATCTGAGCCATATTTACCAGGCTACGAAAATGCTAAGGAACTTCTTAAAAGACATGGACTAGATTTTACGGCTCAAATGCCTAGGAAATTTTTCTTGAGATTACCTTTCTTTAAATTTTCAAAAAAGAAAAGCGAATTAATTAAAAATTGGACGGCATTTAAATTAATGTTTTACCACAATTTAAAATATATTTTGAATCCACCAGTTTTAAAATATCCTTTAGTTGGGAGTTATTCTGATTGCATTATCTTGCCAACATCGGATGTTTCAGATTTTGCGAAATATTGTGGGGTGTTTGCCGCTTTGGACTTATTTGTTGAAATTGCTATACCAACGGCAATGGGCTTGTCAGTTAGTAAAATTATAACTGAAAAAACCTTAAATCACAAAGGTTTAACGCTCTGGAACAAAGAGGATGTTGACAATGTGCTTAACTCCTTCGACAATTCTTATGAAAATATCGTTAATAATTTTCCATTAAATACGTTATATATTCATCCGGTAAAATTATCAAAACTGAGATTTAATTAGAAGGCGATACTCCAATGAAAAAGACAAAAGTTCTGTGGTTTACAAATACTCCATCTCTCTATAAAAGAGATGCAAATGGATATAATGGAGGGGGGTGGATTGAATCATTGGAAGCTTCAATGGCCAAAGAGGAACAAATTGATCTTGGTATTTCATTTTTCAGCAACGATAGAACTGACGTTTTCAAAGTAAAGCAAAATGATGTAACTTATTATCCTATTAGTAAAAATAATACATTTAAAAATAAATTATTAAAGGAAATCTTTCCTAGAAGAAATGATAGATTAGAACTTGATATGTTCAAAGAAGTGGTACATGACTTTGAACCTGACATTATTCATGTTTTTGGTAGTGAAGCGAGTTTTGGGCTGTTGAGTTTACATTTGAAAATTCCTCTTGTGATTCATGTTCAAGGAATTTTGACCCCTTATTTAAATGCATGGTTCCCTCCTGGCACCTACAAATTAGACTATCTCAATCTTTTGTCGCCTAAAAAAATAATAAATAGCTTTCGGAATCTGAATCGTTTCAAATATAATGCTTCAAGGGAAATAAAAATCTTAAAAAATTGCAAAAACTTTCAAGGGCGAACGACTTGGGATAAAGATGTAACCAGGCTCTATTCGCCTAACGCAAAATACTTCTATTGCAGTGAGATTTTAAGAGAGGCGTTTTATAAGGCCAAGCCTTGGAAACCGACAGAAAACAAAGTAATAAAGATCATTTCGACAATTTCTAAAGTAGAATATAAAGGCTTCGATCTCATTTTAAAATCAGCTAAATTACTTAAAGAAAATACCAATATTAAATTTGAGTGGGAAGTATACGGAATAAGTGAATATCCCTTTTGGGAGAAAAAAATAGGTCATTTGCCAAAAGATCTAAATATTAACTTAATGGGGGTAGCTGATCAATACCATATTATTGATGCAATGAAGAATTCTGATGTTTTTGTGCATCCATCATACATTGATAATAGCCCGAATAGCGTGTGCGAGGCTCAGATGGTAGGAATCCCGGTGATTTCGACCAACGTGGGGGGAATATCAAGTTTGATTTCCAATTATGAAACAGGAATTCTTATTCCTGCAAATGATCCCTATACTTTAGTTTCTAAAATATTAGAATTAACTTCGAATAATATTCTTAGTCTAAGTCTGTCTTTAGAAGCACGAAAGTGCGCATTTTTGAGGCACGATGTAGAAACTATACTTAATCAAAATTTGTCAGTTTATCAATCCATGATTGAATATGTCGATCAAGGTTAGTATAATATCCTGTTGTAATAGTTTAAATAAATACTTATAAATATGATCGGCCTTATAAAATATATTTATAAAACACTTAGGAATGTTTTTTATAGAATTACATCTTTCATTACTGTATTAACTTTTCGTGTGATGGCTTCAAATAGCATAATTGGAGCCAATTTTTTATCTAAAGGGCTGCTAACATTAAACCTTCACAGAACAAGTAATATAAAACTTGGCAAAAATATTGTTTTCAATAATAAAACATCACAAAATCCTGTAGGCCTAAACAAAGCATCATCAATAGCAGTATTAGAGAAAGCAACTTTAAAAATAGGTAGCAATACAGGCTTTAGCAATACTTCTATTTATTGCTCTTTGTCTATAGAAATTGGAGAAAATTGTAAATTTGGCGGTAATACCTTTATTTGGGATACCGACTTTCATGAGCTAGATTATATTAAGAGAAGAGAAAATGTTTTTAATTCAGCAGATACAAATTGTGCACCAGTGAAAATTGGGAATGATGTTTTCATTGGAGCTAATTCTATTATTCTTAAAGGCGTTACTATTGGTGATCGAGTTATTGTAGGTGCAGGAAGTGTTGTCACAAAATCAATCCCTTTTGATGAGATTTGGGCTGGTAACCCCGCCAAATTAATACGTAAACTGGAGCAATAAATAATAACACTAATGTATAATGCTTCGAAATAATAATAAGATTAACAGAATAGATAATTTTTTTGCATGGTTTTTAGCCGTGTACTTAGTATACTGTAATGGATCATGGTTAGCCTTTGAAGCCAAGACAATTCTTCAGATAGGAATGCTGGGGATAATTTTACTATATGTAATATTTAGAAAGGTATATTTCAACGAACTCTCCTCTCCTAGTTTTTGGATACTCCCTCTTGCAGGTTTCCCTCTTATCTCATTATTGATTAACGTTAATGGAGATGCAAATTTAGCAAGTGTAATATTTGTTTCGATTACATATATTTTACTAAGCTTTTTTTCAGGAAAAACTTTTAATTCTATAATTGATAAAACAGCCCGTTTTATTTACGTACTAGCAATTATATCAATTATATTAGGAACCATAACACTGATAAATTACCCTATTTTACTAAACATTCCAGTACGGCGTAACGATCTTTTCGGTAGTGAGGGAGCGATGGGATATTACAATTTGATTCTTTATACAGATAGGGTTGCGAATGATTTTCGAACTCAAAGTATTTTCTGGGAACCTGGAGCTTGGGCTTTTAATCAAATTTTTGCTTTGTATTGGTTTGCATTAGTGAAAAAGGACTATAAAAAGATCTGGATATTTTTGTTAAGTTTACTTTTAACACTTTCCACAACAGGCCTTTTCTTGACGCTGATATTATTAGTAGCAGTTTTTCTACAATCTAAAGAATCGAAGTTTAGATTGCAGATTATTCGTGGAGTCGCAGCGCTTGTATTTTTGCTATTTGTTGGGTCCCTCTATATAAGCAGTAAAACTGATCTAGACATAGGCCAAATTGTTTATGAACAGACGGTAGAGAAGTTTACATCCGATTCTAAATCAACCTCTTTTGATGAACGAATTGGATCTACTAAGAAAGCCTATGAAATAGCTTTAGATAATCCATTTTTTGGAGTAGGAAAGGTTAGCGCAGATAAACAGTTATTTGTAACCTCTGGCCTTGCAGAGTTAGCTTATCAATTAGGATTTATATACTTAATTGTTTATTTGTTTTTTTTTAGAGATTTCTTTTCTCATTTGGGTTGGCTATTGTCAATACCTTTCATTATAATTATGATAAATGGAGAAGCGTACAGCTATTACATTATCTCCAGTTTAATATTGATATATGGCACTAAGAGACTTGGGAAGAGTAAAAATATTAAAGTTAAAGATTCGGAATGACTAACCTAACAAATCATCATAATTTCACAGCCAATCAACCTTTAGTTACTATAATTACTATTGTGTACAATGGGGAAGAATTTCTTAAATACTGTATTGATAGTATTAGAAATCAAACATATAAAAATATTGAGTATATTATTATTGATGGTGGATCCACTGATGGCACACTTGATATATGTGAACAGAATAAGGATATTATTTCAGTTCTCATATCTGAAAAAGATAGGGGAATTAGTGACGCCTTTAATAAAGGTATAAAATTAGCTTCTGGAAAAATAATAGGTATATTGAATTCGGATGACTTTTATGCCCCTTCAGCCGTTAAATCTGTTGTTGATAAATACATTGAAAATAGTTGTGAACCTTGTGTGCTTTATGGAGATATAAGGTATTTCAATGAAGAGGTTAATTATGAACTTATTCCTGATATAAAATCTATTTGGAAATATATGTCTATTTTCCATCCTGCTGTTTTTGTGTGTAAATTCGTCTATGAAAAAATTGGCGTTTTTTCAGAAGAATTTAAATATGCTATGGATGTTGAACTGTTGCATAGAGCCCTGTTTTATAAAGTTCCTTTTGTTTATATAAATCAAACTTTGACAAATTTTAGATTAGGTGGAACAAGTGGGGTAAACTATAAGGGCAGTTATAAGGAGTTTTATAAGTCTGTTAAAATGTATAATAATTTTCCAATGGCTAGATATTATTATTATTTGGGCATATGCAAAAAGTTTATTCTGACTACAAAAATCGGTAAATTTCTACTGACTAAAAGGAGATTAATAAATGTATTTCTATCAGGGAAAGGAAAAACGTAATGTATAAGATCTTAATACTTCTTTGCCCTTTATTATTATACACTAGTGTTGATATTTTGAGGAAAACCCCTCTTATAGTTGGTGTAAATGGCCATCCTTTTAATCAAAGTGATTACCAAAATCTTCCAATTGATGAACAGCTGAGTCTAATAAAGGAACTGAACTTAAATAGTTATAGAATAGACATTAACCCATTTTCAAATGGAGAGGTTCGAGATAGATTGAAGTTTTTCGAATTGGTGCAAAAAGCAACTAAGAATGGAATTAAATTATTGCCTATGATTTATTTAACTGGCTTTGATTTTCAACTTTCTAATGATGAATGCTTTCGCAGAGGATTTAACCTTGGATTTGGTTTTGGATCTAAATATGGTAAATACTTTGAACATTACGAATTGGGAAATGAGTTAGAATTACAAAAGGAAATATCATCAACATCAAAAAGTGGAAGTGATGAGAAAGATTATTACTTGCCAAATATGAAGAAATTGGCAGCTTTCTTAAAAGGAATGAATGATGGTTTAAAAAAAACAGACCCCAACAGCAAAACAATTATAAATTGCGCAGGGTGGTTTCATTTTGTTTATCTTGAGTTATTGCAAAAATTGGGTGTTAACTTCGATATAGCAGGTTATCATTGGTATTCGGATATGGATGATTATGCTAAAAGTGTAAATGTAGATATATTAAGTACGCTGTCTATCAGATTAAAAAAACCAATATGGTTTACTGAAATTAATTATATTTCCAGTTCTTTTAATTCTTCTTCTTTCGAGGAAAAAAGAAAGGATTGGACTGTTAAATTTATTAAACAGTGTGAAACCTCTGATTTAATAGAGGCCGTATTTATTTATGAGCTCATTGATGAGCCAAATCTACAAACAGCTCATGAATCTGAAAAAAGATTTGGATTAGTTAAGAGAAAGCTCTTAGCAACAAAAACGACAATTAATAATTTGTCCAAAAATGGTAATTGGATACTTAAAGAAACAGCTAACGCTTTAAAAGGGAAGGCCAATATATTGATCCCTAGGTAATAACAGTAAAGATATGATTTATATAAATGGAAGGTTTTTGACTCAGAGACAAACCGGTACTCAGAGAAATGCATATGAACTTACTATAAAATTGTTCGAATTTTATAAGGATATTATTATTCTTATGCCCAATGCTCCTGTTAACGAAAGTTATGATGTGAAAAATCTTCCGATAAAAAAAATAGGTTTTAATAAATCTGCACTATGGGAGCAACTGGATTTACCATATTTTTTGATTTCTAAAAAGCATGCTTTCTTGGTTAATTTAACCAACACCGCACCGGTATTTTATAGTAACCAATTGGTTAGTATAATGGATATGACAGTATTTATCGACTCAACTTGGTTTAATCGGAGATTTGCCACTTATTACAGATGGTTAGTCCCTAAGATTGTAAAAAAATCGAAAATTGTAGTTACAATTAGTGAATGTTCAAAAAGAGATATTTTAAAATTTACCCATGTAGAAGAATCAAAAGTTAAAGTTATTAATTGTGCCGTACCATCAAAATTTCGGTCTCTTGCTAATGATGAATATATGGATTATAAAGATCTTTTATTTAAATATTCTATTCGGGAAAAGCAATTCTTTTTAGCAGTATCTTCATTGGACCCACGGAAAAATTTTGTTAATCTGATTAAAGGATATCAGCAATTAAGTACATCAGTACCATTGTTAATTGTAGGATCGAAAGGTAAATCATTTAATGATGAAAATCTAAATGACTATGAACATAACCAAAATATTATCTTTACTGGTTATATATCGGATGAAGAATTAGTGAAATTATATAAATCAGCTTTATGTTTTGTATACCCATCTCTATATGAGGGCTTTGGTATACCACCATTGGAAGCAATGTTATGCGGGTGCCCAACCATAGTTTCCAATACCTCAAGTATGCCTGAGGTCTGTGGAGATGCCAGTATATATGTGGATCCAATGGATATTAATTCTATTACCAAAGCAATGAACGATGTTATAGGTGATGATAATTTAAGAAAAAATTTGATAGAGCAGGGATATAAAAGAGTTAATAAATTTGATTGGTCGTATTCAGCACAACAATTAATTAAAGAAATAGAAATAGCTATTAACTAATACTATAATATTAATGATAAAAACTGCAATTATATCAGGTATTACTGGCCAAGATGGGGCCTATTTGGCGAAACTCCTTCTAAAAAAAGAATATAAGGTTATTGGTTTAATTAGAAGTGGAAATACGCCTAATAGAGCAAAATTTAACTACTTGGGGATTAATCAAGATATAATTTTAGAAGAATGTGATCTGTTAGATTTCTCAAGTATTATAAAAATTTTGCTAAAATATACTCCACATGAATTTTATAATCTAGCAGCCCAAAGTTCTGTTGGGGTTTCGTTTGAGCAACCAATAGGCACTTTGAATTATAATACTCAATCTGTATTAAATATTCTTGAAAGTGTAAGGCTGCTTAAATTGGATACAAAAATTTACCAAGCATCAAGCAGCGAAATGTTTGGCAAGGTAATGGAACTTCCAGTTGATGAGTCTACCCCATTGCATCCATTGAGCCCTTATGCGATATCAAAAGCATCAGGTTATTGGATCGGAATTAACTACCGCGAATCATATAAGGTATTTTGCGTTAATGGGATATTATTTAACCACGAATCTTACTTGAGAAGTCCAAACTTTTTTGTTAAAAAGGTTATAAGAACTTCATTAGGGATTAAACGTGGGGATCTACACGAACTTCGAGTTGGCAATATTGATATTAAAAGAGATTTTGGATATGCTCCTGATTATGTAGAAGCAATGTGGTTATCCCTTCAGCAAGATAAAGCAGATGATTATTTGATATGCTCCGGAACATCTATTTATCTAAGAGATATTATAAATTACACTTTCAACTACCTAGGTATATCTATCAGTAAACTGGTTGAAGATCCAATATATTATCGACCTACCGACATGGAAGATATGTTTGGTGACAACACTAAAGCTAAGGAAAAGCTTGGTTGGGAATATGATAAATCATTTTTTAATGTCCTTGATATTCTAATTGAAGAGGAAACCAAAAATTACAGCAATTGAAAATCGCAATTATTCAAGACGAACTTGTTAGAAAAGGTGGGGCAGAGCAAGTGGTATTAAGTTTTCAAAAAGCTTTCCCGCAAGCTCCAATATATACTTTAAGTTATAATCCAGAGAGTACCTATCCTGAATTCAAGAATTCCCAAATAACTACTTCTTGGTTTGGCAAACTTTTCAAGGATGACATAAATTTAAAAAGGTTTTTTTATCCTTTAGGTGTAATGGCGATGAAATCTTTGAGTTTGGAGGGTTTTGATGTCGTATTATTATCAACAACACATTGTGCAAAATACGTTAAGGTGAATAAAAATGTGTTAGTAATAACATATTGTCACACGCCATTTAGACTTGTTTGGCGACCGGAATCATACCAGGAAGTAGCGAATGCAAATTGGTTGAAAAAAATGGCTTATGATTTTGTGATTAATCACCTTCGTAAGATAGATAGAAATAGTGCCAAACGCACAGATTTTTTTATTACAAATTCAAGAGAGGTCATCCCTCGAATTATGGATGCTTATCATCCGGAAAATGAGATAAAGGTAATTAATCCTTCTGTAAAGGTTGAAAATTTTTACGTTTCCGATGCTGTATCTGACTATTACTTAGTTGTTAGTCGGTTTGAGCCTTACAAAAAAGTAGATCTTATAATAAACACATTCAATATCCTTAATGACAAAAAATTAATAATAGTTGGAAAAGGATCCATGGAGTCAGAATTGAAAAAAAATGCAGGCGGAAATATAAGTTTTGTTAATGGCTTGAACTTAGATGAATTAGCCAAAATGTATGCTAATTGCAAAGCATTAATATTTCCTCAGCACGAAGATTATGGCATAACTCCTTTAGAGGCTAATGCATCTGGTAGGCCTGTTATAGCTTATGGGAAGGGAGGGGTTTTAGATACAATGATCCAATTTGAAGGTGATGCTTCAAAAGCAACAGCGTTATTTTTTGAGGAACAAACTGTAGATTCTATTATCGAAGCAATTAACTTGTTCGAAACGTTAAATTTTGATCCAAAGTTTATCCGTTCGCATGCTGAAAAATTTGCTGATCATGTTTTTATTGAAAAGATAAGATCATTTGTTTTAGAGAAATATAATGATTGGTTATAATTATAATTGTTTAAAATTGTGGGATAAATGGCAGAAAGAAATATAGATAAACAAAGAGTTGTATGGATTGATTATGCTAAAGGAATTGGAATATTTCTTGTTGTGTATGGGCATGTAATTAGAGGATTAAAAGATTCAAATATTATTAACGAAAGTTTTTTTAATATTTCGGATAAATTCGTTTATAGCTTTCACATGCCCTTGTTTTTTATACTCTCTGGTATGTTCTTTACCAGAACATCCAACAAGCCATTTGTTCAAAACTTAAATATTAAGCTTAAAACCCTAATATATCCCTTTATTATTTGGTCTTTAATTCAAACGATCATAGAAATTTTCTTGTCAAAGTATACAAATCATAAAACTCCATTAACAGATTTGTTTTCTTGCCTTATCATACCAAGGGCACAATTTTGGTTCTTATATGCCCTGTTCTTTATAAATCTAATTAATCTTATCTTATTTAAGATTAGTTCTCAAAATGCAATTTATATTTCAATGGGTATTTGTTTAATATATTACATTTTTAATATTGATTTAGGTGTATTTAACAGAACTTTTGAATTCTTATTTTACTTTAATCTAGGCATCTTTATATCAAAGATTGAAAAAGAGTTTACTCTATTAATTAAAAACAAGATAGCTTTCCTTTTTGTGCTTGGTGCATTTTTTACTCTTGAAAGCTTCTATATCATTCAAGAGGTTGAAAATCAGAGTTTTTTTTTAATTATTTTATCAATCTTGGGTTTTTTACTAATAAGCCAGATATCATTGTATCTCGCTAATCAAAAGATAGTAAAGATTTTTGTTGATCTAGGAAAATCGTCAATTGCAATTTACCTTGTTCATATTTTAGTGGCAAGTGGAATAAGGATTATCCTTTTGAAGATATTTAAGATTGATTTATCTATACTTCATATCTTTGTCGGTACTTTTCTAGGCCTTGCCATCCCATTTTTAATGTATAAGTTTTTTATAAAGAACAAATACCTTTCTTGGGTATTTGTTTTCCCTAGAAAAACTTAATTATAAAATCTTATTATATAACATATATGTCCAAATTAAAAACTGATAAAAATTATGTATTGATTATGGCCGGCGGTGTTGGCTCTCGTTTTTGGCCAAAAAGCCGTAATCATTTTCCAAAGCAATTTATTGATATTTTAGGTATTGGGAAATCTTTATTACAGCTTACCTATGAACGATTTTTGAACATTTGCCCAAATGA
>Ga0157370_10002805_pt1 | contig 20807 bp, 20 predicted proteins | sample C35metaG_FD_113463 | JGI IMG/M metagenome (GOLD analysis project Ga0157370, IMG submission 113463) | Corn rhizosphere microbial communities from Kellogg Biological Station, Michigan, USA - C3-5 metaG | ecosystem: Host-associated > Plants > Roots > Rhizosphere > Soil | place: USA: Michigan...
ATGGGATTGTAGGAAGACTGTTCTGGGATTTCGCCGGGAAGCAGATAGCACTGCCGATGGTGAAAGGGAATTATCCAGGGGAAGGGTTTGTGGAATGGCATCGGAGGGAGGTGTATAGGGGGTGAGTGCGAAGGCCGCACCGTGATTATCGACTTAACCAACTGAAATAATTGAAATTTAAAAATAAGAGAACCGACAAATATACTCACATGTATACTCAACGCGATTCTCTTAGGTCTTAGCTAGCTCAAAAATTACTCTTCATCATCTTCCACAGGTTCTAACGCGTCAAGCGCGACTCGCACCATAGCGATAGAACCAATACGGATGAAAGCATCTTCTCCATCTTCGTCGGTTATCATAAAACGATCCGTTGTTTCAGGCTCGCAATCCAGCGTGTCAAAGAACGCATTCAACTGGCCGATATCATCCGTCTCTTCGTTTTGCGGCACTTCAGGCTCAACACTCAGTGGAATCACTGGTCCGCCGTTTACCAGCGTGATATGGACATTAAAATAATCGTCTTCGTAATCATCATCCTCTTCGTCAACGATTGACCGCAGACCATCAGACAGGAACTGATGAAATATCACTTCACGAATATTTAACGCATAACGATACTCAGAAGAATCAAAAACGAAGAAGCGTTCTATATTTGGGGTGTTTTTTTCCTGAAAATAATAATAAAACCTCCGCTTATCCGTAGCAGAAATGGGCAACAGCAAATAGTCCTGCTGCCCCTGTAGCCAAAATTTTACGGTCCATAGACCGCTATCCATTTCAATACCGCTTGTGGCTATCGCCTCAAGATCTTCATCGGTTTTACGACGCTTCTTGCGGAAGTCGTTTATCAACCGATCGCTTTCCGGGAACACTACGTTTAGAGGTTTATCCAGGGCATTGCATATTGCCTGTGCAAGACTCAGCTTTGCCGCAACCTTCCCGGTTTCGATACGCTGAATTTGTTGCTGGCTGGTGCCGACCATACTCTCGGTCAGTGCAGAGATATCAGCGAGCTGGTGGATCATCGTCCTGATTTGTTCCAGCGCGGAATTGCGCCTGGTAACAATACGTTCAATGCTGGTGGAACTGATAAGTTCGGTATGGCCCGTCAGTACATCGGATTCTTTTCAAGTTAATGATTCATAAATATTTCTTTCCTTATATAAATGAAAAACGCCAGCCGGGTCAGGGCTGGCGCTTATGCAGTTTGGTTTGATGAGAGGCTACGGTCTATTGACGTTGTGCAGGAGCTGAAGATGGCGAAGATCCCGGACATCGTTCCTTGCCTGCTGGATGCAGGGTAATAGCGTAGCGGAATCGGTTCTGTCTTCGTCGTTATCGAAAATTAGCGTGGATTCACAGTCGATATTGTCCTGCAGCCAGTCGATCAGAATATCCAGCGCCGCTTCGGTAGTGAGTGTCAACATGGGGTTGCCTGTGATAATGAAGAGAAGATTTACCAGTCGAAGGTCTCAAAGCCCGGCAGCAGTTCACCAAAGGCATCGAAGTGAATGACGCTCAACGGGTAGCGACGCATCAGAGTGATAATCAACCGGCGACCGGCTTTCGACAGTCCGCGTCGTTTCAGTTGCAAAACCGGAAAAGCCCACGCATCCAGACGGATGAGATAGCCTGAGCCGGTATAGCAAATCCACTCTGCATCCTCGTCAGCTTCCCGCTGTTGCGAGAGCCGATACAGCAGATCGTTGTCTTCGCAGGTGATATGCGCGGTGCTGCACTGAATGCCGTGGTAGCGGGCGCTGGCAGGAAGCGGAGCTTCAATCAGCAGTTTTCCGGGCTCGTCTGCAATGCGAAACGAATAGCCGTTATCACAGACCACATCGATCAGATCGGTCAGTTCAATACCATCGATATCCACGGCGATCCGGCCCATGTTGAGGGCCAGGACGTTGATGGTATCGGCTTCCACTGTGAGGGAGAGTTTCATCGTGTCCCCCCGCTGTATTTGCCGGTGGTGATGTCGGTGACCACTTTGTAATCGTTGCGGGTCATCAGCCCGGTCGCTTTTCGTGCACGAAGGATATCGATACTGCCGATAAGCAGTGACTGTGTTTCTGCGCTGAAACCGTGACGATCGATACGGACCAGATCGTACTTTTCGACGATAAAATTGATGGCATCGCACAGCGAGATACCAGCCTCAATATGCTCCTGGATCACGCCATCGTTGCCAAATGGTGTATCTCTGAGCGTCAGACCGTAGTGGCGGTCCAGCAAGTGCGTCAGTAATATCTGCCAGACGGCGACAGGCGGCGGGCAGGACTCTGCCGCCCGTGCAGGGTGTATAGATTGGGTTTGCATGATGTTCTCTTTCTGAGGTGAAACGAGGAAGGTGGTGCCGGATGCTGTTGCAGGTCTGGTGATTATGCTGCTTGCGGTTTCCCCGGATAAATCGCGAGGTTGATATAACCACAACTGCCCAGTGTGTCCGCTTCGCAGATGAGACCATTGTGATACAGCGTGACGCAGTGCTGATGGCGGGGATTGAGTTCACCGGAAACCAGCATCAATTCAAGCTGTTTCAAAAGCAGCGGAAACGCCTGATCAAGATGGCGTAAATCCGCTTCGCTGAACGTGCCGGTGATGCTGGCGCGGTCGGCGAGATAGTGCAACTGGTTGCCTTCCTGCACCAGCCGTGCGCCAAAGCACGTCCTGACGGTATGTTTAAGTCCCCACTAGGGTTCGGCAATATCATGGGTTGCTACATTTGTTGTGTTCTGCATTTAAGTAATCCTTAACTGTGCATTAATTCAGGGTAACGCTGCGCAATACGACATACGGGCCATGACGGTCCTGACGGCGTTCAGCAAAAACCGCCAGTACGCCGCTGATATCCTGAACCTCTCGACCCGCGTAATGGCAGATGCTGCCGCTCCACTTGTACTTTCCGGTACAGAAACGAAACAACCGGGCTTCAGGATGCTGGCGGTATATCGTCATTGCCTGACGTTTGGGGATTATTTTCATCACAGGTCCCCTTACAGCCAGCCACGTTCAGCGAGCGAGACGATCTCCATCCCGCCAACAACCAGGTGATCCAACAGGCGGATGTCCACCAAATCCAGCGCCTGCTTAAGACGTTCTGTGATCCGTCTGTCTGCCTCGCTAGGCTCTGCGTGCCCTGAAGGGTGGCAGTGTGCGACGAGCATGGCGGCAGCGTTATGTTTCAGTGCTGCCTTCACCACTTTCCGTGGATGGACCTGCGTATGGTTGATGGTGCCGGTGAAGAGGGTTTCATGCGCAATCAGCCGGTGCTGGTTATCGAGGAAGAGCACGACAAACTCTTCGCGCTCCAGTGTGGCAAGTTGCAGGCGTAACCAGTCACGTACTGCATGGCTGGAGGTAAATGACGCTCCGGGTTCACGTAACTGACGCTCCAGCAGGGTTAGAGCCTCACGGATGGTGTGCTGTGCGGATGCCGATAATTTGGCGGCAAACAGCGGTAACTGTGTTTCCATTGTGGGGTCCTCAGTCGATGATATGCATGATGGCGCTGCATTCTGCGTGGTTGAGCGCGTAGTCCCGCAGACGGTAATAGTGCTCCGTCATGGCGTCGCATTCGGTGCGCATGGCGTGGTGGCTGTAAGTCATCAGACAGACGGCTATTCCGGCGGCTTCGGCGCTGAGTTCACCACCGTTACCATTCATCGGGTTGAACAGTGTCCATTTTTCATCGTCGTCACCGTCGGGCTCCGGAGCCATAAACGCGCCCTCATTGCTGAGGGTGTAAAAATTCCAGATACCTCCGCTGTAATCCGCGCACAGACGGTCCATCCAGGCGAAGATATGTGGCTCCAGGGTTATCCACTGTGGGATGGAGCCAAAGTGCTGCGGCCAGAAGTCGATACGCTGCTCATCGGACAATAATGTAGTGGTGAGGGCGTTGGGATTTTCGGTATCTGAAAGGGTTTGCAGATTTGTAGCGTTATTCATCGGTTATTCCTTTTGAAGGTCTATAAGTGTGGCTCCCGTAAACGGGAACCAGACGTGTGAAAAAGGTGGTTTGAGACGTGATGGTGAAGGAATGTGTTACCGGCGGGTCAGTTCCACAGGCGATACGTTCAGGTGTAACTGTGGGCAGGATTGTGCATAGCCATCGACATCGCACCGTGAGGGCCAGATACCATTAGCATCAGCCTGCTGACAAAGGCTAAGTTCACCAGGCGCAGAGGTCATCGTCGGATACAGAACGGCAGCCGGGCTGTTTTTGCAGAGAGACGGGCCAGACTGCTGTCTGGCAGGCATTCGCAGGAACGTGCTGCATCAGCTCAGCGCCTGCTGCAGCTTTTCTGCCATTACCCACAAAGCACGGTTCAGTTTGATATCGCCGTCGATACCGTTGACAGCACGGGTGCGGCTGCGTTTACCCTGTGCGGAGCGGCCACTTAAGCCTCCCTTACTCAAATTTTCCTGAAGCGTATTGAAAGTCGTCCACAAATCACTTTTTTCGTCCAGCCAGCGACGTGGCGTCAGTACCTGGGATTCGGTGATGGGCTGATGCTCTTCGCCAAAACGGTAGGCCAGAGCCGCTTTTGCAAACGCATGCTGAGCTGGTGGCGGTACCAGCAGTGACTGCATGGCCTCGCGTTTCTCCTCCACCCGGTCAAACACGCCGAGGACTTCATAAGCGCCTTCAATCACTTTTTCAACGACATCACCGCGATGCGGTACGCGGATCTCGCCAAACGACTGACCGCAGACGAGCGAGTTTGTACAAACACTTCTGAAGATCCCTGGTAATAACTGAAAGCTGGATGCGCCATCGTGCGAATTAAGAATGATGATTTCCGGCACCTGCTGGCCGTTTATCTGCCCGGCACGGCGCAGACGGAGCATGTGCTTTGTATGCGCACGCTTGCTCTGATCACGCACTTTAGTCTGACAGGCGAAGAAAGGCTCAAATCCTTCGCGCTGAAGGTTCTCCAGCAGAGTGATAGTCGGGATATAGCAGTAGCGCTCCGAGCGGGATTCGTGCTTGTCTTCGCCAAAAACGCTGGGAACATGCTGGTGTAATTCGTCGTGGGTCAGTGGACGATCACGGCGTATCTGGTTAATACGGCCAAAGCGGCTGGCTAATCGCATAATGAAAACTCCTTGTGGTTAACGGCATAAAAGCAAAAGACCATGCTCCAAAGAAACATGGCCTGATGCAGGGGGTGGCGGTTGTGATAAAGAAAGACGATGGACGCTGACTGTGGTTAGTTGTCGTCAGAGAGTGAAGGAACAGGGATACCATCATTGACGATATAGCGATTGAGCATCACCCCGGCTTCCGGGGCAAAGTTCCAGTCGCGCCAGATGAGCATACCGTCGGTATCGCGGATAACGAGGCGAAAATGGGTACCCTGGTCGTCTTCAATGGCAACATTGGTGTACACGGCGGCTATAGCTTCAGCCTGAGCGCGGGTGAACGTCCCTTGCGGCAACGAGGGAACCTGATGATTTCTCATGATTTCCGTTGCCACGGATAAGGTGGCAGAAACGTGGTGCAGGCAATGCGGCCAATCGTGCGGGTGGTGGTGACATCCACCGCCCCGCTGACCACGCCACCGGCCAGGGGCACCAGACGAATAAACTGACCACCGGTGCGCATACCGGCACGGGCGGCCATCAGCACCAGGGTTTTCTCCACAATCTTGCGTGTAAAGGGGCGGGTCCAGTTCTCCATCGCCTGTAGCGCCACCTCCTGCAACAGCACTTTGGCAGCGTTACCGCACAGGCACAGCCCGGCGAGCGCACGGATACGTTCGTCAGCCAGATTGCGTTTGCCGAGACAGGCAATGGCTGCCACCAGTCGGGTCTGGAGAAACAGTACGCTGGTGATGTTCAGCGGCAGCGTGACAGGCATCGCCACCACCCCGCCCACACAGGATAAAAAACCGGTACTGCCCGCCTTGACGCTCTCCCAGCGGATCATCGCGTGGGCGGCTTTCATCACATCCCCCTTCGCATCGGCGAGATAGCGTTCAGCCAGGGATTCAGCCGACTCGATCCCGGCAATCCCACTGACGGCTTTGTCATAGAGCCAGCCCATCATTGCCTGAATACTGCGGGAGTTGTGTTTCTCTGCAGGCATCTCATCGTCATACTCAACGTCAATCTCATCGTTATTTTCCATTCGTTCTCCTGCTTAAACAGTGGATAAAAGAAAGGCCAGGGACATCGCTGTGATGAGCCTGGCTTGTGGGTTTGCTGTCAGAAGGTATAAAAAGAACAAGCCACGTCCCCTGTAGGGATGTGGCCTGCTGTGTGGGGTAGAGTCGTGGCAGGGGTATTCCTGCGGTTAATGACTTTTACAGTCAGTTCAGGATGAAGTGTTCACCCATTTTGTCGTTGTCAACGTGACTATCCTGGGGAAGCTGGCGGGTATCGAGCGTCAGATGGGTTTTGCATTCGTGAGCCGAAACCAAGTCGCCGTTTTTGTACACCCGAATACCCTGAAACTCTTCATGACCGGTGTCTTTACTCAGCAGAATGTAGTCGTATACCCCTTTGTTAAAGCGGATATAACTGGCAGAGCCCATTCCCAGCGGTGCGTGGTAGTGGAAGGCTTTCACGCCGAACAGCCCTTCCGTTAACTCCAGCTCGGGTTTATCGTTTTTATCCGAGTAGGTGTAGCGATAATCCTGTCCTGCGGCGGCAAAGACACCCACATTTTTCCCGTTATCCAGGGTACAGAACGCATTCACCGAGAGATCGACAGACTGCTGAGCTGTCTGCTTCTCTGGTTCTGTTATTTCAGTGGTACTTTTCGACATACGATGTTGTGCCGCGAGGCGGCGGGCTTCATTTGCCGCTTCTGCATCTTTTTGCGCCTGGCTACCCAGGCCATAAAGATTTTTACTGGTTCCGTCTCCATAGAACCCACCTTTTCCTGAACCTTCAGCAACGCCCGCTTTTGGATTGTAGTTGGCAGTTATTTCCGGATCAGCTTCGCGTGAATATGCCTGTTTTGATTGTTTATGCCATTGGCCGTTTTCATCCTGTTTGTAACCCATCTTTGCCATGTCCTGCTTGTATTCTGACTGAGGATCGAAATCAGCCACCTTCTGATTAATTACCGAGCTGCACGCGCTGGCAAAATCAGCAGTACTGAAGGTAAAAGAAGAACCAAACGTGCTCATGCTGACTTTTTTGTTTTCTTTCAATGAATTAATAACTGACTGAATATCACTGGTTGCCACGGTTGTCTGCACAGCCTGGTATTGGGACTGGCTGTTACACATCACGCTGGATGGATAAGACGTGTTATTAATCCTGAAATTACTCCCTGCAAGTTCGGTGGTGCCACGACCGCCGCACTGCGGCTTATTCTCAATAATACCGATCGTTGATGGCTTAACCCGTAGCAGAACCTGGCCGTCATCGCTGTACGACTGGCAGAAGGTACCATTGACGGTCCAGGCGGCAGAGGCATTAAACGCCGCCATGCTGAGCACAACCGCCAGCAAGGTTTTCTGATGTGGACGGTATTTTTTCATTCAATTTTCTCCTTTTTTATTACTGAACGGGAAACGGGCTTGTTTCCCTGAATGGTTTTACTTCCTGAACGTACTCATCACCCGCTAATCAGCGGGAAACCTTCATCCTGCCCTCTTCGCTGTTGATAACCCTTCCGGCCGTGGAAATGACCCGACCTAAACCTATGCCAGGGTGCGTGCAATCGGCAATATCATGATCGTTTTTATCGATCGATTTAATAAAATTGATCTGTATAATCAATTAATATTTTTGTAAAGACAACCCAATCACGGTGGCGAAAGGTTTTTAACACTATGTTTTTATTTGTTTTTTCTAAGCCGTGGTTGAAGGTGGCTGGGTCAAAGCAATACAGGTGATGTAATGAAACGATGTGCAAGATGTAACAAGAGAAGAGGCATCATCAGCCGTCTGTTTGGGCTTGATAAGGAATTCTGCGACGAGTGCTTATTTGATACTGAGCAAGAAATCAGGGAGAAACACATCCTCCCCGTCAGGCGTCAGAAAGATGACAGCAAAGGGAAAGCGTAACCTGATATGCAGCCTAAAATTGATGTCAGCGTCATTATCCCGGTATTCAATGCGCAGGCCACTATCGGCCATCAGGTACATGGGCTCCTCAGCGAGCAAACACACAGCATTGAGGTGATTGTTGTGGATGATGGCTCTACCGACGAAACGTCGACCATACTGAGCGCCATCACCGACGAGCGGCTGATTCTTGTTCATCAGGAAAATCAGGGTGTATATGCTGCAAGAAATGCCGCTCTGGCAGTACACCGGGGTGAATGGGTGGTTTTTCTGGATGCGGATGACCGGATTGAAGACGGTTTTCTCCGGGAGAGACTGAAAAGCGCACGAGCGGCCCAGGCTGATGTTGCCCTTTTCAATGGCTGGTACACCGACAGCAGTTGCCTGCAACGGCGACCGGTTCATCGTAAGCAGCCCTATGCTCAGGCACTCAACGGGCATGCGTGGATACAGCATTGCGTGGCGCAGAAAGAATGGCCGCATTACCTGTGGCTGCAGATGGTACGCTCGTCCTACATCAGGAAGAATAATCTGCGTTTTCAGGAGGGTAAAAGCCACAAGGACATCCTCTGGACGATTAACCTGGCCGCTGCAAACGGCCTGTTTTATTTCGCTGACAGAAAAGACTATTTCTACATCACGAACCCAGCATCGATTACCCACCGACAGGACTACTACGATATCCGTGCACATAGCTACATTGACGTTATCAGCGACATTCTCGCTCTTTCATCCCTGCCGCAACACAATGAGATAAGGAAGCCTCTGAGAAGGCATGCGCTGGTTGAGTGTCGCCATTTTCTCGGGTTGTTCCGGCGTAAGATTGCCAACCGGCAGGCAGCCCGACAGCTGTTCATGCAGAGAATCGCGTTGCGTCAGTTGATCGCAGGGGTCAGCAGTCTGAGCGACCTCTTTTTTGTGCTGAAACTTGTGAGAAAGATTTACCTGTAGCCAGTGAGGTTACGCAGCGGCGAATCTCGCGAGATATATGCAACAGAGAATTGCCGCATAAAACTAAAAAACCCGGAACGCTACATCAGTAACGAACCGGGTAAGTCATGCAGGAAGTGGTTTATTCACCGTTGCAGAATAGATTCCTGATCTGTTCAAATAAGTAATATAGCCGCAAAAATATCTGGAATATCCTTCACTCAAAAGTAAGATCTTCCCCCATAAGACGCCATAAATCGACGGGTTCCTTCTTCTGTGGTAGTACATAAAAAAAGGTGGTGGAAGAATGTTTGATGCCAGTGGAATAGCGATAACACACAACTTCATCGTCGGCATCGCCAGGCGCGATTATCTCCTGTGAGTAGAAGCCATTGTAGAACGCCACCACAGCCTCTCTGCTGTCTATCTCAACACTGAAGTAGCGACGAAGATACTTACGCAATAAGCGGTACATCAGACCGATACACTGCTTGTGTGGCTCGTGTAATGACGAGGTGACATCAAAGCATTTATTAAAAACACGGCATAAAAGCGCCATGACGCGATCAGGATCGCCAGATAGCACCGCATGGAACCCCACAATCGCCAGTAGCTCCAGATACAAAGGATATTCAGGGAACAGCTGCCGGATCTCCCCCAGGCATTCTGAAATTCTGTGATGTCCAAGACGCCACAATTCCCCATGAAGCAGCGTGAACAAGGGAAGTTGTTGCTCAATACCACCAAACTCAATCTTTCTGGGAACATTACCATGAAAGCGTCTGACAGGTGTGACTCGGCTCAATTCTTCGTTAACCGTTAAGACGCCATACCGCTCTACCAGTCCATCATACAAACTTCCGTTAAATGGAATACATTCACCTGCTGATTTGATACCGTCGAAACCATGGCCCTGATAAGGTATTACATCTCTGTTTCTGCGGTTTATTAATTCAGGAGCTATAATCAAATTACCTGCTATGTTTGCACCTCCTTTCCCATTTGGATACATATGACATATTTCAATACACAGCAACGCCACAAGCTTCATTTTTTCCTGTCCCCACTCGTAAGTAAGAATGGTATAGCTTCGCTGATGACGGGCTTTTATCTGATATAGTTGGTGAAAATCCACCACATCCCCTGGTCCAGTAATAGATCCTAATACCAGTGGATTACGTGTATAGGTACTATTAATGTGCTTCCAGTATGATGAATTCAGAATACTTACGGTATTGTTGGTATTAATTTTACGTGAACCTTTCTGACGGCATGCTGCACTACAATACTTTTCATTTCTTGTCTCTGCCAGAGAATCACCGCAACACTGGCACATACTTAATAACTTCACCTCCTGATTTTGTTGATTAAATAAAAATGTCTGATAATGCTTCTCACAAAGGCCTGCATTACCAGCTTCTGTTCGTCTGAGTATTTCCTTTTTACAATTACTCCGATCACATTGTGTCATGATAATATTGTTGATGGTTATGATCTATAAATAGAATAGATAGTGATGATGAATGATGAATGATGAATGATGAATAGTAATAAGATAATGTATAATGGGTTAAATGAGACAGAAGACACCTAGAGACTATCTCACTAACCCACCCTCAATACTCACTTATTATGAATCGTATATCTCCTCCTCTGACAGGTATTTTGATGAAGCCCTTCGATCACACATAGTGATCCCATGGTGACTATGAAGGGCATTCCTGAATGCTGATTTCGTGACTAATCATTCAATCGCGAGGTCTTTGCCTCTTATGCCATATCACCTCCCAAATGGCTTCATCGCTCAATTTTTAACCGCAAACAAAAATCCCAAGCATAACCACAGCCGCGATTCTGCGAAAATTCGCAAGAATCAGGGCATATAGGTTCATGGCAGATTACATATTGATGGAAAAACACTCAATCACCTTGGGAAGCACCAACATACGGAATGAATAAATAATCATATCGAACATCCAATAACGATCACCGATTTCACCAAGTGAACGTCAAATTTGGTAAGTTCAGAGACACCCTTTCAGGTGCATAATCGGGCTCAAGACATCTGATTCCATGAGGGAATAAGTCTAGCCGTACACGTGGTTCCTGAAAAACGCCGAGTGAATTAGCCAGAATGATATAAACAGGGCCTCCTGTGTAATTCTGAATCAAATAAATTCTCTTTTGCCATGCCAGTTGATCCAGTATGGGTTCCAGTTTACTGGCAAGTCGGAGATTATTATCCTTATGCTTTGGCCCCAGACGCATAATTTCTGACTTGGAGATTATAGCAACTCCTTCTATCATCATTTTGTTGTGGATCCAGTGGTACACTTCCAGTACATCTTTTTCAAAAAGGAAAAAATGCGAGTTTTTATAAAATACATTACAAGCCTGTTGCATATACCAATCAATGATCCGCTGAGCACATTCAATTGCTGAAAGCGATATCTCATTTCCTGGTCGCTCATCAAAGTAGTGAAGAATTGCTGCCAGCCGTAATACGTTAGAACCAGATTTAAGTGCAATATCCTTAATATGCTCCCATGGGCCTCCTTCAATTATTTTTTGCTTCATTTCGGCGCGTTTCTCGCCCATGAATGCAATAGCTTGAGGCGACAGAATAAGTTGTTGCTTATCAGTGCTGCCATTATAAAATCGTTGCTTTGCCTGTTTTAATAGCTCCTGAACTCTGTTATCAAATTCTTCAAGGGCGCGATTCATATGACTAAAATCGCCATCCTGATATTTACATTCTCCATCTACTTTGACTGCCAGAAAACGGGCAAGGAAACCGCTCCCTCTTCCTGTTGCCTGGTTCCTGGTGATATATTCATCAAAAATATCGGGCTGAACCATCAGGCAAAACATCAGGCGAAGATTGATTTCACAATCCACTCCGTCACGTTGATATGAATATGGAGCACCATCCCATCCGAGGTTAAATATACCCGGATCGTTTTTAGCCCTGGATTTGAAAAATGTCACCGCTTCTTCAGAGAAAATACCAGCATCAGGATTATCTGCGAGGCTTTTGATAAGCTCACCGTTAGATATATCCTGATATAAAAACTTAAACCGGACAGGTTTCTTCGGTTTATTCTTAAGATGTTCCTCCATAGCCGCTTCTGCATCTTCACGACCGTAGTTGCTGGACGTCGCCTGCCGTAGGTTTCGGGCCAGGGCCTTTTTATTTTCCTCCCACAGGCTTGTATCGGCCTGAAATTGGTTCAATAGATTTTTATATTCATCATTCACCACTGATGAAAAATCATGAAAGACCTGCATGACTGCTCTCAACACCGTAGACTTTCCACTACCGGACCCTGCAACAACCAGAAAATTGAGCACGGCGGGCTCAGGGATCTTTGTATGTACAGGTATCACTTCAATCAGCGGGAGGCAGGCAAGAGAAGCAGCAGCCAAAAATGAACTGGCAGCAATCTCTACAGAGACTTTTTTATTTACGCTCGTAGCGATGATTGCATTGCTGATTTTTGTGGGAAGAGACTTTATTGGAAATGATCGTGTTTCAGAGGCGATTACAGACAGATTTTGTTGATCAGGAGTCCCCCCCTGATAATTCTGCAAGGGCAGATTCATGATAATGGTTCCTTATTGTTAAAGAGCATAAGACATATACCAGCTGATGAACAGCAGGTATAGCTGTTCCCCTCACGGGGTTAATGTGATAAATATGCTGGTACAGATAATTTATTTTCCAATTACAGGCGTGCGTATTTTCTCGTACTTTAGATAATCCCGTTAATACAAATCTTTTCAGTAAGCGATATTGCAATCCGAGTTACTTGCGATTTGTGTCCCGCTCATTTAACCATGCTTCATAATCACTTCTTCTCCAGCGGCTGGAACGGCCTATTTTAAGGGGGTGGGGGAATAATCCCCGCTTAATAAGGGAAAAATACAGCTTGTCGCTAAGACCACTGTGAGCGGTGATGTCTTTCATGCTGAGCAAAATGTCATCACCCATTGCAAAGCGGGTACGTTTTTCAACGTCTGGAGGAAGTGGTCTCCCGATCTGTTCGTTGTTATGTCGGTTTGCGTAAACCGGATATTCTGTTTGTGGCGGGTTGGTCATTGTTGATTCCTCTTGGTTGATTGCCGGAGCTCTCTGCTCCCTACGAAAGAGAAATCTACAGACTGTCTGAACGCAGCACGACACCATCAGCAAAAAAATAATTTAAATTTTACTTGGTGTCTTGATTTTTTTCTTTTTATCATTTCCCCAGTGCATGGCAAAGTGTCCTGTTTCAATTTTTTCAAGCCTGTCTTAATGTGATCAATCACACAGAAACGTATTATGATTTCAACAGAATACTTGTTAGGCTGGGAAGTTTACTTGTGACGATGAGGAGGATATTTGGTGGGAAGATCCAGGAAGGCAAAACTTTTTGTGGATGAGCATGGCGATACACCAGGGAATCATTACTGGCATCGGTTTATGTCACTGTACTATGTAGAACATCCATCAACATTGGGTAAGTATGCTTACAGTAGATTCAGTTCGCTTGAACCGCTGGAGCAGGTATATATAGGCGAATTAAAAAACGCTTTTGAGATATGGTTTGATGTGCTTCATGCCAACCCACCCTCAGAACCTACAACCTTTCAGAAAATGTTCCTTGATGAACCTATGTCACGTTTGATAATAATAGATGAAACGCTGGTGTACGATATCTTCTTCCGTTTTATCTATGAAATGGATATCAAGCGGGAAGATGTCTCAGCTCATCTGGATGCACTTCTTATCGATGATAAAATCCCATACCCATATTTTTTTGAAATTTCATGCTATTTTTACATTATTGCTACGCGGATTTTTGCCGACGAAAATTTTGATAATAAAGAGATTCAGTTTTTTAGAGCAATGTTTGAGGCTATCAATACGTTAAAAGAGTTCACATGTAAGCATGACGCGTATATTCAAGAGAAAAACAAGAAACTCCATAAAAAAATATCAGGTAAAGGTGGCGAGAACAAATGGTCAAAGATCCGTGCAGAAGTCATCCGTTTACTGAAAGAAGAAATTAACTCAGGCAAATATTTGGCGAAATTTAAGAGTAATGCTGATTTGACTGAATATTTACTTCCTAAGGTGGAAGAGTATATTCGCACCTGCAATCTAAAATCACCAGACGATTTGTTTTATACGCTTGAAAGCTGGTCAATAAGCCCTAAATCAGATATTTCGGCACTGTATGGATTATTGGTCATCTAATCAGGCTGGGTAAATCATTGTAATAAACCATTCAATAATACATTAAGATTTGGAAGACTGGATGAAACTTGCTGATTCAGAATTATTCGGAACTGTTATAGTACCAGAAGACTTTAGTGAAATATTAACCCTGGCTACTTTTGAGATACAAAATGAACGAAATATTTACATGTGGCGAGGGCAAGGTGATATTGCATGGCCAATACATAGTTCAGCATACAGACGCCTTATGAAGGATAGAGACCATCCATTAGGAGAGCATGTAATGCGAGATTATGAACGGGAGTTATTACTAAATGCTCAGCATCAAGGGTATCATTTCGAAAATGGTAGGGAATTAAGTGATTTTGAGTTGCTGGCAAAGCTTCAGCATCATGGTGCAGCCACCAGGATGATCGATGTATCAAGAAATATCCTGGTTGCATTGTGGTTTGCATGTGATTCAATGCGTGATAAAACAGGCCTTTTATTTGGATTGCATTATTCGGCGATCAATGGATTTGAAGGGCGTCCTGATAAACGCTCTTATAATCAAGTATTTGATAGAAAGAGTGATATAGCGACAAATGAAGATGATTTCGATAATACTCCAACATTATGGCAGCCTCCTGTTGTGACAAAAAGAATTGCTGCCCAAAGTGCACAATTTCTTTATAGCCGGGTCAGCCACGATACAACAGGAAGCCTGAGTTTCAGATGCGGTGAGAATATCGTGAACATGATCGCAATAACACCAGAAATGAAAACTAAATGTTTAAAGATATTAGAGAACACTTTTGATATCCGGAGGTTTACATTATTCCCTGATATTGACGGCTTTTGTTTTTCTAATAGCACAAATTTTGGATGTCACAGTAATGAAAGATGGTGAATATTCTATTCGGCAATCTACGAATTGATCTTCCCAACATAAAGTGGACACAGCCCTAAGCGAGGTTCTGGTTTTCAACTGTTCCGGGCTGAGACCGCCACAGGCACCGTGAAGAGGACAGCTATTGTAATCACAATAGATATAATTAAACACAGCCATTAGCATCAGTTCACGGCTGACAAAGCGCTATCAGTGCACGCATTCCACCTTCAGTGAATGAAAGAAGCTTTCCTTCTGCACAGGCATTATCGTAGCTGTTGCCTTTAGCGCCCATGATGCTTCACAGAAGACAGGCACTGAAAGCGAATCCACGATTGCTGGTGGTCAGAATGGCGCTTTGGCCTGACATTGATTCGCTGGTTAACCGACGCCGAAACCTGTCCAACTGTTTCATCAAATCACTGGTATAACCAGCTGTCCCCAAGGTTTGAACATGGCAGAGGTCGAACACCACCATTACCCGTATGTGTATCCAGAACCAAAGCTCCCTCCCCCGAAACTCTCGGTTTTGGGATCGCCGAATTCATTGCATAGTGTTAATATTACCGCCAATTTTTCAGCGTTCTGATTCCTTCTGTGAATCAATGTATTGGGCTTTCCTAAGAGCCGAACGTTAAGAACCTACAATGCTTAAAATTGATAAGAAACAAGGAATATATGTCCAGGCTGACTGATTTAATAGCTAAAGCGAAGGCCAAAGACCCGCAACTGGGTGCAGATCTTGATCGAGAAATCAAGATCCTGTCATCACGACTTCCCTTTGGTCTTAATTTCGAACGACATAGCCCTGAAGTTGTTGAGTTGCCATTGCGGCCTATTCGCAAGGGAGACAAGGTTCGCGTTCTGCCGGAGCGTGGCTCTCCTAAGAAAGGCGATCAGCGGCTATGGCAGGTGAAAGCCATCAACAAGGCGAAAAAGACCGCTGATCTCGAGTTGCTGGATGCAGCAGATGTCGAGACTCAGACTGTAGCGCTGAACGATCTTGTGGTTATAGCAGAGTTTCGTGACACCATCTGGCCAGGTCTGGTCAGTACGGGAAAAGTACAGCGCGGTGGTGATAAGCCTTTTCACTCGGTTATCAATGGCGAAAACTATCATGTGCTGAAAGCATTGACCTACACGCATAGAGGCAAGGTGGATGCCATTTATATCGATCCTCCATATAACTCGGGGGCGAAAGACTGGAAATACAATAACGATTACGTTGAGAAGGACGATTTATATCGCCACAGTAAATGGTTGGCCTTTATGGAACGCCGCTTGTTGGTAGCTAAAGAGTTACTAAATCCTGCCGACTCAGTTCTCATCATCACTATTGATGAGAAAGAATATTTACGACTTGGGCTATTGCTCGAACAAGTGTTCCCAGAAGCTAGTATTGAGATGGTAACGTCTGTGGTAAATCCCCGTGGTCGTCATCGCCCAAGAAGGTTTGCCCGGTCGGACGAATATATCTTTTTTGTTCTGTTTGGAAACGCAACAGTTGGACAAGAGTTAGATCCAGACTTTGCCGGAGGCAGCCAAGTTCCATGGAGGACTCTGAGACGAAGTGACGCTGCGTCGGCACGAGGTAAGCCAAAAGGCGGTACGGCTCAATTTTATCCGATCTACGTAAACAGCAATGGAGAAATTGAAGAAATAGGTACACCACTACCGCATGGAATTCCACGTAATACAGTCCCAGAACGTGAAAATTGTGTTGCAGTATTTCCAATACGCGACTCAGGGCTTGAAATGAACTGGGGATTAACCTCTTCAGCTCTTAAGGCAATCCACGCTAAAGGCTATGTACGCGTTGGTCGCAGCACGCCTAATAAGCCACAAAAATGGGAAATATCATATCTGACATCTGGCAAAATAGATGATATAGAGGGCGGGCGTGCGACTATTGTTGGGCATAATTCTGATGGCAGTGTTAAAGCGGAATACATTGCGGATAAGTTGAAGACACCAACGTCAACTTGGATGAGAATCTCTCACAATGCAGAAACAGGTGGAACAAATCTGCTGAAAGCTCTGTTGCCTGATCGTCGATTTCCTTTCCCAAAATCACTGTATGCAGTTGAAGATGCACTCCGTTTTTTTATTTCAGCAAAAAAAAATGCTGTAGTAGTAGATTTCTTCAGTGGCTCAGGAACAACCGCCCATGCAGTAATGCGTCTGAACAAACAGGATGGTGGTCGCCGCCAGTGCATCTCCGTCACGAACAATGAAGTCGCTGCCAGCGAACAAAAACAGTTGCGCGAACAGGGTTTACGCCCCGGAGATTCCGAATGGGAAAAATGGGGGATCTGTGATTACATCACAAAGCCGCGTGTACAGGCCGCTATAACAGGCAAGACACCTGAAGGAGAACCGATTGATGGCGACTATAAGTTTATCGACGAGTTCCCAATGTCTGAAGGCTTTGAGGAAAACGCTGAATTCTTCACCCTGACCTACGAAGCTGAGAAATCGGTTAGCTACAACCTAGCATATGCCCGCATTGCGCCGTTGCTGTGGCTACGTGCAGGCGCACGCGGCAAACGTATTGACACACTACCCGCGGAAGGATGGGTAGTAACTGATGCCTATGGACTGCTGTCGGCGGTTGATCAGGCTACACCTTTCATTGACGCTATTAGCGATGCCAGTGAAGTCCGCGTGGCCTTCATCGTCACCGACGATGATCGGCACTTCCAGGCTGTCACCAGGCGTCTGCCAAAAGGTGTTGAGCCGGTACGTTTGTACGAATCGTACCTGACCAATTTCAGCTTCACCAGTGGGGAATTAACAGAATGAAGTTCACTCTCAAAGACTACCAGCGTGATGCTGTACGTGATTCGCTGGTGAATCTCAGAAAAGCTCGCCGTTACTGGCATAACGAAAATGACAAGAGCGCTTTCTCTTTAACGGCTGTGACCGGTGCGGGTAAGACCGTCATGGCTGCCGCTGCGTTTGAAGCATTGTTTCATGGCGACGACGAGTTTAATTTCGATGCCGATCCTGGCGCGGTAGTAATCTGGTTCAGTGACGATCCTGCATTAAACGAGCAAACCCGCTTTCGCTTGATGGAAGCCAGTGACCGTATCAACTACAACGATATGGTTGTGGTCGAACATCCTTTCAGTCGGCGCAAATTTCAGGCTGGAAAAATCTATTTCCTTAACACGCAGAAGTTTGGCAAAAAAAGCCTGCTAGTGCGCGGGTTCGATGATAAAGGCGGGCTCTTCGAAGCAGCTCCTGATGCACAGGCTTATACGCTATGGGATACCATCCAGAACACTATTGAAGACCCGGATCTAACCCTCTATCTGGTGCTGGACGAAGCGCACAGAGGTATGGGTTCGTCAACGGCTTCCAGTGAAGCTGCTAAGAGTACTATTGTGCAACGTCTAATCAATGGTTCGGCTGGAGTGAAAGGTATTCCAGTAGTGTGGGGTATTTCTGCCACAGTTGAACGTTTCGACAATGCTATTGCCAATGCCGGTCATCATGTCAAACTGCCGAACGTGGTGGTTGACTCGGCTAAAGTGCAGGAATCGGGACTTATCAAGGACGATATCATTCTTGGTGTACCGGATGAAGCCGGAGACTTCGATACTGTATGGGTACGCCGTGCTGCCGACAGACTCAGGGAAGTGACCGATGCCTGGGCAGAGTATGCAAAACAGCAGGAAACTGTGCGCGAAGTAGTGCCGCTGATGGTATTCCAGGTACCCAATACGCCTGACCCGAACGAAGTGGGGCGTTGGCTGGATACGCTATTCTCTCGTTACCCCGAATTGCCCATTGACAGTGTTGCTCATGTTTTCGGTGAACATACCACACAGCGTTTCGGCCAATACCAAGTACCTTATATTGAACCGCAGCGGGTGCAGGAATCAACTTGGGTACGAGTACTGATTGCTAAAGATGCAATCAGCACTGGCTGGGATTGCCCGCGTGCCGAAGTAATGGTTTCCTTCCGCGCTGCCAGCGACAAAACGCATATTACGCAATTACTGGGGCGTATGGTACGAACTCCACTGGCTAGACGCATTCCGGGTAATGAGCGCTTAAACTCTGTCGAATGCCTGTTGCCCAAGTTTAATACCAATACAGTGAGAGATGTCGTCAATACCTTGTTTAAGGGCGATGATACATCTCCTCCGAGCGGACGTATCTTGGTTAACCCTGTGGAGATGAAACCTAACCCAGCGGCTTCAGCTGCCGTATGGGAAGTATTTGAAGCGCTACCTTCACAAACCCGACCACAGAAAGGAGCCAGACCCGCCAGACGACTGACCGCGCTGGCACAGGAGCTGGTTGATGACGGCATTCTTGATGGGGCTGTAAGGAAAGCCCATGCTGCTTTACACGTTGTCCTGGACAAGTTCCAGACAGAAAATGCTGAAAAAATCAAAAAAACGCGCAATGCAGTGCTCGTGGTGGATGGTAAGGCGGTGGTTGCCAGTCTGAAGAACAAAGCAATGACCTTCAACGAATTCTGGGAGGAGGCGGACGTAGCGGTGATTGATGACGCCTACCGGCGTGCAGCCCGAATCTTCAGCCCGGATGTTTCACGTACCTATGTCGAATATCTGGCCGATAAGGTCGCGGATCGAGAAGAGGATGCTGAGGAGTATTTGGAAGCAATCATGGAAGCTCGTGTGACAGTTGCTGGTTTGGGTCTAGTGATGGAAGTGCAGGATTACTTCGATGCCGAGGCTGATAAACTGGCGAAGGCGTGGCTGGCTGAGTACACACCGCAGATCAAGTCCTTGAAAGATGAGCGAAAAGAAGCTTATCGTCAAATCGTCGAAATGAGTGCGGAACCGCAGGATGTGGATCTGGTCAGGCCAGAGAACAAGTTTGAAATGACCAGGTCGCGTGAAGGCGAGAAGGAAACTGACCTTCCTGTCTGGAAACACCATTTGTTGTGTGACGAAAGCGGGAACTATCCGGCTCAGTTGAACCAATGGGAAACCACGGTTTTTGAGATCGAAACCAAACGTGAAGGATTTACTTTCTGGTATCGAAATCCACAATACACAGGGCAGTCGTCACTAGGAATCGCTTATGTTGAAGCCGAACAGTACAAAATTGTTCGTCCCGATTTCCTCTTCTTTGCCGAACAGGATGGCGAAATGATTGTGGACCTGGTAGATCCACATGGCCTTCATCTGGCTGATGCCTTGCCTAAACTGAAAGGACTGGCGCTATATGCCGAACACCATCCTGATGCTTATAGGCGAATCGAATCCGTCGCCGAAGTAAAAGGTAAATTACGGGTGTTAGATTTGAAACGGCAAGATGTACGAAATGCTATAGCTGTAGCTGAAAATGCAGAATCATTATTCAGCAGCAATTTTGCTGGCTATTATCAGTAACCTATTGGTAATAAGGAAACGTAATGGCCTTTTACTCATAAAAGGCCATTTTAGATGCCCCAATTAATTACCCTTAACCCCGATTTACCTTCGCATAATCAAACGGCGTAATCGCTCTTTCCCGATTTGCATCTAGAAAATCGGCCCACCACTGCAACATCAGTTTGCGTTCATCCAGATGTTCCGCTTTATGGATATACGCCGCCCTCACCGAATTGCGTTCCATATGGCTCATCTGCCTTTCCACCGCATCCTTAGACCATAGTCCTGACTCAATTAACGAACTACAGGCCATTGTACGAAAACCGTGGCCGCAAACCTCAACTTTAGTGTCATAGCCCATCCCCCGTAGCGCACTGTTTACCGTGTTCTCGCTCATGGG
>Ga0157370_10002807_pt1 | contig 20805 bp, 15 predicted proteins | sample C35metaG_FD_113463 | JGI IMG/M metagenome (GOLD analysis project Ga0157370, IMG submission 113463) | Corn rhizosphere microbial communities from Kellogg Biological Station, Michigan, USA - C3-5 metaG | ecosystem: Host-associated > Plants > Roots > Rhizosphere > Soil | place: USA: Michigan...
CTGGTGTTGGTGATTCTGGCGTTTGTGCTTGAGAACCAGCAGTCGGTTTCGTTGTCATTTTTAGGCTTAGCTGCTCCTCAATTGCCGATTTCATTGGTTGCCGTTGTTGCCCTGCTGATTGGAATGTTGATAGGGCCGTTGCTTGGCTGGTTCTTGGCAAGGAATTCAGGAAGAGCTCGCAAGCGTTTGCTTCATTGAAGGTGTAACTGGGGCTGCTCACAGTTTGTCCATAACCAATAGTAAAACGTCGGTTAAGCTGTAAAATGCCATGTTTGTTCGATCGTGACATATCCTCACATCGATTCGGACTGACTCTGACAGAAGCATCTTGTTGATGGCTTCTGATTCAAGGATTAGACGGCGTTCACTGGTGGCGTTGTCAGCAGCTCAAGGGCATGGTCTCGCGTGAAAATTCTAGTTACCGGTGGCGCCGGATTTATCGGCTCGGCGGTCATTCGCCATATCATTTCCAATACTCAAGATGCGGTAGTCAACGTTGATAAGCTGACTTACGCAGGCAATCTGGAGTCATTGGCTGATGTCAGTAGCAGCGCGCGCTATACCTTTGAGCGTGTAGATGTCTGCGATCGTGCTGAAGTTGAGCGCCTTCTCCGGCAGCACCAGCCGGATGCAATCATGCACCTCGCTGCAGAGTCCCACGTTGATCGTTCGATCTCTGGGCCGGCCGAGTTCATCCAAACCAATATTATTGGCACCTACACGCTGTTGGAGGCGGCCCGTCACTATTGGTCTGTTTTGGATGAGGGTCGTAAATCCCGCTTTCGCTTCCACCATATTTCGACAGACGAAGTATATGGAGACCTGGAAAGCCCTGATGAGCTATTCACCGAAACTACGCCTTACCAGCCGAGCTCACCGTACTCCGCCAGTAAGGCCAGCTCTGATCACCTGGTTCGTGCTTGGGCTCGCACGTATGGTCTGCCAGTGCTGGTTACCAATTGTTCAAACAACTATGGTCCATATCACTTTCCGGAAAAACTGATTCCTCTAGTCATTCTCAATGCTTTGGAAGGGAAAGCTTTACCAATCTATGGCAGCGGTAATCAAGTGCGCGACTGGCTTTATGTTGAAGATCATGCACGTGCGTTATACAAAGTCGTCACCGAAGGAGTTGTTGGTGAGACTTACAACATTGGCGGTCACAACGAGAAACAAAACATTGAAGTGGTGCAAGCCCTCTGCGCTTTACTTGATGAACTACGTCCCGATTCCATTTATTGCCCACATGCCAATCTGATCACCTACGTCCAGGATCGTCCTGGCCATGATCAGCGTTACGCGATTGATGCCAGCAAGATTCAGCGTGAACTTGGCTGGTCGCCCGAAGAAACATTTGAAACGGGTATTCGCAAGACAGTGCAGTGGTACCTGACAAATATTGATTGGGTTGCTCACATAAAGAGTGGCAGCTACATGCAGTGGATTGATCGACACTACGGGAATCACTGAGCAGGCATGAAAATCCTTCTGCTGGGAAAAAACGGCCAAGTGGGCTGGGAGCTGCAGCGCTCGCTTGCACCTCTCGGTGAGGTGATTGCTCTGGATCGCTGCTCGACGGGCGGTCTGTCTGGCGATCTGTCTAATCTCGATTCATTGCGTGCGACTATCCGGAAAGTACAGCCCAATATTATTGTTAATGCCGCAGCCTACACCCAGGTAGATAAAGCCGAATCCGAGAATGAGCTGGCCAGTCTAGTAAATGGACTGGCCATCGGTGTAATTGCTCAGGAAGCAAAATTTCTTGATTCGTGGTTGATCCACTACTCGACAGATTATGTCTTCGATGGCCAAGGGACCACGCCTTGGAGTGAGACAGACGCAGTCGCCCCTGTGAATCAGTATGGAGTGAGCAAGTTGGCCGGTGAGCAGGCGATTCGCGAAACTGGCTGCAAGCATCTGATCTTCCGTACAAGTTGGGTGTATGGCGCTCGCGGCAACAACTTTGCTAAAACCATGTTGCGATTGGCGCGAGAGCGAGACACCCTGAACGTGATTGCTGATCAGTTCGGTGCGCCGACCGGCGCGGATCTGATAGCGGACGTAACCGCGCTAGCGATGCGACAGTCCTTTACACGTCCGCAGTTATCAGGCCTTTATCACTTGGCGGCGGCGGGCGAGGTTTCTTGGCATGGTTACGCAAAACATATTATTGATTTTGCCAATACCCAAGGAGAAGAGTTGTGCGTAAGGGCTGTCAATCCTATTGAAAGCAGCGCCTATCCAACCCCTGCGCGTCGACCGCTTAATTCTCGTTTGAGCACTCGGAAGTTGCGTGACACATTCTCTATACACTTGCCAGAATGGCAGAGTGGCGTAACTCGAATGCTGATGGAAGTTCTTAATAAATGAACACGATAAATCGTAAAGGCATCATCCTGGCGGGTGGCTCGGGCACTCGCCTTCATCCGCTTACTCTTGGTGTGTCTAAGCAGATGTTGCCAATTTACGACAAGCCGATGATCTTTTATCCGCTGTCAGTTCTGATGCTTGCGGGAATGCGCGAAATTCTGATTATTTCGACGCCGGCGGATCTGCCGCTCTTTCAAAAGTTGCTCGGTGATGGCAGCGTTTATGGCATCAACTTGAGCTACGCGGAACAACCCAGTCCGGATGGTTTGGCTCAAGCTTTCATCATTGGCGAAGAGTTTATCGGTGATGATCCCTGTTGCCTTATTCTGGGGGATAACATTTTTTACGGTCAGCACTTTTCCGACAATTTGCGTTCCGCCAGCATGAAGGAAACTGGAGCCACGGTATTTGGTTATCACGTATCCGATCCAGAGCGTTTTGGTGTGGTTGAGTTCGATGCAGTTGGTCGCGCGTTGAGTATCGAAGAAAAACCATTGAAGCCAAAATCCAATTACGCGGTGACAGGGTTGTATTTTTACGACAACGATGTCATCAGAATTGCGAAAAGCATAAAGCCGTCTGAACGCGGTGAATTAGAAATCACCGATGTAAATCGCACCTATCTAACAAAAGACGCTTTAGATGTCGAGACTTTAGGGCGTGGGTTTGCCTGGTTGGATACTGGCACCCATGACTCGCTCCTTGAGGCCAGCCACTTTGTGCACACGATCGAAAAACGGCAAGGCTTGAAAGTCGCCTGCCTGGAGGAAATCGCCTTCAACAATGGTTGGATAAGTGAAGAGCAACTTGAGTCTCAAGCTGAAAGTCTTAAAAAGACCGGTTATGGCCAATATCTGCAAAAGCTTTTGAACACCAGCCGCCACTGATCACGAGCTTTTCTCACCCAGAGTTTGATCCTGCAGGCAGGATGGCATGTCCCTACAACTACCAAAAATAGCAGTTTTACTGGCGGCCTATAACGGGATGCGATGGATTGAAGAGCAAATATCTTCGATCCTGACACAGTCGGGTGTTGATCTTACCATTTTTGTAAGTATTGACCCCTCTAGTGATGGAACAGAAGTTTGGTGCAAGTCCTATGCTGCCAAGCATCCAAAGGTTGTCATACTCCCAGATGCTGGAAAATTTGGCGGTGCTTCACGCAATTTTTTTCGACTGATCCGCGATGTCGATTTCGACGACTATGAGTTCATCGCATTTGCCGACCAAGATGATATATGGCAATCCGACAAGCTCTTGCGTGCAGTGGATGAAATGAAACGTCAGCATGTCGATGCATATTCGAGTAGCGTCACTGCCTTTTGGCCGAATGGTTGCACTCTGCTTTTGGATAAAGCTCAGCCGCAAACCCGGTGGGATTATCTATTCGAAGCGGCGGGGCCAGGCTGTACTTATGTATTAAGCCATTCGCTTGCAAAGACATTGAGGGCATCTGTCTTATCCAATTGGCTGGCTCTTCAGGATGTCAGTCTGCACGATTGGTATTGTTATGCGTTCGCCCGAAGTCACGCATTCCGATGGTATATCGATCCAAGGCCATCAATGAGTTATCGGCAACATGAAAACAATCAAGTCGGCGCCAACGCCGGCCTGAAGCCTTTGATTTCACGATACAAGACTATCCACGAGGGATGGTGGTTCAGCCAGGTTCGACTGATAGCCAAGCTGATAGGGCAGGGTAATGATCCCTTTGTCAGGAGTTGGTTGTCATTACGCCCAGGACAATTGATCAAGCTCTCATTTAGCGCATCGCATTGCAGGCGCCGCTTGCGTGATAAGGTATTCTTTTTCTTCATTTGTTGGGCCACAGCGTTAGCGGGAAAAACTCGATGAGCGAAACGAGGGTGCTGGTTACTGGTGCAAGCGGATTTGTAGGTGAAGCGCTTGTATTCAGATTGCTGTTAGACAAAAAAATCATGCCAATCGCAGCCTTGCGTAAGTCGTCTCGATTGCAGGGATTGTGCCCGACAGTTTTTCTTGATTTGAATCAAGTGAATACTTTTCCCGCGCTCAATAACGTCAACGTAGTCGTACATGCAGCGGCGCGAGTTCATGTCATGAATGAAACTGCCGCGGATGCCCTGGAAGAATTTCGCAATGTTAATGTGAACGGGACGCTCAAACTCGCACAGCACGCGGCTGCTTCAGGGGTCAAGCGTTTCATTTTTGTCAGCTCTATAAAAGTCAATGGGGAAAGGACTTATAGGGGGAAGCCTTTCCTTGCGAACGATCCGCCTGCCCCAGTTGATCCGTACGCTATTTCCAAGCATGAAGCTGAAGAACAGTTGAAGTTGTTAGGACAAGAATGTGGAATGGAGATCGTAATCGTTCGGCCCCCATTAGTCTATGGGCCCGGGGTAAAGGCAAATTTCCAGAGTATGTTGAGTTGGCTGCATCGCAATATTCCTCTGCCACTAGGGGCAATTGACAATCGACGTAGTTTGGTTTCAATCGGAAATTTAGTAGATTTTCTTGTTATGTGTATTGATCATCCAAGAGCATCTAATAATACATTCCTTGTGAGTGATGGCGAGGACATGTCAACAAGCCAATTGCTGCGACGGTTGGGAAATGGGATTAACAAACCAGCGCGCCTACTCTCAATACCTTTTTGGTTGTTAAGGTTTATGGCAATATTAGTTGGAAAAAAGGCAATCGCCGGTCGTCTCGGCGACTCATTGCAAGTCGATATTCACAAGAATCAAGAACTTTTGGGCTGGATTCCACCTGTTTCTGTTGATAAGTCCTTGCTCCAAACTGCTCGCCATTTTTTGGAGAAGCGTAGATGATTCTAGGGTGGTTGTTCTTCGCGGTATTCGTCACTTCGCTTTTTTTGACTATGTTGTTGCGGCGTTATGCTTTATCCAAAAGCCTAATGGATATACCCAACGCACGTAGCTCACATTCGGTGCCCACTCCTCGTGGCGGCGGAGTGGCGATTGTTATTAGTTTTGCCTGTGCTCTTCCGCTTGCCTGGACTTTTGGGCTGATCAGTTCTGAACAAGTGATCGCATTGCTCGGGAGTGGGCTGCTAGTCGCCGTTATAGGTTTTGTCGATGACCACGGGCACATAGCTGCTAGATGGCGTTTGCTTGGGCATTTCATTGCTGCGGGTTGCGGAGTTTACTTTCTTCACGGTCTCCCTCCCTTCTTATTGTTCGGCAGTATCCTGGACTTTGGATGGCTGGGAAGTTTATTGGCTGTTATATATGCAGTTTGGATGTTGAATCTTTATAATTTTATGGATGGCATAGACGGCCTGGCAAGTGTTGAGGCTATCTGCGCTTGTGTGGGGGCGTCGTTAATATACTGGTGTACAGGAAATCATTCGCTGATCTGGGTTCCCTTGATTCTGGCAAGCGCTGTGTCGGGATTTCTGTGCTGGAATTTCCCTCCCGCCCGCATATTCATGGGGGATGCCGGAAGTGGATTTTTAGGTGTGGCACTTGCATTGATTTCTTTATATTCCGCTTGGGACTCTTCGGATTTTTTCTTTGTTTGGTTAATTATGTTGGGTGTCTTTATAACTGACGCGACGTTTACTCTGTTCAGGCGTTTGATGCGGGGGGATGCAATATACCAAGCTCATCGAAGTCATGCTTATCAAATTGCTTCGCGTGTTCTGAATAGTCACAAAACAGTTACCCTTGGTATCGCGGCAATTAATATATTTTGGTTGCTTCCGGTTGCTCTGTCGGTTGCGCTGCATTGGATTGATCCTTTGCTTGGCACTCTCATCGCTTATGTGCCTTTGATTGCTGGGGTTGTTTATTTGAAAGCGGGAAATCCAGAGTGATCATGGGTTTAGACTGATTTGATTGGTCGGCATTAGTCATGGTGGCAGTCATTTGACAGGTGACAACAGGTTGGCTGTTTTTTCAAAAGGTCCATCGGAAGGAGAGCGAATTTGTTAGTTATACCTGTAATTAGAGCGGTAATTATTTCAGCGATTTTATCCGGGCTTGCGTTGTTATGCTGCCGGTGTCGTTATTTTCTGATACTTCGGATTATGTTACGGTTGTAGATACTGAAGATCGTAATGTGAACTCCAAAGGAACAGAAGTCTGGATACCAGAGTCCGATAGTCGACGTCCTGAAGAAACAATTGTTAGCAGGGATCCGGGCTGGAAAAGCAGAGAGGGAGTGTTGGTCTGCTATAAAAATCAACCTGCTGCAATTAAGTCGTTTTTAAAGTTAAAAGCTGGGCGGTTTCTAATTTTTTGACACACGAATACTCAGGTATAGTTGAGGTTAAATACAAGGGCGCCGAGCAACGGATGGATATATACTCGCCAAATCAGGATTATAGCTGATAATGGTGGGGATTATAATGGCGAGTCGCAGTTGATATAGGTCCCTATAATTCTGCTTGTTTGGGCAGTAAAGATTACTCCGCACTGATTGTACGGTGCGGAATAATATTCTGTTAGGGTTGATCTATGAGCGCTTTTTTGTTTTCATTCGGTAGCGTTTTATAACGTTGGCGAGTTTAAATAGACCGATTAATATTGATTTGTGAATGAAGCTAATCCCGTCAATTTGTTTTATGCCCGAAGTCCACTGAACTCTACGAATGTAATCCAATACCTGCCGCCGTGCAGATTTGTTTACCAAAGAGTAAAAGATGGTTGATATTTTCGGTGCTTTATTTTTCTGAAATATATCACCAAAACCAAATACGTCGTGTTGAGGTGTTTCTATAAAAATCTTTGCCAGTTCGATGCCAGGATTTTCACTGATTTTTTTCCAAATATGTATCGCGGAACTATTCAAATCCGCTGCGCCCACTACATAGCGCTCTAAATAGGGCGCCCAAATCTTGGCGGCTAATACAACACCTTCTTGGAAATGACTTGAGAACTGATAAAAGGAGCTATTTTCTTCATTTGAAATGTTGCGATATGCCTCAACCTTGCCCTCAGATCTTACGTATTTTTCGGTGCTACCTTTATTCGAAGTGCATAGCATTTCAAGAACGGCAAAAGACTCGAACAGTTTTCCTGTGTCCGCGTCGAGACGTTCGTCCGCAGCGTAAGCACTCTTGGAAGTGTTTGAGGTTTGCGGATTAAGCATTTTCCGCAAGCCAATATACATTCCATGAAAACGCGTTGTGCTTTCAATTCTGGCAAGGTTGTCCTGTATGGTTCCACGCCACCCAATGTCGACTATTCCTATTTGTTCCCCGGCGTTCACTCCTTTGTATTTCAGGTATTCAACCAAAAGTTCGCGTTGCTCGACAATTTTTTGGTTAACGGCATCTTTAAATGCCCCCGAGCGAATGAGTTTAGATAAAGGAATACTATTTTGGGGAGCATCAATGACATCTGACCCATTTAAGCCGACTTCGGACATGATGTCGGTGAAGTCGGAGTAATCCAAGCCAAGTGATGAGAATAGCCCAGATACTCTTTGGGACTGATTAAGGCGCCAGATACGATTGAGTTCGTCAATTGATGGTTCATCCATCGAGGCGACGAATGTTGAAAGCCGGCTGACCTCCAATTCAGCAACCGCAGGTAGCTGATGGCCAAAGTGTTGATTGTCCGGGAATAGCTCTTTGTAGATACGTAAGAAGAATTCCCCTTCACGCGTAAGAAAGAATACTCGATTCAGGCGCTGAGTAATTGCCTGTTCGGCTATCCAAAGGGCAAAACCTATAAAAAGCGGTGCTGCTTCGACTCCAAAACGAAATGCTGCAATTCCAGTTTTTTCTAATGCAAGAGGCGTGGATGCCGCCGCTTTTACGCTAAGCTGACGCAAATGCTCAAATAATGCCTCGCGCGACACAAACAAACTTTCGCGCTGATGTCTTGCCGCATGTGACTCGCTCGGCGAAAACAATATACCGGTTATACCAAGCTTCTGAGGTGCTTCAACATCTGACCAAGGATGGTCTCCGATGTGAACATGTTCCGATGGGCTAACGCCGTACAAGTCGTGTACGTATTTGAATAGCGTACCTGATCGCTTGTTTAAACCAACATCACAGGAGCTTATGCCGTCGTCATACAGATGGCTAACACCTTTCTGCTCGAGCAGTTGTTTGAGCATCTCAGAATTCATATAAAAATCTGACAGGAATAACGTTTTTCCAGCAGAATATTCTTTCAGGAAATCTTCAATGTCAGGATCTATATGAGTTCGTTTAGTCTCAATAGAAAGCTCATATTCAGCGAACCGCTCTGCCAAGTTTTCGGCACAAGGCAGTTCTAGTACTTCCGCAAGCCATTCTTTTAAAACTTGTACGATTTCGTATTCTTCATCTTGACCCGCTTCACGAGCGGCCTTTGCAAGGCGAACTTCAGTGTCCACGCGCGCGCGGTATAAATCCCAATACTGCTGATAGTTTTTTTTGAACTTTCCAGGAAGCTCAAAATATACGTGGGCAGCTGTTGCAAGTTTAATACATTCCGGGTGGCAGTCTCTTCTGAGCAGAGTGTCCCACACATCGACCGTTTTAAGTTTGTAGTTCATCTGACTTCTCTACCGCCAAACATAACCTCAATAATGGCTTCAAGTTGTTTCACCCGAAGTTTTAACGATGGAGGGAGTTTACCTGCCAGAGCGCTCAGTTTATGGCGTCGGACTATCCAACGATTTGTATTAAGGCGCTGTTTTTCTTGAGTTGCATATACGTCAAATGCTTTGCTGGTCAGTTCGGCCAAGGTTGATCGATCCGTTTCTGGGCCAGCCATTGCAGTGTCCACCCACGCGCTGAACAATGCCGAAGAGTCTTGCCATGAAGGCCATTTATTCGCAGTTATGGATGCACCTTCCTGCAGGCGCAATAACTCTTCGCGATCGTCGATCAGCTTCTTCAAGGCGGTGACAACGTCGGCTGTTCTACCCGTAGGTATAACGACCGCGTTTTTTCCGTTAACGATATATTCATCATGGCCGGATACGTCGAAAACGATAGCGGTGCCGCCACAATGGAAGCACTCCAGTGGTGGACCAAACATGCCTTCAACGGTACTGAGCTTGATCAGGATGTCGCAGGATCGATAGATCTCCGCTGTTTTGACCATAGGGATTCTTGAGAAGACCTTGGAGACGCCCGGCAACCACTTTATTGGTGAACCGGTGAGCACCCAAATGTCCTTAGCTCCTGCCTCTTTCGCGAGTTGAACACCAAGAGCTGTGTTTTTGAAAGATACTCCAAAATGCCCTTCGACCAGTATTCGTGGTTGGCCAACGGTAGGTCGCGGGAGGCTGACAATACCTTCTTTGGAGTAGACGTCCTTGCGCACCCCATTACGCACCAGCGCGGTGTTCCGATTGAAATCGCCGGCAAGCGTTTTCTGAATCCACGTTGCTTCGGTAACGTATTCGATGGGGAAGTGATACGTTGCGTCTACCAGATCACGCAGAGGTTTTTCGGATTCTGGATAAAATTTTGATTCAATAGACTGCACAAAATAGGCGTGTCTTTTTGCGTTGAATTTCGAAAGTTCGAACGCTGTCTTCCACCAGGTGGCGATTACAAGTGTAAAGACTTCTTGCATAGCTTGGTCAATAGACAGGCAGCGCAGTTTAGGCGCTTCGTCGTGCCAGGTTAGCGTGGCGTCAGTAAACGGTTCCTGAACCGCCAATGTCACATCATAGCCCTGGTTACGCAGGTAACTGGCGTGTTGGATAATGACGTATGTTCCACCGCTGATAGCCATGGAACCCACGAGAAAACAGATTCTTTTATCGTTCAATTTGTAATTACTTCTGTAAATAGCGGATTAATCCATACAAGTTGGCGATGGGACGGCCAACCCGCTCGTCGAGCTTCTTCCATGGCCAGAAGCCCAGTAACCCTCGGCCGTTACGCCGCAGGACAGTGAATAAAAATTTTAACCTAGCAGAAATACTCGGCTTGGAAGACATACTCGTAAAGAAAGAACGTTCAAATACGCCAAAATTTTCAACATGAAATACTGATGAAAACCAATCAACTTCGTTACGTGTTGGCTGGAATACAAGGCGTGCGTGTGTCTTTGCGACCTGATTCAGGGACGGAGGGGGGGCGCTCAACATTCGATTAAAATGCTCGAATATATGTCTTTGAACAGGGAAAACAAGATTTTCCAGCATTTCTTTTTCGTGAAATTCATCATGAACGGCCGTGGCGGTTCCATCGTTATCAATTGCATAACTGGCTGCGGATCCGTGATCGGCTGCCAAGACAATTTCAAACAAAGCGCGGTTTTCATTGAAGATGTGATACCGAGGAGAGCGCCCATTGTTAGTAGAGAATAGCAGACCATGCTTGGTATTCATTGGTCCTGCGGCGCCTTCGGCTACAAGCCCTATATAGTAACCCGTCACTCTTTTTACGGTTGATGCCGCTTCATTGCAAAGTAGCGCATACAGATTGTCCTGAATTGTACCTTTCCACCCCACATCAACGACAACTAGCTCCTCGGGGACATCGTCTTCGGCAAGAGACGAGAGATAGCGCCAGAATACAGACCTCCTTAATGTCCGCTGTTCGTCGAAAATCTGCTTGAACTTAGAGTTCTCTATTAGGTTCTGGAACAGTTTGCTTTCGGGAAAATCTTCGTGTCTTTGTTCCAGCTCTTTAACCGAAATTCCAAGTAAAACCACCAGCTCAGTGCGAAACTCTTCTAATCCGATGCTGGAGAGAAACTCAAACAGCGACATGGACCGATATTGTCGGAAAAGAGTGGTGAACTTTTCTTTTTCCAATGACTGCAGAGAAGGAAGCAGCGTAGCTCTTCGTGAAACTTCCAAATATCTACTTTGGATGTGTTGGCCGGAATGGGTGCAATAGCTGTCGAACATTTTTTTAAGCGGCTGTCCCTCGCGAGAGAGAAAAAAAACCTGCTTCACATTGTTTTCAACGAGTTTGCGATGCAATTCGGATATCCAATACATCAGGGTACTCGCCAACTCTCCGAAAAGTTCGAAAGATTCAGAGGTCTCTGTGAGTCCAATCTCTCTGATTTCGCTCGGTGTGCTTGGAGAGTTTTTCACTTGCATATATTCCGGTTGGTTAACTGTTATTCTAACGATTGGTTGTTTGTAGATTGCCAAAGCGCGTGTAAGCGCTTGGCAAATTTTGTTGGTATCTACTTATCCAGAGCATTCTTCTTGGCTGAGGACATTTAGGTGATTTTTATGGCTTGCAACCAAACCCTCGAAATAAACGCCGAACTTCGCCGCTTTTATTGACCAATCCCAATCCTGAATTCTCTTGATATTCTCTGCTGAGAGACACATCAGTTGATTGGGGTCTTCGACCAGCATTCGTATACGGGATTTCAGAGCGTTTACCGACCTTTCCGACAATATAAAATTTTTCTGTAAATCTCCGAACGCTTGCGGAACAATGCCAACGTCTGTGCTTATGACCGGTACGCCGCAGGCCATGGCTTCGAGAACAGGATTAGGTGTTCCCTCAATTTTAGAGGTGCACACATAAACGTCTATCTGCGAATAGTAATTCGGCATTTGGTCGTGGGGAATAAACTTGTCTTGGCGATCAGCAAAAAGAGCTCGAACTGGGACGCCTTCCGCTCTTAATTGTTCGATCGCGGGCTTCAGAATTGTATTGACGCCCTTGAAGTCTTCCAGCTCCGCAGCCCAATTACTGTTGCCTACCCAGCCGATGACCAGCTCTCGTTGGCCAGCAGTCTTAAGGCGTTCAATGTTATATGGCTTGAATTTATCCAAATCAACACCATCTTCCACGACTTCAGACGGGGTTGGATAGCCGTAGGCGCTGGAGTAAATATGATTCAGTTTCTCTGAGCCTACAGTGTATCCACCCACCACATTGTTGAATATGTGCGCGCGGTCAATGAGCTCATTTTTTTCGAGAAGCAGATGATCATAGACACTTGTACTGAGTATCTTCGAAGCAATGAATCTTTCGTGGAATAGATCGTAGGGCATCCCCAGACTTTCAGCATAGCTTCTGTAATAGGGGGTGCCGATCAGCGTCAAGTGCTCTCTCCAGAAAAAGTGCACGATGTCGCAATCTTCTGTGAGCAAAAATACGCTGTTTATATTGTCGACGATATCCATTGGAATTATTTTGAATTCGAACTTGTAGCTTAAATGATGTTCGAGTTGTCGAGATATATTTCCAAAGGCCCAATTATCGGTATCGATGATCAATGCGATTTTAGTCTTCGCGTGCTCTGCTGGCTTGGGAGTGCCGATCGAGGAAATGTGCCCTTCCTCTTTATTCAAGCCGAGTTCTTCATGGCGAGATTCTAACCAGTGAGCTACTGCATCTCCCCATATTTTGAAACCATGCTTCTCTTCCAAATGCATCGCTGATTTGTGAAGCACATTTCGAGAAAAGCGTTCTTTCTCATAATCACGGTCAGCATCTGAGTCAGGCATTGGGTGGTCATGAACTAAAGCACAACTGGAGGCGCAGCCAACTTTGTATCCATTTTGGAAAAGACGAATCGAAAAATCGATATCTTCAAAACCAACAAACATGCCTTCGTCATATCCACCTAAACGAGTGAAAGTCTCGGTCTTGAGTACGCACGCACCGCCAAAAAGAAAAGTACCAAGGAAGGGCTCACTTGCCTCTCCGCGTACTTTCGACTGCAGCGATGCGCTGCCTGCTCCAATATGGAGTTCACCTTCTTCGTAAGAAACATAAACGTGCCCGCCACGGGCGAAAATTGTCTCCCCGTCCGGATCCAGAAGGGGAAGACTCATGAAGTGGCAACCCAGGACAGCCAAGTCATGCTGGACTTCTTGCAACGGGTTGAAAGTGAAGTAGATGTCATTATCCAGGCACATCAACCATTCGGTGCTTACGTGTGGAATGGTTCTGTTACGACCACCCGACACACCAAAATTTTGCCCAAGTTCGACTATTCTGGTGCGAAAGCTCAGTGCTTTGCATGCTTCGCGTAAACAGTCGATTTCTTCTGCTGAGGAACCATTGTCGATAATTAGAACTTCACCTGAAAAATTTGTCAGATGGTGTTCAATCGAAGTCAATAGTTTGATCGATAATGAGGAGCGGTTCATTGACAAGAACGATATTGTAAGGTTCTCGCCATTTTTTCCGATATTGGGCCCCGCTTCCTTCCAGCTATCTATTGCCAAAAGGGCGTGTGCCTTGTCATGAACATATAGTCCACGGGAAAGACCAGGGATGATATCTAAGTCAGGGCCGTTCATCAGATTGAATTCCCACGAACCATTTTGTAGATTTTCTTCAGTAGTGATCGAGCAGGTTTCGGAACCAGGGTGCCGAGACGTATATATCGATTATAGCCAACGGTCATTCTGTCTAGTTCAGCTGCCACTCTTGCCAGTTCAGCGTGGTTAGAATGAATCTCAGCATGCAGAGAATGAATCTCAGCATGCAGAGAATGAATTTCAGACTGAAGTGACAAAATACGCTCTTTCACCAGCGTGTTTTCTGCCAAAGTCGCTTGGTAGTTGAGCCTGGTTTTTCTCAAGTCTGACGTTTGTCTCTTTACCGTCTCATCGAGATCACTTACTTCCTGCTTCAGTTTCAATCGTTCTTCGGCTGGCAACGTCCCATCCATCGCCACGACCATGCGGCCATAGGCATCCATACTCAAAGGGAAAACCGCTGCGCTATTGGTTTTCTGCGGTGAATTCCAGATTCCGAAGTAATAACTGCAGTTGGTTGCATTGAAATCCGGCTTTTCTCCACCGTTTACAAGATAAGCACCCTGAATTTCATCAAACTTCATCCAGCTGTCAGGCACGGTTTTATAATCGGTCTCAATCTCCAGTGATGTAGAGCCAAAGCCCATTACCGCGGTGCCAATGCTCCAATTGACATTGTTGCCCAACACGCTGCACGCGAGTTGCTGAAACTCTTCAAACCGGTATTTGCGCAGATGGTAGGGGTTCGACTGATGCTCTTCTGGGAAGTACCAATAATCGTTAGGACAACTGATGATGATGACGGCGTCTTTTTTGGCTACACGTTTAAGCGATTCAAGATATGCCGCTGGATTCTTTATGTGTTCAATTGTTTCAAGCGAAACGATGACGTCGAAATGCTCTGTGGGGAACTTTTCTTCAATCGATGTCGCATCAGCCGCAATAAATTGAATGCCCGGTCCACCAAACGAAGCGCTTGCGCGATTTACAGCCTCCTCGAAGACGTCTACGCCGAAGACTTCACTTGCTCCAGCTTGTTTTAACAGAAAGCTTCCATAGCCTTCTCCACAGGCAATATCCAAGACCCGCTTGTTTTTTACATAGGATGTCGCTACCGAATATCTCGCGAAATGGATTGACGCTTCTATGTTTGCTCTCTCTGGAGCAGAGTTGATATCTAAACGTTCCATTTGTGGCCTGTCTTAAATACTGTTGAGGTCGTGAGGTTGAAAGCTCCAGCGTCGTGGAAGGCTGAGCATGCCTACCGCTTTGAAATCGTCTTCGACGCGGAATGAGCAAGAATCTTTTGCTTCTGCGTAGGTTATGAAACCCACGTTATCGTTAATTGCTACTCGCCATTTATACTGGCCACTTAGTAGCGGAAAGTCGGGGAAATCTATTGTTACTGTGCCTGCTTCCGACGACTTGTAAGCAGGGATCTTGTCCATTAGCGTGGTCGCACCGCACAGATAAGTATCATCATGTCGATAAAGGTTGAAAACGAAGCTGACCTGTTCCGGTGGATTATCAACCAACGCTTTGAAATCAAAACAGATCTGCACGCTATCCCCGGTTTTCACGGTGTCGACCAGACTTCCGTGGGAGTCGATCAAGCGGACGTCGGTAATTTTGAACAGTTGGTCAGCGGTCTCGCTGTCCTTTTGGGTCGTATTGGAGTCGCCCGGTTCGTGACCGGATGAGTCCGGCTCGGTCGGCAGGTTCGATTCGGCTTTTGTCAGGGCTACGGCTGTGGCGCTGTTTTGAGCGATCTGCGCTTCCATCTCGATCATGTACTGGTCGATCACCTTTGGCGCCGGCCCAAACATGACTTGTTGCCCGTCTTTCAGAAACAGGGCTCGTTCACATACTGACTTGACTTGGTACTGGTCGTGGGAAACGAACAGAATTGTGCATCCCCGATCACGAATTTCGTAAAACTTTGACAGGCAGCGTCGCTGGAATGCAGCGTCACCAACAGCGAGTATTTCATCGACAATCAGAATTTCTGGTTCAACGTGAACGGATACAGAAAACGCGAGCCTGGCAAACATTCCGCTCGAATAGTGTTTCACCGGGCTGTCGATAAATTGTCCAATATCCGCAAATCCCGCAATTTTATCGAAGCGATTATCTACCTCTTCCTTGGACAGCCCAAGAATGGAGGCGCTGAGATATACGTTTTCGCGTCCGGTAAACTCCGGGTTAAAACCCGATCCGAGTTCCAGCAAAGCAGACAAACGCCCTTGGCGTGTCACTTGACCGTAAGAGGGGGTGAGTGTTCCACAGATAATCTGCAGCAGAGTCGATTTGCCAGAGCCATTACGGCCGACAATTCCGACGGTCTCGCCTTTTTTCACTTCGAAGTTTATGTCGCGAAGCGCCCAAAATTCGTCTTTTGGGTCGGGAGTGCTTTTCCAGAGTATTTGCTTAAGTCGATCCTGAGGTTTTTCATATAAATGATAAACCTTAGAAACGCCAGCAACTGAAATTGCCAAGTCATTAGAGGACATCAGCAAACCCCTTCTTCGTTTTTTGAAACCAAATAAAGCCCAACCAGGCGATGATGACTGCACACAGTGTGTAAATGCACAGACCCTGCAAATCGGGAAGTCTGCCCCAGATCATTACTTCTCGAGCCTGTTCAATAATAAAGGTCAGCGGGTTTAGCATCAGCCACGGGCGAATTGCTTCCGGCAGCGAAGTAGCCGGGTAAAACACGGGTGACAGGAACATTAATACGGTCGTGAACAAGCCGATGGTTTGGGCCACGTCGCGCAAATAGACACCTAACGAGGCGAGAAACCATGCGGCGCCTAGCGAAAGAATTATGAGTGGCATCAACACGAGTGGTATGAATACGGCAGTCCAGTGTATAAAACCGTTAAAAATGAAAAACGCAATGAGTAATACCCCCAGGCTTACGATGGCATGAAACAGGGCAACACCAATGCTGACGGCAGGCAGGATCTCAATTGGAAATACTACCTTCTTCACATAGTTTGCATTGTCGAGTATCAAACGTGGAGCGCGATTGAGAATCTCGGCAAATAACCCATGGACAATCATTCCGACGAAGAGAATAACGGCAAAATCTGTTTTGCTGTCTGTTCCGCCTGTGCCCCAGCGCGATTTAAAAATCACGGCGAAGAAAAAGGTGTAAACCAGCAGCATCAATACAGGGTTGAAGAATGACCACGCCAATCCCAGGACGGAGCCGCGGTAGCGACCGACCACCTCTCGTCGGGTTAATTGAAGCGCCAGGGTGCGGTTACGCCACAGGCTCGAAATCAAGGTGATGGGGGAAGCTGAATGTCTGCCGTGTGGATTGATCGGTGTCGCCGTTTGCATCGATACACTCACTGACTGAGTCCTTTGAGGGAGCTTGCTCTGACTGCCGCTGGCGTTCCGTTTCAGAGTCAAGACACCAATAAATTGTTTACTTGCCTGCGCCGAACCAGAGGTGCTGGACTTTTTGTCCCGTTGAATTCATTACATTTTGAAAGACATCTTCAGAATAAATCTGGTTTTTTAGGAAGCATGTTGCACGTTAGGAATATTTTGAGCTCACATCACACACGTCGAAGGCCGTTGATCGTAGCATTCGGGACGATGTCGATTGACGAGAGAATGTTCGGCGCTGATGGTAGAGAACGCTGCATTTCTGAAGAGGGGGAATATTCCTGAATTTACAGAATCAACAGACATGACGTTCCGCAGACCTTGCATCGATGTGAGGCGATGTCTTTTTACGTCGTAAATCGTAACGTTATTGATACGCCAATTACTCAATCGAACCACCACTGATCTCCAGAACCATTCCCCAAAGTACGCACAAGGACTTTTCTCTCGCCAATGCCGCGGTTGTCATAAACCAGGGAACGGCGTATCCCAAGCGCAGGTGCGCGATTGTAACACCCTCGAATTAGTCGTATAACCCCTAGAGCGGAAGGGGGGTTCTCTGGAGTGCGTCGTTCCGATCAGAGGAATTTTATGCCGGTATTCGTGCTTGCTAGTGACGGGATCGTATGCAGTATTGAATAAGGGTTGTGAGCAAATTTGCTCGCGGCCCTGATAGAGGTAATCTGGGCGCGAGCAAGCTACCGACGCGTCACTTTACTGACAAATTTTTCAACAACCGATCCAGCCCGACCTTCATCAGGGTCTGTTCTGGCATTGTGAACCTTTCAACAAGACGCTGGTTATTCGCCCGAGAGTGCCGAATATCACCGGAGCGGGCTTCGCTGTAGCTTACCGGAGGGATCTGTCCCAATACTTCGGCCAATGCTTCCAGCATTTGATTCAGACTTGTGGCCTTGTTCATGCCGACGTTGATTGCTCCCGGTTTGACCTGAGGTGTTTCAACGGCCTGGACGAGTACTTTGACCAGATCTTCGACGTATACGAAATCACGAGTTTGTTCGCCGTCACCGAAAACAGTGATTGGCAGGCCTTTTTGCGCGCGTTCGCTGAAGATACTGATGACGCCGGAATATGGCGACGATGGATCCTGACGGGGACCGAAAATGTTGAAAAAACGGAATATTACGGGCTCGAGCGCATGTTCACGCCGGTAAAAGTCCAAATAATATTCGCTTGCCAGTTTGTCCGATGCATAGGGTGTCAACGGAGCCTTTGGAGTCTCCTCGTCGATCGGATGCCCTTCACCGTTGTTGCCGTAGACGGCTGCGCTTGAGGCGAACACCACACGTTTGACGCTCGCCTGGCGCATGGCCTCGCAGACATTCAATGTTCCGATGAAATTGCTCTGATGGGTGCGAACCGGGTCGTCCACGGAAGCTTGCACCGACGCGACTGCAGCGAGGTGAACGACTGCCTGACAACCGCTCATCGCTTGAGCTACCACTTGCGCATCGGCGACATCACCTTCGATGAGTTCGATTTTGGCGTTGTCTAACGGGAGGTTGCTGCGCTTTCCGGTCGACAGGTCATCGAGAACACGGACCGCATACCCTTTTGCAAGGAGTGCGTCAGTCAAATGCGAGCCAATGAAACCGGCTCCGCCGGTGATCAAAATAGGGTTGTGCGTCATACTGATAACCTTTCAGATAGTTTTTACGCTGTGCGCTGCGCGCCTCAGGCTGTCGCCGGGATCCATTTTTTTGAAAAAAAGAATAAAGTAGCGGCAGCATGTGAGAAAAATCCAGACTGTTGTCCTTCTATCAGTGTCCCATAACGCGGCTTCGCAATCGAGTTCAGGGGCATGCTAGTGAATTTTTTCACACACGGTTGAACTGATTGCTGGCGGTTTGCCTGGAGCTACGAATATTCCCTGTCAAAGTCCAGCATCGGGCAGCAAAAGCCGGGTTCATTTTTGCCTTCACCAGTACAATAGCTACGGACTTTTAGAGGGATTAAGCCATTGCGGTTGAGGTTTATGGATAAAACACGCGTTTTCCTGTTGAGCTTGCCTCGCAGGCACAAGAGGCTCATTCAGGTCCTTACGGACATCGTCCTGGTCTGGGCTGCGCTGTGGCTGGCGTTTATTGTGCGCCTGGGTATCGACGATATGGTTAACCCCTTTAAAGTTCACCTATGGCTTTTTGTTTGCGCCCCATTAGTCGCCATTCCTCTTTTCATCCGATTTGGCATGTATCGGGCGGTGATGCGCTACTTCGGCAATGATGCACTGGTTGTCATTGTCAAAGCTGTCAGCCTTTCTTCACTGATCCTTGCGCTGGTAGTCTACTGGTACAGCAATCACGAGGCCGTTGTACCTCGTTCGATCATTTTCAATTATTGGTGGTTAAGCCTCGTCATCATCGGTGGCTTGCGCCTGTGTATGCGTCAATACTTCATGGGCGATTGGTTCACTGCTGTCCAACATGTTCCTTTCGCCAATCGTGAAGACGGCCTGACCAAGGTCGCGATCTACGGTGCGGGGGTGGCTGGAAACCAATTGGTCGCTGCCCTCCGGATGGGGCGGACAATGCGGCCTGTTGCATTCATTGACGATGACTCCGGTATTTGCGAACGCTCTATATCAGGTCTTCAGGTTTACAAACCCAAACATATCCAGCAGATGATTGATGTCACGGGGGCCCAGGAGATACTCCTCGCCCTACCGTCATCGACGCGCGCGCGGCGTCGGGAAATCCTCAATTTGCTTGAGGGGTTTCCACTGCACGTGCGTAGCGTGCCGAATTTTGCTGACCTGGCCAGTGGTCGAGTAAAAGTCGAGGACATTCAAGAAGTCGATATCGCCGACTTGCTGGGACGTGACGCGGTTCCCGCTCAACCTGATTTGCTGGAACATTGTGTCAAAGGCAAAACTGTCATGGTCACTGGTGCCGGGGGGTCGATTGGCTCTGAACTCTGTCGTCAGATATTCGCACTGGGACCCACGACGCTTTTGCTCTTCGAGCACAGTGAGTTCAATCTATACAGCATTCTGTCCGAGCTGGAGCAACGGTGCTCAAGAGAGTCGGCGCCGGTCCGGCTATTGCCCATCCTTGGGTCCATACGTCATCAGGATAAATTACTTGATGTCATGAAAACCTGGAAGGTCGATACGGTTTACCATGCGGCTGCTTATAAACATGTACCCATGGTCGAGCACAATATTGCCGAAGGTGTTCTGAACAATGTCATCGGAACGCTTAACACCGCTCAAGCTGCGCTTCAGTCTGGTGTGTCGAATTTCGTCCTCATTTCTACCGACAAGGCAGTGCGCCCAACCAATGTGATGGGCAGCACCAAGCGTCTGGCTGAACTGACTTTGCAAGCACTTAGTCGTGAAGTCGCTCCGGTGCTGTTCGGCGACAAGGCTAACGTATCCAGAGTCAATAAGACTCGCTTTACCATGGTGCGTTTCGGCAATGTGCTTGGTTCTTCAGGATCTGTCATTCCCCTGTTTCACAGTCAAATCAAATCCGGCGGTCCTCTCACGGTTACGCACCCCAAGATCACCCGTTATTTCATGACCATTCCTGAAGCGGCGCAATTGGTCATCCAGGCCGGCTCGATGGGGCATGGAGGTGATGTCTTCGTTCTGGACATGGGAGAGCCGGTCAAGATCGTTGAACTGGCGGAAAAAATGATTCATCTGTCAGGTTTGAGTATTCGCTCCGAGCGAAATCCGCAGGGGGATATCGCCATCGAATTCACTGGTTTGCGCCCAGGCGAAAAGCTCTATGAAGAGTTGTTGATCGGCGATAACGTCTCGGCGACTCCCCATCCGATGATCATGACCGCCAATGAGGATCATCTGCCTTGGGAGGTGCTCAAGGGCAAATTGGGTGAGCTGCTCAGTGCGGTAGCAAACGATGACTA
>Ga0157370_10002810_pt1 | contig 20794 bp, 22 predicted proteins | sample C35metaG_FD_113463 | JGI IMG/M metagenome (GOLD analysis project Ga0157370, IMG submission 113463) | Corn rhizosphere microbial communities from Kellogg Biological Station, Michigan, USA - C3-5 metaG | ecosystem: Host-associated > Plants > Roots > Rhizosphere > Soil | place: USA: Michigan...
ATCCGAAAGGCTTCGGCCTGCTGCAACGGGGTCGCGACTTCTCCCATTACGAAGACCTCGACGACCGCTACGACCAGCGCCCAAGCGCGTGGATCGAGCCGCTGGGTGACTGGGGCAAGGGCACCGTCAACCTGGTGGAAATTCCCACCGCGGATGAAACCAACGACAACATCGTGGCGTTCTGGAAACCCGAGTCGCTGCCCGAGGCCGGCCAGCCGATTGATTTCAGCTACCGCTTGCACTGGAGCAGCGATGAAAAGGCGCTGGGCTCGCAGGAGCTGGCCTCGGTTAAACAAACGCTGCGCTCCACGGGCGATGTGAAGCAGTCGAACCTGATTCGCGAGCCTGACGGCAGCATCGCCTTTTTGGTCGACTTCGAAGGCCCGGCCCTCAAAGCCCTGCTGGAAGACGCGCCGGTGCGCAGCCAAATCAGCCTGGACGACAACGCCAAGCTGATGGAAAACAATGTGCGCTACAACCCGGAAACCAAGGGCTGGCGCCTGACCTTGCGGTTCAAGGTGATCGACCCGAACAAGCCGGTGGAAATGCGCGCGGCCTTGGTGCGCGATCTGCCTGTTGAGGTGCCGGCGGCGGTGGATGAAGACCAGGCGCCAGCGCCAGCGGCACCAGCAGCAGCTCCAGCAGCACCGGCCACTGCGCCTGCGCCAGGCGATGGGAGCGCCGCCGCACCGGCACCCGCTGCCGCCCCGGCACCTACCGCGCCCGCGAACGACGTGCCGCCCGCCCCGCCAGCCGTGCAGGTGCTGACGGAAACCTGGAGCAACCAGTTGCCTGCCGATGAATAAGCCAGCCGCCCAAACCGTGCGCGAGTACCTGGCGCACCTGCCGCTGAGCGAAGCGCAACGCGCCGCGCTCAGCGACAGTGCCTCGCTGCAGGACGTGCATCAGCGCCTCGCCGCGCAGCCTGTCGAGAATAACGAGGCGGCGGTGCATGCCTCCGTGGCGCAGCGGCTGACCTTGCTCAGCACCGATACGCAACTGCTCGACGCCGATGCCGAAGGCCGCGTGCGCCTGAAGGCGACGCCGCCGATCAAACGCACGCGGGTGATTCCCGAGCCCTGGCGAACCAATGTGTTGGTACGCGCCTGGCGCACCCTTCGCGGCCGCGAAAATCCGCCGCGCGCGCCCAAGCGTGAACTGCCGTCCGCGCGCTGGCGGCATGTGGGTTCTGTTCGCCGTTACATTCTGTTGGTGCTGATGCTGGGGCAAACGCTGGTCGCCGGCTGGTACATGAAAGGCATCATGCCGTACCAGGGCTGGGCGTTTTTTGAATGGGACGAAGTGCGCCAGCAAACCATTCTGCAAACGGTCACCCAAGTGCTGCCGTATTTCTTGCAGGGCAGCATTTTGCTGCTGTTCGGCATTTTGTTCTGTTGGGTGTCGGCCGGGTTCTGGACCGCGCTGATGGGCTTTCTGGAATTGCTCACCGGGCGCGACAAGTACCGCATTTCCGGCGCCAGCGCCGGCAACGAACCCATACCTGCCGAGGCGCGCACGGCCATCGTCATGCCGATCTGCAACGAAGACGTGGCGCGGGTATTTGCCGGGTTGCGGGCTACGTATGAGTCGGTGGTGGCCACGGGCGAAGTGGCGCACTTCGACTTCTTCGTACTCAGCGACAGCAACGACGCGGACATCGCCGTCGCCGAGCAACAGGCCTGGCTCGACCTGTGCCGCGAAACCCAAGGGTTCGGACGCATCTTCTACCGCCGTCGCCGCCGCCGGGTAAAACGCAAAAGCGGCAACCTCGACGACTTCTGCCGGCGCTGGGGCAGCGACTACCGCTACATGGTGGTGCTTGATGCCGACAGCGTGATGAGCGGCGAATGCCTGACCAGCCTGGTGCGTTTGATGGAGGCCACGCCGGACGCCGGCATCATCCAGACCGCCCCGCGCGCGTCGGGCATGAACAGTTTGTATGCGCGCATTCAGCAATTCGCCACCCGCGTGTACGGGCCGCTTTTCACCGCGGGCCTGCACTTCTGGCAGCTCGGCGAATCGCATTACTGGGGCCATAACGCGATCATCCGCATGAAGCCCTTTATCGAACACTGCGCGTTGGCGCCGCTGCCGGGCAAGGGCGCGTTTGCGGGGGCGATTCTGTCCCACGACTTCGTTGAAGCCGCGCTGATGCGCCGTGCCGGTTGGGGCGTATGGATCGCCTACGACCTGCCAGGCAGCTACGAAGAGCTACCGCCCAATCTGCTTGATGAGCTCAAGCGTGACCGCCGCTGGTGCCACGGCAACCTGATGAACTTCCGCCTGTTTATGGTCAAGGGCATGCACCCGGTGCACCGCGCGGTGTTTCTAACCGGCGTGATGTCGTACCTGTCGGCGCCGTTGTGGTTCTTCTTCTTGCTGCTGTCCACCGCGCTGCTGGCGACCAATACGCTGATGGAACCGCAGTACTTTATGGAACCGCGCCAGCTGTATCCGCTGTGGCCGCAATGGCATCCGGAAAAGGCCATCGCCTTGTTCTCCACCACCGTGGTGCTGCTGTTCTTGCCCAAGCTGCTGAGCGTGGTGCTGGTCTGGGCCAAGGGCGCCAAAGCCTACGGCGGCAGGCTGCGAGTAACTGCCTCGATGCTGCTGGAAATGCTCTTCTCCATTCTGCTGGCGCCCGTGCGCATGCTGTTTCACACGCGTTTTGTGCTGGCGGCATTTCTCGGTTGGGAAGCGGTGTGGCATTCACCGAGCCGCGACGACGGTTCCACCACCTGGCGCGAGGCCGCCCTGCGCCATGGGCCGCAGACCGCGCTCGGCGTGGTGTGGACGGCCTTGGTGGCGTGGCTGAACCCGAGCTTTCTGTGGTGGCTGGCGCCGATTGTGGGGTCGCTGATGCTGTCGATTCCGCTGTCAGTGTTGTCCAGCCGCGTGGGCCTGGGGTTGAAGGCTAAAGACGAGCAACTGTTCCTGATTCCCGAGGAATACCAACCGCCGCGCGAGCTGGTGGCCACCGATGAGTACAACCACGAAAACAACTGGCACGCGCTGCACAACGGCTTCGTGCATGCCGTAGTCGACCCGAAACAAAACGCCCTCGCCTACGCGCTGGCCACCGCTCGCCATCGCCAGGCCGAGCCGCTGGAATGGCAGCGCACGGAGCAGGTGCGCCATGCCCTCAAGGTTGGACCGAAACAGCTGGACGGCACGGCGCGCATGGCTTTGCTGAGTGACCCGGTGGCCCTGGCGCGGCTGCATGCTGCTGTTTGGGAAGACCAGCCGGGCGAGTGGATTGAGAGTTGGCGGGAGACGATTGCCAAGGATCCGCATGCACCGTTGTTGCCCTTGCCGGCGGTGGGGAATGTGGTGTTAGCGTGATCGCGCGCGGTCAGGCTCCCCTCGCCCGCTCGCGGGAGAGGGCTGCGGTCAGCCGCGAAAGCTTCATCTCCTGAACGAGCCTGGATCCCCGCGTGCGCGAGGATGACGGTGGGTTTGTGCATCGACTTGCGGAGGTCTTAAGAAAAACTTCCGTCATCCTCGTGAAGGCGCGCTTGACGGAGCTTTGCGCGTCGTCTTGCGCAAGTCTTAAAAAAACCTCCGTCATCCTCGCGAAGGCGGCGGTCCGACGATTCGGGATCCAGAATGTCGGATGTGTCGCCGATTTTCGCACGACTCAAACCTCTGCCCCCCCCGAATCGTCGGACCGTCTCCCTCCCCTACACCAACGCCGACAACCGCACATCCGCCCCAAGCACCCGCTGCAATTGCCCGTTAGCGGTAAACACTGGCACCGAAACGGTGAAGCAAAACGCATCGGTGGCGCTGGAGCGGTACACGGGGGTGATGTGGCTGCTCAGCTGTTCAGCCACCGCACGGAACCAGGGCCGTTGCGACCAGTTGCGGCCCTTGCAGCTGTCGCCTTTATCCAGCCCCTGGGCAAACACGTTTTCGCTCAGCTGCGTGCCGTCGCTGCCGACCAGGTAGAACAATTCAAAGCGCGGATCTCGCATCAACGTGTCGCGCAAAAAGTCTTCAGCGCGGGCGACGTCGCCGTGCAGCGCCGCTTCCATGGCCAGGCGCTCGACACTGGCTTGCACGTCTTTGTGAATCTGCAAGCGAAACGCACCGAGGCCATCGAGCAGTTGGTCACCGCTGCGGCGCACGGCTTGGCTGTGGGTGGACACCTGGCCGGCTTTGCTGAGCAGCTCGGCCGCCACCCCGGCGATGTTTTGCACGTCGCCATTGATGGCGTGCACCGCGATGCCGATCTGTTCGGTGCCGGCGGCAATATGGCCGACGCGCTGGTCGAGCTGGTCCATGGCCGCGCGGGTGTTGCGCAGGTCTTCGCCCATGCGGGTCATGCCGTCGCGGCCATCGGCAACGGCGCTGTGCATGTGCTGGCCGGCGGTGCCGAGCTGGGCCATGCCGTCGCGAAAGCGTTCGAGAATCTGGCTGACTTTGCCGGTGGCCTCGGTGGTGTGCCCGGCCAGGCGCCGCACTTCATCGGCGACCACGGCAAAACCTCGACCATGCTCGCCAGCGCGCGCGGCTTCGATGGCAGCGTTCAGGGCCAGCAGGTTGGTTTGTTGGGAAATGCTGGCGATCACGCCGAGCACTTGGCTGACTTCTTCCAGTTGCCCGACCAGTTGGCCGATCACGCCTTCGAGCTGCGCTTCGCTGGCGTCGATCGCATCCACTTGGCGCAGCACGGCATCGCCGGTTTGCTGGCAGCTGCGCAAGGTTGCCGACACGTCGGCCGCCAGCTTCGCCACGTGCGCGGCACCCGGCACCAGCTCGCTGTCCAGGGTGGTGCTGACTTCTTCGCTGGCGCTGGCGATCAGCTCCGAGGCTTGCGCCAGGCGCTGGCCGCTGGCTTCGGTTTCGCTGGCGATGCGCGCCAGTTCCGGGGCGTGGGCGGCAATATCGACAGACGCGGCGAGGCTGTCGCCCAAGCGCTTATGCAGGGTCTGGGCGAAGTGGTTGAGGCGAGTATTGATGGGCTGCACGGTGGACAACTGACTGGTCAGGTCAAGGTGGTCCACCAGCAAGCTCAAGGCGCCGTCGTCTTCGGCTCGACGGGCTTTGGTGCGCAGTAGCAACATAGTTGTGTTCTCCCTGTTAGACACAGGGTCGTGCAAGCACAGTGCCACTACGTTAACGCCGAATTCTTTCGCTTACGCTCAAGCACGGGCCTTGCGCCTGCTCCGTTTTAAAACTAACGCTGAAAACGGGGCTCGTTTTGGTGCGAACGGTTACGCCGGCAGGCGCCGGAAACCGACATAGGCCAACAGCGCCGACGCCGCTTCATAACCCAGGGCGTAGAAATTGAAGGTCTGGCCAATCAGGCCGTCGAGGTACAAACCGGCGATGCGGCCCAGTGCAAGCGCGGCGAACAGCAGCGTCAGCAGGCTCAGCGCCGGGCGCCAGTAAGCCGGGCGAAAGGCGGCGGACAACAGAAATACCCCAAGCCCCAGCTGCAAGGCGCCGTAGTAGGCGCGCACATCCACCACCGCCGCGGTTTGCATCAGCAGCATGCCGGTGAGATTGGCCATCTCTTGCGGGTACACGAAATACGCCACGCCAAAGCCGCCCAACACCAGGGCCTGAAGCAGCAGAAACACACGGGCAAACAGCATCGGAACGCTCCAGCGTTTGGGGAAGGCTGCAGGATAGTCGTTCTGCCGGAAGGAAACGTAGGCGCCTTGCTGACCTTCTGACATATCTATAAACAGCGACCCACTTAGGTGCCGCAGGACCAGCGGCTATGCTGCACGGCATCTTTAACCGTGGAGTTACCGCCATGCGCCGTTTTGCTCTCGCTTCTCTTTTGTTCGCCGGCACCGTGCAGGCCGCCGAGCCCATCGCCATTGATGTTCACCGCGACGCCAATTGCGGTTGCTGCAAAGCCTGGATCAGCCATTTGGAAACCAACGGCTTCAAAGTGAACGACCATGTGGAGACCGACATGAGCGCGGTGAAAACCCGCCTCGGCGTTCCCCACAAGCTCGGCAGCTGTCACACCGGCGTTATCGACGGCAAATTCGTCGAAGGCCATGTACCCGCCAGCGACATCCTCAAACTGCGCGCTCGCGCCGATTTGATCGGCGCCGCAGCGCCCGGTATGCCAATGGGATCACCAGGGATGGAACATGGCGACGTTCGTGATGCCTATGATGTGATCGGTGTGCAGAGTAATGGCGCCGAGCAGGTGCTGACCCACTACGACGGCAAGTGATGTAACAGACCGTCGGCCTGGCGCGAGCACCTTTAACTGGCAACACTCAAGCGCCACACAAAGGAGAAACACCATGCTCTGGAAGAAAGGCCGACGCAGCGACAACGTAGTGGATGCCCGCGACAGCGGCGGTGGTGGCGGCGGTATGCGCATCGGCGGCGGCAAAGGCCTGAGCCTGGGTGCCGTGGCGATCATCGTGGTGTTTGGGCTGGTTACCGGCCAAGACCCGATGCAAATTCTCGGGCAACTGGCCAACCAGGCAGGCGTGTCCACCGCCCCCAGCCAAACCGAAGGCCACGCGCCGCCGGCCAACGATGAACAAGCCGAGTTCGTGCGCTCCGTACTCGGCGACACCGAAGACACTTGGCGCGCCATTTTCCAACAAGCCGGCAAGCAGTATCAGGACCCCACCCTGGTGCTGTTTCGCGGCGGCGTGAATTCCGCCTGCGGCTTCGCCGACTCAGCCACCGGGCCGTTTTATTGCCCAGGCGACCATCAGGTCTATCTCGACCTCGACTTCTTCAAAGAAATGGCTCAACGCTTCTCCGCCGCTGGCGATTTCGCGCAGGCTTACGTGATCGCTCACGAGGTCGGCCACCACGTACAAACACTGTTGGGTGTGTCGGCCAAAGTCGACAGCGCACGGCAGAGCGGCGCCAAGATGGAGGGTGCCAACGGCCTGCTGGTGCGCCAGGAGCTGCAAGCCGACTGCCTGGCCGGGGTGTGGGCGTTTCATGCACAGCAACGCTTGAACTGGCTGGAGCCGGGTGACCTTGAGGAAGCCTTGAATGCGGCGAACGCGATTGGCGATGACCGTTTACAACAGCAGTCACGCGGGCGCGTGGTGCCGGACTCGTTTACCCATGGCACGTCGCAGCAGCGGGTGCGTTGGTTTAAGGCGGGCTATGAAGGCGGCAAGGTGAGTGGGTGCGATACGTTTAAGGCGACGACGCTGTAGGGTTGACCAGACGCAGCAGATCAACATCTCGCGGCTAAAGCCGCTCCTACAGAAATCGCGCACCCTGTGGGAGCGGCTTCAGCCGCGATGTTCTACCATCCGCCACCCCTGTTCTCGCGGATATTCAGGTATGAAAATCGCTCTGCTGCCGGCCGCTCTGGCCTTGTTCTGTGTGCTGGCCCACGCCGAAGGTGAAGCCGAAACAACACCCGAAGCGCCGCCCAAAGCGCTGACCACCCAGGTCGAACATTTGGTGGCCGCGCTCAGCGACAGTTTCGCCACCGGCTACCCCGAAGCGACCCTGGCTCAAGATCTTGACCTGGGCAGCCACAATTACCTGACGCTGGCCGTGTTCACCGTGGAAGGCTTTTCCATGGGCAACAGCTACAACCAGTACCTGGCGGTGTTCGAGCCCGATGCCAACGAGGCCGGCGACCCGCATTACCGCTTGATCGATGTGATGCAAATCGGCGGTGACATGCGCCGCTCGATTGATGCCCTCAAGGCTACCGCCAGTCGCGACGAAACCAGCGGCGCCGTCACGTTTAACATCCCCGCCATGGCCAACACCGAAGACGATCCACCCAATTTTCCAAGCCTGCCGGTGGTGATCACCTTGCGCTTGGAAAATGACCGTCTGGTCGAGGTAAAACCCTGAAAACCGACGCCAGCAAAACGCCGCTAGCAAGCGCAACGAAAGCAGCTAATATGCCTGATCGTCGTAGCTGTCCGGGGTGTTCAAGCCATGCGTCTTGCCGAGTTTATCGTCGCCACCGTTGACCGCATCGTCGATGAATGGGAGGCCTTTGCCATGACCATTCGTCCCGCTGCCGACAGCATGAATAAGGTCGAACTGCGCGACCATGCCAAGGCCATTCTGCTGGCCGCCGCGCGCGACATGAACACCGCGCAAACGCGCATGGAAAGCGCGGCCAAAGCCATGGGCGAAGGCCCTGAAAAAACCCCAAGTCTTGACGTGGCTGCCGCCAGCCACGGCGAGCTGCGCCATCAGGTCGGCTTTGACCTGGTGCAAATGACTTCCGAATTTCGCCATCTGCGCGCCAGTGTTATCCGTTTGTGGACCGACAGCCTGGTGCAGATGGAACTGGTGCACATGCGCGACCTGATCCGCTTCAACGAAGCGATCGACGAAGCGCTGGCCGAATCCACGGCGGCCTACGCCGAGCAGGTCAATCATTCCCGCGATATTTTCCTGGCCATTCTTGGCCATGACCTGCGCGCGCCGTTGCAGGCGGTGAGCATGTCCAGCGAATTGCTGGCCAGCAAGCCGGGCCTGGACGACAAAGCCCGCAGCCATGTGCAGCGCATCCGCAACAGCACCCGGCACATGAGCGGCATGGTTAACGACCTGTTGGAATTCGTGCGCAGCCGGCTGGGCAACACCCTGCCCATCGTGCGCTCGCCCGTGAACATGAGCCTGCTCTGCCAGGCCGCTATCGACGAAGCCAGCGCCGGCCAGCCGCTGAGTGATCTGCGCTTTGAAGTGAGCGGCGACACCGAGGGCGAGTGGGATCAGGGCCGTATCGAACAGCTGCTGCAAAACCTGATCGGCAACGCCCTGCAACACGGCGCCAGCAACCTGCCGATCACCGTGCGCCTGCTCGGTGAAACCGACAGCGTGACCCTGGTGGTGCACAACCAGGGCGAGCCCATTCTGGAAAGTGCCATCTCCACCATCTTCTTCCCGCTCGTGCGCAGCACCAGCGACCGCGCCGGCGAAACCAGCCTGGGCCTGGGCTTGTTTATCGTCAACGAAGTGGTGCTCGCCCACGGCGGCACCGTCAACGTGAGTTCCAACCACGAAGACGGCACCACATTCACCGTGATGTTGCCCAAGCGTTAAGCGCTTACGGTGCAACCACCGGCGCGCCGTAGCCGGCGGAAAACAGCAGGCCCAACACCACGGGCATAACCGCCGCACTGCCCAGATTGCCGATCAATACCATCGACGCCACTTTGTGCGGGTCGCGGTGGTATTGCTCGGCGAGCATGTAGTTGAGTACCGCTGGTGGCAGCGCAGCGAACACCCACAAGCAGGCCAGTTGCAGGCCTTGCAGGTCGAGCAGTTGGATAAGTGGCCAGGCGAGAATCAAGCCGCTCGCAGGGCAGGCAATCGCGCCGAGCAGGCCGATTTTCCAGGCGCTGAAGTCGACATCGAGCATGCGTACACCAAGGGCGAAGAGCATCAGCGGAACGCTGGTGGTGCCCAGCATGGTCGCTGACTCAAGCAGCCAATGCGGCAGGTGCAGGCCGCTCAGATTGATGGCCAAACCAGCGATCGTCGCCAGCACCACGGGAATCCGGTACAGGCGCCACAGCGGCGTGGCCGGGTCGAGCATGCGCAGGCCGACGGTGAAGTGCAGCAGCATTTCCACGATAAACAACACCACTGCTGCCGGTAGGGCTTTCTCGCCAAAGGCCAGGGCCATCAGCGGCAAGCCCATGTTGCCGGTATTGCTGAACATCATCGGCGGCAAAAAGGTGCGCAGGTCGAGCTTCAACCAGCGCGCAAATGGCCATAGCACCAGCCCCGAGCCCAACACAATCCCCGCCCCGGCGAGCGCCAGGCTGGCGTAGTCCTGCAGCGCCGCCTTGCTGTCGGCCAGCACGGCGAATACCAGCAACGGCACCAGCAATTCCATGTTGAGGGTGTTAAGGCCGCGCATGTCCGGTTTGCGCAGATGGCCGTACAGCGCACCGCAGCCGGTGATCAAAAACACCGGCATCAGGGTTGAGAGAATCTGGGAAAACATGACCGCTCCAGACGACAAAGGAAGAAGGCGAGATCGTTAGGGTGGCAAGCATCCTGCCGGGGCGTTTGGGCCGATACAACCCCTACTAGCGTCTTGGTAGCGTCTAGCCAGCGCCTTTGCGCCTGGGTAGTGGCCTTTTCGACAGCCCGTCGATTTTTCCGCGTCCATCGACGAATGGCGGCCCATTGTCGGCGCATGGCGGTACTCTCGGACCGCTCTAGCCTGCGGTTCCGCGCGAGAAAAAGCTCCACAGAGAGCCCACCGCAGGCGACAAAACACGGGTAACGCCAGCGTGCCAACCGCTGTCGTTACAGGCTGAGCGCCCCTGCCAGCGTGCAAGCCACTCCTTACTCAACATCTGGAGTGATCAATGATGACGTCGTTAAAGGCCACGCTGCTGGCCGCCACACTGTTTGCCTGCGCCGCCGCCCACGGCCAGGTGATGGAACGCGAATTGGGCCCCTACGATTTGCAACTGGGCACCACGCCCACCCGCAGCATGGCGCAGGGTTTGGTGCAGCCGGCGCAGAACGGCACCTTTCAAGGCGGCCTCGACCTGACCCACGAGAGCGGTTGGTACCTGGGCCAATGGTCGCCGAGCATGGGCATCGCCCGTGACAGCCAGCTAGAGCTCGATTCCTACAGCGGCTTCAAGCGCCCGTTCAACAACCGCTTCGGCTATGAAATGGGCTTGATCCGCTACAGCCATCCCGGCTTCAGCGCCAACGACAGCAACGAGTATTACGCCGGCCTGACCCTGCTCGACAGCCGCTTCGGCGCCGCCTTCAGCCAGGCGCCGGGGCGCGCCGACAGTACGTTGTTAATGGACTTGGCGCTGAATCCGCCGTTGGCCATGAACCTGTCAATGAAGTACGCCAACCACACGCTGGACGACGCGGTGACCTACGGCGATGGCGGGGTGGTGCGGGTGTTCAACGATTGGTCGCTGAACCTGTCGCGCCCGTGGGCAGGCATCGACCTGAACCTGTCGTACAGCGGCTCCACGTTGAGCGGGCCGCAATGCGTGGCGTATTCGGGGCACAACGGCTACTGCGAGGATTACTTCATGTTCAAGGCAGAGCGGTCGCTGTTCTGACGGCGGCGCTACTCGCTGAGAAAACGGCCTAGCTGGCTTTTCAGCTGACGGTTTTCCCGGCGCACCTGCTCCAGGTCGTCGAGCAGCTGCAAGGCCAGGGCGATGCCCGACCATTCCATCTCTAACTCGCGCTGTAGCCGTGCGGCGCGGCGGCAGGTGATCAGCGCGTGCTGATCGAATTGCCAGTTGTCCGGGCCGCGCCCGGCCGGATCGATGATGCCGTGCTCGACGATTTCCATCAGCAGTGAGCTGGGAATCGCCACGGTCTGACAAAGTTCTTGCATGCCTAATGGGTCGCTCATGCTCATTTGCTCCATTCGCTGCGGGGATCGAAGTCGACTTTCTGCGCCAGTTTCTCCCAGAGCTTGCGCGCATCGTCGCTGGTGGTTTTTGGCATCACAACTTTGAGCTGCGCATACAAATCGCCGCGCTCTCCGGCTTTGGTGCCCAAGCCTCGGCCTTTAATGCGCAGACGCTGGCCGCTCTGGCTGTTGGCCGGAATGGTCAGGGTGATACGGCCGTTTAGCGTCGGCGCCTCGACCTTGGTGCCAAGCGCGGCCTCCCATGGCGCCAACGGTACGGTGAGCACCAAGTCGCTGCCCTGCACATCAAACAAGGGATGGGGCGCGAAGCGCACGTTCAGGTACAGATCGCCCGGCTGCCCGCCGGCACTGCCGGGCCCACCCTGCCCTTTCAGGCGAATGCGCTCGCCGTCGGTGACGCCGAAGGGAATCTTCACGTTGAGGCTTTTGCTCTGCGCCGCCTGGCCCATGGCGGCGGGGAGCTGGAAGGAAATCTTCTTCGCCTCGCCGGTCAGGGTTTCCTCAAGAAACACCGGCAGCTCCATTTCCACATCCTGGCCTTTGCGAGCACGGTTGCGCGCCTCTTCAGCGCCGCCGCCACGGCGAAATATCGACTCGAAAAAATCGGAATAATCGCCGCCGTAGGCATCGGTAAACGCACCGGCACCCGGCTGCCGACCGCGCGGGTGCTCGAACGGGCGGCCATGCTGGCCGTACTTGCGCAGGTCATCGAACTCGGCGCGTTTGTCGGCATCCTTGAGCACGTCATAGGCCTCGGCCACTTCTTTGAAGTGGACTTCCGCATCCTTTTCCTTACTCACGTCAGGGTGGTATTTGCGCGCGAGCTTGCGGTAGGCGGCTTTGATCGCCTTCTCGTCTGCCGTGGGCTCGACGCCCAGAATTTTGTAGTAGTCCTTAAAGTCCATCGTCACTCCGGTAAAAAACTACTGCGCTCGGTTAAGCGGCGTTGAAAGGCGGATTCAAAAATGCTCATTGGCTACAGCCAACTCCGCTTTTTTCACCACCTTTCGCCTTGCTTTCCCTTCGCTCGCTACGTTTTTAAAGTCAGCGGCAAAGCGGCGCTTGGTTAAGCGGCGTTGAAAGGTGGATTCAAAAATGCTCACTGGCTACAGCCAACTCCGCTTTTTTCACCACCTTTCGCCTTGCTTTCCTTTCGCTCGCTACGTTTTTACATTCGGCGGGAAAGCGGCGGCAATTGCCTGATCAGTAGTTGTTCAACGGAGTTGGCTGTCTTTGCTGCCGCGACGGTTATACCCGGCGCTGGCCGAGTTCGCTTTGTCGTGTTCGGCCTGGCAGGCGACGCACAGGCGCACGCCGGGGATGGCTTGGCGCCGCGCCTCGGGGATGGCGGCGTCGCATTCTTCGCAGTGTTTCAGGCTTTCGCCCTTGGGCAGATTGCTGCGTGCACGCGCGATGGCGTCTTCAATGCTGCTGTCTATCTGCTCTTGTACGGCTCCATCACTTGCCCAACCGCCGGCCATGATCTGTCTCCCGCTCGTTTGCGTTAGAGAAAGATATGGGCGCGCGGGTGTTTTTTTACAAGCTCAAGCGGCATAGAGCTGCATGAACGGTCGGATTATTCCTTCACTTCCATAAACTCTTTCGCCCAGAGCAAATAGTCTTCCGGGTGCGTGTATTTGTGCGAAAGCTCCGAAGCGCTGAGGTCAGTGGCAACCACCTGGCGCTGTTCGCGCAGGCAATCGTAGGTGGCTTTGATGGCGGCAAAATAGGCGGCGTGGCCGTCGACCACGATGCGCACGCCCAGGCTGGCCAGACGCGCATCGTCACGCAACGAAGGATTGCCGTAAGTCACCAACATGATCGGCACGGTGAGGTGCTCGGCGATGCGTTCCAGGTGTTCAAAGTCGGTGATGCCGACCATGCAGATGCCGTCGGCGCCCGCAGCCTGATAGGCCAGGGTGCGGCTGATCACTTCATCCACCGACAACACGCCGGCATTGGTGCGGGCGATGATCGCCAGCGCCGCGTCGACACGGGCTTCCAAAGCCGCGCGAATTTTGCCGACGCCTTCTTCCACCGGAATCAGGTCGGTGGATTTGCGCCCGAACTGCGCCGGCAGCAGGGTGTCCTCCAGCGTCAGCGCGGCGACACCGGCGCGCTCGAGTTCCTTCACGGTGCGCATCACATTCAGCGCATTGCCGTAGCCGTGGTCGGCATCGGCAATCACCGGAAGGTTGGCGACGCGGCCAATACGGGTGGCTTGTTCGACGAATTCGCTCAGGGTGATCAGCGCGAAGTCCGGCGCTGCCAGTACCTGCAAGGAGGCAACCGAACCGCCGAGAATGCCGACTTCGAAACCGAGGTCGCCGGCAATGCGCGCGGACATGGGATCGAACACCGACGCGGTGTGGTAGCAGAATTCGGATGACAGCAACGCACGGAAGGTGCCGCGCAGCGCATGGTGGGAGGCTCTGGGCATAGGGGTTCCAACAGCTGTTTTTATTGGTGGTATGAGTCGTTACCTAACCTTAGCAAGACACATACCCGCTGCCAGCTTAACCTGCGGGCCCTTTCTAGAGCCTTTCGAAGGCGTAAAGCTGGCGAAGGATGGCGAATTTACGCCGCCGCCAGCCATGTAGGGGCGGCAAACCGCCACTACCTGATAAATGGTTCCTGAACCGCGGTTCCCCTCTCGGCCACGCTACCGCGTTTCCCTTGTAGGAGCGGCTTCAGCCGCGAAGCTCCTAAAGCAACGTTCCGAAAACCTCACCTGCAAACGCCGCTCGAAACCCCATTAAATTAATCCCACGCCAGAGCGCACCAATACGGCGCACGGCAACCTCTCGCGCACCAAATAAAACCTGACCAGTGCCCCAGTTTTTACCCCGCAGCGGTTGCTACGGGCGCTGGCAGGTTTGGCACCGCCCTTGCTCTGCAACCGGTATTGAATCTGCCGGTACACCGTTATGTTGGTCATCCATTCCCGTATCCAGCCACAGCAGAGCTGGGACGCCGAATTGCACTTGAGCTTTGCCGCACGCAGTAAAAGTCGCCTGCGCTGCTTTACGGTCTCCGGCGAAGACGTCGGCTTGTTCCTGGAACGTGGCCAGCCGGCGCTGCACGATGGCGAGTTTCTTCAGGCGCAAGACGGGCGCGTCGTTCGTGTCAGCGCCAGCCCTGAACGCTTGCTGCACGTCACCTGCGCCAATGCCTTCGAACTGACCCGCGCCGCGTACCACCTGGGTAACCGCCATGTCGCGCTGCAACTGGGCGATGGCTGGCTGCGCCTGCCGGAGGACTACGTGCTGCAAGCGATGCTCGAGCAATTGGGCGCCACGGTCGAACTGATCGACGCGCCTTACCAACCCGAGCAAGGCGCTTACGGCGGCGGGCATCACCACTCCCATGCCGGCGACGAAGAATTCAGCTACGCCCCACGCCTGCACCAATTTGGCGTGCGCACGTGAGCATTGGCCCGCTGAGCCCGGCCTGGGCGCTGATGCGCCTGGCCAGCCCGCAGCTGCCAATCGGTGGCTACAGCTACTCGCAAGGCCTGGAAATGGCGGTCGAGCGAGCGCAGGTGTGTGACCCGGAAAGCGCCCAACGCTGGATCGCCGATCAACTGCTGCTCAACCTTGCGCGCTTCGAAGCCCCGCTACTGCTGGCCCATTGCACCGCCGCGCTGGCCGGCGACTGGTCCGCGCTGGCCACGCTTAGCGAACAACACCGTGCCAGTCGGGAAACCCGTGAGCTGCAGCAGGAAAGCCGGCAGATGGGTTATTCGCTCAAACAATTACTTGAAGGCTTGCCTGAACTGGACGACGACGCCCGTAGCTTCCTCGCACAACAATCCGAGCCTGGTCTGGCCGTGATGTGGGCATTGGCCGCACGCGCCTGGGCCATCAGCGCTGACGACGCGCTGGCCGCATGGCTCTGGGGCTGGCTGGAAAACCAGCTGGCGGTGCTGATGAAAACCCTGCCGTTGGGTCAGCAAGCCGCGCAGCGCCTGACGTCGCAGCTTCTGCCATTGCTGCAGCAAGCCCACATGCAAGCGCAACACTGCTCACCCGAACAACGAGGCAGCGCCGCCTTTGGCCTGGCGCTGGCCAGCATGGCGCACGAGCGCCAATACAGCCGCCTCTTCCGCTCTTGATCGCCAAAAGGAACAGACACACATGAACAGCCAACCTCTACGCGTCGGTATCGGTGGCCCGGTAGGCTCCGGCAAAACCGCACTGACCCTCGCCCTGTGCCTGGCGCTGCGCGAACGCTACAACCTGGCCGTGGTGACCAACGACATTTACACCCAGGAAGACGCGCAATTTCTTGTACGAAACGAAGCACTGGCGCCGGAACGCATCATCGGCGTGGAAACGGGCGGCTGCCCGCACACCGCGATCCGTGAAGATGCCTCCATCAACCTGGAAGCCGTCGACCAGCTCAACCGTCGCTTTCCTGGCTTGGACCTGATCATCGTCGAGTCGGGCGGCGATAACCTTTCGGCCACGTTCAGTCCGGAATTGTCCGACCTGACCTTGTACGTAATCGACGTTTCAGCGGGCGACAAGCTACCGCGCAAGGGCGGCCCCGGCATCTGCAAGTCCGACCTGCTGGTGATCAACAAAGTTGACCTGGCGCCGATGGTTGGTGCGTCGCTGGAAGTGATGGAGCGCGACACCAAGAAGATGCGCGGCGACAAACCCTTCGTGTTCAGCAACCAGAAAGTTGGCCAGGGCCTGGACGAAATCATCGCCTTTATCGAAAAACAGGGCCTGCTCACTGCAGCCTGAAACGCACCCAATTTTATAAAAAGGAGCTCACATGAATCTGCGTAAAGCCCTGTTTAGTCTCGCGCTGTTTCTGTCCCCCGCCGTGGCATTTGCTCACCCAGGCCACGACAGCAGCGGCCTGCTCGCCGGCATCGCTCACCCGGTCACCGGCCTCGACCATTTACTCGCTATGCTGGCGGTCGGGCTGTGGGCGGCACAACAGAAAGGCCTGGCGCGCTGGGCCCTGCCGGTAACGTTCGTCGGCACCATGCTGCTGGGCGGCGTACTGGGATTCGAAGGGCTGCAGTTGCCGTTTATGGAAACGGGTATTGCCGCTTCCGTGTTGGCGCTGGGCTTGCTGGTGGCTGTAGCCGTGCGGCCTCCAGTGGCCGTGGCTATGGCGCTGACGGCATTGTTCGCACTGGCCCATGGCGTGGCGCATGGCCTGGAATTGCCTGAAGTGGCGAGCCCGTGGGGTTACGCGGCCGGCTTCGTAGCGGCGACTGCGGCGTTGCATGCGGCCGGCTATGGCTTGGTTCGCGTATTGCCGTCTGCTGCCGCGCCGCTGGTGCGGATTGCTGGCGCGGTATCGGCTGGGGCTGGGGCCTGGATGCTGGTGAGCTAAGTCGACGAGGCTGACGTTACGGAGCCCTCTCCCGCACGACCGCTGTCCTGTCGGAGAGGCTTCAGCCTCACCGTTTAAACGTGTACCGCCACTCGCAACGCTTCGTAGGAACCTGCCGCAGCAATGCCCACCGCTGCGGCCAATTCTAGAACCCGCTCAAGATCGGTGGTGTACACCAACACTGCTTGCATCTCGTCATCAAGCGGCTGACTGAAGTCCACCAACACGTAGCCCTTGGTCTCCGGGCTCAAAGCGCTGAGCTGCACCTGAATCCGGTTCATCGCCGTCAGCGGCTCAGTCTTCTGCAACTGTTTTGGCTTGATGTTGAAGGTCACGTCTTTGCCGAACGAATCGATGATCTGTTGCAGCAAGTCGGGGTAAGTGTCTGCCTGGAACAGCACGGTTTCCGGAAGACTGCCCACCACTACCCATTCGCCGAGCGGGATGGGGAAGGTATCGTCGTAATTGATATCCGGATTGGCCGCCAGAAAGGCAGCCGGATCGGCGTAGGCTTGCGCCGCTTCGTCCGCGATTTTGTCGATTTCCTCGGCGCCCATGCACCCCGAACTTATTTTGCTGATCAGTTCTACGAGTTGGTCTTTCATGGGGAGCGGGTCCTGGCTGAGTTGAGGGCGCCAAGGATATCGCGAAGGTGCGAGCCCTGCTATTTGGCGAACAGTTGGCCGATGTCTTTGAACGCCTTGAACTCCAGCGCGTTGCCGCACGGGTCGAACAAGAACATGGTGGCCTGCTCGCCAACCTGGCCCTGGAAGCGGATGTGCGGCTCAATCACGAACATCAGGCCTTTTTCCTGCAAGCGCTTGGACAAGTCTTCCCACTCCTGCCAACCCAGCACCACGCCGAAATGCGGCACCGGTACGTCGTGACCATCCACCTCATTGGTCATCACCTGTTCCTGGGAGGAGGTTTTCGGGTGTTCGTGAATCACCAATTGGTGGCCGAAGAAATTGAAATCGACCCACTTCTCGCTGGAGCGGCCCTCTGCCAATCCAAAGGTCTCACCGTAAAACTGGCGCGCGGCAGGAAGATCGAACACAGGGATAGCTAAATGAAAGGGGGAAAGACTCATACGAAATGCCTCAACAAAACGTGGGAATAACTGCTCGGGTTTGAGTCTAGCCTTGTAGTTATGAGTTGAAAGACCGTATTTTTTGCACCGAGCACAAATTATTTCGATCAATCCCACACACGAGCCGAGCCAATGTTGCGCGAACTAAAGACGTTTCTCGCCGTAGCGCGGTACGGCACCTTTGCGGCGGCGGGCATGCACATCGGCCTCACGCAGTCGGCGGTCAGCGCGCAAATACGCAACTTGGAGCGCGCCCTCAATCAGTCGTTGTTTGATCGCACTGGACGGCAGGCCGTGCTCAACGCGGCCGGCAAACGTGCGCTGCCCATGGCCGGCGAAATGCTGGACCTGTTCAACCGCATGGCCACTGTGGACAGCTCGGGAGAATGCAGCGGCGAGTTGCGAATTGGCGCCATTGCCAGCGTGCAGACCGGCTTATTGCCTAGCGCACTGCTGCGATTACGACAGGCTGCGCCGAGGGTAGAACCGAAGCTGGTTCCGGGCGTTTCGCTCAACTTACTGAGTCAGGTGGATGCCGGCGAACTGGATGTGGCCATTTTGATTCGCCCGCCTTTCCCGCTGCCCAAGGAGTTGCACACTCAGTTGCTTCGCCAGGAACCGTTCGTGCTTGTGGTGCCGGAGGGCGTTAGTGGCGACGATCCGTTGCAGATCTTGAGCGAGCACCCGCTGGTGCGTTATGACCGGACCTCGTTTGGGGGACGGTTAGTGAGCCGCTTTTTACGTGAGCAGCGTTTGGATGTTCAGGTGGCGCTAGAGCTGGATGAGTTGGACGGGATTGTGAAGATGGTCGAATGCGGCCTGGGCGTTACGCTGATTCCTCTGGCGGGGCTGTGGCTTGAGTTGGGCGCCAAGGTAAGAATCATCGAATTGGGCGAGCTGACGTTTCACCGCGAGCTGATCATGTTGCTGCGACATAGCCAACGAAACTTACCAATTCTGCAGCTCTTTAATGAGTGCATCCAAAGGCACTAATTACCCACCGATAAAAAAACCCGGCTTGGTTGGCCGGGCTTTTCAGGTGAGGTAACGCGAACCATCAAACCACACGGTTGGCACCGGTACGATCAGCGCCACCTTCAGCTACGCGGTTGGCACCGGTACGGTCTGCACCACCTTCAGCTACGCGGTTGGCGCCGGTGCGGTCTGCACCACCTTCGGCTACGCGGTTGGCGCCGGTACGGTCTGCACCACCTTCGGCTACGCGGTTGGCACCGGAACGATCAGCACCACCCTCTGCAATCATGGACGAGCGAACGAACTGTCCGTCGAAAGTGAACTGCGGTTGATCGGATGGCAGGGCAAATACACTAGCGGAAAGGCTGGCCAGGATCAGGCTGGCGAACACTTGGCTTTTCATTTTGCGGCTCCTTTTGGGGGCTGGTAAGTGGGTACGGAGCCTATGGTACTCACCAAGATTTTTCGCAGAAGTGAAAGGGCCCAATAGTGACCATCGATACGAATGATTGCTGATTTTTCCTTTCTAAATCAGGTAGATAAAAGGGCTAAACATAGGCAGAAACGAATTTATGTCGCCTACTTCTAGTAGCTCTAACGCCTCAGCCGCGCTCCTTTTCCAGCAATTTCCGCTTGCGTTCGATACCCCAGCGATAACCTGAAAGGCCGCCATCGTTGCGCACGACGCGATGACAGGGAATGGCAACAGCCAAAGAATTGGCCGCGCAGGCACCGGCAACCGCGCGAACCGCGAGAGGTGCTCCAATAGCTTCGGCAATGTCGCGATAGCTGGCGGTCTTTCCTGTTGGAATTGTTTGCAGCGTCTGCCACACCCGCTGCTGAAACACCGTACCGCGTATATCCAAGGGTAACGACAGCACTTGGCCGGGCGCTTCGACAAACGCGATGACTTTAGCGAGCGTCTGGCTGAATGCCTGGTCAGCAGGCTCGATGCGAGCGTTGGGAAATCGTCGACGAAGATCCGCTTCGAGCGCTGGCCCGTCGTCATCAAACAGGATCGCGCAAATGCCACGCTCACTTTGCGCCACCAGCATGGTACCGAGTGAACAGTCGCCCACGGCATAGTGGATACTTACGTTGGCACCGCCAGACTTGTAGGCTTTCGGGGTCATGCCCAGGATTTGGTTGGCGACGGTATAGAAGCGTCCGCTGGAGTTGAAGCCGGCTTCGTATAGAGCGTCGGTTACAGATTCGTTCTTATTAAGTTGGTCACGAACGCGGTTCGCTCGATGCGCACTGGCATAGGCTTTTGGCGTGACGCCGGTAATGGATTTGAATAGGCGATGGAAGTGATAGGGGCTCAGCCCAACCTCGGCCGCGAGTGTGTTTAATGCCGGCGGCGTTTCAGCTTGTTCTATCGCGTGACAGGCGCGTTCGATCAAACCGCGCTGCTGTTCCTCAAGCGAAATTTGGTTCGGCTTACAGCGAAGACACGCGCGGAATCCAGCAGCTTCAGCTGCGGGGCAGTCGTTATGGAATTGGACATTCTCGGGCAACGCCTGACGGGCGGCGCAGGAAGGGCGGCAATAGATACCCGTAGATCGCACTGCGTAGACGAACTGACCATCTGCCGTTTTGTCTCGCGCTTGCACGGCAAGCCAGCGCGGGTCGTTTAGCGTTTGCGCGATGCGGGTCTGTTTATTGGGGGCGGAACTCATCGAATAGCTCACGATTGGACGCTGAGCGTACGGTATCAGGGGATGCATTGGCGGGGCATGCTGAATCTTGCTATCAAATTCAGGTTTCCCAAGAGCGAGAAGCTGCCTGCAGGCTCGCCGGGTGTAGGCACACCGAGTCGGCAAGGCCGGAGGATGTGCTTGCGCAAGCTGCCCTCTTCCAAAGCGAGGCCGCTGCTCTTGCCTACTTTCCTGAGCCAAAAGACAAACCCCCTACCCGTTTTCACGAGTAGGGGGTTTGGAATTTAAGCTTGACGATGACCTACTCTCACATGGGGAGACCCCACACTACCATCGGCGATGCGTCGTTTCACTACTGAGTTCGGG
>Ga0157370_10002812_pt1 | contig 20790 bp, 16 predicted proteins | sample C35metaG_FD_113463 | JGI IMG/M metagenome (GOLD analysis project Ga0157370, IMG submission 113463) | Corn rhizosphere microbial communities from Kellogg Biological Station, Michigan, USA - C3-5 metaG | ecosystem: Host-associated > Plants > Roots > Rhizosphere > Soil | place: USA: Michigan...
CAAAGGCAGTAGGATATAATTTTTTTTAATAAACTTTAAAATAATTTCAAATCGTTTTGGATCCATGGGATCCCACATTACATCTCTTACCGGATGCACCCTGTGAAATAATAATATGGAGGCGTCAGTTCTTTTCATAATGCTTACTATACCACAATTGAAAAATAATAAGACTCCATAGTTTTTTACCTAGATAGGAATTGCCATTTTTAAATTCCTTAACTAATTTTTCTATAAAAGAATAATTAAAGATTCCTTGTTGTTCAATTTTATTTTTATTCAGTAAATGAATATCAATTAAATTGGCCAAGCTGCCAGAAAGCCACCTGGCAATAGGAGCCGGGAACCCCCACTTTTTTCTATAAATTAAATGATGAGGCAGGTAGCGTTCCAAATCTTTCTTCATTAAAAATTTATGCATTTTGCGATTTATTTTTAAATCGGTCGGCAGGTTAATGCCGAATTCTACAAGCCTATAATCTAAAAAAGGTAAACGCACTTCAAGACTATTGGCCATCGAGGCAATATCCATTTTGTACATCAGGTTGTTGGCGAGATAATTATTTATATCAAACAAGGAAACTTTTTCTTTATTATCTATTGGCAATTTATCTATACTCATCCAATCATTTACTATAGTCTGATGAGAGTATTGACTATTGAATAAGTTGCTTATTTGTTTTTCTGTGAACATACCCTGTTCCTGTGAAATGAGATGCAGCAATAGTGTTTTTTCATTCTCATACTCTAATAAGACCGAGCCTCTATTATATTTCATTCCCATCTTTTTCATTAAAGATGAAGCTACGTGCCGTACCGGCTCATTGCTGTATTTGTAAATGTTTTGTAATTGACTGTACCGGCTATACCAGTTATATCCAAGAAATAATTCATCACCGCCATCGCCACTTAAAGCCACTGTTACCAATTGTTTCGCTTTTTCGCAAACTATCAAAGTAGGAATGGTGGAAGGCCCTACGAATGGCTCATCGTATGCATCTACAACGGCGCTTAATTCCGATAGGCAATAGGTTTCATCCACGTGGAATTCGTGGTGACTGGTTTTTAGAATTTCTGCAACTTCTCTTGCATATTTAGTTTCATCATATTCTTTTACATCAAACCCTACCGTAAAAGTTTCAACAGGTATAGCAGAATTTTGTTGGAACTTGGCCGCAATCAAGGAAGAATCAGTACCGCCACTTAAAAAAGAACCGACCCTTACATCGCTGAGCATTCTCAACTTTACCGAGCTTTTTAATAAGTGATCAAATTCTTCCACGGCATCGATTGTGGAAACAGTTTTTTTTTGCAACGAATATTTATCTAATAAATTGTACCAGCATGATATTTTTAAATCTTTGCCTGGCGTATACTCTACATAGTGCCCGTTAGGTAATTTATTTATTTCGATGTATATCGATTGAGTTTTTGGTATATAATCAAGAAAGAAATAATCTTTAAGAGCTTCTATGTTCAATGTTTTTTGAACAGGTAAATTTTCAAAAGCTTTTAACTGTGAGGCGAATATGAACGTTTCTTTATCATAAAAATAAGTTAGCGGTTTCACGCCAAATCTGTCTCTTACCAGAGTTAATTTTTGCAGATGCAGGTCCCAAAATGCAATTGCAAACATGCCGTTGAACCAGCTAAAACATGAAGCGCCGTATTTTGCGAAACACTCAACTATCACTTCACTATCACTGTGTGTTTTAAATACTACGCCCGCTAATTTTTCTTTTTGTAACTCCTGGAAATTATAAACTTCGCCATTAAAAACCATTACAAACCTGCCATTGTGGCTCATCATAGGCTGATTAGCTGTGGTGCTTAAATCTAAAATGCTTAGCCTTCTGTGAGCAAGCCCGGTAATATAATAATTTGAATCATCGTAGTAAAACCCTTCGGCATCCGGCCCCCGGTGCGCAAGGCTATTAGCCATTAGTTGTAAATGCTGGCGATTGAGCTTTTTATCTAAAGAAATATAACCGGCTATGCCACACATGGATAACTAATTTGAAATAAAGCGAAAATAATTATAAAATATTGCCCGCGCTCTAGGGTTTATTTAATATGAGGCTGCACATTTTGCAGCCTTAAAGATTATTCTTTAACCCATCATTTTAATAAAGCAAAAGCGTAAAATTTTATATTCAACTTTCTTTAAAGATAGCATTCAATTGTTTTCTTAATTTTTTAAAGTATTTCAATATACTTTCTTACAATTTCGGTTATGCGGTACCGATAGCTCGCAGCTTTTAAAATATTACTATCAATTGGGGAACGTAATGCCTGTTCAACCAATATTGCCATTTCAGCAGGATTTTTTACCGGGCACAAATATCCTAATTCTCCTTTTTGCAGAATTTCTGAAGGGCCGGATGGGCAATTGGTGCTTACTATTGTTTTCCCCAGGGCCATAGCTTCTACAAGAACATTTCCAAAACCTTCACTTATAGAAGACAATACAAAAACATCGCAATTCGCAATCCATTTATAAGGGTTGGGATCAAATTCAACTAAAAAAATATCGTTTCGCAAATTATTTTCCAGGATATAATTCTCCAGTTTCGATTTTAAATTGCCGATGCCTAATATAAACAGGATTATATCAGGCCTGGTTTTTTTTAAAATTTGAAAAGATTTTATAAGCGTTAGGTGATCTTTCTGCTCTTCAAGCCTTCCAACGCTTAGAAGAACTGCTTTACCTGAAATATCTGCCGGGTAATTAATTTTTTCTTTAGCGAGCGTGTAAATAGAATCATCAAAAACGGGATTATAAATAGTTGTTCCCTGTGGTAATTTATGATTACTGAATTTTCGCAGCCATGCTAGATTTCCTTTGCTTACCGCTATTATTTTATCGGCATGAGGAATAATAAAAAAGTGAATGAGTTTTGCAATCAGATCACCTTTCCAATGTTTTAAAGACCGTTTAGGCGGTAAGTGATAATGATGTGTATGATAAATTTTTGCCGCGACTCCGGCTGTTTTTTTTGCAATTATAGCAGCAGCGCCTGCATAATCGCTAGCCGTAAAAACATGGGTGTAGTTATTTTTTTTCAGAACCACCGGAAGGGCCTGTAAATATTTATAAAATGATGTGCCGCCAACTTCAGTAACGGGAATTGAAGGATGCAAAACATCCAGGTAAAGGCCCTGTTTTTTTCCGGCTAAGAATTCTACTTTTATACCATTTTCATAAAAAGCATTGGCAATATTTACCAATACCCTTTCTGCTCCGCCACCGCCAAGATCATTTAAAATAAACAGAATTTTTTTCATTAGTGGCTTGTCATTTACTCCCGCAGCATTGTTATGAGGCTTCTTTAGAAAATTGCTGGTACCGGAGGCATTTCTTTTTATTGGATTGATAATACGTGGTAATAATTTCTTCATACTTTAGCGGAAGGCAATAACAACTTCCAATATTTTCCGGTAGAAATAAATGCCAATAACATGACTATAAAATAACTGCAACAAACGGAAACGGCAGCGCCTATAGAACCCATCGCTTTTATAAATAAATAATTACTACCGAGGCTTATTGTCATTACGGAGAGCGCTTGTACAAACAGTTTCATTTTTTGTTTATGATATAAAAGAAAAGTGTACATAAAAACCGCAATTGTCCAAAAGAAATATCCTGCTGAAAGGAAAAAGAAATAGCGAATGCCCGGCCAATAAGTACTATTGATAAAAAGGTGATATATAACCGGAACACATAGTAACAGTGCAACAAATGTAAAGGCCATAATGCTGAAGTATATTTTCGCTTGCTTTTGTATTTCAGCATAGTCTGTCTTTTCAGCAGAAAGCGCTTTGTTTATTTTTGGTACCATATATTGAATGATGGCGCCCGACAAAGTAATGATGATGCTGCCAAACACGCAGGCCATTCCGTATATGCCTACTTCAGCCGTATTTTTTGTGATACCGGCCAGCAAAAAACTATCGGAAGAAAAAAGACAAAACATGCTCATCTGCATCGTAATTATGGGAACACTATATTTTAGTTCTGCGGTAATAATTTGCCTTCTAACCGACCCTGATAAATAACCATTTTTTAAAAGAAAATAGACGGCGTACAAAGCTACAAGCGCTCCAGCTACGAGCATGCCGGAAACCCTTCCTAACCAACCCCAGGAGAAATATACTATTAATACAACCGCAAGACCTAGTTCCATTACTATTTTCGTAACGTTCACTTTCATATAGCGTGGCGCTTCATCCCGGTTACGGATGAGCAGTATTACGAATTCGTAACAAAAATTTAGAAAGGCTGCAAGAGGGATAGCCCAAATAAATATTGCAGGAAATGAGAATCTTTTTGACAGAAAATCACGAGCCAGAAAGAAAACGATTGCAGATACTACCGCCATTGTTATTGCCATCGCAAAGCCGGTAGTGCAGAAATCTTTAAAGTTTTTCTTATCTAATTTAAAATAGTCAACGGACGCAGATTGCAGCACCCCGAGATTAATAAAAGGAAGCACAAAAATAATGGCCTGTCCGAATAGGCTCAGCAAACCGTTGTCAGCTGCAGTTAAATATTTTGGATTTGTAAATAGCGGCAGCAACAGGAAGGACAATCCTTTTCCGAAAAAATTGGTGATAGTATAAATCCCCATCGTCTTTAACGCCGGGCTTTTATACTGGTCTTTTAGAAATTGAATAGAGGTCATTAATGAATTTTGGAATTCTGTCTTTAAACCGGTTCGTATAGCTCTAATCAAACGATGATTTCGTTTCGATATTATAAATTGTGTCGTGCCAATATTTTTTACACAACTTCCCATTTATGCGAATCAAATGAAAATAGGTGTAAATTTTTTCAAAGCCATTACTCAGTTGTTATTATGTCCTTCATAAATTTTGCCGGAACACCAGCCCAAACCTGGAAGGGCGGTACGCCCTTGGTAACAACTGCTGACGCTGCGATAACGGAAAATTCTCCTATTTGAACTCCCTTTAAAATAGTTGCTTTGGCACCTACCCACACATTTTCTCCTATTTCCACAGGCGCTGTTACGAATTCTTTTCGTTTATGTTTTCCTTTTAAAATTTTTGTTATATGGTCCTGGTCCCGGATAACCACCATTTCTGCAATGAGACAGTTTTTATTGATCATCACCTTTTCTTTGGCGGTTATAACACAATTTCTTCCGATGAATGACTGGTCTATCAGAAGCATACTGCCAGTGTCAGCAATTATGTTTGTACCGAAAGATATTTTGGAATTTGAAATAATTAGTCTCCCGCCTTTAATACAGACAATCGAGCAATTACCTTCTATCCTGGTTTTAAAATCAATGGTAATTCCGGGGTATAATAATTTTAACCTGACTATTCTTAAAAAATAAAATACAGCATGAAATTGCCTTAAAATGAACCTGGATATTTTAGAAATGAAGTTCATTACCTGTAGTGGATAATTTTGAAAATATAGATTCTGGATAAAGTTCCGTTATACTTAAATTATTCAACGTCAAATCAATTTAAAAAGTATTATCAGGCGATCGTAATAAAGCAAATAATTTATAAGTAGAGGAAGCGTTAATGTTCTTGCAGATACTTTGGAAACAGCAGCAGAGTTCAAACAGTTGGTTTAAATTATAATTAAACTGCGATAATTTCCCGATACCAATCCGCTGTTTCTTTTGCCATTCTTTCCACGTTATAGTAAGTAACATACTTATTATAGGCGTTTGCAGATATCCGCTCCCGTTCTGACGATGACGAAAGCAAATAAATAATTTTTCCCGCCAATGCAGATACATCTCCTTTGGGAACTAAGACACCTGTTTCATTATTTTCAATTATTTCATTACCAGCTTCAGCATCGAAGGCAATAACCGGAATTTTTAAAGCAAAAGATTCAATATAAACTAAGCCAAAGGATTCAAAAAGAGAAGGTAGTATCATAACCTGGCACTCCTCTGAGTAATCACTGGGCTTAGCAAAGCCTGCAAATTTAATATGGTCAATCACCTGTAAAGCAGTAGCCTCTTTTATCAAATCGTTTTTCAATGGGCCATCCCCTACCAAAATAACTTTAATTGAGGGGAATGCCTTAATAATCTCTGGAAGCGCCCGTATAAGGTAAGTATGACCTTTAATTACTGATAATCTCCCGACCATTAATATTTTTGGATTTCCATCAATGAGGACACTTTTTCCGACGGATGGCTGTACATTAATACCATGATGAATATAAGGCATTTCCTTTTTGCCAAGTCTTAAATGAACATACAGCCTGGATAATGAGCGTGAAACAGCAAGGTTATGACTTGTATTATTTATCACATACTTTGTAATATAATAATAAAAGTTATGTCTGATTTTCTTATTACCTAACCCATATTGTATTAAATATTCCTCTTCATATCCGTGTTTGGTTGATAATGTAATGAGATTTTTAAGATAGAGTTTTTTCACAAGAACTACTATAAGATCGGCACTGAACAGGTGCGAATGAACTGCCTGAATATTATTTAATTTTATGTATCCCGCAATTTTTCTTGCAAGGTTAATATAGGAAATTTTTGAAGAGGTCGTTAATAAAGTTGTCCTTACGGCGTTACGCTCCATTTCACTGCAATATTCCGATAAGCTGGTTCTGTTTTCTTTTGGGCATATACATATCAGTTCACAGTTAATACCCCGTTTTTTAACGGCTGGTAACAAATCAAGCAAATGTTTCTCCGCCCCCGACACACTGGTCATGTAAATAATATGAAGAATTTTCAAAAGGGGTATAACTTTAGTGATTGCCAAAAAAAGGGTAATTAGCTGATACTTCCAAATCAGTCTTTATCTAATCATAAATGGATAAAGATTGCACGAAAGTATGGTCTATTAAAAGTCTGAGAAAAATATTGTTGCTTAGAAGATTCTCTAAATTGTTGTAGCTGCTAAAATAATGAATCCTAAAGAACTATATTTAAAATTTAATCCCGATTTTTAATAAAATCAATTAGATGAAAAGAATTTTATATTCCGTGTTTTATCACCTTGGCTACCGGATTTCAGAATTAAACTCCAACTCGCAAAACGCTTTCAAAACCCAGAAATATTTAATGAGATCCGCTGATATAACCGTTTTTGATGCAGGCGCTCATTTCGGGGAAACCGTAGTAATTTATAATAAACTGTTCAAAAATCCCTCTATTTATTCTTTCGAACCTTTTTTATCATCGTTTGAAGTATTAAAACGCAACGTAAAAACTTTTCCTAATGTAAAAATATTTAACGTGGCACTTTCAAACGTTAGCGGTGAACTCGATTTTTATGTTAACAAATCATCAGCAACAAATTCGATACTTCCAACGAGTAAGGATAGTACAAAAAATTGGGGAGAAAATCTACTAGAAACAGTTGAAACCGTCAAAATAAATTCCATAACTATTGATGAATTTGTCGAAAAACATAACATTGAAGTTATTCATATCTTAAAAATCGATACGCAAGGAACTGAATATGAAATCATCCAGGGTGCAAGTAAGACTATTGAGGCGAATAAGATTAAAGTTATTTATTTAGAAATAATAATTATTTCAACATACGTTGGGCAAAGATATCCGGACGAAATATTTTTGTTGCTAAGAAAGAACGGTTTCCGTTTATATAATCAATATAACTATACCCATTCTAAGTCCGGAGAACTGCAACAGTTTGATGCAATGTTTGTGCATAAAAGCTTCGATCATGAGTAATGAAATAATGACAGAAAGCGAGTAACTCAATGCAGTCAAGCATCAAAGCCTTACATTTCTAATGTCGGTGACTACCTGATTGTTGTAAATTATTTTACCCGTGAAATCAGATTGCGAGGTAATAAGCGTTCCTTTCCCCTTCATTACAAATTTTGTTGTGCCTTTAAAAATTGCGGCAGCATTAAAATTCTCATTGCTGTTTTGAGAGAAGGTACAATTTAAAAATACAATCTCCGGTGTATTAACAGTAGGCAGGTGTTTAGTTGTTGCATCAAAGGTACAATGATCAAAAATCACATTTTGCCCCTCATAAAATTCCCATGTATCGCCAAATACTCTACCATCAGGAGACATTTTAGAGTCCATTGTAAAAAGGCAATCTTTAAAAAAACAAGCTTTACTTTTATCTGCGGAGCCATAAATTCTTTGTACCATTCCTACAAATGTGCAATTATCAAAACTGAACCCCTGCGACTTAGGGTATGCTGCACTGTTAGTTGTGCCAATAAATGTGCATCTTTTGAAATTTATATTGTAGGTATCATGCCCTATTGAAATAATACCTGGTCCCGCATTATTGTACACAAAGCAATTAATAAAACTCCCGTTTCTAATAATGGAGTTTTCAATTTCAATATCAATACCTGCTGATGGTTGACTAATAACGGGTAAGCCCATATTTAACGCTTTGCCTGTTGAAGAAAATTCACAATCAGTTACTGTTAAATTATTGCCGCCAACCCATGATAAACCTTGCCTGCCATTATATTCGCACTTTACATTTGTTATTGTATGGGGATAAACAGGATCGCTATCTTTTAAACCCGGCCATGCTACAATTATTCCATCTAACGCACAATGATGTATGTAGCAATCAGCAACATTTACATTTTTATTTCCGTAGAGGCCAATACCTAATGCAGACAGTTGAATTCCTTCAGGGCCAAAAGCAGGGCCGATATTTAATTTTCCAGAATTGCCATCAAGAGTTAAGCCTTTTATGGTAATTGACAAACAGTTTATTGCATTTATAAACGTGAATGCCGACGCATTGTATGAACTTCTGTTGCCCTCTTTTCGAATACTGTCTTTTTCGCCCGTTACGGGGTTGAAAGATCCAAATTTTAATGCGCTTGCAGCTTTTAATATGGCATTGTATCCCTCAATTTCAATCGGTTTTTTTGCATTTAATAAGCTAAGAATTGGTTCTGCGGCGTAAGAAACTCCTGCCGAATAACTTCCTGATAGTTTTTGTTTTCCAACGATATAAGTTCCTGCATCAATTATAAGTGTTCCCCCGTTTGCCTCCAGAAACGCAGATGCTTTTTGGAATGCTTCTGTATTATTTGTGACTCCATCAGCAACGGCGCCGAAATCTTTTATATGAATTGTGCCTTGTGTTGGCATTGCCGGTGAACTATCGGGAGAATTTTCTTTTGGCCAAAGGCTTTTCTTTAAGATTGAACTGCCGTTTGTTGTTAAACTCAAGATGGAAAAAAGCAATAACAAGAAATGAAAGGTATTGAAAAAATAATTTTTGCTATGACGATTGGCTGCATTATTATTCATATGTAAGACTCTTTTGAAAACGACCGTTAGCAAACCTAATATTAGAAATGTAACATACGCTCAAATAAATAGTAAATTACAAAAACAAAACTTTATAACGAATGTCATTACAAATCTATCAATAATTGCCTTTACTAAGTATCAGATTCTAATGTTTGGCTGCTAAGTACAAGAATTGGGTTACAGAGCAGGGCAAATAGAATTGCAAGTAATAATTACTTTAATTATGGCACTGAATTAATATTGACCACTTTATAATTATTAAATAAGAATTTATTTTGTTTGCTGCAAAAAATAACAAAAGCAGCAATAAACCAAAACCAGGGATACCAAAAATTTGCAATGAAATAAAAATGGAAAATTCCGGAAAGAAGAGAAGCAAGCAAAAAAAAGCCAATTTTATCTTTTATTTTCAAAGCAGATAGAATAAGATAAAAAAAGAATGATAAAATGAGAAAAATCCCCAAAAATCCCATTTCAAAAGTTATATTATGATATAACGAAAGAATACTATTAGATTCATCAAACCCTAAAATATTATATCCCGCCGGGCCGGCACCGAAAATTTTTTTGATGGGACCAAAACGGGAAAAATTTGAATAAAAAAAATCAATTTTTACTTCCCTTTCATCAAATGAGGTCGAATCAAGTTTACTTGTGATACTCAATAATATTAAGGTATAAAAAGACAAAAAATGATTTAATAATATAACTATTGTAGAAATAAGAATAGTGGCAACTACAAATTTTCTTAAAAATCGTTTTATATATAAGTAAATTTTCTTTGCGTAAAAAACAGAAGCGCATATAAATGCTAAAGGGACGATTATAAATGATGCAGTGCTCACAGCAAAAATAAAACTAAGTACAATAATAATTATTGAAAGCGCTTTTAAAAATTTATACCATTTGCATAACCCCGTGAAGTATAAATAATAAATAGCCAGGGGAGCAAACAGTTCCATCATAAAAGTATAGTGTCCCGATTCTGGGGCAAAGCCCCTGGCTCGGTAAAATAATCCTAATACAGTTGCGTCATACCATGCTTCTACTTCACTTGGCCTCGGTATATAATCATTGAGATTTAACCCAAAAACATTACTTGAAATAAACTCGACATTCCCATACAAAGCGCTAAGAATAGTAGTGTAAGTTATAAATTGAAGTATTCGTTTTAGAAGTAGATTTTTATCAGGGGCGCTAAAAAAGCTGAATTTTATTGCCACATAAAAAAGTAAAAATGTGGAGAGATAAGCTACCGTATGATTCAAAGATTTAGAATTACCCCATCCGTTTATAAAATATGAAAAAACAACAATGAACAGGAAGAAGAAAATTATTACCAGGTCGAATCCCAGAAAGTGAGGTGGCAATGCTCCACGTTGAATAATTTTTGCCCCCATTATCAAGAATAAAAACACGGCAAAAATTAATGGCCAGGAAATAGTACCTGTAAATGCAAATGCAGAAACAAAGGGCATTGTAAATATATAACACATTAAGAATAGATTACTCCAGTAATCCATACTTAAGTAGCCCGGTAATTTTTTCCTGCGTTTAGCAGTTTGTAATATAACCATAACGTATAGTAGAAGAACACGCGGCTAAGGTAGGAATGTTGGTAATACCCATGTTGCCGCAATATATTTTTTCTTTCAAAGTTTATTTTCCCCGTTGCTGTAATGCTGTTTTCATGTATCCTGAACTTTGATATATACATGTTAAGGTATTTTCCCTTTCTGCCTGCAGCAAATAAAGCTCTTAATATATAATCATAATCAGATGCATATTGATAAGTAAGGTCATAACCTGCCAGTTCTTTATTAAATTCCCTGGAAATAAAGAAACACGGATGTGGCACAAATGTACCATGTGTTGATAATAATAGTTGCTTAAATGTAACAGGAAACAATTTAACTTTTTTGTTTTTCCCGTCTTTTAATTTAATGAGGTTCCCATAATAATAATCAAGCCGGTCGTTGCCTATCAGGTTTACGGTATTTTCTATAGTATCGTTATTTGCCAATACATCATCAGAATTAAGTATTAGAATATAATCCCCGGTGGCAAGTTTTAAGCCTTTATTAATTGCATCATACATGCCATTATCAACTTCGCTAACCCAGTAATCAATATTGGATGAATATTGTTTAATGATGTTTACAGTGGCATCAGTTGAACTACCATCAATTACAATATATTGGATGTTTTTATAAGTTTGTTTGATTACACTGTTGATTGTTTCCTCCAAAAAATCTTCACTGTTCTTGCAAACAGTGACGATTGTAATTTTTAAACCTTCAGTAATTTTCAAAATTGTTTTTGTTGTGGGACAAACATACAAAAAGATATTTCAGTGTTTTCAACGATCTTGTCTGCGATATTTTAGCTTAATTAGCAGTACGATATTTTTAATAATTTTAATAATGTGTGTAGCGCCAGTCTCAGAAAAAATCAACTTCACTTTATTTAATTATTTTCGCACGCGATGAGTAGAATAATAGGCCTGATTGTTACGAACTGGTTGAAATTAAAAAAGATTTTTCAATTTAAACCACATGATATAACTAAAGTAGAAGGTAAATCACATGAACGCTACAGGCGTATTTTATTAACCGGAGGGAGCACAGCGGTGGTGAAAATATTTTCCGCGGCTATTAATCTAATAACGGTACCATTAACCGTTCATTATTTAGGTTCTGAACGTTACGGATTGTGGATGGCAATTTCTTCTGTTATTACTCTCATGGGTTTTGCGGATTTGGGTTTAGGCAACGGCCTTCTCAACGCTGTATCAAAGGCGAATGGACGCAATAATATTAATGAAGCACAGGTTGCTGTTTCCAGTACATTTTTTATTTTACTGGGTATATCTTTTTTGCTTTTTCTCATTTTTATTTCAATTTTCCCCTTCATTTCATGGAAAGATGTTTTTAATGTAAGGTCTGCATTAGCAATACGGGAGGCAGGACCAACTATGTTTACCCTGGTTATGATATTATTGATAAATATACCGTTAGGAATAATACAACGAATACAGGATGGTTACCAGGAGGGTTACAGATTTCAGCTTTGGTTAATCCTTGGTTCCCTGATAAGCTTTGCGGGACTCCTTATTTGTATTTACTTTAAAGGAAGTCTTACCTGGCTGGTACTCGCTTATTCGGGCGGACCAATTATTGCAACAACTTTAAACGGCGTTCACCTGTTTAGTAAAAAGCGAAAAAGTCTTATACCTAACTTTCGTTTTTTTAACTTAAAAACAGGCAAAACTCTTATTAAATCAGGGTTGATTTTTTTTTTATTGGGACTCTTTACGTTACTCGCAAATGCTTCGGATGACATCGTTATAACACAAACGTTAGGGCCATCAGCAGTTGCTGGTTATGAAATTGTAAAAAAGCTCTTCTTTTTTTCTATGTTTACGCAATATATCATTCAACCCTTGTGGCCCGCTTTTGCAGAAGCCATGGAAAGTGGCGACATTGCATGGGCAAAAAATACGGTGAAAAAAGGGTTAATGCTAAGTATTATCAGTGCGGCCATCATTTCTCTTCCTTTATTAATTTTTGGCAAACAAATAGTAACGATTTGGGTTAGTGCTCAATATATCCCTTCGTGGTCGCTGTTAATTGGTTTTTATGTTTTTGTGCTTTTGGGAAATTATGGGGGCGTAATGTCAACTTTCTTAAACAGCGGACCTTTACTTTCTAAACAACTTATAATGGTAGGGTTAGCTGGTACCGGTTCAGTTTTATTGAAGATACTTTTCTCGTTAAATTTCGGTGTTAGCGGAATTGTATGGGCTACAGTGGTGAGTTATAGCATCTTTTTTGTTGGTCCAAGTTATAAATTAGCTTTCAATTATTTGAATAGTAAATTACATAAGAGAAATTATTAATCGAAAAGTTATCAGAATATGTTATAAAAAAATATTTAACTCGTAATAATAAATGAAATTCAGAAAAAGAGGGTATTCTCAAGGAGGCGAGGATTTAATTTTGGCAAAATTATTTGGATACAAATCAACAGGGTTTTTTATTGATGTTGGGGCCAACGATCCGATTAGACTAAATAATACCTATTTATTTTATAAAATGGGCTGGACCGGTTTAAATTTTGAGCCTGTTCCGGAATTGGCCGAAAAGTTTCACAAAAAGCGAAGTAGCGATACTCTTATAACTAAAGCAATGTCCAACTTTGTTGGCGAAGCTGATTTCTCTGCCGGCATTAATGAATACCACGTTAATTCTTCACTCCTGAACATAGATCTTCCTAAACAAAACACGATTAAAGTATCTGTTGATAAATTAGAAAATATTTTAGATAATATAAAAGTTAAGGTGATAGATTTTATTAGCATTGATACTGAAGGAACTGAAATTGATGTTTTAGAAGGCTTGAATCTGGATAAATACAGGCCCAGATTTATTCTTGCTGAATATAATACCGCCTCTAAAGCAAATGACAAACTTTCTCCCTATTTAATTAAAAAAGGGTATCAACCATTATTTATTAATAAATGGAACATTATTTTTTCTGAAAATTTTTCTGAAGATGCAATTAAATGTTATAGTTTAAATAAGAGGAGTTTAAAGAATATTCTATCTCGGTTTGGAAATAAAATTCAAAGAATATTCTGATTTTTGCCTTATTACATTTTTTAAAAAAGAAGCGATGCAAACAGGAGATTGCAGGTCTTTTTGATTCATCATCACTGTATAAGCTAAATTATATCCATGCAGCCTATTTTCAACTATATCATAACTATTCATAATAAGGAAGACCTGATCGAAAAAGTTTTGGATTCTGTTATTAAATGTTGTAATAATAATAGCTTTATTTATCCGGTATTAGACGGATGTACAGACAAATCTGAGGAAATAATTGACAAAATAATTTCAAAGAATTCTAAAATACCTATTAATAAAATAAAAGCAAATGATGTTCATGAAATCCAGAGTATTAATGAGGGATTAAGGAAATCAAATCAATCCCTTCCAGGATATAATATCATTTTGCAGGATGATGTAATATTATTGGATAATTCTATCGAAAAAAAAATAATCCATCTTTATGAAAAAATGGGTCCGAGACTTGGGTATTTATCATTTAGATTAGGGGGCAACCTCAAAGATGATGTACTTGAGTCTGGTGATGGATCGCCCTTCAAAGACTATGTAGAAAATGCTTTTGGGCACGGCATTGATAAAAGTAACATCCTCTTGCCAGGTCAGTTTGCATTCAGAAGTATAGTTATTAAAAGCCCCGCTTGCATTCCTACTTTAATAATTAGGCAATTTGGATTATTGGATGAAAATCTTTCTCCCTGCTTTCATGATGATACCGAGTACTGCCTGAGATTATTAAAGAATGGGTATAAAAATGGCGTTTTTGGTATTGAATATCAATCCAACCTGGAATGGGGAGGAACACGAAAAAAGCCTGATTTGGATTTGTATAAAAACATTAAAAAGAATATGGACTACATAAGACAGAAATATCACGATGAGATTTTAAATATTATCTCCTTACCACAGCAAAAAGAGGTATTAAACTTACTAGAATTTACCAGCAATGAAGCAAATCGAAAAGCTTTGGATCAATATAAACTCAACAAAAGAAAAAAAAGGAAATACGAATTGGAAGAATTATCAATTATACAAAAAATTAAATATTATTTAAAAAAGATGATAAGTGCTATATCGTCAAGATAATTAATGTAGTATATTTTTGAAATAACAACCGCAATCATATGTCTTCAATAATAAAATCCCAATTGGGCAAATTAAATTATTACTTCCATAAACTAGAAAAACAAACCTATAATAAAACAGTTTCAATACACGACCTTCATGCATTATACAATACAAGGAATTTAAAATATAAATATTTTCATCATTTTTTTTGGAACCTTGCTCCGGTATGGTTGAGGGATCACAGAAAGTATTTTAGCCACGAAAAACGAGGCTTTGGGGAAGACGCTTTTCATGCTATGTGGTTCTTTATTTTTAAAGAATTTCACCCAAAAGATATTTTGGAAATAGGAATCTACAGAGGACAAACACTTTCATTATTTTCATTATTGAGCAAAAATTTTAAATATGAAGCCAATATCCATGGTATTAGTCCTTTTACACCCGCAGGCGATAACGTATCCAAATATTTGGAAGAACCAGATTATTATAGCGATGTTATTATTAACTTCAAGAAATTTCAATTATCGCAACCTTTTCTTCACAAAGGCTTTTCAATAGATAAGGCAATGGCTGAAGTTATACGGTCTAAACAATGGGATCTCATTTATATTGATGGCAACCACGATTATGAAGTTGCAAAGGCTGATTTTATTGTAAGCTCACAGAATGTGAAAAAAGGCGGGTTAATTGTTTTAGATGATGCTTCCCTTTACACTGATTTTAAACCTCCCTTTTATTCGACTGCAGGTCATCCCGGTCCATCAAAAGTAGCATCCGAAATTGATCCTGATTTATTCGAAGAAATTCTTTCTGTGGGTCATAATCGCGTTTTTAAAAAATTATAAAGTGAAAGTAAAATATTTCCCATGTCAGCCGCATTGCTTTGCCTTCGGAGGTTTTGATATGCAAATGATAAATACTTTGGAAGCTGTAATAAACGCCGGAGTTAATGCAACTAAGCTGGATCTCTGGAGCAGAGATAATGGTTTTGATATTATTCATTTATGGGGAGTTGGTCCGCATAATTATCAAATTATTGACTGGGCGAAAAAATCAGGAAAAGCAATAGTTGCAACAGTATTACTTCCATATCGTGATACCATTAGATCAAAATTGGGTTACTACTACCGGTTTTTTCAGGTAAAAGAATTGATTCATTATTGCAAATTAATTGATAAAATTATTGTTGTTAATAATTTGCAATCAAATGTGCTGGCAAAATATTATGATGTTCAACCTGACAAAATAGAGATAATTCCTCATTTAATAGAAGATAAATACTTTGATATTCCTGAGTTTGATTTTAAAAAAAAATATGGAATTGACAATTATATTCTTTGCGTTGGTAATATCTGCCCTAGAAAAAATCAGTATAACCTTGCATTAGCTTGCATAAATTTAAATGCAAATCTTGTAATTATAGGAAACCTGCTCGATGGTGAATTGGCTTATGGAAAACAATTGGAAACAATTATAGCAGAACATAAAAATATTTTGTGGATCAGGGAGTTGCCAAAAGCTTCGGAAGAACTTGTGGCGGCGTATTATAACTGTTCTGTATATGCATTGCCCAGCAACGAAGAGACCCAGCCAATAAGCGCATTAGAGGCGATTGCAATGCGAAAACCATTGGTTTTGATTGATAGAGCGTACGCTCACCAGAGTTTTTACCAGGGAGCAATCCTAAGCAAATCATCCTCTGTGAAAAATATAGAAACGGCACTTAAAAGAGCTATGACAATGAGCGTTCTTCAAGTGATAAATCCGGAAATATTAAATTGTAAAGAAAAGGTGGTGGGCGAAAAATACAAAATGTGCTATGTGAAATTGTTGCAAAAAAATCTGTGATGTGTTATGAGGCTCTAAATCTAAAAAAATTCATAATTATAAAAATCACCAAGAAAATGAAAGCCGCCATCACTGAAAAAATAATTGCAGTTTTTAATTTACTCATCTTAATTTTTTTCATCGGATAATCTGCATTATCAATAATCTGCATTAGCGGAATGCTCTTCAAATATTGAAAGCGGGCAAGCTCTAGATTTCTAAACATTTCTGCATAAGCCGCCGCATAAACTTGTCCATTGCTCTCCTGTTTTAATAAAGGGATTCGGGCATTTTCAAAAGCGGTATTCAGGTTAGCATCCTGTATGGCTGCCTTACTTGTAATTGTTGCGTCTAATTTTTCCTTCATATCCGGAACTCTTTTTTCCAAAATCTCTAAAGTTTCTTTTGACTTCTTACTTCGGATTTCCGTATAAAAACTGTTTGTTTCCAATATTAATTTATCCGTGAAGATTTTTGAGAAGTTTTCAAATTTACTGGTAACTAAAAGTTCGTAAATATTAAGTCTTTTATCCGGTCTCCTGGCAGTAATATGATAATTTTTAAATTCCAGGTATGTATTATAAAGTATACTGTCCTTTAAATACGAAAAGCTGCTTCTTGGCTCTCCAGGATAAAAATGAATATTGACCTCGTTGTTTTTTCGTGAATTATTTTGGAGGTAATACTCAATTAAAGTCATGGGTTTGTTGTCAAAAGTATCTACGGAAAGCAAGGCTCTTTCAATCACCCGCCTGCTTTGCATTATTTCTAAAATATTATCCCCTGTAAAAACATCCTGAGATCCGCCAATTGATATTCCAAATTGAGCTGCCAGTCCCATAGCTCCCGATGCGCCTCCTTCTGAACCACCTTCATCTAACGCAAATGAAAGATAACTTTGGTAAACTGGCTTTTGAAGTTTGGCATATATAAATCCGATAATCCCTCCCACCAATCCAACTATGCAGAAAAGCCACCATTTATGTACGATGCTATTAAAGATGCGCATTAATATAACACTTTCCGTAGTTTGATCTTGCGTTATTTTTAGTTCCTCAGGGTGCATTATGCATTATTTATTTGAGGTAATTTTTACAGTTTCAGCACATTTGCCATAATCCCTAACGATGAAACAAGCAGTGCCAATTCTGCTACACTAAGTTTGGGTCTGTTATTTTTTTCCTTTTGAGGTACATAAATTTCTGATCTTGGTGTAACAGAAGGATAACTTTTGAACCATAAGAAATGTTTTACAGAGGCGGCTTTCCCATCTGGATAAATTACCAATGCTCCTGTTTTACGGGCATACGCTGTAAAATTACCTGCCTGTTGTACATAGTATTTGAGGTTTTTATTAGCCTTATATGCTACAATTGTTGGAAAATAAACCTCGCCGGATATCTTCACCAAGTTGCTGCTTCGGTCTATCGTCAATATATCGCCATCTTCCAAGGCAAGGTTTTCAGAACTTTCAGGATGCGATAGTGCTGTGCCCAAATCAACACTAATCAAATCGTAGGTTTTATTTATCTCCTGGGAGAGCCTCGAATTTTGAGCAAGACTATCGGGACTAATATCTAGAATTCTTTGGAAAAGCCCTCCCTTTTCCTGATTAGTTAAATTGGATTTTGCCCTTCTTCTAATAGTAATAGAATTACTATCAGCGGAGGCTTTAAATCCTCCTGTTCTTTGTATGATATCGCTAATTCTTTCGCCACTTTTTTCTAAACCATATCTTCCTGGACTTTTTACTTCCCCCTGAATTAAAACACTTCTTTGTGGCGTATAACCGGGCAGTGTTTTAATTATTACCATATCAAAGGGCTGTAGGAGTACATTATTTTGTGATTGATTTTTATTGGAAAGGTCTACATTAAAAATAGTGCTTTCGTTATGGTTCGCTTTATCAACATTTGCGTCATTTATTCTTCTGGAGATCTCAATATTAGAAGAGTCACCCGATTCTGTCAGTCCCCCGACAGAAAGAAGCAGATCATGTAGTGTAAAATTTTCCCGCCATTGAACATGCCCCGGTTTTCTTACATTTCCCTCAACGGTAATATAATTTTTATCATTGAATTCAAAAATTGAATGTACATAAAGAGAATCATCTTTTTGTAAATAAACAATTTGATTATATTGCAAAACAGAGTCGAGATTTATAGAACCAGATACCGGCGTTTTGTTAGCAAGATATCTGAAAATAGTAACTCGTTTTGTATATGCATCCTTCGTCAATCCGCCTGCTTTATCGATTAAATTTTTAACAGTTATACCTGAAGTTAATTGGTAAGGCCCAGGCCTGTTTACAGCACCGGAAATAACAACCCGGTTAGCATACTCATCCTGTAATTTTCTGACTATATATTCATCACTGCCACTTGGTTTAAAATTATTGTAGTCCGATGATTGCAGGTCAATAATTTTCTTTTCTGTGTCTGTAATCCTTATTACTGTAACAGCTCCTCTATAAGCATTATCAGTAAAGCTTCCGCAATATTTAAGCAGATCGCTGAATGTTTCGGAATCGAGTAGTTCAAACTTGCCCTCTCGTTTTACATTTCCTGAAATTGTTACCCTGTTTTTGTAATATGGAATCCTTATTACATCGCCTTCCTGAAGCAGGATATTGTCTTTCTGGTTACCATCTACTAAAAATGCGTACAGGTCTGCTGTTCTTTTAATGCTATTGCCACGAATAATTTCAATATCCCGATAGCTGCCCATGGAAGTGGGACCGCCACATAAATAAAGTGCATTGAAAAGAGTAGTTAAGGATGACACAGTAAATGTTCCTGGTTTTTTAGCCTGGCCAATTACCGTTATACGAATACTTTTTATTTTTCCTAAAGTAACCTGTACTTCAGTCCGACCGTTATTTATGGCTTTATATATTGTTGAGGCTAGTCTGGCTTTTATTTTATCCCTGGCTTCTTCAATACTTAACCCACTCACAATAATAGGACCTACATTGGATATATAAATTTCCCCTTGTTCATTTACCCTGAGATTGTATTTTTTTTCGCTATATCCATACACAGAAACGACAATTTCATCGTCGGGACCTAATATATATCCAACTGGGGCCGGAATGCGAAGATTGGGCTCAAAAACCGAACTCGTGCTCGCAAAAAGTTCAGATCCAAATATTGTTGGATCAGTTTGAAATCCCTGTGTCGGAATTTGCGAACCTGAAGTGTCATATTCATGGCCGGACGAAGAATCTCCTGCTGTATTTTCTAAAAGATTGCCTGTGCTGGAAGGATTCTCTTGACTGATAAATTGCAGTCTGTTACGCAACTTTGTTATTTCGGAGGGAGGTAAACCTTTATCGGCAACTAATTTGAGCAATTGTGATTCTGATAAGCCTGACTCTTTTGCTTTATTAAACATGGAACTTATATCATTATCACTATACTTATCTATATTAGTATTACTTAGATCATTTGTGTTAAATAAATTGACTTGCGCATATAAACCGGTAGAACATAAAAAAGTTGCAAACAAAACAAATACAGCAATTCCAATAAGTTTCATTGATTTCTTTGTTTAATTGATTTCTATATTACGGAATAGGCTGCTAAAAATAGTGAGCGAAGATATAATATTTTTCTCTTCACTTGTTTTAACAAGAGCCAATTATTGCACCTCCAACTCAGGCCTAAAAAATGAAAAACTTGAATAATTATAACACTATAACTTTTTACACCACCATCTTCAAATACTCCCCATACCCACTTTTCTCAAACTTCTTGGCAAGAATATTAAGTTGCATTTTATTTATAAATCCCATTCGGTAAGCAATTTCTTCCAGGCAACCGATTTTGAAGCCTTGCCGCTTTTCGATTACTCTTACAAATTCAGAAGCATCATGAAGCGATTCAAAAGTTCCGGTGTCGAGCCAGGCAAATCCACGATTGAGGACCGCCACTTTTAATTTTTTATCCGATAAATATTTACGGTTCACATCTGTAATTTCA
>Ga0157370_10002816_pt1 | contig 20784 bp, 12 predicted proteins | sample C35metaG_FD_113463 | JGI IMG/M metagenome (GOLD analysis project Ga0157370, IMG submission 113463) | Corn rhizosphere microbial communities from Kellogg Biological Station, Michigan, USA - C3-5 metaG | ecosystem: Host-associated > Plants > Roots > Rhizosphere > Soil | place: USA: Michigan...
AGCGCTTTCCTGCATCACCTGCCATAACCCGCATGATTCGGTTATGCCGGCGGCGGCGGACATGAATCGCAAGTGCGCGGCGTGCCATCCGGACGGGAAACTGCTTCACGCTTCGCTTGCGCCAGGCGAGTCCCGATCCAACTGCATCGATTGCCACATGCCCCGCGTGTCGCCCCAGCCGCCTCTTCGATTTACGAATCATTGGATTGGCATTTACCGGACCGGCTCGAAACTTGTACCGTCGCGCTAAGTCAGTACAACAGGTATTTCTCGCGGACCTTCCGAAACGCCTCGGTCTCACCGGCAAGAGCTTCTTCCACTTCCGCTCCGGTCTTGCCTGCTTTCAATAACTCGGCCGCTTTGTCGCTTCCCAACAGAAGCATGATCTTCCGGTCCAGCGTGAACTTATCGGGGTGAAATTTCAGCAGCGCTGCCAGCAGTTCCAGACCAAGCCGGGAAGTATCCAGCTCGTCGCGATTAAGCAGCTCGACTTCGACGCCGGAGCATTCCTGCCCTTTATAAGGCGCTTCCGATGGCGTAAAGCGGCGAGCCATAAACCGCACTCCGGGAATCGCTCGCCCGTTCAGATAATCCGCCAGTTCGAGCCCTTTCATCCAGGGAGCCCCCATCATCTGAAATGGCGTATCGGTGCCGCGGCCTATGGATATCACGGTGTTTTCGACAAGACAGGTTCCCGGATACAGAATCACCGCCGTCAGACTGCGGAGATTCGGCGAGGGATTGATCCATTCAAGACCGGTCTGATCCATCCACATCCGCCGGTCCCAGCCTTCCATCTTTACGATGTGGAGATCTGCGCCGATCCTGCTTTCGGCATTGAAGAACTGCGCCAGTTCGCCAATGGTCATTCCATGCCGGAACGGACGCTGCCCGTAGCCGATCATCGAATTGTATTTCGGTTCGAGCACCGGGCCTTCCACGGTAACGCCGTTGATCGGGTTCGGCCGGTCAAGCACATAAACCGGTATATGCGCCGGCGCAGCGGCCTGCATCACGTAGACGAGAGTAACCGGATAAGTGTAGAAACGGGCCCCCACGTCCTGAAGATCGTAAACGAGCGCATCCACTTTGGCCAGCATCTCCGGCGTGGGCCGATAAGAGCCGCGATTGTACAAGCTGTATATAGCTACGCCGGTCTCCGCATCCTTGCCCGACGCGATCGCCTCTCCTGCCTCGCCCTGCCCGGAAAAGCCGTGCTCAGGCGTGAAAATCGCCGTCAGTTTGAAGCGCCCGCTTTTCGCCATCACGCTGACGATGCTGCGATGGTCCCAGGTGCGCGTATTCTGATTCGCGATCACGCCGACTCGCTTGCCCGCCAGCGGCGCGAAATCCTGCTCGACCAGAACATCGAGCCCGGTCTTCACCCGCGCGCACAGCAGAGAAGATGCGCCCAGAATAAGCACAACGCCGCGAGCGTACATGGAAATCGTCATATTGTCTGCGCCACCTTCCGCGAGCCCCACAGAGCCGCCAACGCTCCCGCAATGTAAAGCGCCGCCAGCATACTCAAACCTTCCGCCAGGCTCGCCATCTGTTTAATTGCGCCGAGCAGAACGGGAGCGCCCGAAGCCAGCAGAAATGAAAACGCAATCAAAAGGCCCGATGCAGTCGAGTGATAGCGCGGCGCAATCACGCTGTAGAACGCAGGGTAAAGATTGGATTCGAACAGACCTCTGAAAAACCCGAATCCCGCAAGCGCCACGTAAACCGTCCCCTCGGTGGCCGCCCGTCCCAGAGCAAAGATGAACGGCGCTCCGGCCACGAGCGCGAACGCCTGAATTTCCATGCGGATTCTGGGTCGGCCGGGAGCCAGGTGATCTGAGATGAACCCGCCCGCGATTGCGCCCGCAAACGCCAGCACATGGTGAAAGAACATGCTGCTGAACCCCGCCTTCGAAAGCGGCATGCCGAAACGATCGAACAGGTATGCGGGCATCCACGTCAGATACCCGACGTTGACGAATATCGTCGCCCCGCTCGCGATAGCGATCAGTCGCGCCGCCGGTCTGGTCAGAATGGCGGCGAGACTCGAACGGATGGACGGCCGCTCCGCCGCCACGATATGCTGCGAGTTTCGAATCCGATAACGAAGCACAACCGCCAGCGCCACGCCGGCCCCACCGAAGATCCAGAAAACAGCCCGCCATCCGAGCCGCTCGGCCAGCGTTCCGCCCAGCCATCCACTCGCAATCAGCCCTGCATAAACCGATGTCTGGAACACGGAGAGCGCCCGCGCCCTCGATTCCACATGCTCGTGGGCCAGCATTGCCACGGCAGATGGAAAATAGAAAGCCTCGCCCCCGGCAGTCGCGATGCTGCGCACCAGCAGAAAATACGCAAGCCCGGAACCGAATCCAGTACAAAACGTCGCAAGACTCCACGCGAAGAGGCTCACCACGACCAGACGCCTGCGCGCGATTCGATCGCCGAGAAATCCCGCGATTGGCACCAGAACTCCGTTGACCGCGACGAAAACCGAGTTGAGTAATCCGAGCTGTATATCCGAAAGCCCCAGATCGTGCCGCAGCGCCGGGAGCAGCACATTGAAAACCTGGCGGTCTGCCTGGTTCAGGAAGAACGCAAGCCACAGCCAGATCAGAAGCTCCCAGCGATAACTCATCGCCGCGCACGCACGCCTCTCCGTTCGCCCGGAACCGACGCGGTGTAAAGATCTCCGCGATACTGCGTAATGCCGCAGGAGGCGGGCCGGCCGGCATGGGTGAAACTCCGCCGCGTCACATTCAGAAGCGCCACGTCCGTCCCGATGTGCAGCAGATTTCTCTGCCGGGCATCCGGGATGGAAGCGGAAACCACCTGGTCACATCGGGTGAACCGCACCCGGTACTCCCGGTCGAGAACTTCATAAAGAGATTCCGTCGCCAGATCGAAGCGCTCGAGCCCCGGGCAAAGCGCCGCTGCAATCTCCACGCTCTCAATGGCCATCGGCTCGCGGTCGGCAAGGCGCAGCCGTTCGATGCGATAAACTTTCCCCCCGTTGAGAAATTCGCGCGCCAGTTCGCGCGGCTCCGTTTCTTCGAATGCCAGTATGCGCGAGCTCGGCTTCTTCCCACACGCGCGCATCTCTTCGGAGAACCCGACCATCCGGCTCAACGTGCGATCGATATGGGATTTCCGGATGAACGTGCCGCGTCCGCGCTGGGCGTCGATCAGCCCCTCGCGTTCGAGTACCGCGTACGCCTGCCGCAGCGTCATTCGCGTGATGCCCAGCTTCTCGCATAACAATTGCGATGAAGGCAGAACAGCGTCAGGCTGAAGTTCGCCGGCCTCGATCCGCTCACGAATGGCATCGCTGATCTGGATGTATACGGGTACCGGGCTGTGGCGATCGAGTTCGAAATTCAGAAACGACGAGGGGAAGTCAGGAGCGGAGGTCATGTTCAGGCTCTCCTCTATTCTCCAGCGCAGCCGAAAATCGCCGCGCAATCGTCACCGGACGTGTAATCGCGCTTCCCACAACCACCGCCCACGCGCCCGCCTCGAGCGCGCTCGCGGCCTGCTGCGGCGTTTCGATCATTCCCTCGGCGATCACGGGCGCCTGACAATAGCGCACGAGATCGCGGATAAACTGCAGATCGAATTCCCTGATATCCGCCGTTTCATCCGTGTACCCGCGCATTGTGGAAAGCACCGCATCCGCTCCGGCATCCGCGGCCTCCAGAGCCTCATCCAGCGTTGCGATATCGGCAAGCGCCGGGACCTTCAGTTCGGCTCGGATGCGCTTCAGCCGCTCGATTGCGCCAAAGCGCCGGCCACGAGCCGTTACGTCCAGCGCGATCGCGTCTGCGCCCGCTTCCACCAGCGCCCGGGCCGAATCGAATGCAGGCGTAATCAGCCTGCGTCCGTCGCTTTGCGCCACCTTTCGAATGCCGATGACGGGAACGGCTACCACCGCGCGAATCGCCCGAACATCCTCCTCTCCGTTCGCGCGAATTGCAGCCGCGCCGCCCTCGATCGCGGCTCTGGCGAAGGCAGCCTGAAAATCCGGAGTTCGAAAAGGCTCTCCTTCGCGCGCCTGACATGACACGATAAGCCGGCCTCTGACGGCGCTAAGCAGCCGCGCCTCCCTGTAAATCAATGCTGAGTTTGCGAAGCGTCAATACCAGGGCCCTGGTCAGAAGTCCAACCGAATTCCGAACTGCACGATGCGCGGCTTCGGCGTAAACGCGGTCGCAGTTACCTGTCCAAATGTCGGCGTGGAATACACGGAATTCGGAACCTCGAAAGTCGGCGTATTGGTCAGATTGAAAGCCTCGGCTCGAAACTCGAACTTATACTTTTCCCGCACATAGAAATTCTTGAACAGCGAGAAATCCAGGTTGAACAGGCCATCTCCGGAAATATCCGGCAGCGTGCGGCTCACGTTCCCGTAGGTGTAGGGCGCGGGCGCAGTGAACGCCGCCGTATTGAACCACTGGCTCAGCGTTTGCTGCCCCGGCTTGTCGCTCACGCCGGAAACCACGTTCGGCCGGTCGGCGCCGAAAGTGTTCGCCGACATCTGAATCGGAATGGGCAGCCCGGATTGCAGCGTCATGATCGCGTTCACTTGCCAGCCTCCAGCGACCGCGTGCACCATACGGCTGCTGTTCTTCGCGAATGGAAGCTCGTAAAGCGTCGTCACCACCAGGCGCTGCGGCGTGTCATACAGGCTTCTCGAACGCTCCGCCCGCAGGTTGCTCCAGTCCTGCACCAGGCCGCCCGTTATGCCGCCGGGCCGAACCTGCGTGAGATTGTCGCCCACGTCGATCAGCTTGGATTTCGAATACGCGCCGAGAAGCGAAAGGCCTTTCGAGAATCGCTTCTCCACCTTCGCCGTCAACGCATGATAAATGGAATCGCCAACATAGGAGAAAGGATTCACCACGCCGCCCTGAAGCGTTCCGGGAAGAGCTGTGAACTGCGGGTACGGCAGAAGCAGTTGCGCCTGAGGAACGGTGGCGGCTGCAAGCGGCCCGCTCTTGATGATGCCGAAGAACGGATTCGGAACCAGACTGGCGAGAGAAGCGCCATACGAACTCGCAACCGAATCGGGCAGCCAGTTCAGGTTCTGGTTGTACATGAAAAGATGAACGCCGCGGTTCCCGACATATCCCAGTTCGAAAAGCCAGTTTTCCCACGGCTGGTGCTGCAGCGTGAAATTCCACTGCTGCGAATATCCGCGTCCCACATCATGCAGCGCGCCGGTAAGATTGGTCCCGACGGCCGTAAGCGATCCGAGAGCCGACCCGGTCGGCGCGATCAGGCCACCAGGAAACGGATTGCTCAGCGTATTGGCTGGCGTATGCCCGCCATCGGTCGACGTGACCATCGCTGTCGTGCTGCTGAATCCGATCTGAGAGGATGTGTAGCCGCCCTGCGTCGTCGGCACATAGCTGATGCCATAGGCCGCTCTCGCTACTGTCTTGTCATTGAACTGGTAAGCTGCGCCGATCCGGGGCTGGAAGTTCCTGTTGCTGCTGGTGAAAAAACCGCGGTCGCGGCCCCCGACGCCCGGATATGAAAGTCCGCCGTGCAGGTTCAGTCCGGGAACCTGCAGTGAAGGCGCTGAAGGATCGAAGTTCGCAAAGATGTTATAGCGTTCTGTGGGAGACCCGTCCTTATCCCAGCGCAGCCCCAGGTTCAACGTAAGCTTCCGGCTTACCTTCCAGTCATCCTGAAAGAACAGGGCATTGTATTTCAGGGTAATTGCGCTCGCCACGTTGATGCCCGCAGTGCCGCTCGAAGGATCGCCCAGCAGCAGTGACGCCACGCTGTAACCGCTGGTAGCGCTCGCCACATCCGGGTTCGGCCCCTGCGTAAACTGCCGGTTGAAGGTGTACGACCCGACTGGAGCATTCAGCGTGAATTCGTTCCGCTGATAGAGCCGGTACTCATAACCGGCTTTCCAGGTCTGCTGCCCATGAATCTTTGTCACGGTCGTGTTGAATGAGCCCGTGTTGGTATGGTTCGCCGCTGCGTTTGTCCCGCCAAAGGTGGTCAGGTCGCTGACCGAAAGGCGCGGAAATATGCCGGACTTGCTCGAAGTCGGCGCAGCCTGGCTCTGTGCAAGCAGGCTGGCCGGCATTCCGAGCTGAGTAATGTCGAATCCCTGGCTGGGAGTGTTGTACGCTTCCACCTGGTGATTAAAGCCGACGCGGGCGTCAAACAGCAGCGTCGGCGAAAGCGAATCGGTATAGCTCAGGAACGCGCCCTTGCGCGGAATCAGAATCTTGCGTCCGTCCACGTCCGCTATATTGCCGAAGAAGTTTGCGAACTGCCAGTCCAGATTGTCGTAGGTATAGCGCCCCGCGATGCGGCGGTTCGCACTCAGGTTGTAATCGATGCGAACCGTCTGCGTATCTTTGTCGATCGGCGTAGGCGACTGCAAAAACAGGTTGGCGGCCAGGCCCGGAAGATTTGGCGAAGGATAATACTTCAGGATATTCGCGCCCACGGCGTTAATCCGGCTCGATGGAATAACGTTGCCTGGGAAAGCGCTCCGGATAAACTTGCCGGGATTGGCCGGATCGGCCACCGTCGTAGCCGGGTCGTAAATCAGGATCGACGCTCCGGCGCTTGTTGTAAGACCGGAGAAATCGCCCGTCCGCTGCGCCGCCGTGGGGGAATTGAGCGTCTCGATGCTCGCGCTGCGCTCGCGGTAGCCCTCGTAGTTATAGAAGAAGAACAGCTTGTCTCGCTTCAGCGGTCCCGAAAACGTGCCGCCGAACTGATTTACTTTGTCCGGCGCAATCGCGCGGCCGGCCTTGTTCGCGAAAAAGTCGTTCGCGTTCAGGGCATCGTTCCGCAGGAACTCGAACAGGCTGCCATGAAACGCATTGGTTCCGCTTTTCGTGATCATGCTGATCACGCCGCCGCTCGTACGGCCGAACTCGGCGGACATGCCGTTCGTCTGAACCTTGAACTCCTCGGTCGAATCTACCGTGAGGAAGGTCATGGGTCCCGAGTCCACCATCTTGTCGTTCGCAATGCCGTCCACCAGAAAGCCATTCGTAAGAGGCTGCCCACCACCGATACTCACGGCCGCCAGACGCCAGCTGGATAGCACCTGCCCGCCAAAGTAACCGATTCCTTTCACCGTAGGAATCAGATTGGCGAGTCCCATAGGGTTGCGCCCGTTCAGTGGAAGGTCCAGCACCTTCTTTTGTTCCATCACGGTTCCGAGCGATGAAGTGTTGGGTTCGAGCAGATCCGCTCCTCCCTGGACCTCCACCGTTTCACTCACCTGCCCCACCTGCATATTCACCGGAACCGCAATTGACCGGTCGACTTCCACCACAATGCCTTCACGCACAAAGGATTTGAACCCCGGATTGGTCACCTGAAGCGAATAGGTTCCGACCGGAAGCAGCAGGAATTGGAAATTGCCGTCGCTGTCGCTTGTCGCCGATGCGACCGCCCCGGTTCCGGTATTTGTAAGTCTGGCCTGGGCGCCGGAGACCGCAGCGCCTGACGCGTCAGTTACCGTCCCCGTTACCGACCCTGTGATCTGTTGAGTAAACGACAGGCGGACGCTGAAAACAGCCGCCAGGAACACGAAGAGCGCAATACGCACCGAAACTTTCATGACCCCTCCCGCTACTTCCAATTGCGCACAGGTGACGGACGATAACTCCCGCCTCTGGCAATTTCGGAGTGAACCTGTACTCTCCCATACTCCAAATTCCCACCGAATGACATAACTATACGTATAGCCATTTACGAAAGCAAGGTGTAAGCTCAAAAAACTGGCCGTACAGGTTCTAAGAAGCCTGATATAAATGGAGCGCATAAAGATGGTGAAGGCTGTTCGACCTGCAACTACACGCGTCGCTCGCAAACGGCGCGTGCTGGGTGGAATCTGGGGGCTGGCGGCGTGCCTGGCTATTTGCAATCTGGCGCTAAGCGCCGCCTCGGTATCGGATTCAAAGCCCGAAGTAAAGGACCGCTTCTCCGCCCGCCAGCGAAACCATTGGGCTTTCCATCGCATCGAGCGGCCCGCAGTTCCGGCCGTCCAGCAGAGTGATTGGGTTCGGAATCCTGTAGATGCTTTTGTGCTTGCAAAGCTCGAGGCGAACCACCTGACTCCTTCGCCTGAGGCGGACCGACCCACCCTGCTGCGGCGGGTGAGCGTGGATCTCATCGGTCTGCCCCCCACCCCCGAAGAAGTCCGCGAATTCGTGAACGACAAGTCGCCTGACGCATACGAAAAGCTGGTCGATCGGCTGTTGTCCTCGCCGCGTTACGGCGAGCGTTGGGGGCGCCACTGGCTGGATCTCGCCCGCTACGCCGATAGCGACGGTTTCAAGGCCGATGCCACACGCCCGAACATCTGGCGGTATCGCGATTACGTCATCCAGTCCTTTAATTCGGATAAGCCTTACAACCGTTTCGTTCGTGAGCAGATTGCCGGAGACGAGATCTGGCCGGCGAGTTTCGAAGCGCGGATCGCAACCGGTTTCAACCGGCACTATCCGGAAGAATATAACGCGCAGAATTTGCGGCAGCGCCGGCAGGAGACTCTGAACGACATTACGGATACCACCGGCGCCGTCTTTCTGGGCATGACCTTTGGTTGCGCCAAATGCCACGATCATAAGTTCGACCCGATCCTTCAGGAAGACTATTACAAGCTTCAGTCCTTCTTCGCCAACGTAAGCGCTGTGGACGACCTGACGCTGCTCTCGCCGGATAAGCTCGCCGAATATCGCGCGAAGCGCGCCGCCTGGGAAGAACAGACGAAATCCATCCGCGACCAGATGAGCGCGCTGCTCGAGCCCGTCCGCGCCAAATTGAAGCATTCCCGGTACGTCGCGTTCGCGCCCGATGTGCAGGCGGTCATTGATAAGCCCGCAGCCGACCGCACGCCGCTCGAACAGTGGATCGCGCACCGGGCGCAGCCGTTCCTCGACCTGGTCGATGAGAAGGAGCCGGAAAAGGCGCTCAAGGGCGACGACAAGACGAAATTCGAAACCCTTAAACAGGAACTGGCGAAATACGGTTCCCTGAACCCAGGCGATCCGCCGCTCGCGTCTTATATGACCGAGCTCAATCGCGAAGCGCCGCCCACCTTCACGCTTGCAGTTGGCAATTACGATAAGCCGCTGCGCGAAGTCCAGCCCGGATTTCCCTCCGTGCTGAATCCTCCGCCTCCGAATATCCAGCCCCCGCCGGGTCTTGAGTCAACCGGCCGGCGCACCGCGCTCGCGAACTGGATCGTGGATCCCGCGAATCCTCTCACTCCGCGCGTCATGGTGAACCGAATCTGGCAACACCATTTCGGAACCGGTATCGTCGCCACCCCGAGCGATTTCGGGATCATGGGCGCGCGCCCTTCGCATCCTGAGTTGCTCGATTGGCTGGCCGATGAGTTCATGCGCAGCGGCTGGAGCATGAAGCGGATCCACCGCCTTATCGTCACTTCGAACACCTATCGCCAGTCTTCCGCCTTTCGTCAGGATGCGGCGAATATCGATGGTCCGGACAAGCTCCTCTGGCGCTTCCCGCGGCAGCGCATCGATGCCGAAGTGATCCGCGATTCTTCGCTTTACATTTCGGGCCTGCTGAATTTGAAAATGGGCGGACCCGGCGTGTACGCGGAGCTTCCTGCTGGAATGGGCGCTCCCCGCGGTGGCTGGGATGCGGAAAAGGATCCCTCGGAGACCGACCGCCGCAGCGTCTATATCTTCGTTCGCCGCAATGCCCGCTACCCCATGCTCGAGGTATTCGACCTCGCCAGCACTCAGGAAACGTGCCCGCGCCGCGACGTCACCACCATCGCTCCGCAGGCTCTTACGTTGTTGAACAGCAAACTGTCGCGAGACTGGTCGGAAGCGTTCGCCGGGCGCGTTGTCCGCGAAGCCGGTCCTCAGGTCTCAGCCGAAGTCGATCGCGCTTATCGGCTGGCTTACTCGCGGCCGCCGGATTCGTGGGAAAAAGACCGCGTCCTCACGTTTATAGACAAGCAGAAGCAGATCCTTGCGGAGCGCAGCGCCGCGGGCGAAAAGATTTCGGAGCTGCCGGGATTGCCGCCAGGTTCCGACAAGCTGCAAACAGCGGCCCTGGTAGACCTCTGCCAGGCTTTGATGAACGCGAACGAGTTCGTTTACACGAAGTGAGCATCATGCAACATTTCTCTCGCCGAAGATTTCTCTGGAGCGCCGGAAGCGGACTCGGAACACTTGCGTTCACCTCGCTCGCAGGCGAGCGTAAATTGATGGCCGCGGCGCCTGTAGACCCGCTTGCGCCGAAGCAGCCCCACTTTCCCCCGCGTGCGAAGTCCGTCATTTTCCTGTTTATGGAAGGCGGCCCCAGCCACGTCGATCTCTTCGACCCGAAGCCCACCCTCGAAAAGCTCGCGGGTCAGCCTTTGCCCGATTCATTCGGCAAAGTGATGACAGCCATGGGCACCGGCAAGAATACCCTCATGCCCTCGAAACGTACCTGGAAGCAGTATGGCCAGAGCGGCATCTGGGTTTCCGACTGGTATCCCAATATCGCGCAGCACGTAGACGACATGACCGTGATCCACTCCTGCTGGCAGGACGGGCTGAATCACGTCGGCTCGGTCTGCGAGATGAATACCGGATCGATCCTCGCCGGCCGGCCCGCCCTGGGCGCATGGATCACTTATGGGCTTGGTTCCGCGAATCGTGACCTGCCCACTTTCGTTGTGCTAACCGACGAAGACGAAGTCATCGGAGGAGCCCAGAACTGGAGTTCCGGATTCCTTCCCGCGACCTTCCAGGGCACGGCGTTTCGGCGGGAAGGCGACCCGATTCTCGATCTCAGCCCGCAGAAAACCGTCGGCGCAAAGCAGCAGCGCAGCCAGCTCGATCTCATCGGGGATCTGGATAAACATTTCTCCGCCTCGAGGCCCGACGATTCCGAGATGCAGGCCCGCACCAACAGTTACGAGCTCGCATACCGGATGCAGACGGCGGCCCCGGAGGCCGTCAACATCGCGAGCGAGAGCGAGGCGACAAAGAAGCTCTACGGCATGGATGACGAGACCACCCGAAAATTCGGCGCGAACTGTCTGCTCGCCCGCAGGCTGGTCGAGCGCGGCGTCCGGTTCGTCGACGTCTATTGCGGCAGCGGCAGCAAATGGGACGCCCACACCCATATCGAGAAAAACCATTCGCACCTGTGCAAAGTATCCGACCAGCCCATCGCCGCGTTGCTGACGGACCTGAAAGCTCGCGGACTCCTCGATTCAACGCTTGTCGTGTGGGGCGGTGAATTCGGACGCACGCCTTTCAACGAGCAGGGCGACGGGCGCGACCACAACCCATGGGGGTTCTCCATGTGGATGGCCGGAGGCGGCGTGAAAAAGGGCTTCGTTCTCGGCAGCACAGACGAGATCGGGCTCCGCTATACCGAACGGCCGGTGCACGTGCATGACCTGCACGCCACCATCATGTACCTGATGGGCCTCGATCATCTCAGGGTCACTTATCCGCATAACGGGCGCTCCGAGCGCGCCACCGTGACCGATGGTGAAGTCGTAAAAGAGATCGTCGCCTGAACCACCTGTAAGAACCTGCACTTCATCTCACGGACGGTACAGACGCGTTTTGACTATCGGCCATGTCCCCTGTTCCGGCAATCTGCGGACAGAAATCCCTTTTTCGGCTAATCGATGCGGGCACATCCGCGTATAGCGGACTGTACGGCCACGTCGACTACAGAACTGCAGCGCGTTGGTCGGGAGTGCCCGTCTCGGTTTCCGCAAACCAACTCGCTTCTTGCTGTTCCGGGATTGCGCTTAAATAAGCAACCATTGCGTTTTCTATTGTTTAGCTGTTGCCGCCCGCGTTAACGGAGGTCCGTAATTTAATAAGGAACCCTCAAGCCCAAAAAGGCAGGTATCGAGCGAATTTGCGGGAGCCTCCAACCTTTTCATCGGGCTTGATCAGGTCAGCCTCCATGGTTGCCGATATGATCTGCGAAACGATTGCGCTCTGCTCTCCGGCAGGCGAAATCGCTCTCGCAGACTCTGGTTCGTCATGCGTTCAGTCATTACCCATTTCAGTGCGCAATGCTGATAGCAGGCACGGATTCGATCGTCTCTATCCATCTCGTCGAACGGTCTGGGGCCGTATATCAAGACCAAAGTCCGGGAATTGGACACGCGGAAATCAGGTGCTGGTAGTTGGTACAGTTCAGCTGTTTGTACAACACGGTCAATTCCGCTGCTTTTCTCTTCGCAGATCCCCATCCGCCGCATCAGCGTTGCGAGTCTCTCGTTCCGCGACTGATATCCATCGATGAACCGTTCGACGGGGACAACCGGCTCGCCGGGGTTGGAGATTTCGAGGCGATTCGAATAGATCTCGATCATAACGGAGGCGCCAGTCATGGTGAGATCTTGATGAATCAACGCATTTGCAGCAACTTCGCGAATAGCGATCTCGGGCACGAGTTTGACCTCAGCCCGGAGTGCGTCCTTGATCACTTCGTTCTGTGGAAGCTGGCTCATTACAAACCGAACCAATCCCTGAAAACCGACTGCATAACCCTTCGTCCCAACCTGGTCCAGGCGGGTGTCAAACTTGTTCGTCCCCGTATATGCGACGACACGAGGCGCCTTCCGAGCGAGTTCGGGGAAGTCCTCCAATTGCTTCGCCAACAAAAGCGCACCTATGCGGCGAATGGCATACGTGGCGTTCTCGATATCGATGAGCCGATCGCGTTCAAGCCGGTCGATGACACCTGCTCGGTCCGTAGGGTATGGCAACTTCATCAACTCGAAGAAAGTTTGCGTGTCCAGCAGGCTGATAATCTGTTGCGCATCTAATCCTGTTTTCGTGTGCTCCTCACCCCAATCCGGCTTGCCTTCCGCGAAAATGCGCCGGAGTTGATCCTCGCTCATCGGAACTAACGATTCCCCCGAGCGCATGAGATAGGCCCCGTCCAGGTGATACGCTGTACCCTTTGGCCGCGATGGAATCTCGAATACCAGAACCCTGCCGGCAGGATGCGCGATTTCCGCAATATCAACCCGGAAGCCTAACGTCTCAAACAGCTTCTGTGCATGCGCGACAGCATCTGCGCAAGCCTTCGTACCAACTACCTCGCGAGGAGGCTTGTCACTCACGCCAAGTACGAGGAACCCTCCACCTTCATTGGCGATTGCGACGCAGTATTGACAGAGCTTCTTATAGTCATACTGCTGTTTCGCTTCTTTAAATTCGAGCCGCTGGTTCTCGGAGCGCAATTGCCGCCAGATATCAATCTGCTCGGAAGTAATTTCCACTCACCTAAATTGTCCGGGTGGGCTCCCCTGATCCGGTTTCCAACACTGCTGGGCTGTTGCGCTCGCGGACCGGAACGGACTATTTACCCGCAGATCGCCATCAGAACCACAATTTCGGTACGCCTGCCATTTGACGCCTCACGCCCGTTCCTGAGGTATCGTGGCGGAGGACTCCGAGTCGCTCCTGGAAGATGGCGCCGGTAATATCTGATAGTCAGACTCTGATCGACCGCGATTCGCAACATCAAGCCTCAGCTAATCACAAACCAACGGAAGTTGTTGCGCTCTCTCTGTTCTAAGGCAGAGAACATCCAGCCGGTTTTCATTCACGGCCTTCTTCTTGAATGTTTCCAACAGTTTAGCCACACTCCGGTGGAGCGCTGGGTTATATTTACGCTTCCATGGCAACCCCCGCCCAGATCCTGGCCAATCGGCAGAACGCCGAAAGGTCCCACGGCCCTGTCACGGCCGCAGGTAAAACTCAGGTATCCAAAAACGCCTCCAAATTCGGCCTGTTCTCCGTCGCCAATTTCGTCCGCCCCGAAGAGCACGACATCTTCAATAACTTCGAATCCGGCTATCTCGCAGAACTCGCGCCCGCCACGTCTCTCGAACAGACGCTTGCCCGCGAAATCATCCACGCCGCATGGCGCCTCCGTCGTTGCGCGAATCTCGAAGTGGCGCCGCCGGAAAGCCTGACCGACGAAGAACTCGACCGCCTTCAGGTCTCGATCGATCGCGCCCGTGCGGCCGCGCAGCGCACCTTCCATCGCTCTCTGAAAGAACTCCGCCGTCTTCAGACGGAAAACCTCCACCCGGCCGAAGTCATGATCAAACAGGCAATGGCAATGGACGCTCTGCTGAAAAAGGATCTCGAAAATCGTCAGCGGCAGCTCGCGGAGAATACAGAACACAATTCTGCAAAACAAACCCAATCCGCGCCGGCGAAAACAACCGCGATTCCCCGCAGCGCCCCCTGCCCGTGCAAATCAGGCGAGAAATACAAGCGTTGCTGCGGCAAAAACGCCCCGCCGGTGCTCAACACGTCTCGCGCAGCATAGATACCGGGCTCGATTACAAAACGCCAGCGGCCCTGGACGCCACACTTGCGTCCGCGTGAGCCATTTCATTCACCGGCATCCGCGATTTTTGTTCGCCTGCTCTGAAATCACTTACGAGCGCCCGCGCCTTCCCGCGCGTTCCTCTCGCTGTAACCTGGTATCGGGCAAGTCGCTATAACTGCACGATCCCACGATTCAGCGCCGCCACCGCGGCTTGTGTCCGGTCGCTTACGTTCAACCTTCCCAGAATCGCATTCACATGCCACTTCACGGTACCTTCGGTAATCCCCAGCTTGTCCGCGATCTGTTTATTGCTCAAGCCCTTCACAATCAGTTCGAGAATCTGCAACTCTCGCGGACTCAAATCCGACCCGGGCGTCCGGTTCGCCAGCGTCTCTTTCACCGAAGCCGGCAGATACTGCACTCCCGCGCGCACGCGCCGTATGGCATCCAGCAGGTCGTCATGCGCCATGCCCTTCAACAGGTAGCCTTGCGCTCCCGCCTTCAGCGCCTTATGGATATCTTCGTCGCCCTGGTAAGTAGTCAGCACAATGAAGACCGCATGCGGATGTTTCACCCGAATTTGTTTGATCGCCTCCACCCCGCCGAGTTCCGGCATCCGCAGATCGATCAGCGTCACATCCGGCAAATGCTTTTCGAACAGTTCCAGCGCCTGCCGTCCATTCGAGGCTTCGCCCACCACCGTCATATCCGGTTGCGCGTTGATTATGGCCGCGAGGCCCAACACCACTACCGGATGATCGTCCGCAATCAATACCCGCGTCTTCGCGTTAACCATGCTTCCCCTTGCCATTCACCGGCAGACACGCGATAACCGTCGTCCCGTGCCCCGGACTGCTGCGCAGATTGAACATTCCGCCCAATTGCTCCACTCGTTCGCGCATTCCCACAATGCCGTAGTGTCCGTTCTCGCGCGCCGCCTCCGGCGCGAATCCGCTTCCGTCGTCGCAGACCTCGAGCCGCACCTCGGAAGGCTCGAACGCCAGCTTCACCGTAATCTCGCGCGGCCCTCCGTGCGAAACCGCATTCCGAATCGCCTCTCTCGCCACCAGCAGCAGATTTCGCCCGGCGTCATTATCGAGCGGCGGCCCCGTTCCGGTCACGTCCGCGCGCACCGGGATCCCCTCGGCCACCGAGATCTGCCTCGCGAATTCCCGCAGCGTATCCGCCATGCTGTGGTCAAAACTCTCGTGGCGCAAATCCCAGACCGCCTCTCGCGCTTCATTAATGGTCGATCGGATCTGCAGCCGCGCCCGGTCATGCAACTCCCGAGCCTTGTCGGTCGCCGACTCGGGCAGGGTCGAGGCTGCCTCCAGCAGGGTCGAAACTCCAACGCATCCCTGTATCACCGTGTCGTGCATCTCGCGCGCCACCCGTGTCCGCTCCGCCAGCACCAGAGCATATCGCTGTTTGGTCTGCGTCGCGAACAGCTTCAATCCGATGAGCGTCATCGCGGCAACCGCCGCGATGCAAACAAACAGAAACCAGCGCGTCTGATAGAAGAACGGTTCCCAGGTAAACGGCAGCGAGGCTTCGCTCACGCGGTCCGGCGCCGCTCCATCCCGCGCCACCACGCGGAACGTGTACTTTCCCGGAGACAAATTCGTGTACGCCGCGGTGCGGCGCTTCGGCGCCGCCATCCAGTCTTTATCGAAGCCTTCCAGCTTGTACCGGAACGTGATCCGGTCGGGGGAGCGCAGCGTCGCCGACGTATATCCAATCTCGAGCTTCCCCTGTCCCGGCGGAATCGACATTCCGGGCGCCACGGCAAGCGTCTGGTCGCCCACGGACAGACTTTCAATCAGCACCGGCGCTGCCGGCGTCAGATGCACCTGCTTCGGATCGATCCTCACCGCGCCCTTCACGCTCGGAAACCAGATCTCCCCGGATTCTGTCCTGCATCCCGCCGATTGCACGCCGCCATTCATCTGGCTCGATTCCATGCCTTCGTCGGTACCGTAGGGAACAATCGCGATCGGTCCCGTTCGTCCCCCGGCCACTGCATCCAGTTCGCGCCGGTCGGTGGAAAAGATGCCCGCGGGCGTGCTCATCCACAGCCGTTCGCTCCCATCGTTCAGAATCTGATAGATCGAGTTGCTCAACAGCCCGCTGCGCGTCGTGTATCGGGTGATCTTTCCATTGCGAATCCGCACCAGGCCGTTGCCGCGCGTACCCAGCCAGAGAGTGCCGTCCGGTTCAGGCAGTATCGCCCAGATCCGCTCGAATCCCAGTTGCGCGAAGGCTGCATCGCGCACGAACTTCCCGTTCCGCACCCGGTCGAGACCGCCGTCGGTCCCCACCAGCAGATCTCCGCGGGCGTCGATCGCAAGCGACCGCACGCCTCCGTAGGAGAGGCCGTCTTCGAGGTAGTACGTGCGCACCGCATCCCCGTTAAACCGCGTCAACCCGCTTCCCGTCGCCGCCCACATCACGCCGTTCTGGTCTTCGAGCAATTGGCGGATCCCGTTCGATCGCATGCCATCCGCCATCGAAAGATGGCGCACAGAGCCTTTCTCAATCCGGAATACGCCCTGGCCCGCCGTACCGATCCACTGTGCGCCGTTCCGGGCGAAATAGATCGACCGCGCTCGTGCTCCGTTCACTGCCTTCGGCAAAGCGAATCGCTTCGCTGTTCCGTTCGCATACCGGTAAACTCCTCCGGTCACCGTCGTCATCCAGATCGCCTGATCGGGCGCCGCGGCAACGGTCATGACGTTGTCGTCATCCAGACCATTGCGCGAATTGATCGTCGTCACCACGCTTTGAGTCAGCCGCAGCAGTCCATCCTGCGTGCCGACCCACAGTTCGCGTTCGTGGTCCTCGAAAATCGAGGAAATCGTATTGTCGGGAAGGATGGCCGGCGCGCGGTAAAGAAAACGTTGGCCGCCGTGCAGCCGCCACAGCCCCTCGCCCGGCGTGCCGATCCAGATATCGCCGCTCCGGTCCACCAGCACGCGATCGGCATTAATCCCCTCGAGCCAGGCGTCTCGCTGAATCTGACCGCCGCTGACTCGAAACACGCCATCAGCGCCCGCGAACCAGAGAGTTCCCTGCGCATCCTGAGCGATCGAGACCACGTTGTTCCCCATGACGCGAAACTCCGGCACGCGGTCGGGCTGGTTGTTTCGCATCCGATAAATCCCAATGCTCGTCGCGAGCCAGATCTGGCCGGAGCGGTCCTCGAAAATCTTTCGCGTGGCCGAAATCGGAAGGGCCCGCGACGCATCCAGTCTGACGAATTCGTTTCCTTCGAGCCGGAACAATCCACGATCGGTTCCCACCCACACGCGGCCGTGCGAATCTTCCACCAGCGAGCGCACGAAACCATTCGTCAGTCCCTCATCCTGGCCGTAAGAAACCCAGGAGCCGGACCGCATATGAACCAGACCGCCGCCCTCGGTCCCGATCCACAGGGACCCGTCATGCGCCGACCGAAGCGTGGTGATGCTGTCGTCGCGCAACGCTGGCGCGTTCGAGCGATCGAAAATCGTAAACCGAACCCCGTCGAATCGCACCAGTCCGCCCGAAGTTCCAATCCAGAGAAATCCGTCCGGAGTCTGGGTCAAAGCCTGAATCTTGTTTTGTGGCAGGCCGTCTTCGCTGCGCCAGATTTGCCGCGCATAGTCCCCCGGCGCAAGCGTCGGAGCCGCGGCGCGCAGCAGACCACTCAACGCCAGGGAAATACTGATGGTGATAGTAAGGAGGCGCAAGCGCATCCGACCGTAGTCTATCGAACGGGCGGCGGGCCGGACAGAGGACCGTAACATAATCCTATGGCTGCGATTTCCCGCCCGCTTTCCTTACTGGCCTTCTCATGCATACTCGGAATCACGGCGGTCGCGCTGCGCGCGGACGTCGATCTGCCGCAGGGACCGGGCAAGAACATTCTCGAAAACACATGCGGGGAATGTCACGGCCTCGAGCGCATTGTCGAAAAAGCCTGGACGAAGGAGAAATGGCAGGCGACCGTGAAGGACATGGTTTCGCGCGGCGCGGTGCTGAAGCCGGAGGAGATCGACACTCTGGTCGATTATCTTTCTACTTACTTCGGTCCGGACAATCACCAGTAGCCGCTGGCGCCCGGATTGCACTCCTGCAGGTGTGTTTTGGAAACGTGCGATCCGACCCGCGCTCGTCTGCGCCGCGCTGGCCGTTCTTGGCGGATGCGCAGGTCATTATGCGGTCGGCTACTCGACCTACGATCCTTATTATTACGACTACCACCCGTGGTCAGGTCCGGAGCCGGGTTATTACAACGAATGGCTGCTTTACAGCCACCGCCCCCATGTGGACTACCGGCGACTTCGCCGTGAGGACCAGCGGCAGTACTGGCAGTGGCGGCACCAGCATCATCCCGAACCGGGTGGCCGGCCGGGGCGGAGGCGCCGTTAGCGTATACTAATTCGTTAGTATATGCGCGATGTGCTCCTGGCGATCCGGTGGCTGCGCCGCAACCCTCTTCTGACGCTCGCGATCACCGGCATCCTTGGGCTCGGCATCGCAGCCAGCACCGCAGTCTTCTCTGTCGTCGATCCAGTGCTGCTTCGCCCGCTGCCGTATCAGGCAGCGGACAGGCTGGTGGCTGTAACGGAATCGACGCCCAAACGCGTTTTCGACGTCATTCCGGCCGCTGACTTTCGCTACTGGAGCGAACGCGCCGGCGGCGGGTTCGATCAGATCGTTCCCTTCCGCAAGGACATGGTGACGATCACGAACGTCCCCACGCCCGATCAGGTGTGGGCCATCCGGACCGCGGGCCGGCTTTTTCAACTCATCGGCGCCACCGCGAAGCTGGGCCGAACTCTGGTGGATTCGGACCAGAACGTGGTTGTCCTGAGCCACCGCTTGTGGATCAACATGTTTCATGCGGATCCCGCGATCGTGGGCCGCGCTATCACAGTCTCAGGCGAAACGTATGTTGTCGCTGGCGTGTTTCCCGCCGATTTCGAGTTCTATTCCGCGGCGGTCGATCTCTGGCTTCCGCTGCGCGTCACGCCGGCGTCGAACTTCACCGTCTCGGTTGTCGCGCGCCTGAAAAACGGCATCTCGCTCGAGCGTGCGCAGGCCGATCTCGAGATTCCCGCCCGCGAATTGAGCGCGCGCGATCCGCAACACGATGCGGGGCTCAGGATCAACGTAAAGCCGTGGCGCGAGGATCCGGGCAAGCAGTATCAGAGATCGCTCGAATGTCTGCTGGCCGCCGTGGGACTTCTGCTGCTCATCGCGTGCGCGAACGCGAGCAGCCTGCTGCTCAGCCGGACGGTGCAGCGCCAGAAGGAAATCGCGATTCGCGCATCCATCGGCGCTCCTTTCCGCCGTGTCGTGCGGCAACTCCTGGCCGAAAGCCTCGTGCTCGCAGGGCTCGCCTGCATCGCCGGCGCCGGCGCGGCATGGCTTACGCTGAAGCTGCTTGTCCGGCAGCTCGCGGCTTTGCCAGTGAACATCCCGCATATCTCAAGAGTGGCCCTGAATGGCCGCATTCTGCTGTTCGATTGCGCGGTCTGCGTGCTGGTCGCGTGTGTCTGCACGGTCGCGCCGGTGCTTCTTGCCAGACGCACGGATATCCAGAACGTGCTTCGAAGCGGGCAGAGCACCGGAGGAAAACATTCGGCGCGAATCTTTTCCGCGCTCATCGCTGCGCAGGCCGCGCTCGCGTTCCTGCTGCTTACGGGCTCGGGCCTGCTCATCCGAACGGTCGAGAATCTGCAGCACGCCGATAACGGCTTTCTTCCGGACCACGTGCTGACCGTGCGAGTCCCGGTGGGAAGCCTTACTGCGCCGCGCGGAACGGGGAAGTACGCCACCAAAGCGCGCCAGACAGAGTTTTACAGCCGGGTCCTCGAGCGGCTGGAAAAGATGCCGCAAATCAGCGCGGTTGCGGTGGTGAACAATCCGCCGCTCTCGCACGTGAACACAAGCACGATGATGCCGGTGTCGAATTCGACCCGGACCATCAGCCCGCAATACTTCGCGGCGATGGGTACGCCGCTACTGCGCGGGCGGTTGTTTACCGACGCCGATACGAGCGATTCGCGGCCGGTCGCGATCATCAACGAATATCTGGCGCGGCAGCTTTTTCCAGATCGCGACGCGGTGGGACAGTTCCTGCCCGGGGAGGGCCGAAATCGCCGCGAAGTGGTGGGCGTGGTGAAGAACGCCTGGCAACTCGACTACAACGAGCCGACGATCGGCGAGGTCTACATACCGTTCCGGCAGTTCATCTTCGGAACGTTCATGTCGACGTTCGTCATTCGCAGTACTGCGGACCCGCAATCGCTTGCCGCCGCCGTTCGCCACGAAGTGGCGGCCATCGACCCGAACGAGCCGGTAACGAAGGTCGAAACGTTGCGCGATGTGATTGACGATGCCATTTGGATACCGCGGTTTTCGGCCTGGATCTTCGCGGCTATGGCGCTCATGGCGCTGGCG
>Ga0157370_10002817_pt1 | contig 20782 bp, 22 predicted proteins | sample C35metaG_FD_113463 | JGI IMG/M metagenome (GOLD analysis project Ga0157370, IMG submission 113463) | Corn rhizosphere microbial communities from Kellogg Biological Station, Michigan, USA - C3-5 metaG | ecosystem: Host-associated > Plants > Roots > Rhizosphere > Soil | place: USA: Michigan...
CTCGATCGGATTGACGGATGGGGCGGGATTCGAACCCGCGAGGGCTGTGACACCCCACACGCTTTCCAGGCTGGAGCTGGGGACAAGAGACTCGGACAGCAAGTCCTACTTTACGAGGCGGATAGCGCATCCTGTCCCGGAGCGCCTACCTCGATGTCCGAGTCTGTCCGGGTTGAATACACACCGCAATACACACTGCGCTCTCCATACTGCGGGATACGGTCACGGTACTACTGTGAGATCGGTAATCGAGCAGTCCGTTCCCGCCGCCTGCGAGTTGATCAATCCCATGTTGAACTCACGCACCCTCTTTGACGACTGCGGCTTTACGAGAACGTAGACGGTACGGGTGTTGTGGTCGATTACTGTTCCGCTTGCCGCGGTAGAACTGCAGGTGACTTCGACATCCTTCACGCCAAAATCATTGTGATTCACGATTGTGAAGGAGGCGATCATTACCGACTCGAAGCCGCCCTTGTACCAGCTCGTGTGCGATAGACTCACGTTCGCTAATGCAGCCGTTTTGCTGGATGGTTCCGGTTCAGGAGGTGGCACCGAAGAGGATGGCACATCAGTAGCCGCTACCGACCCCCCACCACTCGACCCCGACGATGACAGACTTCCGATAACGGCAAGAACGATCACTGCGCCGACCAGCCATAAGCACCCCTGGCCCTTCACACGAGCATTCGCGCGCGCTCTCTGACGGTCAGCTTCCGTGACGAGTCGGCCGCAATGTGGACATGCAGGTGCGCTGTCTGAAACGGGCTTCTTACAGTCTGGGCAGGAGAGAAGTGGCATTGTGGCGGGAGTTCAAAGGTTCACGGCCTCTTTCGGCGGGCTCCGATGTAGTCTCTCGGGCGCCAAACTATGTCACCCGAGCTCCAGCCAGGATAGTCGAACCGTACCGAACCGACGAACTCAGTTCCGTTCCATGTTAGATCGTGCGTGCCATGATCTCTATCGGAAATGCCGCGGTGGTATCGGAACCTCCCGACGAACTGGACGCCGCTCAAGGAACCGGCGCTGATCCACTCCGTGGACTTTACCACCAGGTGTGAGCCATGGACCTGAAGTTGCAGCCATTCGTGCGGCATGTCGCCATTGGCGGATCGGCGGTACACCCGGAATTCAGGATATTGCCGTATCAGGGTACTCAGTTGCCGGCGAGGACCCGGGCGAATAAGCGCCGCGGAAGGTTGGTAAAGTTGTGCCGCCACAAAGAACCACTCGTCGCGATAGTGGCGAAGTTCTAAGGGCTGTAGGGCCTTCGTGTGGCGCGATATCGAGTCGTACTCGTCGTGGTGTCGGAGGCAGAGTGGGACGAGATTTTCCGAGGCCGAGTTAGTACGATCATGATCGAGGTGTGCAATCTGTAGTCGCTTGACGCGATGGTCCTGCTCAAGCCACACGCAGAGACAGCAGCGCCTCGCGGCTGCCAGGACGATCTCGGACACCCGTCGTACCGGAGTTGGCGCGCGACGTGCACTGCCGACTGGCTTGCGCATGCTTTCGTTAGGTGAACGGCAGAAGTAGGCGATGCTCAGAATCGCTTAACCACGCCCGCCAAATGGTGAGTTCGCCGCCGCGCCGTCAGCTAAGCCACTTCATCTGTCTAGAGACTTGGCCGAATATCGCGCCGTGCGGCAGGTCTTTCGCTTTCGAAGCCCCAGCTCGGGATATCGATTCAGTCGGCTTTTCCGCTGACGTCTACGGCGGCAGGAGTCGCCTTGCTGGCTGCAAGAGCAACATTGACGGGATTTAGCCATACGGGGCCGAAGCGTCCACGCATTGTGATATTTGCCACGGCCTCGCGCACGAATGGAAGAACGAGCGCCCAGCCGGAACCTGCCATGTACTGCTCAATCGACATGTTGGGAGCGGCATCATCCACGGCGACAAACGCCACAAAGGACACCTCAAGTTGATATAGGGCGTTAGGGTCCTCCGTTGTACTTGCCGTCACTCGTATGCGACCAGCGCGTTTGTCTGCTGCGAGCGCCGACTCGAAAGAAACATCGATCTTGGTGGCGGAAGGACGCGTCGAAGGGGAAATCTTCAGGTAGTCGTCTTTGTGCTTGAACGAGATACGCTCAAGGTGGATTTCGGAGATCGTGATACCGGGTGCGGCGGCCGTATTCATTTACGCAGCCGAGGCGAGGAGAGTTGCAGCCGTGTCGGTCGACTTATCCTCCTGACCTGGCTGCGCAGCAACACCGACAAAGAGTTGCTGCACCGTTTCCGAGACGCGCTCGAACGGTGCGAAGAATGAGAGAGACGTGCGCCGCTGATCTAGCTGAAAGCGTGACACGAGGTTGTGTTCCGGATCCGACTCAACCATGCGCGGAAACTGATCACGGTCGTGTAGCGCGTATGCGAAGCAATTTGGAGCGGAGAGAGCCGAGAGATCGCCGAACGCTTTCACAGCCGGCTCGGCCCATCCAAGAGTGGAGGAATGACCCGCAAGACCGTTCTGCTCCGCAAGGAACTCAAGCGCCCCTGGTAGCTTGGCGAGGATGCGAAGCAAACTGTCTGCTGCCCTCCCCTGGGCGACAGTCCCCCTTTCCCAACGAACCACCGTCTTGGCACCCACGCCGAGAAGCCTTTCGAGCTTCTCTTGCGTCAGGCCATATTTTTCTCGAAACGCGCGAATTTCTGATGGCCCGAGAAGGTTCTCGTGCGCCCGAAGGGCGTTCGCGCGTGCGCGGCTCGCCGCCAGAGATTGCGATCGTGTGTAGAACTCATCACCACATTCGCCGCACCGCGAATATTCGGTTGTATATGTCAGGGGCGTTCCGTCTGACGCAGTGACCTGCTCCAAGGCGGACGCCAATCGTACCGGGCCGGTCGAGCAAGCTGGGCACCGGGTAACAGTGGAATTCATCGCGGACTCCCGTTCAGCTTGAAAGAAAGAACCTCAAGCGAGTCTGCACCAACACACACCTTCACGTAGAGCTCGTCGGTCTGCCCTGCTCCGCAGCTGAACCTTGTAATGCAGACCACAACCTCGCCGTCACCCCAATCGGCAGGTTCGACCTTACGGACGTCTCCGATTTCCAGATCACACAGGCAATCACAAACATCAACCAAGTCGTACCCGAGGTTGTCCATGTCCCTTTGGGCATTTCTGCTAGGCCTGACTGCATAGTCATCCTCACGGGTAGCGATCACCTTGATCCGCGTGAGTAGGACAACCGCGTTATCGCCGGTCACGCTATTGGCCGGAACAATATCGCCCGGATCGATATCAGTGTATATGGTAGCACAATGCTACCGACAGTGTAAAGGACGATCCGGCGGTGCCAAGGTGATCGATAATCGGTAACGCCTTGTGTCATTTGGCCTTACGGTGGTATCCCCTTGCGCTTCGACGCCGGGATGGGGCGGGCGTACCGTTGCGGGCGAAGCTATTGCGTGCTAGCGCTCTCTTAAGGATAGAGGAGAGGGGGTCAGCACATGTGGCGGCTGTAATATGTCATGCTACCCAGCTACCGCAAGGAAGCTTCGTTTGCTAGCAGGATCGGCGAGGAAGGAAAGCAATCGGTATCCGCGATCCGGAGGTCCGAAGCCTCCTGCAGGTCTCACCGGACGAGAACCTGCCGCTTTCGCTCGGGTTGCGCCGGCACCGCATCGAGCCCGCGGAACCGGCCCACATGGCTTTAGACTGCCCGTTCCTCCAGGACGCGCAAGACCTGCCGCCAAACGTACCTTCTCGACGACCTCCCTAGTTCGACGCAAGGCAGGTCCAGTTCGTCGAGCCGGTCCACCGACACGCCCAGCGCGTCGGCCAACTGCGTCGGCGACAGGACCGCCGTCTCGGGATAGACGGCGCGCGGATGACGGGAGCGCGTCGTACCTGTGTTAGAGGCGTGTGTCGTGGATGGCTGCGTCATAATACCCTCCCGATGGTCTGGTTGCTCACGATGCACCGATTCCTGAGCGCTACGCTTATGCCGTCCGCTCCAGGACGTAGAGCCGAAGATCGGCCAATGACCACCGCACACAGCGGACGCCCAAGGTCACGCGGCGGATCGGCAGCCGGTAGAGTGTGGCCCGTGAGACGTGGAGGTAGGCGCACGCCTCACGGCACGTCAGCAGCCGTTCTGCTGCCAACATCGCGTCAAGCATTACTGCACGTCGGGCAGACGAGCCAAATTGCGGGACTAGTGCCGACGCTGCTGGCGCGATTCGCTCGAGGTCCTCTATGCATAGTTGCTAGCGCACGCGCATCACGTCGTACACCTCATCATCGATGAGCAGCTTATACACGGTTACTTGGCGACCTTGATAGGTTACCCGGCGCGCGAGAAGTACCGCAGCGGGATCAATGTCCACCTCGACCGAAACAGTCTCGAAAGTGAAAATCATCCCGTTAGCGAGCGTGACCGCCTTCCCGACATCCGCACCATCAAAGTCTCCGTTGACGTTCGTACACTCCACGACAGTAAAGCCCTCAAGGTCGCAGAGGTCGTCGGCATCACAGCTCGCGTGAGCACGCGCTGCGGTTGGTGGGTGTGCTGAGAACGTACGATCGGGGGTGCCGAGCAGTAATGCACCCATCGCCCCCAACACCAGAACAGGGCTGAGCCGCATTCCGCCTCTCCTGGAACGTTGATCGAGCCCAACATGCAGCACGCGGGCGCGCCGGTCCAGCACCGCGAGCTTTTTACCCGCCACGTTCGGCTGTTGGCGGGCACCGGCCGTGACGACGAATTCGTCGCGGTGCGCCCTGTACCTAGATGCCCAACAGCAAGGCTGAGCCTCCGGCAAGTAGGGTAGCGATGAGGAGGGAGAGCGCTTTCATCCGAACCTGTCGCGCGCGCTGTTTCTCGAACGGACCGCCGGGTGCCAAGTCGATATAAGGTGGCAACGCACGTGCGCATCGGTAGAGCTCAATGAGCGCCCCTATGACGCCGAGCCCGAGCAAGTACGTAATCAAGGCGGGCCATCGAACCAGCAGCACGATAGGGATCGCGAGAACGGCGCCGGCAAGACTCTTGAGAGCTTGCGACCGAAGGTGTGGGTTTGGCGCCATGTACTGGCCCGCAAGCGGCGCCTTACCGGCATACACGCGCAGGAGACGGAGATTCGACAGCGCGGAGATTCCCAGCCCGGCAGTCGCGGCGTCCCTCAGCCAGGTCGAAGTCACGCGGAGATTGGGTCACAGGACACCGTATGACCGCGCGTGACGCGCCGTTCGAGCCTACGCGGCGAGAAATCCAAGGACGTCGCCGGCGTGCGGCGCAGCGTCCAGGTATAGAGCGGAATGTCACTCACGGTGCACGCTCCGTCGTTGTCGTCAGTCGATGGCCAGTATCCGGCGCGGGACGTGAGCGCGGGGCCGGCTACGGCGCACGTGGCGCGGGTGTTCAGTCGTCGTCCAGCGTAAGAGCGAGTGCGGACAGTTGGGATCGAAGTGTGATGGCGTCTCGCTGGCCGGTGCTGCCACCTGGTGCCCACCCGCCGCACGGTGCCACGTCGAGAGCCCCAAGCGGTGCGCCGCACCTTCACACGTGCAGTGGCGCCCGCCGACCGTGGCGATGCGTTTGCCATCCCTGCCCCGTTCCGTTGGCTCTTGGCGTGACGATTCCCAGCGCCTACGTGGCGTCACTTCGCCTTGCCTTTCCGGGCTTTCTCGCGTGCAGCCGGCAGCGTCGGCCGTGACCACACCAGCAGATAACCCGGCTCCACGTCGAGCGCGAGCGCGATGGCGTCAACGGCGCGGGTGTCGAGCTGTCGGGGTGACCGGAGTTCAAGCCGGTTAATCGTGGCACGTGCGACCCCGGCGCGTTCGGCGAGTTCGGCCTGACTCCATCCCTTGAGCTGCCGGAGTTCGTGGATGCGAAGGGTGACGGGTGACATGAGCGGAAGATACCCAGCATGTTACAGCCAGTCAAGCAACGGCCCAGCGGCGCAGCAATTTTAATGTAACAGTCTATTGACAGCAGTGTAACACGGTAGTTACTATAAGAGACAAGAACACGGGGCGCCGGTTCACTCTACCAAAGGTCACCGGACACCCCGCGCCACAGTCTCGAAGGACCGTCCTGCAAGATCGCGGGGCCGCGCCATCGGGGCAAGAGCCACGAGGAAGGCAATGAAAGCATCTGAGCAGGTCGCAGCCGCGCTCGAAGCCGCGTTACCACTCGCCCACCGGACGGACGGGCCAGACCTGTGCCGCGCGGCGCTGCTGGAACAGCGGGCCGTGAACGACGCAATCGGGGAGCGGATGATGAAGCTCTATCCTCGCACCGAGCCGGAGGACTGAGCCATGACCGACATTACCCGCGTGTACTACACCGGCGACGTGTGCAACCATCCGGGCTGGTTCACGGCTACTGAGCGCCCTGATGGCAACCTGACGCTGACGGAGGAGCCTGGCGACCTGAGTTTTGATCGTGAATTCATCGAGAGCCCGCGCCATATCGGGCGGCAGTACGACGGGACGTGCAACCCGCGCTTTGTGACAGCCGATGCGCACGCGGCCTTCAAGGCGTGTCGGCTGGCACTGGTCCGCGCCAGCGTGGAGGGCCGAGCCCCGCATGTCGCACCACCCATCCCGCGCGCCCAAGAGCGCGGCGCCCAACTCTCACAGTTTGTTCACGACATGCTCGTGGCCAGTGCGCGCCTGGCGACGATCCCCACGGTTGACGCGGTGGCCGCGCTGCTGGTTGCGCGCGATGGCGCCTACGTCGTGAGCGGTCACACGTTCACGGACCCGGCATCTGCCAAGGCCGCGCGCCTGCTGGTTGCGCACGCCGTCCGGCTCGACATGGTGCGCGGCCTTTCGCTCGTGCGGGCCTTGGAGCGCGCCAGCGCCCGGCGACTCTGGACTGAGGGCGAACGCACCTGCGCATGGTGCCATCACGCCATCCGCGCGCTCGACGACGCGGAGGAGCTCGGGCTGTCCCTCGTCCACCATCCCTGCGCCGTGGAGTTCGGTGAATGGGCGAACGATGGGAAATCGGATGAGCAGATCGCAATGGAGCAGCGTGAGCAGCGCCGAGAACAGCAGTGGGCCACGCTCCGCGCGCTCGAGGCCGGTGAGCCCGTGACCGTGAACGATGACGACACATTCTGACAACGATTCACCCCGTGGGCGCTGGCGCGTGCGGTTGGGGCGTGCCAGTGCGCACGGACTTACGCATGAGGAGATACGACCATGGCAACGAAACTGAAGGCCCGCGCGGCTCGTGCACTGGCGGCACCTGTCACAGTTCCCGCCGCGCCCCTGCTTGAAGAATTTTACGAGACCGACATTGATATGGGATGGAACGTGGTTTACGCGGAAGGGATGTCATCACCAGAGCACAACAGAGGTGCCTGCGTCACGGTGCAGATTCGGCCGAATCCCGGCAGCGTTTCGCCCGAGGAGCTGGCCACCCGGGAAGTCGTTATCATGGCCGACCTGGGCGGCAAGGCGATTGACCTGTTCGGACCTGGGGTCGTGAACGATGGCTCTGCCCGCTTTACGGCGCTGGCCTCTGACATCGAGTCGGTGTATCGCGCACTGGGTCGCGCCATCGAAGCCGCCAAGCGCTTCGGCATTATGCCGGCCAAGCCGGGCCTTCCGTGGAATCCCCACACATACGCCGGCACTCCCGACACGGAGTGACCACGTAGTTACCGACCATCGACGACGACGGGCCAGCCGTGAGCGATGCTGCCCATGCGCTGGCCCGGTCTCGTGGTGGCATGTGCCACTAGCACGCACGAGGCACGAGTCCACATCATACGGCATCCCATGGAGGAACCGACATGCACATCGACGACACCGGAATGGCGCCAAATGCGGCGCTGTACTGGATCGTGCTGTTTGTCGTCATCATCGGCATGCAGGCGATCTGGCCGAGCTCTGGCCACTGGCTTGAGACGCACCCCGTGACGGTGGGAGGCGTCATGATCGGCGGCGCGTGGGCGGCCGTGTGGATTCCCAGCCGGCTCCGACGGCGCCGGACTACTTCGGCCGACGAGCCGCCGACCGGAGCGCACGGGCCAACTCTCTGAGTGCCCAGGGCGGATACTTGGCGTCCCGCGCACCCTGCATCTGATCGCGCTCGACGCCGGGCCGCTCTTTCGGGTCCGCATCTTCGACGGCGCGCACGGCTCCCACGAGCTTGTCATCGAAGCCGGGCGGGATCGAACGCGGTGACCGGCCCGTCGCGGTCACGCGGCCGACCGCCATATCCAGTAAGCGTTGAGCGAAGGGATTGCTTGCGTTGTAGGGATCGAAGCCGCCAAGGGCTGCGGCACCCGTCGCCACACCGCCCAGGGTGCCTTGCGTCACCCGAAACGGCAGAGTCTGGGGCCTCATATCGGGCTGCACGTTCACCTTGGCCTCGCCCGCTGCCGTCAAGTAGGGCGACACGTTGGCGAAGCCCAATCCCATCCGGGGCGTGACCCCGAGCTGCGACATGGCGGTATTGGCGAAGTTCCGCCACACGTTGACCGGCACATCGGCCGGCCGATCGCTGTTGATGACTCCTTCGGCGCCCGTCGCGCGCAACGCCCGCTCGAACAGCGGCGCCACCATCGAGCCCGCCCAGAATTGCTCACGGCCTTGCTTGTCTTTCGTACCACGGTCCACATCGAGCCGGTGACCCGGTTCGTTCTGGAACGTAGAGTGACCCGTATTCGCGATGTTCCACGCTTCGAGGCTGGCGAGTCCGGCGCCGCCGAGCCGTCCCATCGTCGCCAGTCGGCTCGCGAGTGTTTGGCCGGGATAGAGTGGTGCACCAACCAGCCGCCGCACCGAACCGCGCACGAAGCTGACACCCGCCGGCGCAAAGCTCGTGAGTCCCGTGTTCTGTCCGAAGTGCTGGAACGCCGGTTGCAGCTCGTTGACGTAGTTCCCGGCCAGTTCCGTGATGGCCTGTGAGCGCGCGGCGTCGGTGAGGCCCGGTGCCGCCTTCCGCATGAGCTTATCGAGCACGAGCCGCGTCCGCATATCGAGTCCCCGCGCACCGAACAGCGGCCGAGCGGTCACATGCATTATGCCGTTGCCCGTCGCCACGGGATGCAGCCCGCCCGTGCGTGAGAGATTCAGCAAGGCGCGCACGTTCTCAGGATCCATGACGTCGGCCGTGGCGAGTCTGACGCCGCCTTGCAGCTTCGCATAGCCCGGCACCACAGAGGCCGCGAGATTGTCGAGCGCAGAGCTCGACGGCGCCTGTCCCGCAAGGCCACCGAGATTCTTGATGCCGTGCGCGACAAAGACGGCGGGCCGCAATGCGAGATCGAGACCCGTGAGCCGGTGCACCGCCGTCGAGAGGCCACGTTGCAGGCGGTTGGGTGGGCCGGGATTGAACCGCTGCCGCGCAACCGTCAGCGCGTCGGCCACATCATCCGGTACATCGATCGTGCGTGCCGTGCCGGCGTCCGGTGCCAGGCCGAAGCTATCGGTGATCTTGATCCGCGTCATCCCCTCGGGGACGGGCGCGTTCGCATTGATCACGCGTCGGCCCAGCTTCGCCACTTCGTTGACCATACGGTTGCCCCCCGCCACGCGGAGCCGTTCGGGCAGGGTCTGGGCGACATTCTTGGCGACATCGTAGCCGTAGGAGGGTGCTGCACCCGTCGCCGTCTGCGCGGCGCTTGAGGTCCGCGTGCCCAATTTCCCGCGACTCACCCCAACACTCGTGGCGGCGGGTGCCGTGCCCGCTTCCACGTCGGGCGCGAAGGGGACATAGGCGCTTCCGGGTGCCACGGGCCGGAGCTTCGAGCCCGTGATGCCGACACCGGCCGCCGCGTTCACGAATTCGGGTTCGACGTTGAGCTTGTAGCGCTCGACGTACTGTTTGTACTCGGGCGATTGGCGGATCGTGGGGCCGGCTGTGGCTTGCGCATCGGCCTGTATCCGGCGGAAGTTCTCGGCGCGCTTCCGCAGCTCCTGCACCACATCTGCCCGTGTCGGCGCAGTCACGGCGTCAGGGAACAACTCGGCCTGCTCCGCAGCGTCCGGCGCTCGGCCCTGTGCGATTTCCGTGGCGCGGGCACTGGCGGCGTCGGCCGCGCTCTGGGCGTTGTCGGCGTACAACTGCGCTTCGATCCGCTTGACGGTCGGCGCCGCGATCCCCTGGCGAGCACTGGCGACCCCCAAATCAGCAACCGCCTGTCCGTGAGAGCGCGCTGCACCCGTCTCTCGGATGGCCTCCTTCAGCGGTTGCGTTTCGGGCGTGGAGAGCATCGCGAATCGGTCCGAAAACATTTCCCGGATGCCGCGCCCGATGGCCTGCCGGAGGCGCTGCCCGACGGGAAGCCCACCGAACCGCTCATCAAACAGGTCGGCGCCAGACGATGGCGGCGGTCCCGCTGGCGGGCCGGTGCGATCGAGCGCATCCAGTGCGGGCGTGGCCACGTGGGATTGTTCCAGCGCGTCGAGCGCGGGTGTCACACCTTCACCCGAGAGACGACGCGCCCGGAGCTCTGCGGGGCTGATGGCGTTGGCGCGGTTCACGAGCCGTTCCATTTCCGCCACTTTGGAGGCAAGCAGCAGGCGCGTACTCGCGTCGGTCGTGTGCTCCATCTTCCATCGGAGCTGCGGCAGCTCGGCACGATACCGCGCTTCCGTCGCGGCCAGGTTCTGCGCCTGTTGTCCTGCGCCCGCATCGAATAGTGAGCCTTGCGGGGTGGGTGCCGTCTCGCCGGGTACCGGCACGTTCTCACCGAACAGGTCACGAGCGGGTGTGGACCCGAGCGGTCTGATGTCGCGTAACAGGTTCGGCGCCGGCGTGGTACTCGTGGTGGTGGACCCAGCGAACAGGCCGCCGCCCTGCTCCGGAGCCGCTAGCCCGGTCTCCGTGTTTTCGGCTGGTCCACTACCTCGATACCCGGGTTCGCCGGGTCCTTCTGGCGCAACTGTCCCTTGAGATGCATGTCCTTCACCAGCTCGAGCGCCGATGCCTTCTCCTCCTCGGAGAGCTTCGGAAACGGCCGCACGGAGCCGGGGCGCGATGTCGGCTTTGACCTGGGCAAGCTTCCCTCCCTGCGCGATCGTGCGCGCACCCTCAGTGAGTAGATCGCCGACCGGACCCGCGCGGGTCGAAAGTCGGTGAAAGAGTTCCGCGAGCCGCCCGGATTCCGTAGCGAGTTGCCCGGATTGCTCAACATTGATCGTATTCCCGCCGCGCGCCAGTTCACTAGCCCGGCCTTCCTTGCAGACGTAGCCAAAGAGCCGCGCATCCTTGGCGAGATCCCCGAACACGCTTTCCGCGAGACGGGCACGTGGCACCGCGAGTGAAAGCGCCGTGGTCTCCGGGCCGAACAGGCTTTCTTGCGTGATAGCCTCCGAACCTGCATCTCGCACTTGCCGCGCGACGTTCTCGACTTCGGCAGGACTCAGCCGACGCCCACCACGCGCCACGAGTTCCGCCGCGGCCCGCTGCTGCTCGGGGTGGTCGAGAACGCGACCGATCGCTACCCCGGTTTCCTCGGGCACGTCGCCCGTGACAACGCGATTGAACAGGTCGGGCGCGAGGTTCGAGAGCGCGAGCCCCTTGGCAGCCACCGCACCACGCATCGACACGCCCTGCGCGGCGACATCCTCGGGCCTGAGTCCCGTATCCCTGAAGAACTGCGCGGCATCGGTTGGGGTGCCACGTCCCTCCGCGATGTTTATCAAAGCTCCCTTGGCGCGCGCGGCTGGCGCGTTCGCTGCGTCGAGATAGCGCACATCGACGGTCGGCACCTGGAACCGATTCGCGAGCGCGAGCCGATGGTGCCCGTTCACGATGTAGGTTCCACCGTTCTCCGGATCGCGCCACACAGAGAGGGTGCCGGCAAAGTCGGGATTGAAGGTCGAGACGTTGGCGAGCTCTGGACCGGCGCCCGTGGCCGGGTTCAGCCCTTGCTTGAATTGGAAGCGGGCGGGATCAACGCGGATACTCGACGTGGGGACCGTCACCACATGGCTTGATTCCACCGCGTCCTCTGGCATTGGCGGCGCCAGGTTCGGCGCGAGCTGTGGTGTGAGTGGTTCGGGCACTATGGGTGCCGATGCAGCCGGTGCGACACGCGGTGCGACACGCGACGGTATGGGCGATGTCACTGCGGTCACGGGTGGCGTGGCTGGAACCACCGGTGCCACGTCCGGCGTGATAGGTGGCACCGCACGACCGAGCATCGTAGCACCCGGCGGCGCACCGCGAGGCGGCACGGGCGCGGAGATGGATTGCCCACCACCAGCACCACCGCCGACGATGTCGCTCGGCGAGATGGTGTTGCCCGGCGCCAGCGGTGCGCCTGGCGTTGTCGGGGATCGGAAGGCATTGACCCCGGCCCTGACGATGGGGCTTACCACACGCGCCGCGCCCGTCACCACTTCGGGAAGCACGGCCCCCGTGACGGCACCGAGGCCCGCGCCCTCGAGCCGCTGGCCTTGCGGCGCGTTCACCGCGCCCAATGCGCTACCCGCTGCGGCGTTCCCCATGATGCGCGCAATCACGGCGTTCGCTCCGTAGCGTTCAGCCAGTCCGCCAACCCCGGCGGAAAGCGGTCCTGCAGCCGCGAGCATGCCCGTGCGAAGTCCCGCACCCAGGACCGCACTCGGGGATGGGGCCTGTGCACGTCGAGCCGCCAAGACTGATGGACTCTCGACGATACCCGGTGCACCGACGCCCGCACTCGGCGCACTGGCTTGCGCCAGCGTATTCACGTCTTGCCATGCACTGCGCGCCGCCTGTGCGACCGCGTGCGGGATGCCTTCTACCGCGTGGAGCGCCACGCCCGGCGCTTCACGCAAGTACCGGCCAAGCACAGACGGTGCCGTTGTCGTCACGCCGCCCGTGACATCGGAGACGTTGGGTGACGGCAAGACACGCCGGAGCGCCCGTTGCGCGCGAGTGATGGAGTCGGCTTGCGCGGCGAGTCGGTCGAGGGCCGACGATGGGTCGAAGTTGGGTTGCACTTCGCCCGTGGTGGTCGTGTCGCCCGCCGCTTCGGCCGCGAGCCGATCGAGTGCGCTACCCATTGGACGAACCCTCGCACGCGCATACGTCGTGCACGGAAAGATGTGAGAGCATTAGGCGATCGCCGCGCTGTGAAAGGTCGTCGCCCACGTCTTCAAGGTGTCGCGCTGCGCGGCGGTGTACCCGCCCGGCCAGACGAGCAGCCCGTAGTAGTCGCACTGCGCCCACGCGCCGGGTGCGTTCGACGCCCCGAAGATGACGCCCTGAGTGCCCGTGAGCGCCACGCCAGTCGAAGAGGCCGCGAGCGCCGTGCCCGGCACCTCAACCGTCACGTTCCCCGTACTCACCACGTTGAGGGTGCTCAGGATCAGCCGGACGGTGTGCGTCGCAGGCGCGACAGCCGACACGGCACCCGTCGCATTGGCAGTGGCGCCGATAAAGCCGCCGTCGTTGCTCTGGCACGCCATGAACTGATTCGCGCTGAATCCCGACCCGACGCACATCACCACACCCACGCTGACACGCGTAGTACCCGGTGCGGCCACGAGCGCCACCGTCCACGGTTGCGTGAGGTCCAGACCGCCCGTGCTCATACGCATCTGCGACGACGCGCCATCGGTCGAGATGTACGTGCCGTTGTAAGCGGGCGCGCCGACGCTCGGCGTGATGGCCGCGCCGTACGTCCCCGCGCCCGTGACATCGCCCCATGCCGTCAATGCGCCCGCGCTCGACGTGACGTTCTTCCGCCGATCGTAGAAGAAGCGCGGCGTGACGCCCAAGTCGGCCAAGAGCTTCGTATTGCCCGCGCCCAACGGGTCGGTCGTCGTGTCGTACCACCAGCGGCGCCGCCGCTGGATGATGGCGTAGTTAGAGGGTGCTGACATGATCGTGCCTCCCGCACGGACGGCCGTCCGTGTTGCCAGGTTGAGTTAAACGATGTGATGCAACGGACATTGGATTTCCTCTCACAGCTCGTGACATACGAAAAGGCGCGATGCCGCACGCCGTGGTTGGAACCGGCGGGGCCTCGCGCGATCAACGCGCACTACTCAGAATTGGCCTGCGGACGTGACTGCTACTGCGACCGATAACTCGTGGGTACCGCCAAAGCCCCCGCCGTCCTACTCGCTGGTTCTCGCGCCATGATGTGCGCACAACTCGGCATTGGCGGACAACTTCGACTGCTATGAACAGCTACGGCAGGGATGATTCACGCGTATCACCAAACATCCCCGCCGCCCTACTCGCTGGTTCTCGCGCTGTTGGCGCACTCCTCAGAATTGGCCTACGACTACGACGTACCGATTACTTCGCCTACGCTATCAATCCGCTGCCACGGGTTCATCGGGCCGACGTGGCGGCAGGAGCGCGTTCCGCAGTTCATCGACGGCATCGGCCGCGAACAGTTCGGCGCGCAGGTTGATGCCTTTCGGGGAAGGCAGCCACTTTCCGTTTCCGTTCCTGAAATAGACGCGAATTGCGACATATTCGCGCCCCCGGTAATGACTCCGCGCGAATGTCACCCGCTCCGCGTTCGCCTGTTGCTTCATGCATCCCCCGTGAAGGCTTACCCGAGCCCGACGCCAACGCGCGACAGGCTCACCTTCTGTAAGATCGCCACTAATAGCATGAAGCGCAAGGGGTAGCGAACAAAGCCCGATGCTTGCGTAACAATGTGAACTGGTCTGGGGCAGACTGCGGCGAGGCTCACAGGCGCAGCTCATACTCACGGATGACGGATGAACAAACCGCCGTCGGGAAAACCATCACCGCGCACCCCGCCGCTTCGCGCGCAGCTTCTTGCCGCGCCCGAGGCGCTCCGGCGTGTATGGCGCAGGGAAGTTCAGTCTCTCGCGTTCGCGCTTCACGGCCTCCATTGCCTGCTTGACCGCATCATTTGGAGGGATCGTCGCCGTGAAGGAACGGACGGGATGGCGCGACTGCGCCGCAGTGCTCCCGGAGGGTTGGCCAACAACCTTCTTGTTCGATCTGTCCGGCGCGGCCTCGGCGAGGGGCCGCTCATCTTTGCCTAGCCGCTGATGGGATCGTCCGCGCGTTCCTGCCGTGTCGGATGGGGGCATCAGCGCGTTAGTCCCGCGCTGCGCCTCCACCGGATTGATGTCCTCATCCCCCACGCCAGGCTGGGACACGGAATCATCACCACTGGATGGATCCAAGTAAAAAGCAGGCATCCGCCGAGAGGCATCGAGGGCTTCGAAGGCAAGCGTCACGAGCCGGTCACGCTCCGCTTGGGCAGCGAGAGAGCTCCGCGCGTGGCGCACGAGATCATCTAACGCGTCAAGCGCCTGCGCGCCGGACGCGGTATGCGGAAGCGCCTCCCGTACAGCGAACGCGGCATCCTGAACCGTCTCGAGTTTCGCGCGTTGCTGCTTGGCGTGTTTGCGCTCGACGAGCGTACGCACCCGGTGTTGCGCGACCACATCTCCGACCATGTCCTCGAAGAGGCCCCGGGCTTGCGCCGCCGACACTTCGATGTGCCTACGAGCGCGGCGCGAAGCTGCCTTCGAGAGGGCCGCGGCAAGTGCTTCCGTAACGGTCGCTCCCGCCGGTAGCTCCCACCGATCTTCGGGGGCTTCCCCGTCGAGCACATACCCAGCCCGCACGCCCAGCGCGCGACAAAACGCCAGGAGCGAGCCCACGTTGGGAAGCCGGATCTTCTCCCAATCCTGCTGTCGCATCTCCTTTCGCTCCTTCTGTCGGAATGGCGGCAGCCAGTTGTGGACGGTGGATGCGAGCGCCGCATCTGTCGCTCGCAGCTGCTTTTCGAACTGGTAGAACGAGCCATGTCGCCCTTCGATGAGCGTCAACATCCGGCTCGCAATGTCGCGCCGCACCCGCCAATCCTGCGCCAACCGTGCCATGATCGTCTCCCGAAGAGGAATGGGTCCTGTTTTAGACCCATACGGGTCCATTACGGGTTAATTCTTAACTTACGTGCGCGTCCGCGCGCGCGCAACCTTCGATGGAGGAAACGGGAGATACCCGTTCCGGCGGTCACTCAATCGGGGGGTATTCGGATGAACAACGTAGAAACGTGCTGGCTCGCGGAAGCCGCAGCGCGACTTCGAGTGTCGTATCGAACGGCGCACGACTGGCTTCTTGCCGGCCGACTGGAAGGAAAGCGAGTGGGCGGACGCTGGGCCGTAAGTGCCGAATCGGTCGAACGGCTCGTGAAGGAACGCGAAGAGGTCGCATGAACGCCGCGCTCGAGCGTGCCGACGCGACGAACAAAACCATCGCCCGTGACTGGCACACGACCTTCAACGCGCTCGGCGTGGCGTGGCAACCCGTCGTGCCGCACGTCGCGGCCGGCCTGGGCGTGCGCCCGCCCGTCATCTACCTGCCGCAGAGCCAGCAGCTCGTCGTCGTTCGCGAAGTGGTCAGCCCAACCGACACACTGGCGCTAGCGCAGGTCGAAAAAACGCTTCCGCCCCGGCTCGCACTCACGGGAGAGAATCCAGACATCAAGCTGGTGCTCGCACTCCCGGGCGGCTTCTTCACGGCCCACGTCGATGGCACCTTCGCATTCCAAATGGCCAACACCCGATACCCCGACACGTGGACCGAGCCGAGCCTGCACGAGTGCGCCGCATGTCGCGGCTGGTGGTTCTTGGACGGGTCGCAGGGATGGCGATGCCAATGTGCCGGCTGCGGCCACTACGACGGCGACAACACAGCCGCGCGCCAGTTCACGAGGCAGGTGACGCCTTGGCCATTGACGCCGGCACCGACCACGACGGCCGCCACGAGATGCCCGCCGCGCGCGTGGCTGGGGGTGCGCCGTGCCTGATGGACGAATGCTCAGTCGCTCGATCAGCGTGTGCGGCCAGCTCGGCGCTGTCTCGCTCGAAGCCGACTTTCTGTTCATGCGCATGATTCCGCACGCGGACCGCGAGGGCCGCATCGCTGGCGATCCGCGCACAATCAAAGCCACGTGCTGCCCGATGCGCGATGAATTCAGTGTCCCGATCATCGAGCGGTGCGTGCAAGAATTGAGCGCCCAGGGATTGATCGTCACCTATGAAGCCCAGGGCACCCGTGTTATCGCGCTTCCGGGCTTTTTTCGGCACCAACGCGGGGCACGGTTCGACCGCGAAGCCTCATCACGCTTCCCCGACAATCCGGATGAGGTCCGGAGTAGGTCCGGACTAACTCCGGATGAGGTCCGGACTAACTCCGGAGTAGGTCCGGATGAAGTCCGCCTAAGTGAAGTAAAGAGAAGTGAAGTTAAGATGCGCGGTAAACAGCAACCGCGCACCGAAACCTCGACCACACGACCACGCAAGCAGTCTTCCGCCCGATTGGTGAAGGCCAATGCGGCGCCGGCCGCCGATGCCGCGGCTGACGATACCGATCGACCCAGCCCGCGCGAAAGCTGGCTCGCTCCATTTCTCGCGACGTGGCAACAGTATGTCGGCGCACCGGCCAATCAGCGCACGGTCGGCCACCTGGCCAAGCGATTCCGTCCGCTCGTGGACACCTACGGCTACAATCGGCTCGTCGCGGGATTCGACGGTTTCTGCCGGGAGGCCAAGAATCCCTCCAAGATCGTGCTGGAATGGTTCGTCACGCAGGTGGACCATTGGGTCACGACCTGGGCAGTTGCGCAGCGTCCCGACTACGTGCCGAGCGGGCCAGACGACCCGAACCAGTGGGCGCCAATGGCGCCGGACTGGCCCGAGGGCTGGCACCGCGCTGAGGATCCGAACGCCGCCGCGGTGGTTGGGGGAATGGCATGACGTCCGAACTCTCGACGAATGGTCGCGCGGCGCTGAGCTACGCTGCGTCACTCGGCTGGGCTGTGTTCCCGCTTCACACCGTCGCCGCCGGCGGCGGCTGTACCTGCGGACGCGCGGACTGCGATAGTCCGGCGAAGCATCCCCGCACCGCACACGGCCTCAAGGACGCGAGCCGCGATCCTGAGACAATCGAACGGTGGTGGACGACGTGGCCGGACGCCAACATCGGCGTTGCCACCGGCGGCGCATCAGGAATCGTGGTGATTGATGTGGACGGGCCGGCGGGTGCCGCGGACTTCGCAGCGCGCTGGGGCACGCCAGACACGCCGCACGCCGCCACGGGCAAGGGGATGCATTGGGTGTTCGCCGCGCCGGATGTCCCACTCCGGAACCGGGCGAAAGTCGTACAAGAAGTCGATGTCCGCGCCGATGGCGGCTACATCGTCGTCGCGCCATCCCGGCATATCAGCGGCCGCACGTATGCCTGGGACCGTGATCACCACCCACTCCGGCAATCGCCCGCCCCGCTTCCGGCATCGCTCCGGACGCTGTTGGACGCACCGGCGACCCTGCCGTCCGCGACTGCGCTTCCCGCGCGAGACATCGCGGGCCTCACCGCCATTCCGAACGGCAGCCGCAATGATCTGCTGACCCGTCAGGCTGGGCGACTGTTTGCACGTGGGCTCACGATGGATGAGGTCCGGCGCACGCTCCACGCCATGAACACGGCGCAGTGTACACCGCCGTTGGCGAGCAATGAGGTGGATACGATCGTGGACAGCATCGCACGCCGCGAGGCCCAGCGTGGCGACCGTCGCGGCGGCGCGCCGTCAGCGGTGATCCCCGATGCGCTGGCACTAGCCCGCGAGCAGGTGGACGACGCACTCGCGGAAGGTGTCCGCGATCATTCCCACGCGCCCCGCTGGTCGTGGCCCTCGCTGGATGCACTCGCCGGTCCGGTCCTGCCCGGCGAATTGTGGGTGATCGGTGCGCGGCCGGGTGGAGGAAAGACCACACTACTCCTGAACTGGATTGACGCGTTGGCAGAGCAGCGCATTGGGTGGGTGTACGCGGGGATGGAGATGTCCGCCGCGCAGCTCCGGCGCCTGTGGGCTGGTTGGAAGTGCGGGCTCGATCCAAGCGCCGTATTCGAGAATGCCTGGCATCGGCTCCCCAGCGGCGCCAAGGACGCCATTGACCGGCACTTGCGTTGGCAGGCCAGTTCCGAGGTCGCCCCTTTGGCGCAGTTCGCACCGGCACGGCGGATCGGCGTGGCGGAACTCGCCGCATGGGCCACGCGCGCGGTCGATGACGGATGCCGCGTCGTGATCGTGGACCATTTCCACCGAATGGCGTTCGGGGATGGGAATGGTGATCTCCTGCACGCGAAGGGCGAAGCGGTCCGCACCGCGAAGGAACTCGCCGTCAAGCATGACATCAGCGTCGTGTTGGCCGCGCAACTGAACCGTGGGGGCCGCGATGTGTTGGAGCCCTATTATCCCCCGCCGCTGACGGCGCTGAAAGAGTGCGGCACGCTCGAGGAGGAAAGCGACCGGGTGCTGATGCTCCATCGCGCGCTGCGACGGGACTTGCCCCGTACTGCACTCGCTGATGTGCGCGATGGTCGGCGCACCATCCAGAGCGTTGCCGAACCCAACACGTTAGCCATTTGCTGCCGGAAGCACCGGCGCAATGGCAACCAGGTTGACCGCGATGTGCGGCTCGCCATTCACGACAACGTGATCACGGATGGCCGCTTTACGGTCAACCCGAGTCCGCGCGCACCGTACAGCGCTGGGGCGAACGAAGCCGACGACGAGCCCGAGACGGTGCGCGTATGACGGCCACTGCCCTGCTCACCCACCTCCGGACGCGCGGTGTCGCGGTATGCGCTGTGGGATCACAACTCGAGCTCACCGTACCCCGTGGGGACCGGCTCACTGCCGATCTGCTCGCCCAGGTGCGCGCGCTCAAGCCCGAGCTTCTCGGCCTGCTCGGTGCCGAGACAGAGCTGTACGAGGAGCGCGCGGCAGTTCGCGAGTACGATGGCGGACTCTCCCGGCCAGTCGCCGAACGGCTCGCAAGGCGCGATGTAGAGCGGATGCGCGGGACACCGAGCCCCGATCCTGTCGCGCTCGACCATCTCACGGAACTCCTCGACCCCGAACCGTCCACGGCGCGTATGACGCCAATTCCACCGGCCGAGGAGCGGGCTGTGATTGCCTACATAGCTGAAATCGACGTAAAGGCCCCTGCACGCCACGTAGAGGCACCGAACCCCATTGAAGCCACTCCGGCACCTTTCGGCATCCATTCGGGCCGTGGCGCGGCAGGCAGGCGGCAGCGATGAGCCCCGTATGCGAGACGGCCCAACCAGAACGCGAGGAACCGATGTTCTGCCAGACACAGGCGTTTATCGAAGTAGCGGACGGGATACGGTGCTGGCCCGGCGGGAACTGCCGGTGGTACGGGAGGCGATAGCGATGGGTGGGCCTGGAAGCACCCGCTGGGGTCAACATGTGCGCCGCCGCACCGTGAACGAAGTCACGGCGTTTGTGGCGCGGACGCTGGCGCGTGAACTCCGGTTGCCGGCGGTGGTCGGGGCGCGGACGGTCGAGGTCGAGCGCGGGTCGTTGCGGGGCAAGCTCGTGCGTTACGTGATCGACCTTGAGGCGGTGGCGCAGCCAAAGGGACGGGGCGCGGTTCGGTGGTGGTGCCGGTGCGGAGAGTGTGGCGTGTTGCGGCGGGCGCTCTACGCCAGGCCGGACGAGTCGAGGGTATCGTGCCGCGAGTGCCGGAATCTGGCGTACCAGTCGCAACGACTGGCGCGCTACCAGCGGCTCACGTACCGCGCGCAGTGCATTGCCCGGACGCTCGGGGCACTGGACCGGTGGCCGGCGGCGGTGCTGCGGGCGGCGGCGGAGGCCACGGGCGCCGCGGAGCCGGACATCGTGGACGTGGAGATGGTGGCCGATGGCGTGATTCCCAAGCGACCGCGTGGAATGCATCGGAGCACGTACCGCCAGCGCCGCGCGGCCCTGCAACGCGTGCTGGATGCGCGTGACGAGATCATGGCGGAGGACTTCGCGGACTTGATTGCCGGGATCGGCCCGACAC
>Ga0157370_10002818_pt1 | contig 20776 bp, 15 predicted proteins | sample C35metaG_FD_113463 | JGI IMG/M metagenome (GOLD analysis project Ga0157370, IMG submission 113463) | Corn rhizosphere microbial communities from Kellogg Biological Station, Michigan, USA - C3-5 metaG | ecosystem: Host-associated > Plants > Roots > Rhizosphere > Soil | place: USA: Michigan...
ATCGGCGGGTTTCCGCGCGGGCGCATTTCGGAAATCTTCGGTCCGGAATCGTCGGGGAAAACCACCATTGCGTTGCAGGTAGTGGCCGAGGCGCAGAAGGTGGGCGGTATGGCGGCGTATATCGATGTCGAACACGCGCTCGACCCGGCCTACGCCCGCAAGCTGGGCGTGGACGTGGATAATCTGCTGGTTTCGCAGCCGGATTACGGCGAACAGGCGCTGGAAATCACCAACGCGCTGATCACGTCGGGCTCGATCGATGTGCTGGTGGTGGATTCAGTGGCGGCGCTGGTGCCCAAGGCCGAACTCGACGGCGAAATGGGCGACAGCTTCATGGGCGTACATGCGCGGCTGATGTCCCAAGCCATGCGCAAGCTGACCGGCATCGTCTCGAAATCCAACACCTGTTTGATTTTCATCAATCAGATCCGCGAAAAGATCGGCGTGATGTTTGGTAACCCGGAAACCACCACGGGCGGCCGAGCGCTGAAATTCTATTCGAGCATACGCGCCGACATTCGCCGCATCGCGGCCATCAAGGACGGCGACGTGGTGACGGGGAACCGCACCAAGGTCAAGATCGTGAAGAACAAGATGGCGCCGCCCTTCCGCGAGGCTGAGTTCGACATCATTTACGGCGAGGGGATTTCGAAAGAAGGCGATTTGATCGACCTGGGCGTGGCGCAGAACCTGGTAGAAAAGAGCGGGGCTTGGTACAGCTACAAGGGCGAGCGTATCGGCCAGGGACGCGAGAACGCAAGGCAGTTTTTGAAGGACAATCCGGAAGTCTTCAAGAAATTGGACGTGGAGTTGCGGAAAGCACTAGGTCTGACGCGTGCGGAAGTGGCTTCGGCGCCGCCTCCTGCTCCCACTCCAGCAGCGGTTCCGGCCGCGGCCAGCCGGGCACGCTGAACTTATTTTTCGACCACGAAACTTCCCACAAACAACGCGTCGATGCCGGAAGAGTAGAAGCTCCGAACCGCCTCGCGTGGAGTGGAAACGAGCGGATCGCCAAACAAATTGAAGCTGGTATTGTAGAGCACCGGGAGGCCAGTAGCTCTGCCGGCTTCGTGCAACAGACGGTGGTAGAGCGGGTTATCGGCCTCGGCGACCGCGTGTACGCGCACGATGTCCGCGCCGAGAATCGCGGTTGCAAAGGTCTTGCGATGCTCCGGTTTCACGCGGCCCACGGTGGCCAGGTTGCGCGCGTTCGGGCCGGCGTCGAAGTACTCGGCGGCGAGCTCCGCCGGTACGGACGCTGCGAATTTGCGAAAGGGCTCGCGGTGTTTGATGAAGACGTTCAGGTTTTCTGTCGAGTACGGATCGAGCGGCGAGGCCAGGATGCTGCGATTGCCGAGCGCGCGCGGACCAAACTCCATGCGACCCTGCATCCAGGCGACAATCTTGCGCTCTCCCAGCATGCGTACCGCCTTCGCCAGCACATCATCGGTAGACCGCAGAAACTGAAACCGCAGCTTGCAGTTTTCGAGAACCTTCTTGATCTCTTCGCGGCCATAGCTGGGGCCCAGCAGCATCGAACTCGCACCCGCGCGCTGCGTGCGCCCCTGGCGCTGATGCCAAACGTGGAGCGCCCCACCGAGCGCAGTTCCGGCGTTGCCGGCCGCCGGCTGCACGAACACGTTTTTCCAGCGGCCGCTGCGTTCAAGGAATTCGATCAGCAGCGCGTTGTAAAACAGTCCCCCCGCCACGCACAGATTTTCGCCCTCGCCGGCCATGGCTAGCACGGCATCCTCGACGGCGCGTTGCAATCCGCGTGCGATCGCGGGAGCGAGTGCGGCTGGAATCGCGGCGCCGTCGGCCAGTCCCAGGCGCTCGAAGAACTTGGCGCTGAAGCCGCCACTCGCGCTGCGATGGCCGTCGAAAAAGGAGGCGTCGAGGCGCCCGGAAGCCGCAGCGATTTCGTGGAACAGGCCGTGGAAACGGTCATCGCCGGAGGCCGAAAGCCACTGTACCTTGTGTTCGTCGGCCCCGGCGTGGAAGCCCAACAGCTCGGTTACCGCGCTATACAGCCAGGCGAGCGAATCCGGATACTGCCATTCCTTTTCGAGCTGCAGATGATTGCCCTGCGCTTGCCAGCGCGCGCCGCAACAGAAGTCTCCGGTGTGATCGAGCGTAAGCGCGGTGGCGCTTTCAAACGGCGAAGCAAAAAACGCCGATGCAGCGTGGGCCAGATGGTGTTCTACCACGGCGACTTCGGCCCCGGGAAATAATTCGCGCAGGGAAAAGTGCAGCGACGGATCGACCGGACGCACAACCGCGACGCAATCGACTGCATCGCGGCTCACGTCAACCAGACGCAGGCACTCGGCGAGGGCCGCTTCCGGGACGCCGCCGCGCGCGCCGCGGTTCAGCTTCGATTCTTCGATGGCGGCTTCTATCGTTCCGTCTTTGAGGACGGCGCACGCACCGCCGCCCTGTAAACCGCCCAGTCCCAGAATGATCATGATCCTATTTCGATTTCTTTTCCGGCGCCTTCTTCTCGATCTTGGCCCAGGCGTCTTTTAATGTGACGGTACGGTTGAACACCGGAGTTTGCGGAGTGGAGTCGCGGTCGACGCAGAAGTAGCCCAGGCGTTCGAATTGATAGCGACTGCCGGGAGCCGCACTGGCCAGGCTTGGTTCCAGCTTGCAATCCGTGAGTACCTCGATCGATCGCGGATTCAAATTATCCGTGAACTCACGGCCTTCCGGGACGTCGTCCGGATCTTCCTTGGTGAAGAGCGTCTCATACAGGCGGACTTCGGCGTTGACGGCGTGTTCCGCCGATACCCAGTGGATGGTCGACTTTACTTTGCGCCCGTCCGGTGGAGAGTTGCCTCCGCGCGTTTCCGGATCGTAGGTACAGTGAACCTCCACCACCTCGCCTTGCGGGTTCTTGATCACGCCGGTGCAGGTGATGAAGTAGCCGTAGCGCAAGCGCACCTCGCGGCCGGGTGACAAGCGGTAAAACTGCTTGGGCGGATCTTCGCGGAAGTCGTCCTGTTCGATGTAGAGGACCTTCGCGAAGGGCACGTAGCGCGCTCCGTCACCGGGGTCTTCCGGATTATTGATGGCTTCCATCTGCTCCACCAAGCCGTCGGGATAATTGTCGATCACGACGCGCAAGGGATGCAGCACGGCCATCACGCGCAGCGCGCGCTGATTCAAATCCTCGCGAACGCAGTATTCGAGCAGCGAGAGTTCGGTAATGCCGTTGGTTTTCGACACGCCCAGGCGGCTGCAGAAGTTACGAAGAGCCTCCGGCGTATATCCGCGCCGGCGCATACCGGAGATGGTGGGCATGCGCGGGTCGTCCCAGCCGTTCACGTATTTTTCCTGCACCAGCTTTAGCAGCTTGCGCTTGCTCATCATGGTGTAGGTGAGGTTCAGGCGGTCGAACTCGATTTGTTGCGGATGATGGATACCGAGTTGTTCGACAAACCAGTCATACAGCGGCCGGTGATCTTCAAATTCCAGGGTGCAAATCGAATGCGTGATGCCTTCGATTGAATCGGATTGCCCGTGCGCGTAGTCGTACATCGGGTAAATGCACCACTGCTTGCCGGTACGATGATGCTCGGCGTGAAGAATACGGTACATGATGGGGTCACGCAGGTTCAGGTTTTTCGACGCCATGTCGATCTTGGCGCGCAGCGTGCGCGAACCATCCGGAAACTCGCCGGCCTTCATACGCCCGAACAAATCCAGGTTTTCATCCACCGAGCGATTGCGATACGGGCTTTCTTTGCCTGGTTCTGTCAAGCTGCCGCGCTGCTCGCGCACCTGGTCGCCGGTGAGATCGCAGACGTAGGCCTTGCCGGCGCGGATTAATTGCACGGCCCATTCGTAGAGTTGCCCGAAATATTCGGAGGCGTAATAAACACGATCGCCGAAATCACCGCCCAGCCACTTGACGTCTTCAATGATCCCTTCGACATATTCAGTCTCTTCTTTCGAAGGATTGGTATCGTCGAAGCGCAGGTTGCACTGGCCGCCGAATTCCTGGGCTAGTCCGAAATCGAGGTGGATGGCCTTGGCGTGTCCTACGTGCAGATACCCATTGGGTTCGGGAGGGAAGCGGGTGACGACGCAGCCCCCGTATTTATTGGTCTTCAGGTCTTCCTGAATGATGTCGCGGATGAAGTTGGACGCAGCCGCCGGGGTGGGCACCGCAGTACTTTCACTCATGATATTTCTCCTGGCGGCAATTGCTCAAGGGCGCGTCCGATGCGATGGAGACAGGCTTCGCGGCCCAACACGACCAGCGTTTCAAACAAGGGCGGCGCAACCTTGCGGCCGCACACAGCCACTCGAATGGGCTGGAACATCTGGCTGGTCTTGACCTTCAGTTCCGCCGCGCCGGCGCGCAAGGCGGCATCCAGGCCATCGTGACTGAATTCCGCGGTTTTCAGAATTTCACGGGCTTTTTCGAGCACCGCCAGCGCCATGCACGAATCGCCCTTTTGCGGGATCAGTTCAGCGGTGTCGTAGGGCGGCAGCTCTTTGGCAAAAAAGAAATCGGCGGTGGCCGCGACTTCGCGCAAGGTCCGGATGCGTTCGCGGATCAGAGGCGTGATGGCTGCCATCCTGGCGGCATCCGCGTCAAACCCGGCCTCACGTGCGAACGGAAGCAGCAGCGCCGACAGCTCTTCGGCGGGCAGCGCACGAAGGTGTTCGGCGTTGAGCCAGACGGCCTTGGGATCGTAGGGGTCATCGTCGGTGAAATTGACGGTGGCGTTGGAGCGGTTCACCCCTTCGAGCGTGAAAGCGTCGACCAGCTCCTGGCGCGACATCACTTCCCGATCGTTTTTCGGCGACCAGCCCAGCAGGCATAGGAAATTCACATAAGTGTGCGGCAGAAAGCCACCGTCGCGATACGTAGTCACGCTGACCACCGGGCCATGCTTGCGTTTCGACAGCTTCGATCCATCGGGAGCAATCAGCAGCGGGAGATGCGCGAACGCCGGCGGCCGGACGCCTAGCGCCTCGAAGATGAGCACGTGCTTGAAAGTGTTGGTTAGGTGATCCTGGCCGCGGATAATGTGGCTGATGCGCAGATCGGCGTCGTCGGCGCAGGATGCCATGTGGTATGTCGGCAGAGTGTTGCTGCGCAGCAACGCGAAATCTTCAATATCGGCGGTGGCTTTCGATTGTTCTCCGTAGACCAGATCGGTGAAGGTCACCGCCTCGCGAGTCTCGCGCGGCACCCGATAGCGCACCACGAAGGATTCGCCGGCGGCGGCGCGGCGGTCGCTTTCCTCGCGCGACATTTCACGCATTGCCGGATGGGATATCCAGTGGCCCTCAAGCACGTGAGTTTTCTCTTCCGTCTCGACCGCCAACGGCGTGAAATCGCGGTATGCGAGTCCCTTCGCGAGAATCTCATTCGCCAGTTTGCGATGCAGATCCAATCGCTCCGACTGCCGGTAAAATTCGTCCCAGCTAAGGTCCAGCCATTGTAATCCATCGAAGATGGAATCGAGCGAGGTTTGGGTATTGCGTTCGACGTCAGTGTCGTCGATGCGCAGTATTATAATGCCCTGGTTGTGCCGGGCATAGAGCCAATTGAAGATGAAGGTTCTTGCACTGCCGATGTGCAGATAGCCCGTCGGCGAAGGAGCAAAGCGAACTCGCAGCATTTATTCTTCAGGATAACAGTGCCCGGCGGGAGCCGCGGTCTTTAACGTCGAAGACGATATCTTACGGAGGGGTTAGTACCTTAAGGTATTTTACTTTGTCAACCTAGCTAGGGGTTTCCCGTCTGGATCGGTAGTACGATCAGTTCATGCGTGTCGATGGGGTGGCGGGCCAGATGGCCGGCGCACCAGGAGACATCGGAGGCGACGAATGCGCAGTAGTGTAATCGGAGCGATGCTTGCGGTCCTGAGTGGGTTTGCGCCCGCCTATGCGCAGACGATGACGGTTTCGCCGACGGCTGTATCCGTGCATGTGGGAACGTTCTGTCAATTTTCCGCTAGAGTCACCGGCGCATCTCCAACGACGGTGGGCTGGACGATTGCGCTGCCGGCCGGGGCGACGGGCTCGCCGGGTACGATCAGCGCAGGCGGGCGCTATACACCGCCGGGTGACATTCCGAGCAGCGGCACGGTGATCGTGACTGCGACCAGCATTGCTGTGCCCGCACTTTCCGCGAGCGCTACCGTGACTCTTTTGAATGCGTACCCGACGCTGGCCTCCGTCAGTCCCGCGAACGTTGCGGCCGGGTCCTTCACGTTGACGATGAACGGCAGTGGATTCGTACCGGGAGCGCAAGTCCTCTTCGGAGGCGTGCCGCTTGCCACCACCTATGTATCCGCGACGCGGCTGACGGCAACGGGAACCGCCGCGGCGGCGCAGTCCGGCAATGCGGTTGGGGTCGCGGTGATGAATCCGAACCCGGGTTCGGCGACCTCGGTGGACGTGGTGAGCGTCCGGGTTGGATCCCCCGTGACGGGGCATAGAGTCGCCTACAACGTCGCCGCCCGCTTTTTGGATCAAGCCGCCTTTGGACCCGACGCCGCGTCGATTGCGCAGGTGCAATCCGTCGGATTACAGACCTACTTGAACGAGCAATTCGCAGCGCCCATTTCGCCTTACCCGGACCCCAGCACCACCGGCTTCGGCATCGGTCAGGTGCAGGCTCGTTTTTTCACGAATGCCGTCCACGGTCCGGACCAGCTTCGCCAGCGCGTCGCGTTTGCGCTCGGCCAGATCATGGTGGCTTCCGCAGTAGAAGAAAATTCGCCGGCGCAGATTGTGCCTTTCCTGCAGCTCCTCAAAAACGACGCTTTCGTCAATTTCCGCACCCTCATGGAAGACGTGACGTTGAGTCCCACCATGGGCGAATACCTGGACATGCGGAACAACGATAAGGCCGACCCGACCAGAGATACCAGAGCCAACGAGAATTACGCTCGCGAGCTGATGCAGTTATTTACCATCGGCCTGTTTGAGCTCAATCAGGACGGCAGCCTGCAACTGGATTCGAATGGCAATCCGATTCCGACTTACGATCAAAGCACCATCCAGAATTTTGCAAAAGTATATACTGGCTGGACCTATCCAACCAAGCCTGGAGCTACGCTCCAAAAACACAACCCGGCCTACTACATCGGGCCCATGGTTGCTTATGAGGGCAACCACGACACGACTGCGAAGACGCTACTGGACGGCTTCCAGGTGGCGGCCGGCGGTACGGCCGAATCCGATCTGAAGGCTGCGCTCGATAACATATTCAACCACCGCAACGTGGCCCCTTTCATCAGCAAACAACTGATCCAGCATCTGGTGACCAGCAACCCGTCGCCGGCCTACGTGAGCCGCGTTGCCGCGGTGTTTGCCGACAACGGGGCAGGAGTCCGCGGCGACCTTAAATCCGTGGTCAAAGCCATACTGCTTGATCCCGAGGCGCGAGACGGCGACGACGGTCCTTCGCTCACGCCTCCCGACACCAGCGGACACCTGCGCGAGCCGGTGTTTGCGGTGGCCTCCATTCTACGGGGCTTGGGTGCGATGGTGAACGACACCAATAACCTGACTGGTCAGGCGACCAATCTGGGTCAGACTGTCTTCGCGCCCCCTACGGTATTCAACTACTTCCCACCCGGCTTCGACATTCCCGCGGAATTCACGGCCGGTGCGGCGCTACTGGGTCCCGAGTTCCAATTGCAAACGCCGTCGGCGGCGGTAGCGCGTTCGAACATGGTCAACACATTCGTCTATGGCGGGCTGGGGAACGGCGCCGTTATCGACTGGACCGCGTTGACCAGCCTTGGCGCAACTCCGCAAGCTCTGGTGGATGCGGTGAACCGTGCGTTCATGTACGGCGAGATGCCCGCCGCGATGCAGACGCAAATTCTGGCGGCGGTCAATGCCATAACCGGAACCACAGCCGCCGTGTATAAGGCGCGCGCGCAAGCCGCAGTGTATCTCACGGTCGCATCGTCTTATTACAATGTGGAGCACTAAAACCATGCAGATTGCATCCCGAAGACAGTTCCTGGCATTGAGCGCGCGCTCGCTGGCCGCGATTGGCGCCGCGAGTATGGCCGGACGGCTTAGCCAAGTTAGCGCCCTGGCGCAGACCAGTTGTCCTTCCGGCGCGGATTACAAAGCGCTGGTGTGCGTGTTCCTGTTCGGCGGCAATGACGGCAATAACATGGTGATTCCCATCTCGACGCCGGCCAGCAACCCCAATAACTCCTACGCAAAATATGCCGCGGTGCGCGCGGGATTGGCACTGCCACAGTCCGGCCTCAACTCCATCAATACTTCCAAAGGCGACGAGTACGGGCTGCATCCCAGCCTGGTGGAATTGGCAACGCTCTACAACACTAAAAAAAATGTCGCGGTGCTTACCAATGTTGGCAGCCTGGTGACTCCGCTGACGCAAACCGATTATCTGCAAAAGTCCAAAGCCATCCCGCTCAATCTGTTTTCGCACCTGGACCAGCAAACCGAGCTGCAGACCTCCGTCGCGCAGGGCTTCAGCACTACCGGCTGGGGCGGACGTTTAGCGGATGCCATGCAGGGTTGTAACACCACCGGTTTTCCGACCATCGTCTCCGTAGGCGGCAACTCGCTGTTCGCCACCGGCAACCAAACCAACCCGGCCACCGTGACTGCCGGAAAGGTTCTCGGCCTACAAGGCTTCTCGACCAGCGCGGCGTCCCAAGCGCGCCTGGCCGCGCTCCAGAACCTGTTGAGCTTTGACAACGGCCTGACGCTGGTGGCAGCTTCGAATGCCATCGGCTCCAACGGTATCAATCAGGCCTCCGCGCTGAATCAGGCGCTGGCGGGCGGTACTCCTTTGACCACCGTATTTCCGAACACTGCGCTCGGCCAACAGATGGCGCAGATCGCCAAGATCATCAACGTGCGCGCGGCTCTGGGAGTCAACCGCCAGATTTTCTTCGCCTATCTGGGCGGCTTTGACACGCATGACCTGGAGCTGAACGATCAAGGCAGCGGCCTCGCGCAGGTCAGCCAGGCGCTGAACGCCTTCTATAACTCGACGGTTGAAATGAGCGTCAATCAGAACGTGGTTACGTTTACGGAATCCGACTTCGGACGTACGCTGCAGCCGAGCGGGGGCTCAACTCTGGGCACGGACCACGCCTGGGGCAGCCACCATTTCATCATGGGCGACGCGGTTAAGGGCGGCGACGTCTACGGCACCTTCCCGACGCAGGTGCTGCAGGGGCCCGACGACGCCAACAATCGCGGTGTGTGGATTCCCACCACCAGCATCGACCAGTACGGCGCTACGCTGGCCACCTGGTTTGGCGTCGAGCCGGCCAAACTTGCTACGGTTTTTCCGAACCTTACGAACTTCACCGGGCTGCCGCTGCCGGCGTTTCTGTAAGGTCAGGGCAGCCGGCATCGGGAGGTATAATCGTCACGCGTGGCAGGCGACCATCTCTCCGGGTCCTTTTGGATTCTATTCCTTTATGACATCTGCGAAGAGATCCGCCTGGAAAATCTGCGGGGGCTGCTCGGAGTAGAGCCGCGCCGGGAACCGAGCTTCCGCCATCCCTCGCCCGAATACGTTCGCTTTGAACGCCCGCCGGTAGTGCAGCGCCTGGAACCCATGATGCTCGAAAGCGGCAGCCGGCTGCGGGGAGAATTGAATTACTACGAATACGGCGTGGTGAGCATCAAGCTGGAGTTGCCTTTCGAATTGGACTGGCCCCAACTGGTGGACCTTTCAAGTCGCTGGATCGCCGCTCCGGAGCTGGAGGCGCGCGCCGTCCGGATCGTGCGCGATTCTCTAAAGGCTGTCGAATCTGCTCTGGTCAATCCGCATGAACCCTGGCTAAACGAGGATTATTACATCATTCATCTCAACCACACGAGCGCTCCGGCCGCCGAGCTGATTGACCGGCATGGCAAGGAGATCGCCAAGATCGTGCGCGGGGAACTGGCAGAGCTCTCGCCCGGCGAAACCGAGGAGATTCTCAGTTCGCGAATGTCGTATTACCCGGGGGACCTGCTGGTGGTGGGCTGGACGGCGGCTTTCATTCACGATACTGTCGAAGGCGCTGCATCGACGATTCAACTGCTCGAATACGCCAACACGCAGTTGCTGGAGTTTCGCTATTACGATCAGGTTTTGAGCAAGCTGCTCGAAGGCGTATACCGATCGCTCGAGAAAAAGGCCGGGGCGTTCGCGCGCTGGCGCCTGGCGTCGCAAGCGCAGGATTTGAATAAGATTCGTTTGGACATCCGCGAGCTCACCGAACGCGTGGACACCTCGATCAAGTTCTTGAGCGACATGTTTTCAGCACGCCTCTACCGTCTGGCGTCAGCCCGCTTGGGCGTCGAAGACTATCGCAGGCTGGTGGAAAGCAAACTGCACACCGCCGGCGAGTTGTATGAGTTCATGATGGATCAATTCCATGAAGGCCGGGCCTTCGTGATGGAACTGGTGATTATCCTTATTCTATTGATCGATCTGGTGTTCCTGTTCCGCGGGAAAGGTTAGCGGCGGGCGTGGTTTACAGTCTACTTTTTCCCCAGGTGTGCACTATCCTTCTCGTTTTCGCAAAACATTTCGAAGAGGTCGGTGTCGGCTAAGAGTTCGTGTGGAACCTTTATCGTAAACGGCTTAGTGTACATTTTAGGATCGTCAAAAGTCATTTCGACGTCCAGATGTCCGAAGTCGCGGCGGTGGAAGCGCTCGGTTACGCGAAGGGCCTCGCTATGAGGATGCCCCATCTGATCCAACGCGGTTTTATCGTTGAAGCCAGCGGTTTCGACCACCAGAGTGTCATGGTCCCAATGCCCAACCGAGTAGCCCAGATAGGCTGGAAAATCAAATTCCTTGGGAAGTTCGCGGCCGTCGGTGAAGATTTGGCGATGCAGGTTGCCGACTTCGTATAAGAGCATGGTCAGCCGCGGCGCCTGCACGATCTTGATCGGTTCAGAGAGGAGACCGGCCACGGGGATGCCGGGGACACCTACGCAGACTTCCGCGGGATTGCGGGACGCCGCGCGCCGCTTGAGAAGTTCGGAGGTTTCGGGGCGCATCGGCGATTCGCCGGGCTTGAAGTCCAGCAGAATATTGAAGGCGTATTTGTGTTGAGTGCCGATTTCCATTCCCGGCGGAGCGAGTTCAATTTCGGAATCGAAGCGGCTGCCGAACAGGCGCTTCACTTCGGCGACCGAAGTGGTTTCGTGCATCCAGACACCGGAAAGATCCGGCTTGCCGTCAGCGGTGTGCGGCACCGGGGCGGCCAGGTTGGGTTTGCCGTCACGCGTGCGCGGCGTTCCCGGAGTGGGAAAGTTCAACCATTGCGCCGGCGCTCCGGCCGCAAGGATCGCGAATAAGACGAGCAGCCGCGGATGTCGCATCTTCAAGCCCCCAGGGCATTCATCCTACCCTAGCGACTGAGTGGAAGCAACTAAATTGGCCGCGCGAGTTTGGAGCATCCGAGACGAGACAAACTCCAACCACTGGTCCATTCCGCAGCCATTCTTGGCGGACAACCGGAGAATCTGCAATCCAGGGCGAACCGAATCGATGTTGGCCTGGGCGGCGGCCCAGTCAAACTCCACGGCTTCGGCAAGATCTGTTTTCGTGATCACAGCCACGTCGGCGCCGTTGAAGATCGTTGGGTATTTGAGAGGTTTATCTTCGCCTCGGTAACCGACATGAGCACCAGGCGAAGATGCTCACCTAAGTCGTAAGACGACGGGCATACCAGATTGCCGACATTTTCGATAAACAGAAAGTCGAGCTCGGCAAGGTTCCACCCGGCGAGGGCCTCGCGGACCATTTCGGCGTCCAGATGACAGACGGTACCGGTGATGATTTGCTTGACCGGCGCCTGGCTGCGGGCAAGGCGGCGGGCGTCGTTCTCAGTAGCCGCGGTCATCGCGATCGTATCGCCATCGCAACTGAGGCCGGCGTTAATCCACAGCACCTGGATCTCGCCGATCGGCGTTGAGCCTTGGCCCCAAGTGGCGATTTCGCCGGCCATGGAATGCAACATTAGGATACTCTTTCGGCACGCCTCGCGCCGCGCGAGCGATTCCGGCAAATGCTTAAACGGTGGGATCGCCCGCTGCGTCACCGCCACGCGGTTCGGTGGTCACATTCTTCCGGCGGCTGGTGCGCTGATAGTGCGGGCTATATTCCACTCCGTATGGCGTCTTGACCTTCATCCTCGCCTTTTCGTCATAGAATGCCTGACTGGACTGGTGTCGCGCCGCGATCTCCTCCTCCGTGCCGTCGCGGAAGGTGACTTCCTCCCGCGGCACAAACATCACCTGCCCGATCGGCATGCTGTGTGACGCAGAAATCGTTTCGCCCGGCTGCAGGACGTAGCGGAACTCGGAGTCGTGAACGTACCAATCGGTCTCGACGCGGATCACCAGCATCGGCGCGACCGGCCGCTCAATCATGTTGAAGACCGGAGTATAGACTGTGTCCCAGCCCTGCGGAGTCTGAAAGTTCCATGCTCCCCGCAGCGTCACAGCGCCTGCCGGTGTCCCCATGTCATCCTCGGAGACGAACATAGCGGGCATCAAGTGGGCGATCTCACGGGTTTGCGGCGTTTCCTGGATGTGCAACTTGATTTCCCGTTTGGTGGCGCCGATCCCGCCTACCGGCAGCACATACGTCACCGTAAAGAGCGGCTCCCACTTTTTCCCTTTGGTGTTCACCGAGTACACAAACTGATAACGGCCCTCTCCCTCATAGCCGATTTGAAAGCTCTCTTTTTCAGCGAGCGGAGGATGGACCAGGAAGCCTGCCGTGCTTCCGGCTTCGAGCACGGGACAGTGGCGGGCGTGCTGTGGCAGAAGCGGGCGCTGGGCCTCGCGGCGCGGTCGAAGGCCAATTCCGGGCCGAAGCGGATTGGGAAAGAGTCCTACTTCCATCTCCGAAGTATCGCATCGTCAAAAAGACGCGATGTTCACGCCCCAGACCCGCAATGACGATTTCCCCGAATTCTCAATTCTTAGCATAAATTACGACGGTTTTCGCCCGCTGTAGACGGCGAAGCGGCCCTCTTTAAACCAGCAATCCGCGTCTTCAAAACCGATTTCGCGGAGCCATTGAAGCTGGGCCTCGACTGGAGCGCAGTGGTCTTCTTGCATGCGGATCAGCGCCGCGTCGATCTCCGCTTCCGGCGCGCCAAGCCCGCGAGCGTCATCGAGCCAAGCTTGGCGATACGCTTCTTCGATCGCAGCCGTCGGCCCGAGGACCTGCTCGGCGTTGATGAAGACGCCTCCGGGACGGAGCGCCGCGAGAGTGCGCGCGAACAGATCGCGCTTCAACTCGTCATTCAAGTGATGAACGGAGAGCGCCGAAACGACGGCGTCACACGGGCCGCCGAGTGGATGGTGTGCGTAATCCAGGACCTCCATCGTAGGCGGCGCAGCGAGTCCGGCGAAACGCTCACGTGCGCGGGCCAGCATGGGCTCGGAGATATCCACCAGCCGCAACCGCGCGGTGGGAAAGGCATCGAGAATCCATGCAGAGAGAAGCCCGGTCCCCGCGCCGAGGTGCAGCACGCGAATTGGGTCATCGCCCGAGAAGGGTAGCGGCGCACAGCCCACCCATAAAACTTGTCAAAACATGGCACCAGTTTGTGGCGCTCCGCGTCGTAACTAGGCGCGGCCCGATCGAAGCCTTCAGCGATCCTCAAATGTCTTTCTGGCATGGCAGGCATGCAGTTCCATGCTAGCCCTTGAATTGGCGAGTGAACCGGAGGGTTGGAGCGATTGTTTCCGGTTGGTCGGCATTCTGGAAGGTGTCACGTATAAGGGCGTTAACTTCAGCGTAAGGACGCTACGAAACCAGAACAAGAACCAAGGCAGACGAGACATTCCCCGATTTCCCGAAGCCTTTGCTGCGCGCTCTTGGCTTCCGCACCTGCCCCAGGGCGAGGGGGGGCTTGCAATCTACATCTCCGGGATATATCTTTCTTAAGGGTACGTTGTTGGAGTGATACGGAGGTGTAGCGATGCGATCGGCTAGAACATCGAGTGCAAGACCCGTGCGGCACCTATGGTGGTGCTTGCCTCTCATGCTTGGGTTTGTGTTGGTGCGACCCAATGCCCTTGTGCAAGGTGCTTCCAACGTCACCGCCGTGGCTGACGCTGCCCGGGCAGATGATCTGAGCGCGGTGCGCCAGTTGATCAAGGAGCACGGGGATGTAAATGCAACCGCCAATGATGGCTCCAGCGCGCTCTTGTGGGCGGCCTTCCACTCGGATGCGGAAATGACCAAGGCGCTTCTTGCAGCAGGAGCCGCGGTGGACGCAGCGAATCATTACGGCGTCACCCCGCTTCTCCAGGCGAGCCGCAATGGCGATGTCGAGGTCATGCGGGCCTTGCTCGATGCGGGTGCGCAGGCGACGCGTTGGCACCCGGAGGGCGAAACGCCCCTGATGGCTGCGTCGCGCACAGGCAATGTGGACGCGGTCCGCTTACTGCTTTCTCGAGGCTCGTTCGTCAACGCCGCGGATCCATTTCAAGAAGAGACCGCGCTAATGTGGGCGTCCGCCGAGGGTCACGTGGAAGTGGTGAAGGCGCTGCTGGCCGCTGGCGCGGATCCAAATCTCAAGGCGCACGTCTCCACCATCACGACGCGCGAACACGCGGACCATCCCTCCGGTGGCTTTACGGCACTGATGTTCGCGGTTCGCAACGGACACGAGGATGTTGCCAAGGCGCTCATCGATGGCCATGCCGATCTGAAGCTGACCAACGCCGATGGTGCGAGCGCGACCATCGTGGCCATCGTCAACGACCGCTTCGATCTGGCCAAAGAATTAATTGATCGCGGCTCCGACCCTAACGACGGATCCTTATTCTTCGCTGTCGACATGCACGACGCCACCACCGACATGCGCGCGCACGACGGATCGCGGCTGCAACCCAACCATCCGAATAAGATGACCGCCTTGAGTTTGGTCAAGGCGCTGCTGGACCTCAAAGCCGACGTGAACAAGCCGTTTATCGGTGCATTGCACTCGACGACGCTGTGCTGTGGCGCTGCGATCAACAGCACGCCGTTTTACCGCGCCGCAACGGCAGCCGACGTGGAGGTCCTGAAGTTGATGCTGGCCGATGGCGCAAAGATCGAGTGGGCCCCCACCGACATCAAGCCTAAGGACGGGGAAGCACGTTTACGCCGCCCGAACCCGAACGTCGGCCGGACGCCCATCATGGCCGCCATGAAAGGTGGCATGGGCGCTCCGTTCGCCGCCGGTCCCGGGTTCAACCGCTTGGGTCCGCCACCGTTCCGGGAGCCGGGCAGCCGGGATCCCCTCGAAGCGCTGAAGCTCCTCCTCGCGGCCGGGGCCAATCCCAACGCCAAGGCGCCGGATGGCTCGACGCCGCTCCACCAGGCGGTGCAATTGCAACAAGTGGCGATGATCCGCGAACTCGCTGCGGCCGGTGCGTCGCTGAACGCAGTCAATAAGGATAATCTGATCCCACTGGCGGCGGCCGAAAAGTTGAAGAACATGACCCAGGCTGAGCTCTCTGTGTCGATGGGCATGGATGCGGACGCGTATCATCCGAAGCGCGATTCGCGCGCTGACGTGATTGCGGCCCTGCGGGATCTGATGCACCTCGGCCCTAACGATCCAGTGCCTGCGCCCCCGCCGGCGGCGGCTCCAACCGGCAAGACAACCACCGGCGATAAGAATGGCGATAAAGATAAGGATAAGGAAGCGAAGAATACTCCGGAAGCGGTAGCGGCGGCCAGTGAACAATGAAAAAGCGGGAAAACATGGCAGGTAAGATCGCAATCACAGCGGCGTCGGCCTATTTCGCGGTGGCTGCGCTGCTGGTAGCACAGACCGGGAGCGGAACGCGGGCTGCAACCCCTTCGCCGCAACCATCCGCTGCACGTGTTCGCCCGGCAGCGGCCGCGACATCCGCGGCCAAAGCCACATCGACCGCCACTGCGGAGGCCATTAAATACCGCGCGATGCTCGATAAATACTGCGTTGCGTGCCACAACAACCGCACGGCGCTGCCAGGGGAAGATCCGATCAAACTCCAGGCGGCGGGCTTTGACGATCTGTTGAGCCATGCGGGCACTTGGGAGAGAGTCCTGCGGAAGTTGAGTGTGCGGGCGATGCCGCCGCCAGGCATGCCCCGTCCCACCGAAGCGGAGTACGCGGGTTTTACGTCCTGGCTCGCCGGATCACTCGATCGCGCCTGGGAAAACCGGATCACCCCGGGCCGCTATGTCGTGCACCGTCTGAATCGCGCTGAATATGCGAATGCGGTTCGCGATCTGCTGGCAGTCGACCTGGACGTATCCGAGCTGCTGCCAACCGACGGCGCGGATTTCGGGTTCGACAATATCGCGACCTCGCTCAAAACGTCGCCGCTGTTGCTCGAGGGGTACTTGGACGCAGCAGAGCGCGTCAGCGCGATGGCCGTGGGAGATCCGCAGGTGAAGCCCGGAACCACCGAGCATTCGATCCCGCGCGAATTCAGCCAGAACGGTTACATCGACGGTCTGCCGCTGGGAACTTTTGGCGGGACGGTGGTGCATCACGTTTTCCCGGCGGACGCCGAGTATAAACTGTCGGGCCGGCTGGTGCGCGGCATCCAGGAAGGCTACGCAGGCGTCGAAGGAAACGACGTACCGTACACATTTGTGATTACCATCGATGGAACTGAAGTGTATTCGGGGCCCATTGGTGGTCCCAAAGATGACGAACTCCAGGGCGCTGATTTGGCCGCGGCGCAACCTATCATCGACAAAAGAATGACCGGGCGCGTGCGGGTTACGGCGGGTCCGCACGAGGTCGGGTTCACGTGGAAAGAGCGGCCCTTTCAGCTCCAAGACGTGTGGCAGCCGTCCCGGCGCGACAGCCAGGAAATCCACATGATCGGCGGGCTGCCCAAGCTCAAGACCGTCGCGATTGACGGCCCTTACAATGTTTTCGGCGTAAGCGAAGGACCCAGCCGGAAGCTGCTGTATGTGTGCCATCCTGCGCCTGCCTCCGGTGCCGTCCATACTGCGGCGAAGAGCGCAGCCGGCGGGAATCTGGACGAGACGGCCTGCGCGACGAAGATCCTCACCAATCTCGCGCGCCGCGCGTTCCGCCGTCCGGTCACTCCCGCGGACATTGAGGCTCCCATGGCGTTTTACAAGAAGGCACGGCAGAGCGGAAGTTTCGACGACGGCATCCGCTCAGGCGTCGCGCGCGTTCTTTCGAGCCCGTACTTCCTGTATCGGATTGAGAAAGATCCTGCGGGCGCTCGCGCCGGCGTCGCGCATCCGGTCAGCGATATTGAGCTGGCCTCGCGCCTATCCTTCTTCTTGTGGAGCAGCATCCCCGACGAAAAGCTGCTAGACCTGGCGGCCGCGGGGCGGCTGCGGGAGCCGGAAGTGCTCGCGACGCAGGTGCACCGTATGCTCACGGACGATCGCTCGGACGCTCTGGTCGACAATTTCACGGGGCAGTGGCTGCAGCTGCGAAATTTGGAAGCAAAAGTCGTTCCGGATCTGTTGATGTTCCCGGATTTCGACGATAATACGCGCAAAGGATTCCGCAAGGAGACCGAGCTTTTCTTCGGCTACATTTTGCGCACTGACCGTAGCACTCTCGATCTTCTGAACGCGGACTACACTTTCGTCGATGAACGGCTGGCACGGCACTATGGCATCCCGGGCGTCTACGGTCCGCAGTTCCGGAAGGTAAAGCTCACCGATCCTAACCGCCGCGGCCTGCTGGGGCAAGGGAGCATCCTGGCGATGACTTCGGTTGCGACCAGAACCTCCCCGGTTTTCCGTGGGAAGTACGTGCTGAGCACCTTCCTCAACACGCCCCCGCCTCCTCCGCCCCCCAATGTCCCTTCGCTTGAGGAGAGCAACAAGGGTGCCTCGACGGTTCCAAAGACGGTGCGTGCGCAGCTCGAATTGCACCGCAAGAACCAGCCTTGTGCGTCCTGCCATCGTGTGATCGATCCGGCCGGGTTTGCGCTCGAGAACTTCAATTCCGTAGGGCAATGGCGCGATACCGGCGCCGATGGCGCACCGCTCGATGTGGCGGGCACGCTCGCGGACGGATCCCAAGTCAATGGTCCGGTGGCGCTGCGGCAGGCCATAGCGAGCCGGCCTGACGCTTTCGTGACTGTGGTTACAGAAAAGATGCTGACGTACGCGCTGGGCCGCGGTCTCGAGCCCAGTGACATGCCGGTGGTCCGGCGGATCGTGAAGAAGGCCGCACAAAACGATTACCGGCTTTCCTCCATTGTCCTAGGTATTGTCGAAAGCGCACCGTTCCAGATGCGCACCAAGTTGGAACCGGCGGAAACTGTCAAGGGACCGGCCGAACCCGTTAAAGTAGCAAGATCAATCAATTAAGGAGCAGCTATGATCATTACGAAGAAGCATCTCTCGCGCCGCACGTTCATGCGTGGTACCTTGGGCACGGCGGTCGCACTGCCTTTCCTGGACGCCATGGTCCCAGCGCTCTCCGCGGCGCCGGCCTCGCCGTTCCGCTTCGGCGCGGTCTACTTTCCGTGTGGCGTGTATCCCGATACCTGGCATCCTGACGCGGAGGGGAGCAACTTCGTGTTCAAGCCGGTGATGCAGCCGCTGGAGCCCTTCCGCAATCAGCTGGTCACGGTCAGCAAGATGAAGGCCCCCTGGGGCTCCTCGGTCCATCTCGGCGCCAGTTCCGCGTTCCTGAACGGCGTGGGACCGGCCGGCAACCGCGACGCGACAGGAGACGCTTTCGGGAAAATTCAATCCAAGAAAACCGTCGACCAGTTCATCGCGGATAAAGTGGCTGGCGATACGCCTCTGCGCTCCATTGAAGTCGGCACCGAAGACATGGGCACCGCCGTAGGCGCTTGCGACGGCTTCTCCTGCACGTTCTTCAACACCCTCGCGTGGCGCGACGATTCGAGCCCGCTGCCGGTGGGGATCAATCCGCGTGTAACCTTCGAACGGATGTTCGGCGAGACGGATTCGGCGGAGCGGCGCTTTGCCCGCCTCAAGGAGAAGGAGAGCTTGCTCGACTCGGTCACTGAGGAAACCGCGAAACTGAAGCGCTCGCTGGGAGCGCCCGATCGAGCCATCCTCGACGAGTATCTTGGCAACATCCGCGAGGTGGAGCAGCAGCTCGATCGCATGGAAACCCGCCTGGGCACAATCACTGGCGATCCGGAAGCGCCGGTCGGCCTGCCGGATGCGTTCGACGAACACATGAACGTGACCTATAACCTGATGCACTTGGCGTATCAAGGCGACATCAGCCGCGTATTCACGTTCATGACCAGTCATGAAGCGACCGACCGCGCTTATCCGCAAATCGGCATCCCAGAACAGCACCACTCCATCTCGCACCATGGCAACGATCCCGAGAAGCTGGCGAAGTACGCCAAGATCGCCACGTACCACATTGTGAAGTTCGCCGCGTTCCTCGATAAGCTGAAGGCGACGAAAGAGGGCGACGGGACCCTGCTGGATCACGCGGTGCTCTACTGGGGCAGCGGCATGAGCAACGGTAACGTGCACGATCGCAACAGTCCACCGGCAGTGATGGTGGGCGGCGGATGCGGCCGGCTTAAAGGCAACCGCCACATCGTCGCGAAGGATGCGCCAACCTCAAACCTGCTGCTGGCGCTGGCGCACGTGGGTGGCGTGGAGATCGAGAGTCTCGGAGCGAGTACCGGCCGAATCGACCTTTAAGGAAGCCTTAGTCGTTGATAGGAGACAGGGCAAGCCTCGAAGGAGGCGTGCCCTGTCTTCGTTTAGGGACACTTCGGGGCGACTCGGGTCACCCCCGTCACGTTGATGCCGTCCGCGCCGCCGGCGCCGATCAGGAGCCCGCTCACGGCCACGCGCGAACCGACCAACGCATCCAAGCGGGTCAGGACAAACTTGAGCGGCATCGTACGATTGCCGAGGGGCCTCGTGGCGTCTTCCTCGCCCGGAGCAACATGTTCCGCCCGCTCGGGGGGTGTCGCGCTCGTAACCACCCAGTCCGCTCCGCTCCGAGCCAGACAGCCGACCACGCGAGCGAGCGCGTTCGCCGGGAGCTCGGCGCCTCCATCCTTCGGGACAATCTGCACGCCGGCAATGGTCTTGCGCTCAAGCTCAGTGGTTCCCGCAGGAAAGCCATTGGATTTGAGGATGAGCGCGACGATATCGTCGTAGGTGGGCTCGCTGAGGGAACCGGGAGTGGCATTCGGCATGTTGGTGCTGACGAACTCGAGCAGATCGCCGACGGTTTTTTGCGCGAAGCTTTTCCAGAATGCTTCGCCCGCGAGCGGCGCCTTGCCTTCTGCCGCGAGCGCATGGCAGCCCGCGCAGTCTTGGCCGAAGGCCATTACGCCGCGGGCGGCTTGAGCCTCCGTATACACTCCGTCCCAGACGGTCCGGCGGGAGACGCTGGTCTGAGCGGTCACGAGAATGGCCGTGGCCGATACTAGGAACACGAGGCCAGCCAGCCGTAAGGCCGGCGCTGATGGCCGCAGCCCGCCGCAGCGGTACTGCCGCTCGGGTCGAACAGACATGCTTTGCATTTTGTGATCGTGCCAAGTAACCGGGCCAGTGTCAAGCCGCATAAGAGGGGCCAACTTTCTCCAACGGTGTTTTCTGGGCGTAATTCTTGCCTGCCTGTCATTGGCGCGGCGGACACTTACTGGCGAAGCGAGAGGCATTCAGCCGGCGAATTTGTCGGTGGCGGCGATCAGCGCGCGGCTGTTCGGCGGGTCGAAAGCGCTGTGGCCGCTATCGGCAGGGATAATGAGGTCGGCTTCGGGCCACGCAAGGTAGAGCGCCCAGGCG
>Ga0157370_10002819_pt1 | contig 20765 bp, 19 predicted proteins | sample C35metaG_FD_113463 | JGI IMG/M metagenome (GOLD analysis project Ga0157370, IMG submission 113463) | Corn rhizosphere microbial communities from Kellogg Biological Station, Michigan, USA - C3-5 metaG | ecosystem: Host-associated > Plants > Roots > Rhizosphere > Soil | place: USA: Michigan...
AAAAGGTGCAGTTCGTAGAGCTAGAATTTTCTACTTCAGAGAACTTACTGGTAAAAAAGCTAAGATTAAAGATAAAAGAAGATAATCATTTATCTAATTGTTATAAAAAACTCGTTTCATATCGTTTGAAACGAGTTTTTTTTTGTGCTTATTTTTTAAAATTTTCAGGAGCTAATCCCGCTATCCGTTTCAATCTTTTGTGTCTCGTTAAAGAAACGAGACACAAAAGGATTTCCACTTCTATCGGGGCTAGGGCAATCATTTTCATAAAAAAGTTCTTGTTTCACGGTTTGCGTGAGGGATAGAAGTGGAAAGCCCACAGCCTGACGAAGGAAGTGCGAGGACTTGAAACGGATAGCCCGATTCGCCGCGGCGAAACCACGCCCAAAATAAAAAAAACGACACTCATAAAGTATTGGTTTGTATTTTAATGAAAAATTGGTGTTTTATTTTTTCAATAGTTTTTCGAAATGTTCTCCTTTTCCTTATGATTCATCAAAACTGTAATTTTTTAATATCAAAATCACCAATTTGACAATTTAAAGAGCACGAAATAACAATCTGATAATTCAACCTTTTCTAGATAAAACTACACCGTTTTCGGACTGTTTTTATTATATTTGCTCCGCTCGTTTTTGAGCCGACTTTTACCATTTACATCGCCATCTTTTGACGACACGATTATAAAAAAAAAAAAAAATGACACAGAATTCAAAAATTTTTTACACCTTAACTGATGAGGCGCCTTTATTAGCGACTTATTCTTTATTACCTATTGTTCAAGCTTTTACTTCTACTGCAGGTATTCCTATTGAAACTAGAGATATCTCGTTGGCAGGAAGAATTTTATCTAATTTTCCTGAGTCTTTAACAGATGCTCAAAAAACAGTAGATGCTCTTGCAGAATTGGGTCAATTAGCTACTAAACCAGAAGCTAACATCATTAAGTTACCAAACATCTCAGCATCGGTACCACAATTAAAAGCAGCTATTGCTGAATTGCAATCTCACGGTTACAATGTTCCTAATTTCCCGGAAGATCCTCAAAATGATGCTGAAAAGGAAATTAAAGCAAAATATGCAAAAGTTTTAGGTTCTGCGGTAAACCCAGTTTTACGTGAAGGAAACTCTGACCGTAGAGCTCCAAGAGCAGTTAAGAACTTTGCAAAAGCAAATCCGCACTCAATGGGTGCATGGTCTGCTGACTCAAAAACTAAAGTGGCTTCTATGTCAAACGGTGATTTTTACGGAAGTGAAAAATCGCTTACTGTAGCAGATGCTAACGATGTAAAAATCGAATTTGTTGCAAAAGACGGAACTACAACAGTTTTAAAAGCAAGCACGCCGCTTAAAGCTGGAGAGATCATCGACAGCTCTGTTTTAAGTGTAAAAAAATTAAAAGAGTTTGCTGCTGAAGCAATCGCTGAAGCAAAAAAAGAAGGTGTATTACTTTCTGTGCATTTAAAAGCTACCATGATGAAAGTTTCAGATCCAATTATCTTTGGCGCTATCGTTGAAGTATACTTTGCTGATCTTTTCAAAAAATACGAAACTTTATTTACAGAATTAAATATTGATACAAGAAACGGTTTAGGTGATATCTATGCTAAAATCGCTGGAAGACCTGAGCAGGCTGAAGTTGAAGCTGACATTACGAAAGCTATCGAAAACGGACCAGCTTTGGCAATGGTAAATTCTGATAAAGGAATTACAAACTTACACGTTCCTTCTGATGTTATTGTTGATGCTTCTATGCCGGCAATGATACGTACATCTGGACAAATGTGGAACAAAGAAGGTAAGGCACAAGATACAATCGCTCTTATTCCAGACCGTTCTTATTCTGGTGTTTATACAGCAACTATTGATTTCTGTAAAAAACACGGTGCTTTTGATCCTAAAACAATGGGAAGTGTTCCTAACGTTGGATTAATGGCTCAAAAAGCAGAAGAATACGGATCTCACGATAAAACTTTCCAAATAAAAGGAGATGGTGTTGTTCGTGTTGTTGATGCAAACGGAACTGTTTTAATGGAACAAAACGTTGAAACAAACGATATCTTCAGAATGTGCCAGGCAAAAGATGCTCCTATTCAGGACTGGGTTAAACTAGCTGTAAACAGAGCTCGTTTATCTCATACTCCAGCTGTTTTCTGGTTAGACGAAAACAGAGCACACGATAGAGAATTGATCGTAAAAGTTCAAAAATACCTTAAAGATTACGATACTACAAACCTAGATATCCGTATATTAAACCCAATTGCTGCTACTGAATTTACTTTAGACAGAATCATCAAAGGTTTAGATACAATTTCTGTAACAGGAAACGTTTTACGTGACTATTTAACAGATTTACTCCCAATTTTAGAATTAGGAACTTCTGCAAAAATGTTATCTATCGTTCCGTTAATGAACGGCGGCGGATTGTTCGAAACTGGTGCTGGAGGATCTGCTCCTAAACACGTTGAGCAATTTACAGAAGAAGGATATTTACGTTGGGATTCATTAGGAGAATTTTTAGCTCTTGGTGCTTCATTAGAGCATTTAGGACAAACTTTAGACAATTCTAAAGCTATTGTTTTAGCTGAAACTCTTGACGAAGCAAACGATAAATTCTTAGCAAACGATAAATCTCCGGCTCGTAAAGTGGGTCAGATTGATAACCGTGGATCTCACTTTTACCTTGCATTCTATTGGGCTCAGGCTTTAGCTGCTCAAAATAAAGATGCAGAATTAAAAGCGATCTTTACTCCAATTGCTGCTCAATTTGAAGCAAACGAAGCTAAAATCAATACAGAATTAATTGGTGCACAAGGAAAAGCTCAGAATATTGGAGGTTACTATCAGCCAACTCCTGAGTTAGTAAGCAAAGCAATGCGTCCTAGTGAAACATTCAATGCTATTGTTGCTGAAATAAAATAATTCAAAAACGCTAAGCGTTTTTACAAATATCAAAAGGACAACTCGCAAAGTTGTCCTTTTTTTTATTCTTAACTTATCTTTAACAAAAGTACGGACGTAATATTTAGTAAGAATGACTATCTATGTAGATCAAAACCAGAACAATGATTACAAAAAAAATCAATATTTTTCTAATTATTCTCTTTACGACTTTTACTTCTTTTTCTCAGGATAAATTCACGCTAAGCGGTACAATAAAAGATTCAAAACACAATGAGACTTTAATTGGTGTAAACGTATATATTCCGGTTTTAAAAATTGGAACCACAACAAACGAATATGGCTTTTATTCTATTACAGTCCCCAAAGGCGAACATCAAATAGAAATTAGTTATTTAGGCTACCAAACCATTCAGCAGACCATTAATCTAAACCAAAATACCAAAAACAATTTTGCCATCAGCGAAAGCGGCGAAGAACTTCAGGAAGTAATTATTAAAGACAACAAAGGCAAACTAAATATTAAATCGCCGGAAATGAGCGTTAATAAACTCTCGATTTCGGCGATTAAAAAAATGCCTGTTGTAATGGGCGAAGTCGATGTTTTAAAATCTATTTTATTACTTCCAGGAGTTACCAATGCCGGAGAAGGCGCTTCTGGATTTAATGTTCGCGGCGGCGGTGCTGACCAAAATTTAATTCTATTAGACGAAGCTACAATTTTTAATTCCTCTCACGTTTTTGGTTTTTTCTCGGTTTTTAATCCGGATGCGATCAAAGATTTAAAATTATACAAAGGCGGCATCCCGGCACGATTTGGCGGAAGAGCTTCTTCTGTTTTAGAAATTTACCAGAAAGACGGGAGCAGTAAAGAATTTCATGCAAACGGAGGAATTGGTTTAATCTCAAGCCGGCTTCTTGTAGAAGGTCCAATTGTAAAAGACAAGGGTTCTTTTTTAATTGGAGGACGCGCATCGTATGCTCATTTATTTTTAAAACTTTCAGAAGAAAACAAAGACAATTCTGCTTATTTCTACGATCTAAATGCAAAATTCAGTTATAAACTAAACGATAATAACAGTTTATACTTATCTGGATATTTTGGCCGTGATGTTTTCAGCTTAAATAAAAGTTTTACCAATACTTACGGAAATTCAACTTTAAACCTGCGTTGGAATCATTTGTATTCTAATAAACTGTTTTCTAATTTGTCGTTAATCTACAGCGATTATTATTACGGGCTTGACTTGGATTTTGTTGGTTTCAATTGGGATTCAGGAATTAAAAACTACAACATCAAATACGATTTCAAACACTATATTTCGGATAAATTCAAATTGAATTATGGTTTAAACGGAATTTACTATCAGTTTAATCCCGGAACAATTAAACCAAGCAGCATCGATTCTGGAATTAATCCGGATCAGCTGGATAAAAAATATGCCTTTGAACCTTCTATTTATTTAGATGCCGAAAATCAGCTTTCTAAACGAATTACAGTTGCTTACGGTTTGCGTTACAGTTTATTTTATCGTTTAGGCGCTTCGACTATAAACTACTACGACAATAATAATCCGGTAGTTTTCAACTCTGCCATGGGTATTTATGAAAAAGGAACGCCCACTTCAACACAATATTTCGGAAAAAATAAAGTCATTAAAGATTACAACAATCTAGAGCCAAGACTTGCCGTTTCGTATCAATTAAATGACGATCAGTCCATAAAAGCGAGTTATAATCGTATGGCACAATATCTTCAATTAATTTCAAATACCTCATCACCTACTCCGCTTGATGTCTGGATGCCAAGCGATAATTACATCAAACCACAAATTGCAGATCAGGTGGCTTTGGGTTATTTTAGAAACATTAAAAATGGCGCTTATTCCTTAGAAGTAGAAACCTATTATAAAAAGATTCAAAACAGACTCGATTATATTGACGGTGCCGATTTAATTGCCAATAACGCGATAGAACAAGTAATCCTGAACGGAAGAATGCGGGCGTATGGTTTAGAAATTATGCTGAAGAAAAACGAAGGCAAATTCAACGGATGGATTTCGTATACGCTATCAAAATCAGAACAGCAGACACCAGGAAGAACTCCCGAAGAAACGGGCATCAATAACGGACAATGGTATAGCTCTGCTTATGATAAAAGGCATAATTTAGCCATTACATCGGCCTATAATTTAAACGAAAAATGGTCTTTTGGGGCTAACTTTGCTTTGCAGTCGGGACAGCCGGTTACGTATCCAAACGGGCAGTATGTATACCTCGGAATTACAGTTCCAAGTTACGGATTACGAAACGAAAACCGACTTCCTGCTTATCATCATTTAGATGTTTCGGCAACTTTAACGCCTCGAAAAAACAAAGACAGAAACTGGAAAGGCGAATGGGTTTTCAGTATTTATAATTTATACAACCGCCAGAATGCAGCCTCAATTAACTTCAGGCAAAATTCTGATACAGGTGTAAACGAGGCCGTTAAAACATCCATTTTTGGAATTGTACCCGCTGTGAGTTATAATTTTAAATTTTAAAAATTCATTTCTGTAAAAGGAAAATAAAAAATATACTATGAAAAAAACCATCTTACTAATCGTGTTTTTTATATCGCTTTTCTTCGCAAGCTGTGAGGAAGTTGTAGATGTAGATTTAGATACTGCAACTCCAAAATTAGTAATCGAAGCGGCTATCAATTGGGAAAAAGGCACAACTGGAAATGAGCAGACCATAAAACTGACTACAACAACCGGTTATTTTGAAAACGTAATTCCAACAGTTTCCGGTGCCCTTATCGATATAAAGAACAGTCGCGGTGACAAATTTAATTTTATAGAAGTTAAAAAAAGCGGTGTATATATCTGCAATAATTTCGTTCCTGTTATCGACGAGCAATATACCTTAACCGTAGTCAGCAGAGGAAGTAGATACATTGCAACTGAAACTTTAAAATCTGTAGCACCTATTATGCGAATCGAGCAAAACAACGAAGGCGGTTTTACAGGAAAAGATATTGAAATTAAAGCGTTTTATAATGATCCTGCCGATGCCGCTAATTTTTATTTGTACAAATATGTATACTCCAATAAAATAAAATCAACCTTTTATGTAGATGAAGATAAATTTTTTAATGGTAATGAATTTTTCAGTCTTTCTGATGACGAAGATTTAAAAATTGGAAATGAAATCGAAATCACACATTTTGGAATCTCAAAACAATACTACAATTATATGAGTATTTTAGTCAGCATTGCCGGAAACAATGTTGGAGGGCCGTTTCAATCTCCGCCTGCAACCGTAAAAGGAAATATTGTCAATGTAACCAATAAAGAAAATTATCCTTTAGGTTATTTCTCTCTTTGCGAAACTTCTACAGCTAAATATAAAATAAGTACAAAATAAAAAATGGAAGCACAAATTAAAACCGCAGCCGAAAAAAAGCTAATTGGAAAACATATCGATATGTCTTTCATCGAAAACAAAACATTTGAGTTATGGAGTAATTTTATGCCAAAACGAAAGGAAATTAAAAACGTTGTTGATGAGAACTTGTATTCTTTAGAAGTTTTCTCTCCAAATCATTTTGACAATTTTGATCCGGCTAAACCCTTTCAAAAATGGGCTGCTGTAGAGGTCGAAAATTACGATCAAATTCCGGCAAACTTTGAAACACTGGTAATTCCTAACGGTTTATATGCTGTTTTTGTTCATTACGGGCCTGCATCTGAAGGACACAAAACCTATCATTCGATTTTTGCTGAATGGCTTCCAAATTCAGCATATACGGTAGACGACAGACCGCATTTTGCCGTAATGGATCATAAATACAAAAAAGACGATCCAGAATCTGAAGAAGAAATCTGGATTCCGATAAAAAATAGAGATTGATTTCCCGGCTGTGAATTATTCTTCTTAACTTTCAGCTAAAAAACATGTTAATAGAAACGCTCAAAATACTTTTTAATCGAGATTTAAATAAGCTCAAATTTGAAATCGAATCGTATGAATTCGAAAATCAAATTTGGGCTGTAAATAACGATATTTCTAATTCCGGCGGTAATCTTTGCCTGCATTTAATTGGGAACATCAATACTTATATTGGAGCCGAAATTGGAAAAACAGGATATATTAGAAACCGTCCATTAGAATTTTCTCTAAAAGATATTCCGAAATCAGAATTAATCGAGAAAATTGAAGATACTATTATAGTGGTAAATAATGCTTTAGATTCTTTAACAGAAGCTGATTTACAAGACATTTATCCGCAGATTGTTTTCGAAAAAGAAATGACAACCGGATTTTTTCTTGTTCATCTTTCTACACATCTCGCCTATCATTTAGGACAAATAAATTACCACCGAAGGCTGATCTGATTTTAGATTGCAGATTTTAGATTTTAGATTATTTGAAATGGGCTGAAAAATCTAAAATCTAAAATCTGAATTCTAAAATAGTAACCTTACCTTTGCACAACATTCAAAAAAAATCACATGTCATCACACCACATAGTTCGCGACGATCAGGAACCCGCTTTAATAATTGCAAATGGAGCCGCCTGCAATCCTGAACTATTAGGACAGCTGTTGGAATGGTCTCCGTTGGTTATCGTTTTAGATTCAGCAATGGAAAGGGTGGTTGAATTAGGAATTAAAGTCGATGTACTTTTAGGAGATTTTGATCGTGGTTTTGATCCCGAAATCTACAAAACATCGCAATATCCTATCGAAATTGTACACACACCAGATCAGGATAAAACCGATTTAGAAAAAGCTTTTGATTATCTCGTTAAAAGAAAAATTCCTGCCGTAAACGTGGTCTGGGCAACCGGAAGACGCGCAGATCATACCATTACCAATTTAACCAATATTGTTCGTTACCGTGATTTGCTTAAAATTGTAATTCTCGACGATCATTCAAAAATATTCCTTCTGCCAACAAAATTCGAAAAATGGTATACGGCTAAAACGCCAATTTCATTGATTCCTATTGGCGTTGTAAACGGAATTTATTCTACTAATTTACAATATCCGCTCCAAAATGATACCTTAACAATGGGCTACAGAACTGGAAGCAGTAATTCTGTTGCAAACGACGGTCTTGTAACGATTTCTCATACCAACGGCGATTTATTGTTAATGGAATGTTTTGATTAGAGAGCCCTCGGCTCGATAAATTTTGTAGGGCCGGATTTTAATCCGGTTACACAAAGGATCCCGCAATAAATTACAGAACCGTAGGTTCGGCACATTTTCAAACATAATATGAATCGTTCCGATGGAACTCATTTGTATGTCATCAATTAATTTCAACGGATTAAAATCCGTTGCTACAAAATTTTTCATTCCTTCGGAATTCTCAATCCCAAAAAAGGAATACCTATCTTTGCACAGAAATAAATCAAAATGAAAGCAGAAAACAATTCACAAAAAGACAATTTACATCCAAGAAACCTTCATCGTTCACGATATGATTTCGAACTTCTTACTTCTAATTGTCCTGAATTAAAAGCTTTTGTTTCCATAAACAAATTCGGAATTGAAACTGTAGATTTCAGCAATCCGCTTGCCGTAAAAACGTTAAACAAAGCTTTACTGCAAACGTATTATGATATTCAAAACTGGGATATTCCCAAAGATTATCTTTGCCCGCCTATTCCCGGTCGTGCCGATTATATTCACTACATAGCCGATTTATTGGCCGAAACGAATAACGGACAAATTCCAGAAGGTAATTCTGTTATGGGGCTTGATATCGGGACAGGTGCAAATTTAATCTATCCGATATTAGGAAATTCGATTTACAATTGGAGTTTTGTCGCAACCGATATTTACAAAACATCAATCGAAAACGCCAGTAAAATTATCGAAGTAAACCCAAGATTAATAGATGCGATAAGTTTACAGCAGCAGACAGAATCTCGTTTTATTTTCAAAAATATTATAATTCCGGAAGACCGTTTTACATTCACGATGTGCAATCCGCCTTTTCATGCATCGGCAGAAGAAGCAAACAAAAGCACTTCAAGAAAAGTCTCGAATTTAAATCCGAAGGACAAAAAAAACACAAATCCTGTTTTAAACTTTGGAGGTAAAAATGCCGAATTATGGTGTAATGGAGGCGAAATTGGTTTTGTAACCCAAATGATTTACGAAAGTGCTAAATATGCTTCGCAGGTTTTATGGTTTACAACCTTGGTTTCTAAAAAAGAAAATCTTTCTTCTATTTATAAAACCTTAAAAAAGGTAAACGCCGTTTCGGTTAAAACAATAGAAATGTCGCAAGGACAAAAAAATAGTCGTATTGTGGCGTGGAGCTTTTTAAATCATGCTGAACAAAAATCTTGGAAATTTTAAGAATTATGAAAGAAGTTGATGATACTATTTTTATTTTGGATTCTGAATTAAACCAATATAATAAAGAACTGGAGTTAGCCGAAGAAGAAATCACAAACGATTTTTACTACACTCATATTGAGATAAAAAACCAAATTGAACAGTGGAAAAATAAATCCTAAAAAACTATAATTTTATTTTTTACAAAAACGCTTCTAAAGCCAATCAAACATGTGATTTTCAAAATCAACCCTTGATTTTATAATTTGCTTTTGCTACATTTAGTACAAACTATTTAAAATCAATATTATGGCAGAATATATAGGTTATCTCGCTTCTGTTTTTATTGTTGGAGGTTTCTTGTTGAAAAACCTCAGAGCAATTAGATTCATTAATATGTTTGGCTGCATTTGTTTTGTAATCTATGGTATTTTCTTAAACGATTATCGGGATCTTAACCAATGGCTTTTGCCCGTAATTATTCCAAATGCCATTTTGGCTTTGGTTCAGGTATACTATTTAACATCTAAAAAAGCATAATATATTATAATTATGATATTTTAAAATAAAATTTTGATACATCGTTGATTTGCTATAATCGTAACTTTAAGTTTCAAAATTAAATTTACTATGCCTAAATTATACTTCAGATCAGCAGTATTACTTCTTTTAGTTACAAGTTGCGCTTCAACCAAAAAAGCAAAATTTGATGATTATATTTTCGAAACCAAAACAGAAAAACAAACTTATCAAACCGCTTACGACAAAGCTTTAAAGCTTTGGGAAATTCCTTATACCGAAGAAAACGTAAAAACCAGTTTTGGAACAGCACACGTTATTATCGCCGGGCCAAAGAACGGAAAAGATTTGGTTTTACTGCACGGAATGGACGCGAGTTCCACAATGTGGTATCCTAACATTAAAACTTTAGCCAAAAATCATCGTATTTATGCCATCGATTTTTTAATGGAACCCGGAAAATCAAACTTGACTTCAAAACCGCTTTCCTCTGAAGAAATTGTGGTTTGGTACAACGAAATTTTCACCTATTACAAACTAAAGAAATTTGATATTATTGGCGCATCAAGAGGCGGCTGGATGGCGACATTACTGGCCTCACAAAAAACAAATTCAATAGACAAAATAGTTTTATTGAGTCCGGCGCAGACCTTTAAATTTATTGATAAAGTAGGAAAAACAACCTCGGCATTAATGCTGAAACTTTTCCCGAGTGAAAAGAAATTCGGTAAAACATTGAACACATTTTCTACACATCCGGAAAAGATAAGTCCAGTTTACAAAAGACAATTTTATCTCGCCAATAAATACGCAAAATCAAACTCGAGTATGTTCAAAATGCATCCGTTTTCAGACAAGGAACTAGAATCGATACAAAATCCCGTTTTGGTTTTAATTGGCGATAAAGACGTTATCAACTCCGAAGAAAGTCTGGAACGAGCAAAAAAATATTTAGTCAACAGCAAAACTCAAATCATAAAAGATGCGGGGCATTTCCTGACCATAGATCAGCCCAAAATTACAAATGATGCGATTATTAATTTTTTAGAATAGCATTGAAACTTTGTATCTTTACAAAACCAACTTTTCATCAATAAAAAATGAATTTCCAAGTAACTTCAGATTATAGTCCAAAAGGAGATCAGCCTCAAGCCATACAAAAATTGGCGCAAGGCGTTGTCGACGGAGAAAAATATCAAACTTTATTAGGGGTTACAGGGTCCGGTAAAACATTTACTGTGGCCAATGTTATTCAGGAAGTACAGCGTCCTACTTTGGTTTTGGCACACAACAAAACCTTGGCGGCACAGTTGTATTCTGAGTTCAAACAGTTTTTCCCAAATAATGCCGTTGAATATTTCGTTTCTTACTACGATTATTATCAGCCAGAAGCTTTTATGCCTGTAACGGGAGTTTTTATTGAAAAAGATTTATCTATCAACGAAGAGCTTGAAAAGATGCGTTTAAGCACCACTTCTTCCCTGCTTTCAGGACGTCGTGATGTTTTGGTTGTAGCTTCCGTTTCTTGTTTATATGGTATTGGAAATCCCGTTGAGTTTAAGAAAAACGTAATCGAAGTTACCAGAGATCAGGTTATTTCGAGAACCAAACTCCTTCATAGTCTGGTGCAGAGTTTATACGCCAGAACCGAAGCCGATTTTAATCCGGGAACTTTCAGGATTAAAGGCGATACGGTAGAAGTATATCCAAGTTATGCCGACGACACTTATAGAATTCACTTTTTTGGAGATGAAATCGAAGAAATAGAATCTTTTGATGTCAAAACTTCTCAGGTTATTGAGAAATTCAAACGACTTACCATCTATCCCGCCAATATGTTTGTGACTTCTCCCGAAGTTTTACAAGGCGCTATTTGGGAAATTCAACAAGATTTGGTTAAACAAGTTGATTATTTTAAAGAAATAGGCAAACATTTAGAAGCCAAACGTCTGGAAGAAAGAACCAATTTCGATTTAGAAATGATCCGCGAATTGGGTTATTGTTCCGGAATTGAGAATTATTCGCGTTATCTTGACGGAAGACAAGCCGGAACACGGCCTTTCTGTCTTTTAGATTATTTTCCAAATGATTTTTTAATGGTTGTTGACGAAAGCCACGTAACCGTTTCGCAGGTTCATGCTATGTACGGAGGCGATCGAAGTCGTAAAGAAAACCTGGTAGAATACGGTTTTAGATTACCGGCTGCAATGGATAACCGACCTTTGAAATTTGAAGAATTTGAAGCGTTACAAAATCAGGTAATTTACGTTTCGGCAACTCCGGCCGATTATGAATTACAAAAATCAGATGGTATTTATGTAGAGCAGATTATTCGTCCAACAGGATTATTAGATCCTGTTATTGAGGTTCGCCCAAGTTTAAATCAGATCGATGATTTAATCGAAGAAATTCAGGTGCGATGCGAATTAGACGAAACAGTTTTAGTGACCACTTTAACCAAAAGAATGGCCGAGGAACTGGCAAAATACTTAACTAAAGTAAACATTCGATGTCGTTACATCCATTCTGAAGTTGATACTTTGGAACGTATCGAAATCATGCAGGATTTACGAAAAGGTATTTTTGATGTCTTAATTGGAGTAAACTTACTTCGTGAAGGTTTGGATTTACCCGAGGTTTCGCTTGTTGCTATTTTAGATGCCGATAAGGAAGGTTTTTTAAGAAATCACAGGTCTTTGACTCAAACTATTGGTCGTGCCGCCAGAAACTTAAATGGAAAAGCGATTATGTATGCCGATAAAATTACGGCAAGTATGCAGCGAACAATTGACGAAACCATTTATAGAAGAACAAAACAAATTAATTTTAATACCGAAAACGGAATTACGCCTCAGGCATTAAACAAAAAAATAGACAGCGCATTTACTAAAAATCCTTTAGTAGAATACGAATTAGGACATACTTTACCAGCTGCTGCCGAAACTGAAACAGCTTATTTATCTAAAGCAGAATTAGAAAAAATGATTCGCGAAAAACGAAAATCAATGGAAAAAGCAGCTAAAGAACTTGACTTTATGCAGGCTGCCAAGCTTCGTGACGATATTAAAAAATTGCAGGAACAATTGGCCTAACCGCTTTGTTTTTAAAAGTTAAAAAGAGTAAATAAAGAAATTCATTTTTTTTAAATTATCGAATCTAATATTTTTAAAATTATTAGATTTAACAAAATTTTTAAATTCTAAAATGAAATATTATTTACTCTTTTTTATTTTTTTAATTTTTAATCTCTTTTCCTCGGCACAGTCCAATCAGGATGATTTTTGGAATCATGAAATAGAGAATTCTTCAGATATTATAAAACCTTATACACTTTCTACACATCCTTTTGGAATTTTCATTTCCAGATTAAACCATAATTTTAATGTTCGTTCTCCGGATAAATATTCCTTTTCGTTTGAAGTTTCAAGCGGAAATGTCGTGCTTCCTTATGTAAAATCATACGAACTAACCGATCCTAATGATCGCGAAAAGTCTAAAAATTTGGTTTGGCACGTGCGTGAGTATGCATTCGATTTAGACAAATCACCTTCCAAAACCAAAGAATTTATAGCCGATGGTGTTATCCGCTCCTATCGATTCAATTTTACATTACCGCTGACGGTTAATCATGAACTTAATTTCAGTTTAAGAGCCAATTCTCTAGACAGAGGTAAATATCCATTTTCTGTTTTTACTTCAGATGAATTTATTGAATGGTTTCATCGCAATATTGCAGGCGGAAAAGATCCTTTTTCAAGATATCATTACGGTATAAATAAAGCCGGAATAGTATACAAAGACGAAAACGATAAGGTCTTAAAAATGGATAATAATGATTTTATGATTTCAGGAATAGATCTGAATTATACCTACTATCCCAAATTAGAAATGAATAAAAGGCATCATATTTATTTGAATTTTGGTGCACAACTGGGCATCAATACTTCCAGATACAATCCCGCTGCCGATTTTGGAGTTTCTTCTTCTATTCTAAAAAAAATGATCATCAAAAATAAAAACATTTTAAGTTTTGGTTTAAGCGCCGGGGTTTTACGCCAGCATGTTTTAGAATACGGAGACGGAGTAAACATAAGCAATCAGGATTTTTTCTGCAGTTTTGAAGGACTGATTGATTACAAAGTAAGACTGAGAAACAACAACCGAATTTCTTATGGCATCAATTATAATTTTCAAAATTCTTATAACAAGAAAAAAGACATGGATTATATGGTGTTAACCGGAGAAAGAATAAATACGCATTGGCAGAAAACAATTTCACACTTATACGAAGATGTAGAAGGATGGAGTTTTATTTGTACCTATTCTACGAAACGATTCTCATATTTTGTTTACCTTAGGGAAGATTTAAATTTAGATAATGCACCCGATTTACAAACTGGAATAGGCGTAAAAATGTCCATTAAAAAGAGCTGAAATTCTATTTTTTAAACCAAACAAAAAACTCAAAACAAGCTTATTAACCATGAAATTAATTTTAAGAGAATATAATCTCAAGCTAAAACATACTTTTACCATTTCGAGAGAATCTATTGATTTTCAACCTTCTTTGATTGTTGAATTGCAAAGCGAAGGATTTTCTGGTTTTGGAGAAGCCACTTCAAATCCGTATTACAATACAACGGTTCCGATGATGATGCTGGATTTGGAAAAAATAAGAAGCATTATCGAAAGTACCGAAAATGAAACTCCAGATGCATTTTGGGCCAAAATCTATCCGTATTTAAAAGACGATATGTTTGCTCTTTGCGCTTTAGATTTGGCTTATAATGATTTGTATGCCCGTAAAAAAGGCAAAAAGTTATACGAATTATGGAACTACACAACCGAAAAAAATCCGCTTACAGATTATACCATCGGGATTGCTTCTATAGATAAAATGGTTTCGAAAATGCAGGAACTCCCGTGGCCTATTTATAAAATTAAATTAGGAACTAAAGAAGATATTGCCATCGTAAAAGAACTACGTAAACATACCGATGCCATTTTTAGAATTGATGCCAACTGCGACTGGGGAGTTGAAGAAACCATTAATAATTCTATTGAATTAAAAAAACTGGGCGTTGAGTTTTTAGAACAACCTATGAAAGCTGACAATTGGGAAGGTCATAAAGAAGTTTTTAAACATTCTGCTCTTCCTGTAATTGCCGATGAAAGCTGTATTATTGAAGAAGATGTAGCGAAATGTTTCAATCATTTTCATGGCGTAAATGTAAAATTGGTAAAATGCGGCGGTTTAACTCCAGGAAAACGCATGATTGAAGAAGCGAAAAAATTGGGCTTAAAAACAATGGTAGGCTGCATGACCGAATCTACTGTTGGAATTTCTGCAATCGCACATTTACTGCCTCAGCTGGATTATGTAGATATGGATGGTGCGCTTCTTCTGGCAGAAGATATTGCAACCGGAGTAACCATAAAAGATGGCGTTGTAAGTTATTCTGATTTGAACGGAACCGGAGTTACACTTCTATAAAAATGATAGTAGAAAAATTTCCCGATAGAATTATTGAAATTAACCAGGAACAATATCTGTATTTTGGCGGAACCGCTTATTTAGGTTTGCCAACAAACAAACGTTTTCAGGATTTGGTTGTACAAAATATTCTTAATTGGGGAACTACTTACGGAAGTTCCAGAACGGCCAACATCAAATTAAGCGCTTATGATGCAGGTGAAAACTTTTTGGCTTCACATATTGGATCAGAAAGTACTGTTACTGTTTCTTCCGGAATGCTTGCCGGAAAACTGGTTCTGGAAAAGCTGAAAAAGCAAAGCGATTGTTTTTATCATGTAAATGAAATTCATTCGGCTATACAAACTGAAAACAGTCTTTCTGTATTTGTAAACAATAAACTAAATGATCGTTTATTAGATTCAAAACCAGAAAAAATAACGATTCTTACGGACGGAGTTCCTTCATTTCAAACCCAGCCTGTTGATTTATCTTTTTTAAAGAAAATTTCAAATCAAAAAGAAATTACATTAGTTATTGACGAATCGCATTCGTTAGGAATTGTAAACGAAAATGGTTCCGGAATTTATGCTGCAATTCAATATCCCATTAAAAGAAAAATCCTCGTTTCGTCTCTCGGAAAAGCTTTCGGATTAACAGGCGGCGTCATTGCATCAGATATTGAATTCATTAACGAAATAAAAGAAATCGAAACTTTCACAAGCGCAGCGGGAATGAATCCTGCTTTTGTACAAACGCTTTCTGATGGTGCAGAAATTTATAAAATGCAGCATCAAAAATTAAAAGACAATTTAAGGTACTTAGATTCGATTTTAATTAAAAACAGTACTATCATATTCGACAAAAACTATCCTTTAATTTATTTACTATCAAATGAATTAGTAGAAAAATTAAAAGCAGAAAGGATTATAATTGCCAGTTTCAAATACACAAAAGAAGCAGAGCCTTTAAATCGAATTGTAATTACAGCAAACCATTTAAAAGAAGATTTAGATAAGTTAATTCAGGTTTTAAATCATAAAAAATAGCCACGAATTACACAAATTTTCACGAATTAAAATTTTAAAAATGAATTAGTGCAAATTTGTGTAATTTGTGGCAAAAAAAAGACTCCAAATCTTTGCTTTTAAAACGTACCTTTGTAAAAAATAAACGATGACAAATAACGATATACTTAAAAAACTTCGCGTGGCTTTGATGCTCCGTGATGACCAAATAGTTGAAATTTTAGAATTGGTAGATTTCAGAATTTCAAAATCAGAATTAGGCGCTTTTTTTAGAGCCGAAGATCATCCTAATTATATGGAATGCGGCGATCAGGTTTTAAGAAACTTCTTAAACGGATTGGTTATTCATTTAAGAGGAACGAAAGAAAATCCTAAAAACCCAACAGACGTTTTAGCGAAACATAAAGCGGAAATTCCGAAGAAAGAAACTTCTAAAGAAAGACCAGAATTTAAAGCTGCTCCAAAAGATTCAGAAAAATACAGAGGTGATCAAAGTTCATCAAAGTCAGGTTCATCAGCAGGAAAACCTAAAAAGAAAACATTCCCAAAAGGAAATGGAAAACAATCTGTTGTAGAAAAAGTGGTTTTCAAAAACGGTAATAAGAAAAAATCGTAATTGAGGATTTAACCGCAAAGAACGCAAGGTTCTTACTTAAAAAACTAAATATAAACGCAAAGTTCGCAAAGTTATATAGATAAGCTTTGCGAACTTTGCGTTTGTATTCTCAATCCTAAGTAAAAAATCTTTGCGTGCTTTGCGGTTAAAAATCTACATCTTATTTTCTTCAATTTTATCAAAAAAAGCATCTTTAAAAGTCGCCCCAATTGGAAGTTCTTTTCCATTTATAAATACCGAAAAATTATCTGTTGATTCAATATGCTGTAAAGAGACAACATACGATTTTTGTATCTGGATAAAATCATTTTCGGGGAGGGATTCTGCTATATTCTTTAAAGAAGAATGCGTAATAACCTGCTGTTTTGAAGTATGAATGCAAACATAATTCTGCAGACTTTCGACATATAAAATATCACTCAGGAAAATCTTCTGAAACTTATTCTTCCCATCTGTTTTAACAAATAAAAAATCGGGAGCACTATTCTGACTTGAAACAACCGTTTTTGGTTCAGCATTAAGCTTAGAAACAGCCTGATAAAATCGTTCGAATGCAATTGGTTTTAATAAATAATCCACTGCGTTTAATTCGAAACCTTCTAAGGCAAAATCAGGATAAGCCGTTGTAAAAATGACTTTTATATCTTTTGAAATAATCCTTGAAATCTGTAAACCTGTTAATTGAGGCATTTGAATATCTAAAAAAATAACATCGACAGTCTGCGTATTTAAAAACTCCAACGCTTTTAATGAGTCATGAAAAACACCGGCTTTTTCGAGAAAAGTAACTTTATCAATATAATTTTCAAGAATACGGGTTGCAGGCGGTTCATCATCGAGAATGATACATTTAAAAGGCATAAATTTATTTTTTTAGCGGTATTTTTAAGTATGTTTTAAAGGTATTATTTTCTTCGGTTTTTTCAAGAACGAATTTGTCTTTATACATATATTCGAGCCTTTTTATGAGGTTTTCGAAACCAATTCCGGTTGAAGAATAATTCTCGCCGTTTACACAATAATTAAAGGTCGAAATCTCCAAAAAATCTTCTTTTACTTTTATCGCAATACTTGCCTTTTGTTCAGGATTATTCAGTTTTCCGTGCTTAAAAACATTTTCAATAAAATGAATTAAAGCCGAGGATAAAATCTTTTCTGATCCGTAGTTTCCTTCAACAGAAAAATCAAGATAAAGCTGATCTTCAAAACGTTTTTTTTGTAAATGAATATAATTCTGAATAAACTGAATTTCTTTTGAAAGTATGGCTTCGTCTTTCTCTGTCTCGGTAATTACATATCGCAGTAAATCTGAAAGCACCAAAACATCCGAAGCCATTTCGTCATCTTTTAAAATCAACTGACTGTAAAACGAATTCAGTGTATTAAACAAAAAATGCGGACTAACCTGCGCTTTCAGCATTTGAAATTCGGCTTTTTTATTCTCCAAAAGCAATTCCTGATTGTACTGCTGCGTACTTTGAAACTGCCAAAACAAATAACTCAAGGCACTAAAAATAACTGCTGGAAGTCCAAAAAAGAAATTATCACGAATGTAATATCCCCATTCTAAATCGCGTACATCATAATTATGTATTCCGATAATATGATACACAATAACTTCCTGAATTACGTAGCGAACACCTGCAAAAATTAATAATGAAAAGGGGATGCTTAAAAAGTAAAAATGGATTTTCTTTTTATGGAGAAACCAATCACAAAATGTATAGAAGTTTATGACGTAAACGATAAAAACAGAAAGAAAAAATGTTGATGTAATCCACAAATAAAGCGTTGTCTGCTGTACAATCGCGACCTTATTGTTTATGCCGTAATCCCAGAAAAAATACGTTAAAAACAATCCGAGGAAAAGAACAATATGATAATAAAAAGGAATTTTGAGTTTCATAAATACGGGTTATAAGATCAAAAATACGATTATGGCTTTAAATGAAAATCGTGTTTATACAAAACCTCATTTTTTTAGTGACGAAACTAGAAAAACTTTATACGAAAATTTTGAAAGAGGAATTTCCGGAGTTAATCATACAGAATCTGGTGTTCATCAAAAACAGAAAAAACGCTCTAAATCTGCCCATACATTTGCATTGAATTTAAAAACAAAAATACCATGCAAAAAATTATTCTATTATTAGCCCTTGTAACATTTAGTATCACTTCTGCGCAGCAAGCTAAGAAAAAACAAATATTACTAATTGGAACTTTTCATTACGCAAATCCAGGTCATGATGTCGCCAAGATAAATACTTTTGACATAATGTCTGAAAAGAGCCAAAAGGAACTCGAAGTAATAAGTAACAAAATCAAGAAATTTGGTCCAGATAAAATATTTGTAGAATGGAAATTTAGCAAACAAGCCGATTTAGATAAATATTACAATAAAAATACGGATAGTTTACTAAAAAAAGATGCAAATGAAATTACTCAATTAGCATTACGTACGGCTAAAAAACTGAATCACAAAAAGATGTATGGAATTGATTATCGTACTCGTTTTCCTTATGATAGTTTAATGATGTCAATGGAAAAAGCGAATCAGAAGGATTTAATGAAAAAAACTACTGAGTCAACAGAAAAGTTTGTAAAAGATAATAACGAAAGAATGGCTAAAAGTTCTTTAACAGATCTTATGCTTTACTACAATGAAAAAGCGTCTAATGAAAATAACATTCAATGGTATTTAGAAGTAGCAAACAGAGCTGGAAATCCAGACGACTTTACAGGAGCTTCTTTGGTTTCAAATTGGTATAAAAGAAACTTATACATGTATTCTTTAGTTCAAAAATTAACCGAAAGCAAAGACAATAAAATTATGGTTTTACTTGGAGCTGGACACGCTGCAATGCTGAGAGAATTTCTAGCACATGACCCAGAATTTGAAATTGTAGAATTATCAACTGTTTTGAAATAGTTATTTTAACCGCAAAGTACACGAAGAATTACGCAAAGTTCGCAAAGTTTTTAGCCACGAATTCACGAATTATTTTTAAGAATAATAATTCGTGAATTCGTGGTTATTTTAAACAAATAACTTTACATTATAAAAAAAGATTATAATAACAAATATAATTTTCAAACATAGCCCGCGGTTTCAACCGCGGGAACACAATGCATATCACAATCTGTATATCACGGAGCGTCCCCGCGGTTGAAACCGCAGGCTATGTTAAAATAAAACTAGTGAAAATTTATTGATTTAGCTTTGCGAACTTTGCGTTTGTATTTATAATCTTGGCAAAAACCTTAGCGCCCTTTGCGGTTAAACTAAAAACAAAAAAATCCCTCTGAATATCAGAGGGATTTTCTATATAAATTGATTTCTTATTTAATTAAGAAAGAGCAGCTTTAACTTGGTCAGCAGCTTCTTGGAATTGAACTGCAGATAAGATTGGCATACCAGAATTGTCAATTAATTCTTTTGCAATTTCAGCATTTGTTCCTTGCAAACGAACGATGATTGGCACATTGATAGCGTCTCCCATGTTTTTGTAAGCATCAACAACACCTTGAGCAACACGGTCACAACGAACGATTCCTCCAAAAATGTTAATTAAGATCGCTTTTACGTTTGGATCTTTCAAGATAATTCTGAAAGCTGTTTCAACACGTTTTGCATCTGCAGTTCCTCCTACGTCAAGGAAGTTAGCAGGCTCAAAACCAGCGTATTTAATTAAGTCCATAGTTGCCATTGCAAGACCAGCTCCGTTTACCATACATCCTACAGTACCGTCAAGGTCAACATAGTTAAGACCAACTTCTTTAGCTTCAACTTCGATTGGATTCTCCTCACGGATATCTCTCATTTCAGCATATTTAGGTTGTCTGTATAAAGCGTTATCGTCGATGTTAACTTTAGCATCAACAGCTAA